>Ga0299912_10002163_pt1 | contig 16110 bp, 11 predicted proteins | sample RVTome_2_FD_207667 | JGI IMG/M metagenome (GOLD analysis project Ga0299912, IMG submission 207667) | Soil microbial communities from uranium-contaminated site in the Upper Colorado River Basin, Wyoming, United States - RVT95D214 (version 2) ... | reverse complement strand
GCCTTGCCGAACGAGTAGTGACAGTGGTAGCCGTGGCCGGGGACACGACCAGATTGCCGGAGAAAGGGTTTGAGTGAATGTCATACGAGGCGCTGCTTCCGGTATAGCTGATACTGATGGATCGAGAGGTGACCCCCGCCTTGGGCGCAATGACCGTCGCGGCGCATTGGACGCGATTTATCCCGGCCGAGTTTGGCATGCAGGCGCCCTGACTTGCAGTGACGCTTCCCGAGTCCATATCGGCTGATGACACTGTCCCGCTGGTGAACAACGACGGAGATCCTGAGAGCGACCATTGGAACGGCGTATTGAACCATGTTCCTGGCTCGTTGTATGGAAGCAATCCACGGTTGATACCGGGTACCGCGACAAAGTTGATTTGTTGTGTCGGATCGGAAAAGGACGCAAGCCAGGGGTAGGTCGTGTAGTTCTGCCGAAAGGTCTCGATCGCCATTTTCGCCTCGGCGGCAACGCGTTTCTCGATTTCTGCCATCAACTCGTCAATAGTTACATAGATTAGGCGATCGTTGAAGGTATCGGTCGTGTCGCTGATAATAAAATCGTTGTCGAGATCGGCGTTGCTATAGGTGCCGGGCACGCAGGGGGCGGCGCAACCTGCGGGTACCGTTATCGTATCAAGATATTGGGAAGGTCCGGCAAGGTTGGGCGAAAGAGGACGCTGCTGTCCAGCCAGCGTCTGGCCGGACATGATCACGACGAAGGCGATACGATTGTTTACCACGTTTCCGCGGTTGTCACGTACCGTGAGCCACGGATACGGCAGGCTGCTGCCGGTTGGGCAGGCATAGGCGGAGTAAGACCAATTTGCGGTATCAGAGTTGAGTACCGACAGGCAGCCCGCAAGATTGGTAAGGTTCGCGGACACGGCATACCATGGCATCATTCCTTGGAGGTCTTGCTCCGAGGGTAGGGGTATGGCCAGCCCGAGGCTTACCCATGGCAACCTGCCCAAACAGCGGACATTGGATCCTGCCGAAATCAAAGGCAGTCCGGTCGGCTTGCTGGCGTCCATGCAACCGGTTTCGAAGTCACCGTCATAGTTAGAGTCTGAGTTAGAGTCTGGCGCCGGAAGATTTCCGGGCCTGTCCGCCCCGCTGGTGCGGCTTACCGCCCATCCGATGAGTGCCTGTTTGGCCTGGGAGAGCATCGCGCTATTTTGTGCTTCGGTTTCATACCGGACGGTCGAAGAGGACAGGAAAACTGTAATCAATGTTGTGCCCAGAATTGCCAGCGCCAGTACGATGACGTACATCGCGAAACCACCCTCAACACCTGGAGGCAAGCTGTACCGTTGTCGACTTGTGCAAGCGGCAGGTTGCGACGGCGTGGCTACGTTTTCCGGTTGCGTTTCGAATGGCGTCACGGCAGCGTTGTCGTTGCCATTACTGTGAAGAGCCGATGCCATGATGGCCTAACGGCGATCCTGGCCATTGTCGTCCTGCTCTTTGCGCATGCTCCGCAGGCGTTCCAGCGCGCTTTGCACTTTGGATTCCAGAGCATCTTTACTGACGGTCGTGGGTGCGTTTGCCGGGGCGCCTGCAGCCTTTCCGGGGGCGGGTTTGGCTTCGGGACTGGCTGCTTCTGTGGGCGCCGGTTTGGGTTCCAGTTTCGGCGCGGTGAGCCGTCGTGAGTACGGTTCTTCGATCGTGCCGGAGAGGATTTCCACGCTTTGTCCGACTTTGAGTTCGACGTTGCGGTCGGTCTGCGGCACTTGCAGAGTGACCGTGCCGTTGGGGCGCACGCGACCGACCACCACGCCGCCGGAAGCCGCCCGGTCGTTAATGGCATGGTTGTTGAGCCATACCGTCGATTTGCCGTCGCTGCGGCGGACGGCGCCGCCGTAAGTCAGAATCTCGGGCGCCGGTGCCGCATCTTCAGATTTTTCGCCGGACAGCGCGGTGCGGTTTTTCTGGGTGCGGGCGGTGTCGAGCTGGGCGCGCTGCGCCGGGGTAAAAAAGAACCGGCCGAGCGGTTCGGCAGCGAAAACTGGCTCGCCCGTCAGCGACATCCCGGCCAGCATGAGCAGCACGAGGGCTCGTTTCACGGTTTTTTCTCCGCCGCGCCCGCGGCTTTGGCGGTGATCCACGACAGTTCGCATTCGGTCTGCAGATTGGGCTGAAAGCGGATTACGCCGCCGGTATCGATGCGTTTCACGTCGCACCGGTCAATCAGGAAAACCCCGGCGTTCTGGCGGGAAAGTGTATCGAAAAAGCGCAGCAAATCCTCCTCATGCAGCAGGCGGAAACGCAGCTTCATCACCGATTGCATGAGCGACAGGGGCGCGGGGTTGATCTCCGCGGCATAGGCGTACGGCTGCTGCACGTTGATTTGATATTCGATGCCGAACAGCTCACCCCGCTGGTTGGCGAGCCGCAGCCCGTCCAGCCAGTTGATACGCTGTTCTCCGCCGACGAAGCCGATACGCTGCAACTGTTGATACCCGCCGAGATAGTTCACGATGATCTCTTTCTCATCGCCCGACCGCTGCAGCCGGGTGCGCGCCTCCTTCAATTGCTGCTGTTGCCGCGACAGAGTCTGCAGCGATTGCCCGAGCAGGGAATCAGAGTAATAAGTCATGCCCGCGGCAATAAGCACCGCGCATGCCAGCACCAGCAGCGGATTACGCAGTGCCTTGATATCGGCGGCATTCATGCTTTGGGCTTCATTACGATCAGCAGCTTGAAATCCGCCGTGCCCAACTGTTCGCGGCTGTCGAGCGTATTGCCGGACAGCGAAAGCGTCGGATTGACGTTGAGCGGCAGTTTGACGATGCGAACGTCCGCGACCATAGGGTCAAGCGCGAGGCGGCCGGCGAAAGCATTTATGGAGTTGATGGCGTCGCGGTAGTCGCCGCGGAACGGCCGGACTTCGCCTTCGATCAGGCCGCTTTGCTTGCGTTGCGGCACGGTGCCGGCGGCGGGCGCGGCAGTGTCGGCGGCGGAGCGGGTGGATGTTCCACCGCTCTCGATCTCATCGGACCCGTATTTCCAGCCGAAATCCCTGATCACGATGGCCGGGCTGGCTTCAAGCGCCTTGCTGATGATGCCCATTATCATTTCCGGCGTGCGTATGGTTTCTTTCAGCCTCTGGGCGATTTCCACCGCCTTCTTCATGTGCTCGGCCGAAGCCGGCGCCGCCGGGAACAGCCGGGTCGCTTCCTGGTACTGCACCTGCTGCAGTGCCGTCTGCCGTGCGGCCTCCGCGGTCTCAGTGGCGGCATTCATGATCTGATAGGCATTTGAGCCGCTCCAGACCACGCCGATCATTGCAGCCGCGCCCGCCGCGGCATACAGGGCGCGCCTTGCCTGGTAACGCCGGAAGCCGACGGTGACGGAAGCCGACGCAAGGTTGCTCTCCGGCGCCTTGAGCCCGAGCAGGTGCAGATAGATCACGTCGGGAGAGAGATCGAGCTGCTGTTCGGCGATACCCAGCTGGGCGGCGAGTTCCTCGCGACCCAGGCGCGCGCAGTTGAGGCTTGGGTTGTCCCGGGCGATGATTTGCACGGATTCGGCGAGCTCGTCGTTGCGGTCGAGCAGCAGCACCGTCAAAGCTTCGTCGAGCGTGGCGCCACGTACGGCGTGCAGATAAAGCCGGGTATTCGAAATTTCCTCGGAGATGAAACGCACGCGGTTGTCGGCACGGGCGCCCTCGCTGCGCGTGAGCCGGCTCAGGCGGAACTGGCGGTTGTGGAAAAACGTGAGGCGCAGCCCTGCGCTGTGTTGCGCGACGATCAGCAGGTTGGCCGCATTTATCTGCAGCTTGTCGAGCAATCCCATGCTGACGATCGGCAGCAGGTAGATGCCTGCCACCGGCAACCCGCAATCGACCACCGCCAGCAGCCAGCCGGCGACAATATCGGGATTGGTCAGCGCCGAGAACAGGTAGCGGTCGTCGCGCCGCTTGCTGCTGTCGCGGCCCTGCAGCCAGGCGGCGACGAAAGGCGCATTGCGATAATGTTGCTTGAGCTTGCGGTTGACCATGTGGGCGCGGTCGGAACCGAAGGCGTGAGGCAGGGTTTCGAAGCGGTAGTCTTCCTCGACCGCATCGACCATGATGTAGGTCGGCACGTTTGAAAACGGCGCAAGAAATTCCCTGAATGCGGCGAATCCGGAATCGCTGTTGCTGAAGACCTGGCAGCCGGCAATCCTGTCGCCCTGCCAATGCGCGGCGGAGGTCAGCTGGGCCGAGACGCAGATCAGAAGTTTTTCAGCCATGGGTTTTGAGTAAGCAGTCAGTGGTAAGCAGTAAGCAGCAACGGCAGCATGTCTTGACCTGATGCTCTGATTTTCTGCTTACTGCTCACAGTTTACCGCGCACCTTAAAATTTAATCTTGCCCAAAATATCATACACCGGCGACAGCACCGACCACATGATCAGCGCCAGTATCACCCCCAGACCCAATGTCATCGTCGGCTCCAGGAGTTTCAATGCCTTGTCCACCGATTCGCGCACATCGCGCGTATAAAAATAATTGACGTTGCGCAGGGAAACATCGAGCGCGCCGGTGCTTTCGCCCACCCGCAGCATGCGTATTACGAGCGGCGGGAACACGCCCAGGTTCTGGAAGGTTTCGGCCAGGCCCGCGCCGGCGTTGATCTGCTGGCCGGCGCGCATCAGGCCGTCCGCAATCACGCGGTTGTCGACGATCGCCTCGCTGATCTTGAGCGCGTCCAGGATGGTGATGCCGGACTGGTACATGAGGGCAAAAAAATTGGCGAAGCGCGACATGATGATTTTCTGCAGAATCGGCCCGGTCAGCGGGAAATGCAGTTTGGCATGGTCCCACAGGTATACGGCCCTGGCGCTGCGCTTGATGGCGAGAACCAAAAACACGGCGATGATGACCGGCGCGCCGAGTACGAAGGGCCAGTAGCCGACCACGAAGTTGGAGAGAAAAATCAGCACCTTGGTCTGGATCGGCAGTTCCACGGCCATGGTTTTGAGCAGGCCTACGACCTGCGGCACCAGATACGTGAGCAGAAACCCGATCACCCCGATGACTACCAACAGCACCATCGCCGGGTAGATCAGCAGGCGCTTGGTCTGGGACGCAAGCTCGTCCTGCCATTTGAGCGAGTCGGCCAGGCTCTTGAACACCTCGGCGAGCTGGCCGGTCTGCTCGCCGGCCCTCACCAGACTCACGAACACGTTATCGAAGACCTCGGGATGGGTGGCCATGCACTGCGACATCACCTTGCCGCCTTCCATGTCCTCGCTCATGACGGTCAGAACTTCGCGAAAGCGCGGGTTGTCCAGAGTGTCGCGCAGGTCGCGCAGGCCGTCGAGCAGGGGGATGCCGGAACGATTCATCTGCTCCATGTCGAAGCAGAAGTTGATGAGATCCGGGCGCGTGATTTTGCCGCCCGCCGCAAGCACCGCGGCATGGCGGTCGACCTCCTTGAACGTGATGAGGTCGAGCCCCATGCGCCGCAGGCGCAGCTCGAGATCGACTTCGTTGACGGCATCGAGCCCCCCTCGTGCCTGCCTGCCGATCTTGTCCACTGCTTTGTATTGGAATGAGGGCATCTATCGCCGGAATGATGAACGATGAATGATGAATGATGAGTATTCGACTTGCGTCGCGGGATTTTTATTCATCGTTCCGCGATCATCGATCATCGTATTAGCCGTATCGTCCCGTGAGATCGACCGTGCGCGAGATTTCGGCCAGGCTGGTGACGCCGTCGATGACGCGCTGCAAGCCCTCTTCGGCGAGAGGCCGGAAGCCTTTGGCTATTGCTGCGGCGCGCATTTCCTTGGCGGTGGCGCGGCGCGCCAGCAACTCGTCGAGATCGGCGTCCATCACCAGCAGTTCCATGATCGCGGTGCGTCCCCTATAGCCCTTATTGTCGCATTGCGTGCAGCCCACCGCCCGATAGAGGAGGGCCCCTTCCTGCGCGTTGCGGCCGAGCAGCGCGCGCTCCTCCAAGGCCGGCTCATAGGGCTCCTTGCAATGCGCGCACAACAGGCGCACCAGGCGCTGGGCGATCACGCCGATGATATTGCCGGCCATGATGTCGGGCTGTATGCCGATGTCCAGCAGCCGCGGGAAGGAGCCAAGCGCCGAGTTGGTGTGCAGGGTGGTGAACACCTGGTGACCGGTCATGGCCGCCCGAAAAGCCATCTCCGCGGTTTCCTTGTCGCGCACTTCGCCGACCAGAATGATGTCCGGGTCCTGGCGCATGATCGAGCGTATGCCGTTGGCGAAGTCCATGCGCGCCACCTCGTTCACCGAAGTCTGGCGCATCAGCGTGAGCGGATATTCGACCGGGTCCTCCAGCGTCATGATGTTGACGGTTTCGTCGTTGACCTGCGCCAGCAGCGAATAGAGCGTCGTCGTTTTGCCGCTGCCGGTGGGCCCGGTCACGATCAGGATGCCTTCGGGACGCGCCAGCATCAGGTTCAGCTTGGCGAGCGTCGGCTTGGCCAGGTTCATGCGGTCGATGCGGATGATCGATTTTTCCCGGTCGAGCACGCGCAGCACGATGTTTTCGCCGTGGATCGTGGGCTGGGTCGAGACGCGGAAATCGACCGGCCGGCCGTTGAGCGTCAGCGACAGCCGGCCGTCCTGCGGCGCGCGCGTCTCGGCGATATTCATGTCGCTCACCACCTTGACCCGCACCGTGATGCCGGGCAAATAGGTCTTGTGCAGGCTTCTGACGGTTTCGAGCACGCCGTCGATGCGGTAGCGGATGCGCAGAAACGCGTATTCCGGCTCGAAATGGATGTCGGATGCGCCGCGCTTCACGGCATCGACCAGCAGCGCGTTGACCAGCCGCACCATCGGCTGCGTATACTCGGCGCCGCCCGACGGCAGGCTCTCGTAATCGATTTCGCCGGTTTCGATTTCCTTGAGAATGCCGTCGACCGACAATTCGTAGCCGTAGAACTGGTCGATATAGTCCTCGAGCTGGGCTTCGGCTGCAAGCTGGGTCTTGATCTCGATCTGCGCGCCGAGCATGGCGCGCAACTGGTCCATCGCCACCACGTTGAAAATCTCGGTGGTCGCGACAGTCAATGCGTGATACTTCTGGTCGTAGGCGATCGGCAGCACCCGATTGCGGCGCGCGAACTCCTGCGGCACCAGTTTCAGCGCTTCGAGATCGGCCACGACCTGGGAGAGATCGATCGACTCCTGGCCGATGGTGCGCGCCATGGTGTCGCGGATCGCGGTCTCGGTGACGAAACCGAGCCGTACCAGCAGCCGCCCGATCGGGATGTTGTTGTTGCGCTGCTCGGCGAGCGCGATGGCGAGCTGATCGGTTGAGATCAGCCCCTGCTGTATCAGCAGCTCACCGAGCCGGAGTTTTTTGCGATGTTCGGCCATGCTTCACCCTGTGGTAATTATTCCACCCGTGAAGCGAGGCTGGTTATCCGCTCCTGGGCCTGCGGCAGGCTGAAATTGGCGTGTCCCCTGGCCGAAGCAAGCTGCAGCGCGCGGCGATAGAGGCCGAGCGCAAGCTTGTGCTGGCTCAGATGCTCGAGTCCGACCGCAAGGTTGTAGGCGTAATCCGGATTGGCGGGATCGAGGTGGTAGGCCTGGAAGTAAGCCTGTTGGGCCGGCGCCCACAACGACTGGTCGGCGTAAAGATTGCCGAGCGTGAAATACAGGAACGGCGCGGGTTCGCGCGCGATCAGCTGTTTCAGGCGCGTTTCCGCCGCGAGCGGGTCGGCGCGGCCGAGGATCGCGATCAGTCCGGATTGCGCCAGAGCGTGGCGCGGATCAAGCTCGAGTATGCGCAGGTAATGCCGGGTGGCCTCGTCGCTCTTGCCTTCCTGCGTGGCGATGGCGGCAAGGCCCAGCAGCGCATCGATGTTCCTCGGCTCGGCGCGCAGCAGCTGGCCATAGAGATGCTGCGCCTGGTCGAGGCGATTGGCCTGGAGCGCGGCATAGGCTTCGGTGAGCATGGGCGGCACGGTCGCCGTTGCGCCGCCGCGGCTCACGACAATAGTATTGCGCGGCACGTCCGGCGACGGACTGAGGGTGGCGGCGGCTACGGCCGGAGCAGGCTGGGGCCGCGGCGCAGGCGTGACGCTAGGCTGCAGCGGTGCGGGTTCAGGAGCGGGCTGGATGAGTTGTGCTGTGGCAAGCGGTTGCGGGGCCACGGGCGCCTGGACCAGCGGCGCCGGCGCTCGGGGCGCAGGCGGTGGCTGCCGGACAAAAAGACCGGGATTCGCGATCTGCACGTAGACGTAAATGCCGAAACCCACCAGGAATATTCCGGCGGCCGTGCCCATCACGAGAATAGGATGAGTCCGGATATAGTCACCGATCCTGCTCGCGCTGCTGCCGCGCTTGCCGGCCTGTATCACGGTCGCCGCCTTGGTTTGAGCGGACGATGGTGTGGCGGGCAACGTGCTTGCCGGAGCTGTGGGGGCAGGTTGCGGCTCGGGTTCGGGTTGCAGCGCGGGGGTTTCCGTGGCAAGCGGCTCGAGCGAAAGCCCTGACTTCATCGCGGCGGGTGCTGCGGCATTCGCCGCAGTCGCGGGCTCCACCTGTGCCTCTCCCCGGTCTTTGGCGGCCTTTTCCAGGGCCTTCATCAACAGGCTCATTGCGCGGCGCCGGTCTTCTCTGCGGGCGGTTTCTCGGGTTGGGGCAGGAAGCGCTGGAAGAACTTCAGTTCGTCGCTCTCCAGCGACGGATTTTTGATCACGGTCGGGCGCAAAAAGATGACGAGTTCGGTCTTGGCGGCGCGCTCGTTGCGGAAGCGCAAGGCTTCGCCGGCCGCGTCCAGCTTGTCGGCGCCGGGCAATTGATCGCGGTTACGCTGCACTTCGTCCTGCATCAGGCCGCCGAGGATCACGGTCTGTCCGCTGCCGACCTGGAGTACCGACTCCATTTCACGGACCTGGATTTCCGGTACGGGGTTGGAGATACGCTGCCCACCCACAACCAGGCTGGGATTGGGATCGTCCTTGAAGCGCAAAACCCGCGAAATGGTCGGGCGGACCGTGAGCGACACACGGCCATCTTCGTTCACTTGCGGCGTGACGCCCATCACCATGCCAACGGACACGGTTTTCGCCGTAGTATTGAAGGTCGTGAGGGCGGGTCCGGTTGTGGAAGTCGTGGTCTGTGCCTGAATTTCGAAGTAGACGACGTTGTCGACCACTTTGAGCAGCGCGGTCTGGTTGTTGAGCGCCATGAGCTTCGGGCTGGAAAGAACGCGCGTGTTGCCGAACTCCTGCAGCAGCTTGACCGTGGCGCTGATATTGCCGACCGGCGAATTCGGGTTCTGATATCCGATCGTGATGGCGTTCCCGGCTGCGGCGCCCGCTGCCGTTGCCGCGGCGCTGAAACCGCCAAGCAGCGCCTGCGTAAAGTTAATGCCGCCGCTTACCGCCAGCCGGCTCCAGTCGATGCCGCCCTGGTAGCCTTCCGACAGCGTGACTTCGGCAATGGTCGCCTCGATCAGCACCTGACGTTGCGCGGCGCTGCTGATGTTGTCCAGGTGCTGCTGGATCAACTGGTGCTGGCGATCGGTGCCGAGTACGCTCACCGAGCCGCTGACCGGGTTGACGATGACGTCGCTGCTGGTGTCGCCGGGCTGTTGCGGCTGGCTGCCGCTGCCGAAAGCGGTGGTGAAGAGCGACGTCGCCGCCTGCCCGGCGCGCGCTACCGCTTCTGCCTGGGCAAGCCGGTCTTCGCGCGCCGTCTTGAGCGCTTCGGCGCGCTGTGCCTTGTCTTCGGCGGTCAGACTCTGGTTGCGGGTGGCGGTGAGGATGGCGCGTATGTTTTCGCGCAACAATGCCCAAAAATCGTTATTTAGAGTAGTTGTGACCACAGTACTGGAAGCGTTGGCCTGCGAACCGCCGCTGCCGGATGTCCCGGTTCCAGTCGCGGAAATTTGTCCCGATACGCCTATGGTGGAAGTGGCATTGCGGATCATGTTCACGTAGTTGACGTGATAGGTCTTCATGTATGGCGCGTCGGGCGAAACGATGATAGCGCCGCTTTCGACGCGATAGCGCAGGTTGACCTGCTTCGACACGCGGTCGAGTATCGCCGGCAGCGTTTCGTCGATCGCGTTGAGGCTTACCAGGCCGGTGAGGCCAGGGTGGATGTCGATGTTCTGCTTGGTGTCGCGCGCCAGCGCCAGCAGCAGTTCCTTGACCGGCACTTCGTTGACCACCACGCTGTAGGTCTGTGGTTTGATTGAAGGCTTCGGCGGCGGCACGAAGCTGCTGGTACGCGCCGGCGGCGGAATCGCCTGCTCCGGCTCGGGTTTGACCTGGGGCGCGGCGATATGGCCTTCGGACGGCGGCACATACGGGCGGATATCGGCGCAGCCCGCAACCAGCATGAATGCAGCGATACCGGCAGCACATACCCTGCCGGGTCCGGTGGAATCTGTTCTGGTATCAACGTGCATTGCCGGAGATCCCCTGCTTACCGCGTGACCAATAGCGGATGATGGCTGCATTATCTCGCTTCTTTCCTCGCTCAACCGTGACATAAGCACGGCCGGGAAACAGTCTTTGGCCCGCCTAGCAGCCTGTCGGACTTGGCCCCATCCTTTGGTGCTTTTCATTTTAGGAGTTTGTCGAACCCAAGTCCGATAAACTCCTGACGCTGCCTGATCTCCTCGCGTACCCCCTGCACGGTGCGCAAAATCGGCCGGTTCTCTTTCAGAAACGGCGGTAAATTCGCGAGCGCTTGCTGCGCGGCGCGATGGTCGCTGAAACTGCCGTACAGCACCGTAATCGACGGCTTCTGCTTCGCTAAGGTACGATACACAAAAACCTCATTTATTTCAACGAATTTCGATAGAACATTAAGATGGTTCCTTAGCTGTTCCTCGTCATTGGTTCCCATCAGCTGAATGCTGATCGTGGTCTGGGGTTGTTTGGCGAGCCATTCCCGGGTTGCAATGAGGCGTTGCTGCACGACATCCGCTGTGGCGGCCGTCTGAAATGGAGGGCTCAAAGACGCAGTAGAGTGAGCGCTGGCTAGCGTGGAGGCCGCTGCCATTTTGGCGGCGGGTTTGGTGTTATCGCCAGGCTGCGGATTGGGAGTGGGAGATCGGGTATAATTGTTTGTTTTTATAGGAGATTTTTTATATCCTGTGGCGGGAGGCTCAACGTTGGTGGCAGGGGGAGGTGACGAGTTAACCGAGGTCGTGGCGGGCGCAGGCCTGGAGGATTTTTCTAACGTGGCCGACGCTGACCCGGCAGTGGCGCCGACCGGGGCTTCGTTGCTACGCTGGGCGAGGGCGTAAACCATGGCACCGATGACGGCGCCGGTCAGCAGCAGCGCCGCACCCCAGCCATAACGCGGTTTGACGATCGGCTTGGCGTGCTGGCTGAATTCACTGTCGCGCACCGCCGCGTCCACATGTTTGGGCCTGAGGGTGTGCGTGTTCTCGGAAAATGCCGCCAGCAGCGCTTTGTCGGCGATGAGATTGACGCGGCGCGTCAGCCCCCCCGAAGCGCGTGCCATCCTTTTTACCACCGCCGAGGAGAACAAGTCCGGCCCGCGGTAGCCCGCGGCGCGCATGCGGAACATCAGATATTCGCGGATTTCGTCGACGTCGAGCGGTTCGAGACGGAAGCTGTGGGTAATGCGCTCGCGGAGTTGCCGGATGTTGGGTTGGCGCAGGTTGTCGTCGAGTTCGGGCTGGCCGAACAGCACGATCTGCAGCAACTTGTCGTTGCGGGTCTCGAGGTTCGACAGCAGCCGGATTTCCTCGAGCGTGGCGAGCGGCATGCTCTGCGATTCCTCGACGAACACCACCACGCGTTTGGCCTCGGCGTGGCGTTTGAGCAGATGATCGTGCAGCGCCTGCATGACTTCGAGCCGGGTCGCGTTGCGATCGATGCCGAGTTGCATCTCGAACGCAATGGCGAGCAGGATCTCTTCGGGCGACACGCTGGGATTGGCGAGATAGACGGTATCGATGTGCGCCGGCAGGCGTGTCTGCAGCATGTTGCACAGCATGGTCTTGCCGCTGCCCACCTCGCCCGTCACCTTGACGATGCCTTCGCCGTTGCTGATGGCGTAGATCATCGCTTCCAGGATCGGCCCGCGGTTGCCGCCGCTGAAAAAGAACTCGGTGTTGGGCGTGATCTTGAACGGCGCCTGGGTGAGTCCGAAGTGGCTGTAATACATGGCGGGCGGGGCGCGCGGGTGAATGGTTATTTGGCGAGCGGGAGCGGCGATTTATCCGCCTGATCCATGCCCGTGCCCGCGTAGGCCTGCATCCTGCTGTAGAGCGTGGTGCGATGGATGCCGAGGAGTTTGGCGGCCTGGGTCAGGTTGCCCTGGGTGATCAGCAGCGCCGCTTCGACATAGCCGCGCTCCCACTGCTGCAGCGTGGCGTCGAGGCTGAAATTCTTCTGCACCTGCAGCTGGCGCCTGGCGGCTTCCAGCAGCGTCTTGAAATCCTGGGCGACGGCGACGCCCGGCAGGTCGACATCCATGCTTTCCATGTCGAGCTCGGCCAGCAGCTGCTCGGAATTGACTTCCTGTCCCGCATGCTTGGTGATGAGGCGGATGACGATGTTGCGCAGCTCGCGCACGTTGCCGGGGAAGCTGTAATCGAGCCACAGATGCATTGCCTTGTTATCGAGAGAGAATGCCTTGACGCCGGCCTGGCGCGCGTAGAACTCGCGGAAATGGTCGAGCAGCGTCACCTTGTCGTCGCCCAGGTCGCGCAGCGCCGGGACACTGACGGTGAACACCGACAGCCGATGATAGAGGTCGGCGCGGAAGCGCCCGTTGCGGATCTCCTGGCGCATGTCGCGGTTGGTGGCGGCGATCACGCGCGCGTTCGACACGCGGCCCTGGGTCTCGCCCACGCGCTGGAATTCGCCGTTCTCGAGCACGCGCAGGAGCTTGGCCTGCAGCTCGAGCGGCAGTTCGCCGATTTCATCGAGGAACAGCGTGGAATCCTTGGCGTCCTCGAAATAGCCGGCGCGCGAAGCGGTGGCGCCGGTGAATGCGCCCTTGCTGTAGCCGAACAGCGTCGGCTCGACCAGCGTCGGCGAAATCGCGGCGCAGTTCAACGCGAGGAACGGCCGCGCCGCGCGGCTGCTCATCAGGTGCAGCGATTTGGCGACGATTTCCTTGCCGCTGCCCGATTCGCCCTCGATCAGCACCGGGAACGGCGCGTCGGCGAACTGCGCAATCTGCTGGCGCAGCTTTTCCATGAGCAGGCTCCTGCCGAGCAGCCCGCCTTCGGCCGCGGCGCCGATCTCGGCGTCGCGGATCGAGAGCGAACTCAGCAGCAGGTTCTTGAGCGTCTCGGGCTCGCACGGCTTGGCGACGAATTCGATCGCGCCCAAAGTGCGCGCGTGGCGTGCATTGGTTTCGTCGCTCTGGCCCGAAAGCACGACAATTTTCATGCCGGGCGAGTAGGCGATCAGATCACTGATCAGGCGGAAGCCTTCGTCCGGCCGGTGCGGCGTGGGCGGCAATCCGAGGTCGATCAGGGCCAGCTGCGGCGGATTGTCGAGCTGGCGCAGCAGGCTTTTCACCTGCGCGCGCGATTCCGCGACATAGACCGAAAAATCCCGGCTCAACACGAAATTGAGCGTGTCGGTGATCAACGGATCATCATCGACGATCAGCAAATCGGGCTTTGTCTTTTCAACCACGTGATGCCGCTCCTCGCCACTGGACGGAGGATATTGTGCCAGAACGCATCGATGCCGGGCAGCCTGTCACGCAGCGGCTGCTGTATCGGCGCCGGCAATGCACGCAAGAAAAGCCTGTTCGACGTCGCTTGCGCCGAATTTGCGGACAAGTTCGTCGGGCGCGCCGGCGAACTGCAGCCGTCCGCCGTGCACGATGGCCATGCGATCGCACATCTCGGCGACGTCGGCGAGCGCGTGGGAGGTGAAGAACAGGGTGTGCCGGGCGTGACGGAGTTCACGCAGTTCGCGCTTGAGCAGCGCCCGCGCCTTGGGATCGAGGCCGCTGGTCGGCTCATCGAGGACGTAGAGGTCCTTGCCGGAAAGCAGGCAGGCCGCAAGTCCGAGCTTCTGGGTCATGCCCTTGGAATAGGTGCGCGCCGGTTTGGCCAGCGCCGACAGGTCGAGATCGAGGGCGCTGAACATGCGCGTGACCCGTGCTTCGTCGTAAGGCGTGCCGTGCAGCTTCAGCATGTAGTGCAGGAAATCGCGGCCGGTCAGGTAAAACGGCGGGTTGAAACGTTCGGGCAGAAAAGCGAGCCGGCCGCGCGCCGCGGTGTCGGTATGCGGCACGCCGAAGATTTCGACGCTTCCGGAGTCGACATCGCAGAAATCGAGCATGCACTTGATCAGCGTCGTTTTTCCGGCGCCGTTCTCGCCGACCAGGCCGAAAAACTCGCCGCGCCGCACTTCGAGCGAAAAATCGGCGAGCGCAGCGGTGCCGCCGAAGGATTTGGCTATGTTGTTGAAGCGCAATGCGATATCGCTCATGCGCGGTAAGTTATCCTAAATCAAAGTCAAAAGCCATTGACAGGATTGACAGGATGAAAAGCAGGATTTACTGGATTTTTAGTATATTGTGGGTTTAATCCTGTGAATCCTGTCCATTTGGTTTGGGCTTTATAATCCGGCCATGTCCAACACCGACCTGTCCCTGCTCAAGCAGCTTTCCGAGAACAGCGGCCGCTATCGCGACCCGCTTGCCATCATCGACTGGGCCGGGCTCGACGGCGAAAGTTTCTGGCTGCCCGAGCCGGCATTGTCGCTCTACGGGTTGCCCGAATACGGCACGCTCGCTGTCGACGTCAGGCAACGCCTGTCGCAGTACGAGTTCATCAACGTCATGTGCTGCGGCCTGTGGCTGGAAAGCGTGTTTCTGCAACGCCTGTCGCGCCGGCTTGGCCTCGCTCTGCCGCGCGCCGAGTATGAGTATTACCTGCATGAGATGCGCGAGGAAGCGGGCCACAGCCTGATGTTCCTCAAGGCGATAGAGACCGGCGGCCTGAAGGTGCCCGCGGACGCGTGGCGCGCGCCGCGCCTGGCGGATTTCGTGGTACACCAAATGCCGGCCGATGGCGCGCTGTTCTGGCTTGCCACCGTGATCGCCGAGGATGTGCCCGACAAGTTCAACCGCTACGTGCGCCAGAACGCCGGCGCGATCAATCCGGTGGTGAGGCAGATTTGCAGCCTGCACATCGTCGACGAGGCGCGCCATATCGCGGCTGCGCGCAGCCGGCTCGAATCAGCGCTGCGGGGCGGCTCGGGGTGGCGGCTCAGGTTAGTGCTGAAGCCGGTCATGAATCTGCTCTTCAGGCAACTGGTGGATACATTCTATGTGCCGCCGGCGAGTTTCTACGAATTGGCGGGCCTGACCCACGGCGAGTGGTGGCGCAGGCTCGCGCGCGGCAACGCCGTGCATCGCGAGTTCACCGGGCAATGCCTCGCGCCGACGCTGCGCATGCTGGAAGGTTACGGTCTGAAACCCAGGATTTAGCCGCCAAGGCCGCCAAGAACGCCAAGGAAACCAGAAAAGATCGATCAAGCAGCAGAAACCGGAGATTCAGTCTCATTGCTCTCATGCTTTTTGATTGTTATTTAATTTTGAACTTGTTTTTTCTTGGCGTTCTTGGCGGCCTTGGCGGCAAAAAGGGTTGCGGGGTTCAAGTCCGCGCCAGCACTTCCGCCGCGCTGTAGCGGCTGCGCCATCCGAGTTCGACGTGAGCGCGGCGGCAGTTGATGAGCAGCGTTTGGGTGAGCCCGTCTATCCACGCCGGTTCGCCGCCCCAGCCGGATAACTTCCACACCAGGTTCAGGCCGCCGCGCGCGACTGAGAGCGGCAGCGGCACGCGCAGGCGGTGGCGGCTTTTGATGGCGTCGCGGAAGCTGAAGTTGTCCTCGACCGCCAGATTGAATGCGCCGCGCACGTCGCGCACGTCGTGATTAAGGCACAGCAATATCGCCTGCGCCACGTCGTCTTCGTGCACGCATTGCAGCAGCGGATAGGGTTCGGGCAGACGCACGTAGCACGGCTGATTGAGGAGTTGCCTGAGCACCGGTTGTGCATGAGGGCCGAGGATGACGTGCGGCCGCAACCGCACGCATTCCGGGAATTCGATCGCAAGCAGTTGCTCGAGGTGGGCCTTATGCTGGGCGTAAAGAAACTGCTGCAGCGGATC
>Ga0299912_10002160_pt1 | contig 16117 bp, 16 predicted proteins | sample RVTome_2_FD_207667 | JGI IMG/M metagenome (GOLD analysis project Ga0299912, IMG submission 207667) | Soil microbial communities from uranium-contaminated site in the Upper Colorado River Basin, Wyoming, United States - RVT95D214 (version 2) ... | reverse complement strand
CTGCCAAATTCTCACCCCGAGAATCCGGGTTCAGATGACGACCTTACCCTGAACCCGAAACCCCGTCACTCTCAACCACATTGGGACCAAACAGTTCACTAGTTCACCATGAGGACTTTGTGGATTGCCTCAACCAGCGCCTGTTTCGGGAGCGCACCAACTGCCATCTGCGGCTTGCCGTCTTTGGGACAGAAAAGAATTGACGGAATACTCCGAATTCCAAATGTCGTGGCCAGTTCCTGCTCTTGCTCAGTGTCTATTTTGAAAACATCGATCTTTCCTTTGTACTCTTTCGAAAGCTCGTCAAGAATGGGAGTGACCATCTTGCACGGCCCACACCAGTCAGCGTAGAAGTCGATAATGCAGGGTAGATCACCCGCGTACTTCCACGCGGCGTTGTTCTCGTAATCGAAAATCTTCTGTAGAAACGTGTCTTTGGTTAGGCGCTCCATAACCCCTTCCGTGATTGTTCATTGGACGCAGGCGTCGTTCCTCTCAGACGCCGTTCTATGTCGTTAGATGCATAGATAGCGAAAAGGGGTCAGAGTGGCTCAAACAGGAAGGCAATCCCGGTTTCAGGGGGATTGCCTTTCCGACCATTGACGATACCAGCACCGGTTAGACTGCTGCGGCCGCAGCTTCGTCTATTGCCTGCCGAAACTGGTTGATTGCCTCATTGAACACGCGGACAGTGCTTCGCTTCCTTTGGTCTCCATTGAGCTGGCTCTCGGCAATCGACAGGTATTTGTGGCCATTTTTCGCCTCGCGGATGTCGACGAAATATGTCGTCCGGCCTGCACGAACCATTGTGGAAAAGATTGCATTGTTGTTACCTGCCATGGCATCCTCCGTTATTGATGACGTGTCGGTTTGTGAGTAAATAGGCCTTTTCTCCCTCCGACCTCAGAGCAAGATCAGGGGAGGTTTTCAGGCCAAGATGTGCAGAAAACAAGCCATGCTTGTCCAAAGAGTTTCGGCTCATTGGGCGGGTTCTGGCGGTTCTCCTTGCCGTGCCGCACATATCTGTCGACGAATGCAGCAATACACGCGCGACAGCTCAAAGGAGATTCTGGAATTGTTCTCTTGACTTTTTGTTCTTCACTTTATTTCTTGTTGTAGATCTGCAATTGCAGGTCCGTTCTTCGCGATGTGCATTTGTTGTCTCTGTTCTATGAAAACACGATATCCGCTCATCGTCACATGCATGGTGCTCACTCTGATCGGTGCGGAGAGCAGAGCATTTTCCCAGCAGGCGGATACGGAGAACAGGGTGTTGATCCGCGTTGGTACCGGTCTGTATGATATTCGAAGAGCAGATGCACATGCATTCAGGCAGGGAGAAATCGGGTTTACGCACGACAGGAACACCCTCCAGCCATTTGTCGGCTTCATCCTGACAACGACGAAAGACACCTACGGATATTTGGGACTCCTCGCGGAAGTACCTCTCCTCGATCGAATACAGTTATTGGTGAGACTCGCCGGAGGGTTATACACTCGCGGCAAAGGAATCGACCTGGGATTCCCGCTTGAGTTCCGTTCCGAAGCGGAACTCTCGTGGCAATGGACCTCGCAAAGTCGCGTTGGGGTCGCACTTTCACATCTTTCCAACGGGGGGTTGTCGAAGGTCAACCCCGGCCTGGAGATGCTGAGTCTGACATACGCCATCACCAGGTAAGACTGCAGAGTTGGTCTTCGCTGCCGGTCCTTCCAACAAAGCCTGGCCTCCGACCCTTACACGGGATGACTCCTTCCCATGAGGGTCATTCGCCCATCCACATCCCGTAGAAACGACAGCCACCGTCCACCCGCGACCGCCGTGCAACGAACTGGATTCTGTTCTGGCGGAAGAACGGCGCAGAAGCACTCTTGGTAGACTCTCGTGAGATGCGGACGTTGACCGCTCTCCATTATCGGTGAAGGATTACGGCCAACACGACAGGCCAACGTGCACTCTCATAACTCAGTCTCTCATCATTGATAGTATCCACGCACGGATTTTACGATGGGGGATCTGGGGGAAATTGTACCAGTGCTCGACTGCTGACTGCTTTGTCCTGGAAGGTCTGAATGACCGCAGATTCTTTGGCGGGTGAAATTACTACAGCGAAGTCAGATTCGAAAACTCGACAGTGGGGTCACACGGCAATTAGAAGCAGCCGCTGCCTGGTGGCACGGGGGGCGGGCGGCCCTGTTCGACGGGTTGCGCGATGGGCTTCAGTCTTCGCCCAATGGCAAGCGTTGCCATTATACGCAAGGCGGCGGAGATATCATCTCTTTGGTTATGGCAATTCGCTCCTGCAGTGGTCTGCGGTGATGTCAGCGATACCGTCGTTTGATCTCCGGGATCAGGTACTCCGAGAATGCGCGGGTCTGGTTGAACGACGGCTGCCAGTTCCAGTCGCTCCGCGCAGCCGAATCGTCCGTGCCCTCGGGCCACGTGTCGACGATTGCCTGCCTCTTGTCGTCAGGGATGAATGTGATGTCGACCTGATCAAACTCGTGCGCTACGATGTCACGGATCTCGCCAGCTGACGGACTGAAACTCGTGATGTTGTACACCGACCGTCTGAGGTTGTGAGGCTGCGCTTCCCAGAGCGTGAGGAGGGCTTTAATGGCATCGGGCATGGCGACGAACGGGATGCGGACGTCCTCTCTCACGAAGCAGGCGTAGCTCCTGCCCTGCGCCGCAGCATGGAGCATCTCGGAGGCATAGTCGCTCGTTCCTCCGCTTGGCATAGTGACGGCACTGATCAGTCCGGGGAATCGGATGCTCCTGAAGTCGATCCCGCCGGTCCACCGATCCGCCGCGAGCTGCCGATAGTGTTTTGCGTAATATCGCCCCAGATGCTCGCAGTACAACTTATTGACGCCGTACATCGTCGTTGGGAAATTCCATTCGTCTTCTCTGACCTTGCCCGCCCGCTTCTTTTCTTCCAAATTCGGCAGTCCATACACCGCAACGGAGCTGGGGAACATGAATTTCACAGGCATGCCCTGCCATCGTGACTGCTCGATGGCCAGCTTGAGGAGGTTCAGAGTGCCTTCGACATTGACGCGGTGGGCCGCTTCAGGTGTGAATTCTGCCCGAGTGGACAGAAGGGCTGCCAAGTGAAAAATGGTATGTATTTCGTACTCACTCTGCAGTCGTTCAAGAATCCGGGTCTCGAGAACATCCCCGGTGATGATGGCGTTACATTTGCTCTTCAGGGAATCGTCGAGCTGCCTGACATCCAGTGCGATAATAGTGTGTGAGCCAATTTCGGCAAGCCGGTCAATCAAGCCATGGCCCATTTCGCCATTGGCGCCAGTCACCAGGAGGGCTGGTTTGCGAATTGTAGTGCTCATAGAGAGTAAGATTCAGAAATGCTCATGAAGAGAACAAACATCAATCGGGAGGTTGTGCAGCCTCAGCCTGATGTGGAATCGTCACGATGATGGGAAGACACCTGCCCGTGGCAGAACCAGAAAGACACGGGCGAGGGTGTCTGAGGGATCGGACGGACGATGTGAGAGCCTGATCAAATCTGCGAGTGCCCCGACAACTTATAGTGCAGACGAAGGGACACTAGGGAGCAAATGCCGGCCGCTTCTCTTCAGGTGCCGTGAGATACCGAACCCACTCCAACAATTTCTTCGCGGGACTTCCTTTCTTAAAGAAGCCTTCTCTCCTCGGGTTCGTGATCACCTCGCGTGCACAATGGTCATCGTATCCCGAGACAAAGAGAAACGGAACCTTTTCGAAGCCGGGCATCTCCCGGACCGTCTTGAAGAACTCTATACCATTCATTACCGGCATATAAACGTCCGAGATAATAAGATCGACCACCCGGCCGGTGATCTTTCTCAAGGCCTCTTCTCCATTCTCCGCCAGCAGCACGGTCTGAGAGCCTTCCCCCTCATACTCAAGAAGGCTTCGTAGAAGCAACCTCGATGTCGGTTCGTCGTCAACGACGAGTATGTTCATTGCTTTTCCCCCCTGTACGTGATCAACTTTTGTTATGTTTTCCTTTCGCGACAAATCCTCCGGCGAGCAGCGCTCCAATCACTTGATCGGCGGAATCTTCGGCCGTTTCTCTTCCGGAGTTGTGAGATACTGAATCCATTCCTTCAGGACGCCGACAGGTCTCCCCTTTTTCAAGAATCCCTCAACAAAGGGATTGTTGACGGCATTGACTGTATGCTCATCATCATACCCGGAAATGAAGAGGAATGGCAACCGCTCGAATTTTGGTATTGCACGGACCGCCTTGTGAAACTTGATGCCATCCATAACAGGCATGTACACATCACAGATGACTAGATCAAACTCCTGTTCCTTCAGTTTCGTCAAGGCGTCCTCTCCGTTTTCCGCGCTCACCACATCCAGGCCTTCCTGCAGCAGCAGGCTGGTCAGGACCATCCTGAATTGCGGCTCGTCATCGACAATGAGGATATTCATGAACCATCCCCCGAATCTTGCCCGCCTCATTGGTGGTGAAGCAGGGCTCCAACCCTACCAATGTAATTATCGGACAATTCTTTAGAAAAGGGTGTGACATCGCGCAAACACACAGATGGGTGACACGTAACCTTGTCACGCTGTCACACCCAAGTGCTTATTTTCACCCGAATTTCAACGAATCCCCACAACGATCATGACCTGCGTAGGTGTGACCTTCCACACCTCTGTTTCCTTGATAGCGTACGGACCCGCGCCCGCGGTCCGAGGCAGCACCAAACGCAAAATACGACATAACAAAGACAATTACAAAGACGGTCTGGATGATAATATCCAGCCGTCTCTTGGCGCATGTTTGACTATTCGTTAGGGCACTCCATGACACGGAATAGCCGCTGGATGCCCCAATTTCCGGTCAAGCGCGAGTTTCGCATTGCCAAAGAAGCCCAGATCACGGCAGTAAACTTTGGGAAACGCATCCAAGAAAAACGACCGCCTTCAAGGGCAACGCACTAGAAACGTTCTATATCCCAGACCTCGCCTACTACTTAACAGCACCCATATTGCGGAGGAGTAAAATCCCGGTCCGTCACATACACAGCCCTTCCTGACACAGAATACTGCCCTTTCACGAGGACCTTGTACCAACGTCGGAATGCCTCCACGAGGATGACTACAGCACATATCATCATGACAGCCGTGAGTGCGAGATTCACGTATCCTTGCACTCTCGTGCCCGGATCGGCTGTTAGGGGAATGAAATTGTCAACTATATTCAGCCAACCTGCCGTGAGTGTTGTAACAGAGACAAACGTCATGGGCACAAGGGTTACCCACACATATCGTACCTTACCTGCATTAATGATTGCACTTGACGCGACGGCAAGTGCAACTCCGGCCAACAATTGATTCGCCGTGCCGAACATTGGCCAGATTGTACTGATATTCCCTGTCCAGATGAAATATGCCCACCCAACAACAACCAGGACTGTAGAGAGGATCGCTCCCGGCAGCCAATCTGTCTTCTCGAAGGGCTTCCAAATTCGTCCTCCAAATTCCTGCACAAGGAATCGCGCGACCCGTGTGCCGGCATCGATCGTCGTGAGGATGAACAACGCTTCGAACATGATCGCAAAGTGGTACCAGTACGACATCAATCCTCTCATTCCGGGAATCGAAGAGAAGATTTGTGCAAACCCTACGGCAAGAGAGACCGCACCGCCGGGGCGACCCGCAACAGTCTCTCCCACTTCACGGGAGAGTTCATCAAGATTGACGGGTGTGAGGCCGAGCTTGGCAAATTTCTCAGGAGAAAGATTTATGGCAAAGTAATCTGCAGGGAAGAGCGAGCTTGCTGCAATGAGTGCTATGATGCCAACCAGTCCTTCCATGAGCATTGCCCCGTATCCAATCACCCGGGCGTCGTTTTCATTGTTAAGCATCTTAGGAGTTGTCCCGGAAGCAACAAGCGAATGGAAGCCCGAAATGGCGCCACAGGCGATCGTAACAAACACGAAAGGAAAAACCTTCCCCGGGATGATGGGTCCACCTCCGTGAATGAACTCCGTGAGTGCCGGCATCCTTAGGTGTGGATCGACAATAACAACACCGACCACCAATGCAGCAATTGTGCCGATCTTCATATATGAGCTCAGATAATCACGCGGAGCCAGGAGCAGCCACACCGGCAGGACAGACGCAAAAAAACCATACACTGCAATTGAAATCACAATGCCTTCACGGGAAAGCGTGAAGTATGGAGCAAGAAAGGAATGGGGGATGTAGCTTCCAAAAAACACCGCTGCAAGCACGCTGATGACGCCAACAAGGCTGGCCTCTCCTATCTTGCCGGGCCGAATGCGATACATGTACAAACCCACGAAGAGCGCAATAGGTATTGTCATAGCGATTGTGAATGTCCCCCACGAGCTCTCGCGCAACGCGTTTACAACGGCAAGTCCAAGTCCCGCAAGTGCGATCTCCACGATAATGAGAATAGCAATTGACGCGATAATACCCGCAAGCGGGCTAACTTCGTTTCGTGCAATTTCCGCGAGAGATCTTCCCCTACGCCGCACGGATGCAGCAAGGATGACAAAATCATGCACGGCACCTGCAAGGCAGACACCGATCAATAGCCACAGATATCCTGGCAAGTAGCCGAATTGGGTCGCGAGCACAGGTCCGATCAGAGGTCCGGCACCCGAAATTGCGGCGAAATGATGACCAAACAAGACCCACTTGTTGGTGGGATGATAATTCTGTCCGTCGGCCATCGTGTGCGCAGGAGTCACACGGAGGCTGTCGAGCGTGACAACCTTCGCTGCGATGAAGGCGCTGTAGTAACGATAAGCGATCGCCAGCACACACAACGCACCGATGACAAATGGAAGAGCGTTCATGATTCAGATCCCGTGAGTGAAACTCCACCACTCCAATGATTCAACAGACCCATATTCCAATTCCCTCCGAAATTCCGGGCCAAAAAATCAAATTTCAATCCTACACTCATCGCTCTCCCTAGAACGCATTTCGAATGTAGTTGATCTCCGGTTTGTTTCCAAGCCAACGCACGGTTACCACGTCAAATCGGCACGCCTGTTCCTTGATCTCATGTTCGTACAAATAGCCTTCGGCGATCCGCCGGATCTGTCGTCGTTTCTTCGTCGTGATCGCGTACTCTGGATCGCCGTACTGCTGGCCGGTGCGCGATTTCACTTCACAGAAGACCAGCACGTCACCATCATGCGCAATGATATCGATCTCACCCCGACCGAAGCGGTAGTTCATTTCAACAATCTCCATCCCAAGCTGGCGCAGATGCTGCACGGCAACCTGCTCACCCCTGGTCCCTTCCTGATGTGTGCTTGTTGTATCCATCACATCCTGTTTTTTACCTGACTCGGAAGGATCTTCTGTGAATATCGCTGTATCCCAGCTTCTTGATCGCTTCGCGGTGCTCGGATGTCGCATATCCCTTGTGCTTTGCAAATCCATATCCTGGGAACTGTCTATCGTATTCCAGCATCATCCGATCTCTCGCCACTTTGGCGATAATCGACGCAGCCGCAATGGAGAAACTGGATGCATCGCCGCCGACGATGGTGGCAAACGGGATTCCAGTACTCAGAAAACGGTTCCCGTCCACCAACAGATAGTCAGGCACAAGTGACAGGCGTCGGATTGCCCTGTGCATCGCCAAGTATGTCGCGTTGAGGATGTTGACTTGATCGATGACTTCATGGCCGACGATTCCGATGCCCACAGCGACAGCGTGAGTCATGATTTCGTCGAAAAGGGCCACGCGGTGCACTGCCGATAGTTGTTTTGAATCGTTCACGTCGGGGATGAAGAAATGGGGAGGGAAGATTACTGCAGCAGCAACGACGGGACCGGCGAGTGGACCACGACCGGCCTCGTCGATTCCGGCAACCTGAGCCAGACCCCTGCTCCAGAGGTCCCGTTCGTAGCGTAGCATCACCTTTTCCCGCACCTCTCGACAGGTCGTATGACGCCTAGAATTCATTGATGAGTCCGAGGTGAATTTTGCCGGCGGAGAACGAGTCCCCTTTTCCGAGTGCAAAACTTACGCCCAGTGTCCCTAGCCCTGTTTCCAACTGCACGCCGACGCCGTAACCATACTTAAAGGCCTCCACGCCCGATATCGAATGAACAGGGTCGGCCGGGCGGGAATAGTAGCCAGTGTCAATGAATCCAAAAAGGAACGACCGCCGCCCGAGCAGGAACCGGTATTCGAAGTTGGACCAAGCAATCCGCGAGCCAAGGAACTGGTTCTCCCTGTAGCCCCGCAACGTCCGGGCGCCTCCGAATCTGAACATCTCCCCTTCTTCAAGCTGGCCGCTTTTGATCTCTCGACCGTGGAACCCGAGTGCAGATACCTGATGTGAGAATGTGGATAGATAGAAATCGAGGTCGAGGCTGAACTTTTGAACTGCGACCTTCGTGGCAACCTGCGACGAGAACGGAAGGGGGACATCCTTGATTCTTTTCGCCCCATAATTGTAATCGGTGCGGTACCGTGCTCCCGTTGTGGGACTGTACAGATCGTTGCGGCTGTCATACTGCAGCTCGACTCCAACTGTTGTTGTGGAGCTTCTGAACACCCGATTGACTGTCAAATCAGCCGACGGGATCACGCTTTCAAGGCCCACAAGGGCGCCGACCGAGAGCTCTTCCGAGAGCATCAATTCAGCCTTCATGTCGAACACGCGCCGGACATACGAGGAATCCTGTTGTCGCTGCAAGAAACCGATGCCAAGATTGGCGGGCATGCCCAATACCCAAGGCTCTAGGTACCTCACGCCCAGCTCCTGAGAACGCTTGTCTTCGCGTTGCCATTGCAGGCTGAACTTTCGACCGGTACCAAGCAGGTTTCGCATTGCGACCGACACCAGGCCCGTCAGGTAGCCGGACTCCCCCTCGGTTGAGGCGGGTATGTAACCGATCACTCCGTCAAATGTATTTGTGCTTCCCTCCTGCACCTTAATGAGCAAGCCGGCCGTGCTGTTGCGCAAGTAGAGTTGCGGATCATCCACGCGGGCAAAAATATTCAGCCTGGTCAGTCGCTGTTTGATGGCATCAACTTTTCCGGGGTTGAAGACCTCCCCTGGCACAAGGCGGGTCTCCCTCACAACAACCGAAGCATCGGTCTCCTTGTTACCTTCGACGCGGATCTCATCAATTGTAATTAGTCGCCCCTCTTCAAGACTGAGGGTGATATCAAGGGTATCCTTTTCTCCTCCACTCCGCGCGCCCAGATTCGCTACTTGGCAGGCCGCAAACGGGTACCCGATGCGCTCATAGCGCGAAAGAAGCACATCGATGTCCCGTTCCAGGACCGATTCGTCCAGAGGCTCCCCCGGTTTGATGTCGAATTGTCCGAGGATATCCGACGGGCGAATTTGCCGGGCTCCGTCAATGGCAATGGATCCGACCACCGCTCTTCTGCCCTCTGTGATCAGAAATGCGAGGTCAACAAATGTACTGTCAGATGTGTAGCGTGCCTGGACAGAATCAACACGGGCCGCAAGGTATCCCTGACGGCGGTAGTTGTCCACGATGATGCTCAGGTCACTCTCCACCAGCGACCGCGAATATGGGAGTGCCTGCTTCGAGCCAAGCCACGAGAGGAACTCGCGCGACGTGAAGACCGACGCGCCCTGGAAATCTATCGATCGGACAAGCGGGGGACCTCCGATCAGGGGAATAGCCGTGAACAGGCTCAGCAGGAGCACCGACACGAGTGTCGATGAGCGCGTATGCATAAAAGCCCCGGTGATTACTTCGGGGCCTCCTGTGAGTGTGTCCACTTTATACGTCAACGAGATGATCAGTCCTTCGGCCGCTGCCAGACTTCCCAGATGGGCGTGATCAACCGGTAATCACCGAATCCTGTCTGGTCAACGAAGATAAACTGATGATTGAGCTCATAGTACGACCAGACCTCGTACGGCTTTGCATCATTATCAAAAGGATGGCGATCAACGTTGTTGGGCGCGCCAAAGATGATGTACACCATCCCCATATCAGTGCGCCATCCATCTAAGTAATGTTTAAAGTGCTTGTTTGCATACTCCACCTTCACATAGTACTGCTCCATCTTCTCATTTCGTGGAGTATTAGGATTCGGATCACGCTTTTTCCAAAACTCGAGAAACCTCTTTTGCTTCTCTTCCGCCGTCTTTGCGTCCTGAATATACGAGACCTCGTTATCGCGAGCGACGTACTGGAGTTGCTCAATCGCAATGTCGAGATCCTTGAGGCCTCTCGGCATTCCACGCCAGCGGAGCGAAAAGAGCCGGTTGGTCGAGGCGAGGGACATCTGTTCCTGGCCGGGTGTAAGCCTGGCCGGGAATGCACGCACCAAGAGCCTGTAGTCCCCGAGGCCCAGCTTGTCGTTGTCGATCCTCATAAAGACTTGTGTGCGCGCCGATTGCAAGATCTGTGTGGTGTCGACTTCGAGCTGCGCCTCATTTTTCTCATTAAATACGGTCGCCACGAAGCGGACCGTATCGTTCTTTTGTCCGCCGTACGCCTCAAAGAAGACATGAAAAAATCCCGGAGCATTGTCGACGTTCGAAGAGATAATGGGAACGATGACCTTCCTTTCACCGGACATACTGAGTTTGCTCACCAGCATGATGTCGCTCAGCGTGAATGGCTGGGCATGGTAATCACTGACCAAAAGCTGCTTCGCAACGCTTTTGACAGTCTTCGTCTCATTGTCGCGCATCGTGACGACGATCCTGTGGCGGCCCGGATCGAGCTCGAAGACACGTTGCGTGACACTGTAGGCCTGAGACGACACAGACTCATCAAAGGTCGCTGCCTGGATCTCTTCCGTCCACACCTTCTCATTAACCAGACTACCTGCAGAATCGAGGACATCCACGGTCAACTCGTACGAGGCATAGTACCAATCTGCTTGCTTCACGAAGCTCAGATTCTCATACGGTACTTGTACGTACACATCAAGCCGACTCCGTTGCAAGTTCGCAACTGCAAAGCTGATGGCATCGACGCTCAACGAAGTACCCTGTTCCGCTTCAGGAGTCTGGGAAACCTCTACCTGAGCCAGACACACCGTCCCCAGCACGGTCCACAGTATCGCTGCAATGACTCTGCCTGCCGCCTTCATGGCGATCTCCTTCGGTTACACCCCTTGGACTCTTCCGTCTAGATCATACTCATAAGCGTCTACAATATCAACATCGTAGAAACATCCGAGGTTCAAGTGCTTCTCGCTCCTGACGAACACCTCATTGTCGATCTCCGGAGCATCCCGCTCGGTGCGTCCGACATACTCGCCGCTTTCTTGCCGATCGATGATCACCCTCTCGCGCGAACCAATCAGCATCTCATTCTTGCGTTCCGAAATCTCCTTCTGGGCCTCCATCACGAGTGCCTTCCGGTGCTCTTTCTCTGTCCCCGAAACAGGATCCCCAAGTGGGAATGCCGTCGTTCCATCTTCCTGTGAATAGGTGAATACCCCCAGTCTGTCGAATTCAACCTCGCTGACGAAATTCAGCAGCTCATCGAACTCACGTGGTGTTTCAGTCGGGTATCCCACGATCAACGTCGTGCGCAACGAAATGCCGGGCACACGCTCCCGCACCGTCCGAATCAGCTCTCTGAGCGCCCGATTCGAAACACCTCGCCTCATGGATCTCAGCACCGTATCAGAAACATGCTGGACCGGCATGTCGAGATACTTGCACACCCTTGGGTGCTGCGCAATGACATCAAGAAGCTCCTGAGGAAATTTCGCGGGATAGGCGTACATCAGTCGGACCCACTCGAAGCCCCGGACATCGGCCAGCGACTCAATGAGCTCGGCAACACGCCTCTTTCCATACAAGTCGACGCCGTAGTACGTCGTGTCCTGACCGATCACCACCAATTCTTTTACGCCTTTGGCAGCAAGAAGATGCGATTCGCTCAGAATCTCCTCAAGAGGGCGGCTACGGTATTCTCCCCTCATGATCGGAATCGCACAGAACGAACACGGGTTGTCGCACCCCTCGGAGATCTTGAGATATGCCGAGTGGGAGGGTGTCGAGAGGCAGCGCTCGCCGAGGAGCTCGCGCTTATAGGTCGCCCCGAGTTCCTCCACAACATCTTCCATCTGGTTGGAGCCGAATACCCTGTCGATCTCGGGGATCTCCTGGGTCAATTCCTCTCTGTACCGTTCGGTAAGGCATCCCATCGCGTACACCTTCTTCAGCCTGCCCTTGCCCTTCCGCTTCACCTGAGCGATGATCGCGTCGATCGACTCCTGTTTCGCTGCATCGATGAACCCGCATGTGTTGATGACGGCAATATCAGCCCCCTCGAGCGATGGAGTGATCTCGACATCGCTCAGACTCAGCTGCGCCATGAGCTTTTCCGAATCCACAACATTCTTCGCGCAGCCCATCGTGATGATGTGGACACGCGGCCTTGATTCTTTCTTCCTCATCCTGCCCTACGCTATGAAAAGACGATAAAATCCAGATAAGAAAAGATAAGTGGAGCGACAAAGGTCAGACTATCAAACCGGTCCAGAGCTCCGCCGTGTCCCGGGATGAGGCTTGAGGAGTCTTTCACCCCTGCATCGCGTTTCAGAAGAGATTCCGAGAGGTCACCAATCTGACCGAACAAGCCCACGATCACACCGCACACGATCGCGTTGGTTGTGGAGAGGTACGGAAGAACGAGGTATTTTGCCGCAACAAAGCTTGCGACTCCGAAGACCAGTCCCGCAACGGCTCCCTCCCATGTTTTCTTCGGACTAATGCGTTCAAACATCTTATGTTTGCCAAATCCCTGTCCAACGTAGTACGCGGCCGAGTCACAGATCCAGATTGATGCGAACACGGACATGATTGTCGCCCCGCCCCACCGGTCAATCGTGAGGATGACATCTTCGGTCAACGCAGCTCCCTGCACGCTGAAATAACGATATGCAGGAAATTCGGTGGGAATGAAGAGCTCACGCAGTCCGATGATACACCCAAGGAGGAAAGAGACATAACAGACTCCGAACACTGTCGTAGCGGTGTTGAAGAGGGCAGACCCTTTGTTCCGGAACAACTCTACGACCAGGATTATCGGAACGAACAGGAGAAAGAGAATGAGAAACAGCTGCGTCATGCTTGGAAACGGGATTGTCACACCCAAGCCTGCAAAAAAACCAACCAGCAGGCTCTGCAGTTTGTCATGCATGAATACCAGGTTCACGCACAGGCCGAAGAGAAGCCCCAGCGCCATTTGTGGCCAAGCTCCCTTAGCCTTCGCCAAACCGTAGAACTCGTGAAGCGCGAATCCCGAGACAATCGCAACCAGAAAAAAGAAATAGAAGCCTCCCGCCATCGCCAGCACGAGGATGAGCGGGATTGCGACAAGCGCTACGATAACGCGTATTGTATGGTTACTCAACGCCACGCGGGGCAGGATTTGGAATTTAGGATTTCCTCGTTTCCCCAGAGAGCGCCACATTGATCGATCTCAGGAATTGCTGCGCATCGTCCAGTGACCTTTTGGGAACCATAACCTCGTTCACCGCCAGATTCCCCACCGTCGTAAAGAACATGCGGTCACTTTGCGAAAAGACCATCGCCTCAATTCCGGCCCCTTCCAGGTTCGCCTTGATCATTGCCGCTTCATCCTGTGTACTCGTCGAGCACACAGCCACCCAATCAAACGCCATCTTGACATGCTCATCGTTGTCACAGAAAATCTTTCCGAGTTTCTTGACAGCGCACGCATCGCACACAGGCTTGCCGCAGACGACGCACGCGCCGACGGCGGGTGTGTGTCTATGCACGTCGCACATGATCCGCTTGGGCGTTTCCGCCGAAGCGAGCAGCACTCCACAGTGAGGGCAGAATGTTACTCCCGCTGTGATCGGCTCATTGCACGAATGGCAGAACACCTGTTCACCTTCCGCAAGCGGTCTCTGGCAGTCCGGACAGAATTTTGCCCCGGCGACATATTCATAACCGCACTGTGGACAGTAAGGCATGTTAATTTCCTCATTCCTCAATATTTGGGGCACCTTTAGTAACACGTATAAAGTAGTAAGTCGCGGCTACAAAAACCATCCCGAATACGACAAAATTCAGCACAACAAGAAGTGTGGAAGGCGTGCGACCCGGCGCAAGGGCAACGAAGTCGTCGTTCAGCTGGAGATAGGCAGCAACGCAGGCAACGAAATTATTGAAGAAATGAGCAGAGATACCCAGGGAAATGTTTTGTGAACGATAGACAATGAACCCAAAGTAGACACCGAGACCTGCCAGCGGAATGAGTGAAAACGGATTCAGGTGGTAGGCCCCGAAGATCACTCCCGCAATGATTGCGCCGCGCAGCCCTCCCGCCGCTTCTTCAAGGCTTCTCTGGATCAACCCTCGGAACAACAGCTCCTCAGCCACCGCCGGAACGAGTGCAACTACCAGTACCACGAACAGAAACTCCGACGGCGAGTGCGAGTCCACGAGCAGTTTGTATGTTTCTTCCAGCAACTTCTTGAAATAGTCGACGTACTGCTGGACCTTGGAGGGCAGCGGGACCGCATCCTGCACCATCATATAACCCTGAATGACCTGCTGAAGCGAAAACACGCCGACAACAGTTGCAATGATCTCCCTATACTCAGGAATATGCAACCGGAAATAGCCTACGATGTGAAGTCCCCTCAGTCGTGCCAGCACAAGAGTGGGAACCAGGATGAAGATGACCTCCCCGAGAATCGTCGCCCAACGCATCAACTGGACGTTTTCCTGCGTGATCTTGCCCCTGGACAACAGCAACGTAATGCCGCCCGCAACGAACTGGTAGAGGAAAAAGATGAGGGCCAGGGACAGCAAAGCGAATGGGACGGGTGGAATACGCTGAAAGAAGGGAACCTGCGGCGCGTTTTGACCCGGCATTCCCTGAGGATCAGGCATTTGCTGGTCTGGAGTGGAACTACCGTTGGTCACTCTGCACTCCGTGAATCGTTGAGCACCGGCTGAGGCACGGGCTTACCCACGGATCGTCCTCGCTCGTATTCTTGAGCCTATCATGGCTGCAAGGAGAGGAATCATGATTTCATGATGCCCCGTGAAGTAGAAGCCCCTCCCACCACGCTGCGTCGGACGGACCTTCACGTTCATTGTCGGACGATAGAGGGGATACATGTCAAACACCGCCGTTGTAAACCCGCGCGCCTTCGCTCCGAGGTTGCGAGCAACGGTCAGGGCTTTCAGGAACACTTCGGGCATGATCACGGCAGAGCCGACATTAAGCACCACACCGCCGCCGACCAGACCTTTGCACACCTGTGCAAAGGTCTTGAAATCACGAAATGTGAGTTCACCCGTTGCAGCGCCGTCCATTGTCGGTTGCTGATGGATGACATCAGTGCCTATTGCGGCATGGACGGTAAGCGGGACATTGTGGGCGTAGCATGTCGCGAGCAGACTAACGCCCGCATTGGGCGCGTTGCGGGCAAGGAGTTTCTTCCCCAGGGCTTCACCGTACCCCATGTTAGACTCCCGGAATGCCTCGTTCAACGTGGTATTCATGAGTACTCCCGTCTCACGTGCCATCCCGAAGCGGCCGTAGACGATATTTTCGGCCACATCCTCAGACGTCTTCCCCCACATAGCAGTTTCCACATCATGAATAGCCGCCGCGCTGTTCATCGCAACTGCGGTGATGATATCTCGCTTGATCAGGTCAATAACAATGGGGGCAAGCCCCACCTTGATGACATGTGCCCCCATCATGAAGATGACCGGCTTGCCTTTGCGCCGCGACTCAAGGATGTCGTCCACCAGTGCATGAAGGTCTGCAGCAGCAAGGATCTTCGGTAGACTATCGGCAAATGCTTTGAACGAGCCTGTTGACTTGAACGGCCGGGCAAAGTCATGCAACCGGACTTTGCTCTTCCGGCCCTTAATAGAGATCGTTTTGATCTTCGTGAGATCAACGCGAGTGAATTTGCTCATGAGAAGTCCCGGTTTGAAAATCCAAATATCTAAATCGGACTTGTGCAGAATAAGTCGACAAGTGACAGCGAGCTTGAATCAGACGTTCTCACTGGCGTTCTTTCTTTCCGAGAAAGAACCAAAGTTCCGCTCTAAGAATCCCGCACATGAGCGGAATCCAAGAGCGGGAAAATCTTTGCATCAG
>Ga0299912_10002159_pt1 | contig 16118 bp, 10 predicted proteins | sample RVTome_2_FD_207667 | JGI IMG/M metagenome (GOLD analysis project Ga0299912, IMG submission 207667) | Soil microbial communities from uranium-contaminated site in the Upper Colorado River Basin, Wyoming, United States - RVT95D214 (version 2) ... | reverse complement strand
CTGTGCCAGACCTATCCCCTCATCGGAAACTACGGCGTGGACCCCGGCTGTTTCGAGTCAGCCGGACCGCGTATCCAGGGCTACATCATTAGTGAGCTTTGCCGAATCCCTTCTCACAGCACCTCGAAACTGACCTTGGACGACTGGCTCCGGCAGAACGGCATCCCGGGCCTCAGCGGGATCGACACCCGAGCCCTGACTAAAAGACTCCGGGTAAAGGGCGTCATGCTCGGTATCCTGGAGGTTTCCGAGAAAGAGCCCGACCTCGAAGACCTGCGGGCCCTGGCCAAGCGCATTCCCGACCCCCAGGCCCGCCACCTTGTGGCCGAAGTCACAACCCCGGAATTGAAGATCTATAACGCCGCTTCGCACCGGACCGTCGTGCTTCTCGACTGCGGAGTCAAAGAAAGCATCATCCGCTCCCTGGTCCGCAGAAAGCTTCGGGTGGTGCGCTTACCGGCCCAGTCCACGGCCCCCCAGGTCATGGCCCATTCTCCGGCCGGCGTTGTCATCTCCAACGGGCCGGGCGATCCGCAAAAATGCCGCGAGACGATCCAAACGGTCGGGGCCCTGATGCGCGCCCGGCTGCCCATTTTCGGCATTTGCCTGGGGAACCAGATCTTGGCCCTGGCCTCAGGCGGCCGGACCTACAAGCTCAAGTTCGGCCACCGCAGCCAGAATCAGCCCTGCCTGGAGGTGGGGACCAAGCGCTGCTACATCACCAGCCAGAATCACGGCTTCGCCGTGGACCCGGACAGCCTGCCCTCCGACTGGCGGCCCTGGTTCGTAAACGCCAACGACCAGACCAATGAGGGTCTTCTTCACCGCAGCGGGCTCTTCTTCAGTGTCCAATTCCATCCTGAGGCGGCGCCCGGGCCGACCGACACCGATTTCCTGTTCGACGCTTTTACGGAGAGGCTGCCTTGACCAAGCCCCGCAAGGTCCTGCTCCTTGGGTCGGGCGCGCTCAAGATAGGGGAAGCGGGCGAGTTCGATTACTCAGGCAGCCAGGCCATTAAAGCCCTCAAGGAGGAAGGCCTTCGCGTTGTCCTGGTCAACCCCAACATCGCCACCATCCAGACCTCCGAGGAAATGGCCGACCGGGTTTACTTCCTGCCGGTTACGGCCGAATTCGTGGAAAAAATCATAGCCCGGGAAAAGCCCGATTCTCTGCTGCTTTCGTTCGGCGGCCAGACCGCGCTCAATTGCGGGGTGGAGCTGTGGAGGTCGGGCGTCCTCAAGAAGCGCCGGGTCCAGGTGCTGGGCACGCCGGTGGAGACGATCGAGAACACAGAGGACCGCAAGCTGTTCTATAAAAAGCTCCGCGAAATCAAACTGAAGACGCCCCGGGGCCGCGCGGTCCGCAACGTCGAGGAAGGGCTGCAAACCGCTGCGGCGGTGGGCTATCCGGTTATGGCCCGGGTGGCCTATGCCCTGGGCGGACGGGGCAGCGGCATCTGCGCGACTCCCCAGGAGCTGAGGGCCGGCCTCAGCCGGGCCTTTACCTATGCCCCCCAGGTCCTGGTCGAAGAGTATCTGGCCGGCTGGAAAGAAGTCGAGTACGAAGTCGTCCGCGACCGGGCCGACAACTGTATTGCCGTCTGCAACATGGAGAACTTCGACCCGATGGGCATCCACACCGGAGAGAGCATCGTCATCGCGCCCTCCCAGACCCTGACCAACGCCGAGTACCACGGCCTGCGCGCGGTGGCCATCCAGGCCATCCGCCACCTGGGCATCGTCGGCGAGTGCAACATTCAGTTCGCCCTCAACCCGGCCGACGGCGACTACCGGATCATCGAGGTCAACGCCCGACTGTCGCGCAGCTCAGCCCTGGCCAGCAAGGCCACCGGCTATCCCCTGGCCTTTGTGGCGGCCAAGCTGGCCTTGGGCCACACCCTTCCCGAGCTGCCCAATTCCATAACCCGGGTGACCTCGGCCTGTTTCGAGCCGGCCCTGGACTACTTGGTGGTCAAAATTCCCCGCTGGGACCTCAAGAAGTTCGCCCGCGTGTCGAAGAAGATCGGCTCGGAGATGAAGTCGGTGGGCGAGGTCATGGCCATCGGCCGCTCTTTTGAAGAGGCCATCCAGAAGGCCGCCCGCATGCTCCAGGTGGGGATGTACGGCCTGGTCTGCAACAAGAACTATTCCTTCAAAAACCTGGAAAAAGAGCTGGCTCAGCCCACCGACGAGCGGCTGTTCGGTATCGCCGAAGCCTTGAAGAAAGGGATTACGGTAGAGCGCATCCGCGAGCTGACCCGTATCGACGGCTGGTTCCTGGACAAAATCCGGAACATCGTCGAGCTGGAGCGGCACTTGAGCGGCCACGAACTTAAGGACATTCCGGCCGGCCTCCTGCGCGAAGCCAAGCAGAAAGGCTTCTCCGACAAACAGGTGGCCATCCTGACCGGCGCGGATGAAGAAGCTGTTCGCGACCGCCGACAAAAGTTGAACATCAAGCCCGTGGTCAAACAGATCGACACCCTGGCCGCCGAGTACCCGGCCAAGACCAATTATCTCTACTTGACCTACAACGGCTCGGAAGACGATGTGGCCTTTGAGCCCGTCGGCCGGAAGGTTCTTGTCCTGGGCTCCGGCTCCTACAGCATCGGCTCCTCGGTCGAGTTCGACTGGTGCTGCGTCAGCGCCGCCCGGGCCCTGCGCCGGCTGGGCCACTCGGTGCTCATGATCAACTACAACCCGGAGACGGTCTCCACCGACTACGACATCTGCGACCGCCTCTATTTCGATGAGCTGAGCTTCGAAACCGTCCGCGACATCTACGACAAGGAGGATCCCCTGGGCCTGGTCCTGTCCATGGGCGGCCAGATCCCCAACAACCTGGCCCCCAAGTGTCGCCGGGCCGGCCTGCGGGTACTGGGCACTCCGCCGGAGAAAATCGACGCCGCCGAAAACCGCCGGACCTTCTCCAAGCTCCTGGACGAGCTGGGGGTGGACCAGCCGCCCTGGCGGGAGCTCCGCAGCGTCGGGGAGGCAGAAGAGTTCGCCGGCCGCATCGGCTATCCCGTGCTGGTTCGGCCCTCCTATGTCCTGAGCGGCTCGGCCATGGGTGTCGTCTTTGACCGGCGGGATTTGCACCGTTACCTGCGCCAGGCCTCCCGCGTTTCGCCCGAGTACCCGGTGGTCATCAGCCAGTTCATCCTCAACGCCAAAGAGGTTGAGATGGACGCCGTGGCCGAGAAAGGCCGGGTCGTTGTCTCGGCCATCATTGAGCATGTGGAGAACGCCGGCGTCCACTCCGGGGACGCCACCATGGTCCTGCCCCCCCAGCGGCTGTACATCGAGACCATCCGCAAGATCCGCGACACCGGCCGCCGCATCGCCGCCGCCCTGTCGATCAGCGGGCCGTTCAACATCCAGTTCATCGCCAAGGACAATGAGATCAAGGTTATCGAGTGCAACCTGCGGGCCTCTCGCTCTTTCCCCTTCGTCTCCAAGGTCAGCGGGGTGAACTTCATCAACCTGGCGGTGCGGGCCCTCCTCGGCCGGCCAGTGTCCTGCCGACGCTCTACGCTTGACCTCAACTATGTCGGCGTTAAGGCGCCCCAGTTCTCCTTTTCCAGGCTCAAGGGCGCCGACCCCACGCTGGGGGTGGAGATGGCCTCCACCGGCGAGGTCGGCTGTCTGGGCCGGGACGTCCAGGAGGCTTTTCTCAAGGCCATTCTGGCCGTCGGCTTTCGGCTGCCCCAAAAGAACATCCTGGTCAGCGTCGGCGGCGAGGGGCCCAAACACCGCTTCCTGGAGTCGGCCCGTACGCTGCGGGCCCTGGGCTACAATCTCTTCGCTACGGAAAACACCTCGGCCTTCCTGAGGAAGAACGGCGTGGACAATGAGCGGCTTTTCAAGGTCCATGAGCGGCGCCGGCCCAACATCAAAGACCATCTGGTGCGGGGCGAAATCCATCTGGTCATTTCCATCCCCGATCCGGACACCAAGAAGGAGTTCGACTCCTATGCCACCCTGCGCCGTATGGCGGTGGACTACTCGGTGCCGCTCTTGACCAACCTCCAGATCGCAGAGCTTTTCGTCCAGGCCTTGGCGGCCAAAAAGCCGGAAGACCTGGAGATCAAGGCTTGGGACGAGTACCGCTAGGGAAGTGTGACCCGTCTACCCGTCCCACCATTCGTGAGCCTCATGAATGTTTCCAAACATGCATCCCTAATAAGGCGCTGCGTTGGAAACCGCGCATCCTGGAAATGTGCCAAGATGTCAAAGCAAACCCTTTTTGAGGGGAGATATGGCATCCTGGACGCATCGCGAGGAAGGCGATAGGTAAAACGAACAAAATGGCTTCCCGGGGCAAATGTGCCGCTGCCCGGAGCGGAGGGAGCTGAAGATACTATTACAGTTGGAGGAGGTGGAGATGGAGGGTTTGTTTGATACTCCATATAGGACAGATTTACTGATGCTCCCTCTACCCGGAAGTAAATTCTAATGCCTATATCTGGTTCACCTGCTATAACGTCCAGACCCGGAACGTTGAACTCTACCCTTTCTCCCACTATCACTGTCTCAGCAAAGGACGGTAAAGGCACAAAAACCGTAAATAGGACTATTCCGCAGAGAATCAAAGATTTCATTTTACCTCACCCCCTTGTTTATTCATTGATGGGAGTCCGGGACCTTGGGAAAATGAATGTATTGTCCTCGTTCCCTTCCCTGATCCGGTTATTGGGATCAACTACGATTTTGGCTCCATAAATATCGCAGGACACCCATCTCTGTGTCTGGCCGGAATCAATATAGGTCATCACCGTTTCATTAAATTTCACGTTGACAAATACCGATTGTCCTGGTGCGATCCGCGGAATGCTCCCCACCCTTTTCGCCACAACTGGAGGAAGCCCACCTCTATCAAGGCCACCTGGATTATAATCCCAACGAACGCATCTATCGAAATTGATAACGACCTTCCACTCCACCCCCTCAGCCACTGTCCCGCCCAGATTGGCGATGCTAAACTGAACAGTGGCTTCCCCGGCGCCCAAGTAGGCTGATGGTTTTTTCGTGTTCAATTCGGGTCTGACAATAACAAGATCCGGAAGCGTGCCTGACGCCAAATCTGGCAAAACTCCTCTCTCACCCGTCCCGGTGCTTGCCACCCGGATATCCCTTTTCAGACAGGCCCTCTCGATAAGGAGTTGTGGTGCTCCAGTTCCTCCGGCTATCTTAACGAAAATGCTGAAGCAGATTTCATGTGGGGCAGGGTCTGAAATGGTGAATCTACTTAGCCTGGCGGTATTGGTCCCTGTAGGAAAAGTGCCGGTGATAGCAGTCCCTACCACAGTGGCACCTGAAGAAGGCAACACCGCGCCATAGCTTAGGCTCAAATTCACCGGTCCTCCTTCCACCTGAAAATGAACTACGGGCGTTACGGTTTCACCAGGCCGTGGAGCGGCCGGGTCAAAGGTCACCCTCTGACCCACAATCACGGCTGCCAAAGAGGCTGAGGTCATTGTGGCCAATAAGATAGCCAAAGAGAGAATGGCAAAAAAAATCTTTTCTTTTATCATCGCTTCATCCTCCCTATTGATTAAGGACGATTAATGATCCCTCAGAGTGCAAGGATACGAGAAAAAGGTTACAAATCTATTTCAGAAATTGCTTCTCCCCCTTAAGATAAATTTTATCAAAAATTTGGAGCATGTCAACTGAAACCCTGAAGAGGCCAGGTCGCCTTTTCCGGTTCTCAGCGGATGTTCTTGATCCTGATTGTTTTTATCTCGTAAGGACTGAGCGTCACCTGGCCGGTATCCCGGGTCACGGCCGCTGCCTCTCCCGGATCCTCGGCGATGCCGAGAATCTCCAGGCGGGCCCCTTCCGGGGGAAACAGGAACGAGCGGAGCCGGACCTCTGTTTTCTGGCCGGCCATCTCCCTGAGGCGCACCACCAGGCCCTGGCCATCCTCGGCCCGCTTGACCGCCTGAAGGAGAACATTCGGCTGGTCGAGGCTGAAGAAACTTAGGCCTTCGACGGGCAATGTTCCTCCATTGTCGCTGGCCAGCCCCTGCGCGATGAGTGGGGAGTGGGCCTCCCAGCCGAAGCGCGTGGAGAGGATCGTATCCGGCCCTCCCGGCCGGCTGGTGATGGCATAGCGGAGCGTTATCCGGCCGCCTTGGCCGGCTTTGAAGTTTGTCATCCAGTAGTTATTCATGGCGTAAGAAAATATCCAGGCCTTCTCCCGGCTCAGACGGGTCAACCACTTGCCGGTGTTGATGTCGCCCAATTGGACGAGCGGCGCCTCCACCGGCGCCCAGACCACGCTCAAGCCATTGTTGGCGATCTCGACCCAGTTCTGAACGGCATACCAGTCCCGGACCGTGCCGGGAAGCTGTTCGGCCTCAGGCTTCAGAACGGCATCCGCGATCTCGAGACGGAAGGCGCCGCCCTTGACTTGAAAGGGAAAAGCGAAATAGACCGCCTCGGGAGCCAAGGTCTCCTCCTTATCCAGGCGGTTGATGATATCGACCCGTTTGAGGCCGTCATAAAGGATGATCTCCTGTTCCAGGCGGGGGCACATCCGGGCCGAGGTCCGGACGATAAGACTGGTGGCCACGGGCCCCTGAAAACCCGGGGTGATGACGGCGGAGTCCGGAGAGGCCCGGTCGAATTCCGCAAGCTTTTCCATGTTGTCCACGGCCGGCCGGCCGCCTTTGGGAAGCTCGTGAATGTACTGGTTCAGCCGGTAGGGGCTGGCCGGGTCCGCCAGTTCAACCTGGAGCTGCTTGTCGAAGAGGCTGATCAGGCCTCCGCTCCGGGGGTCGAGCGTCACCCTGTAGAAATCATTCTCGATGGTCTTGTCCCGGATTGTGGTGCGGGGCTTGGCCTCGAGCTTGCTCTCGACCGGGGCGATGGTGAAAACGGCGTATCCCAGCGCTGGTATATCCTCGGCCAGGAAGTAGAGGATGTTGTTCTCCCGGTCGATCTGGCAGGGCAGCCGCCGGCCGTTCCGCTTGTCCCGGAGGCGCAGAGGCTCCCTCATGGCGCTCAAGCGGTCGGGCATGACCAGGCCGATGATATCCGACCTGGTCCAGGGCAGGGGATTGAACACGGCGAAAGTTAGCCTATAGTCGGTGGGAATGAGGAAGGCTATCCGATCAAGGCTTGACTGGAGGACGTGGCTGGCGCCCTCGCTGGCGGCGTAGGCAAAGGCCGACTTGACGGCCCATTGGCCGCGCGCCCGTTCCGATTCCGGTTGGCGGATGCTGTTGCTGGCGCCCCAGGTGTGCTCGTCGAAGAGCAGGGTCGAGTGGCAGGCCTCCTCGATCTCCTCCCCTGGGTAGGGATAGGTTCCGTCGAGCGCGGAGGCCAGGGCGGCGAAGGATTCCGCCTCCCGGAGACGGTCATGGGTCAGGCGGATGAGGCCGGTCTCATAGGCGGTGGAGGCCACGCCGTCTGTCCAGTAATCCGGCCAGCCCAGCCGGTAGACGGGCAGTCCGGGTCCGCAGCGGGCCTCCAGGTCCTCGAAGAATTCCCGCATCACGGCCAGCCGGAGCTTGGGCCAGGCCCAGCGGCTGTTCCAGTCGCGGACGACATCTGACAGGGCTTTATCGGGGGGCGCGTTATCGATGGTGGAGCCGCTGATATTGAAGGCGATGATATCCAGGGCAAAGTCGCCCCTGTCCTGGAGCCCGGCCAGATAGTCGGCCACAGGCTCCTGGGCGGCATCCACGCTCAGGTGGAGATCTAGATGAAAATTGGCGAACATGTAGTGTTCGCCGTTCCAGTGGAGGATGCGGCTTCCGTCGGGCGCTTCCCACCAGAAGGCGCAGGGCCGGCGCAGGGGAGCCCGAGAGCGCGTTTCATTGATGCCCGTAGCGAAGTACTTGACCCCTGCCCCGCGGAGGATCTGGGGGACAGCCCAGCTAAACCCCGTGACATCGTTGTTCATGGCTGAAGCGACATTGAACCCGAATCGTCGGGCCGCGGATCGCGCAAAATAGATGGACCGGATGAGCTCTTCGTGGCCGTACAGGTCCGTAAGATTGAGGTACCAGGCCGACAGCTCCACCCGGCCTTCCCGGAGAAGCCGGGCTAGTTCTTCGATCTGCTCCGGCGACCGGCGGCGCAAAAATTGGTCCAGGCTCCAGCCGGCCTCGATGTTCCACTTGAACCGGGCGGCCTCGGGGTAGTTGTCCGTATCGCGACAGAAACGGATGACATCGTCCAGGTAGGCCACATGATTCTTCAGGACGCGGCCCTGGAAAGCGGTGAAGCCGATGTCCGTATGAGAGTGGGGCAAGAGATAGACCGTCCATTTTCGCTGGGGGACAAGCCTGATCTCTCTGACGGCTTTTTGAGCGCCGGCCTTGAGCTCAAAGACAGCCAGAGCAGGTTCGCGGACCTCGGGGATAGAGACCTCGAAGGAATTTTTGCCGGCCGCGATCTTCCCCAGAGGAAAGCTGACCTGGGTGTTTTCCCATCGGCCCTGCAGCTCGGCGGCCCCAGCGGCGGTGGAGTTATCCACGATCACCTTGAGGACCTGCCGCAGAACGCCTTTCTCCTCAACGAAAAAGACCGTGGGCCGGACTTCAAATTTAAGGGGTACTTTAGCCGGCGTGGCCGAAGGCCCGCTCCCGGCAGAAGCTCCCCCAAGGGAAAACGCCAACCCTACTAAGGCTACAAATATCTTGGCCGGATGCATTGTCCTCTCTCTAACCTCGTTTTCAGATTCTATTTCTATCTGAGCTTCGCCGCTTTGTCAAAGCCGGCTATATCTTCCGAGGGCAAATCCATCTCGTCATTTCCATCCCCGACCTGCTGCCAAAAAGGAGTTCGACTCTTACGCCGCCCTGCGCCGGATGGCGGTGGACTACTCGGCGCCGCTTTTAACCAACCTCCAGATCGCCGAGCTGTTTGTCCAGGCCTTGGCAGCTAAAAAGCCGGAAGATCTGGAGATCAAGGCCTGGGACGAGTACCGATAGGGGCCGAATCTATATGCTCTTAGGCATGACAATCTGTTATTTGCTTATGACGAATTTCCCCTTCAGACTCCAGACAAATCTAAAATTCATGGGCAGCTCGACCTCTTGGCCGCTCCATTTTTTATTTCATAATCGGATAAGGTCAAGGATTCTCCCAATGTGTCAAAATAGCTAGTACAACAATCATATTATTCACAGAAATGGTAACTTTCATTCAGCCCTCCGGTCTTCAGCATGTTTTCGATTTCTCTTATGGAGAGCATCCCTTACAGGATCGCATGCGTCTTTATGGGCTTCAAAGGTTGAAATCCCGCCTTTGCATGATTTATTATTTATACCAACGGATCAGGCAAAATCAGAGCACAGATGCTTGCTCAACCAGCAATGTGAAAAGTAATTCCCTTGCCCAACTTGCATGAGATATAGGCATGGGGGGATGAGTTATGCCGCCTAAATGGCTAGTGTTCGAGCATCCCGGCCCAGTTGGGCGAGATGTCTTCCGTCAAGCGGAACCACTTTATGCTGATGTCCACGCCGCTCTTGAAGCTATACAACTGTCCTTTCCAGTCGAACACTTCCGAGCTCACCGATTGCCCGGTTGGTACGATTGGCAACTATTCCAGAATGCTCGATGGCAGCAGAACACTCCAGTCTGGGCTAGAACTTTCCTCTTCTATCGCGGCCAATCAAACATTAGATACAGTTTGATGCCGTCCATGCTGCGCGGACTCAAGAGCAAGCGAAAATTCGCATCTCATAGGCTTATGGCACGTGAATCTCGACAACAACAGATCGTGAACTGGATTTTTAGGACGACCGCTCATATTGAAGAGGTTTTGCCTGATGCAAACAGCCTAGACAAAGCTCAACGGCTGGCGGTTGCCCGTCATTACGGTGCGCCCAGTTATATGATAGATTTCACCACTGACCCCGAGATTGCGGCTTTCTTCGCGACACGCGAGGTCAGCAATCGGCAACAAATGGGCGTCATATATGTTCTTAACCTGGTCGAATTGTTCAGCCTTTCCGGCTCTACAGGTCTTATGTGCCACGAGAATGTTAAGAGTGGCTGGGCACTGCCCTATGGCTATCAGAAGTTTATTTTTCTATCGCCGAGAGAGGGTGGACCTCCCCAGTGGAGCACCGCCTTTGTTTATTTTAACGCAGGACTTCAGCTTTCTCTCAAATGCATTACGGTGCCTCAATGTCATCGAGTCGAAGCTCAAAAGGCTGTATTCTTTGAAATCAGCACGATCGGGCGGCATTTTGCCCATGACGTCTACGCTATGGCTCTAGGAAAAACTTGGATTTTTATGCGGTTTTTTTTGTGCCATAAATTGTGCTTTTTCCAATCCGCAGGCGCCTATTCAAACCTGGACAGAGGCATTTGCGAAGCAACATTGATTCCTTCTCATGATCCTATCGAGAAGGCGTTAAAGAGTCTTGGTTACACCTAATAAGGAAGTGAAAGACAGAAGACAGCTTGAATAGTGAAAACCTTATATGCATCAGCAAGCAATATCTGTTGGACTGCCTACAGCAGCATGGCCAGCACCGGCTTCGGCTCGGTGATGAACGCAATTAGCCTTTTACGTAAGAGCGTCTTATATTAACTTGATCTATAGTAATTAAAATTCATTTTTCTTCTCTTCACTTTTAACGGAAGATCTTGAGGTCAAGGCCCGGGACGAGTACGGGCAGGTGAATCCCCCCCCAAAAAACAAGGCTCTTAATAAGGATATATCTAAGATTTTAAATATTTAGATTATAATTGTTAATTATCTTTTAGGTGTTTTTATAACATCAAATTTTTCAAGAGGAGTAGACTCATGTTGATGTATAAAAAGATTGTTGTGGTGACTGAATCTCAATCACTATTTCTCTAAGCCTTCGAATTTCGTCATATTCTATTATTTCTTCTGAAGTAAGTTTTACATCGTTCTCTTTATTTAATTTCTCAATCTCTTCAAAGATAATGTCAAAGTCAAGCTTGCTATCTTCCATAACAAACTCCTATAATATCTTTCTCTTCGACTGAGATTCTATCTGGCTTCTAATTGTACTAATATCATTCCTTGCATTGCAAGCAGGACAGATAAATATATTGTCAGTTGGAAATGGTTTTGCATTACTTTCTATAGGGATGCCATCTTTTAAGTTTGCCTGAATTTTAGTTTTAGTTTTGCAGTTCGGGCATTCAAATTCAATAATAGCGACATTGGCTTGTATAGGCCCCGGTGCAACTTGTGTCTTAGGAGTAACAAATCTGTATATTTGTGATTTTGGAGTCTCATATATTTTGAAAATATTAGTCGTATCAAATGACATTTTCAAAAGAGTATAATACCGACGAATAGCATCGCAAAGTTCACTGTTCTCACTATAATCAGTTATTTTAAGCCTAATATCATTTTGACGGAGATCATCAATTGAAATTGATCTTCCATGTGTTAGCCACCTTCCATGATTACATAATATCTCAGCAATTTCTTCTGCTCGTTTTAGCTTTTCCTCTTTTGTTACTGACTTGCCAGTACTTGAGTGAGTCACCCAAAATTTAAATTTATATTTTGAAAGCCATTCTGTAACGAGCGTTTCAGAAAATTTCATCGCATTTTCGCAATTTTGTATCTCCCCTGGCGATATATTCTGAAGAATCGGAATATATGCGCGATTTAATTGCCCCTTCTTATCAATTTCTTCCTTAATTTTTTTAAGCCCTTCTAAAAAAGCATGCGCAGAAAATCTTTTTCCTCCTTGAATTATTTGAGCATCAATTGGTCCAAGAGCAGATCCTGGTTCCATAAGTATTTCATCTCCAGCCATAACCATAATTGTACCAGCGCTTTTAGCGTAGCCAGGGACTATCATCGTAACTTCACTAAATCTGTTCCTAATATGCCTGACAATATCTTCTGCAACCTCTGCGCTACCTCCCAATGTTTCAATAATGATATCAATTTTATCGCCTTCAAGATTGCTTATCTGGTCGAATAAAGGAACACGATCATCATAATCTATAGCAATGGGAGCTTCTTTAGACATAGCCGCTGCGAAAGTAATAATAGCTCTACCATTTCGTAGTTGTGAAATTCTTAAAAGCTGCTTCTTCCTTTCATTTTGCAAAGCAGGCCAATTCAACGACATATCGAGATATTCTGAATAAATTCCCATTTAATCCCCTTATTTCAGATTATAATATGTTTTTTTATAGCACTTTTTACAATAAAAGGGAATAGCTACGATGAAAAAAGTACAATCTGTCTCTATTATGAGACTGAATTAGAGGATCTCTATAAGCTAGCAGAATTTCTATATAAGGCTTGAAGCTGAGCTCGTTTCTTTTTCGCGATAACTATGATAAAAATACACCGAAATCTCGTGGCAAGGAAGGGCCGACCGGAGAACCTAAGCAGCATGACCAGGAAGAGGCTGATCTGGCTCGTCGTCAAAATCGCCGTCAGCCTTTCCCTCCTCATCTACATCCTGACCTCCAAGGTTTCGCTCCCGGACATCGGCCGCAGCCTGGCCGACCTCAACCTGGGCTGGGTGGCCCTGGCCTTCTCCCTCCACATTTTCGGCCTGCTCATCAGCGCCTACCGCTGGCAGATCCTGGCCCGGGCCCAGGGCGACGAAGTCCCTTTGCTCTATCTGGCCAAATCCTATCTGGTGGGAACTTTCTTTAACAATTTCCTGCCGACCCGCTTCGGCGGCGACGTGGTCCGCATCTGGGACGGCTCTAAATATTCCCAATCGCTCCTGAAATCTTCGGCCATCGTTGTCGTGGAGAGGGCCACCGGCCTGGTCGTCCTTTTCCTGTTCGCTCTCCTGGCTTCGCTGTTCCGTTTGGACATGGCCCGCCGGATCCCCATTATCTGGGTTTCGCTCCTGGTCGGGCTGGGCGGCCTCTTCCTGGCCTTTTTTTTCCTCTCCCCCCCGGCCGGCCGCCTGATCAGCCGACTCCCCGACCGGGGATTCCTGGCCCGCCTGAAGGCCAAAGTTTTGAGCTTCCGGGAGATCATTCTCGCCTACCGGCATCGTCCGGCCCTTTTCCGGATGGCCTTAGGCTGGGCCCTCCTGCTTCAACTCAACGTCATTCTTTATTATTTTCTCATCGGCCGGGCCTTCGGCCTGCGGGTCGCCTTCCTCGACTATTTCATCTTCATCCCCATCGTCCTGCTCATTCAGACCATCCCGGTGACAATCGGCGGCCTGGGCCTCCGCGAGGGCGCCTACATCGCCGTCTTCCTCTACTACGGCGTGGCGGCTCAGACGGCGGTCTCCTTTTCGCTGGTGGCCGACCTGGCCGTCGGCCTCCTGGTCGGCCTCATCGGCGGTATCATCTACATCACCCGGAAATGAAGATACCATTGCGGAAAAAGAGCTTTATCCTATCCTTTTGTGTTCTACTGGTCGCTGTTTTTCTGTCCGGCCGGGCGGCCGGCCAGGACATCTCCGGCTTCGACGAGCGCCTGTTCCGCATCCGCCGGCAGATCGAAGAGGTCAAAGGGCGGATCGTCGAAGAGGAACAGAAGGAAGAGACCATCCTGTCCTCTCTGGAGCGTGTCGTTCTCCACAAATCCCTGATCAAGACCGAGCTCAGCCTGTACAATGTCCAAATGGAAAAAACATCGGCCGAGCTGGCCGGACTGAGGCGAAGGATTCCGGTGCTGCGGGACAAGCTGGAGCGGGAGAAGCGGTCCATGGAGAAGACGCTGGAGACGCTCTACAAATACGGCCGGCTTGATTTCTTCCAGTTCTACTTCCAGACCAAAGACATCACCAACCTGGTGGCCGAGCACAAGAACCTGACCATCCTGGCCGACTACCAGGAGAGCGTCCTGCGCAGCTACCGGGCCACTCTGGCCGAGCTGGCCGAGACGGAGAATTCGCTCCTGGCCAAGACGGACGAACTCGGCCGTCTGATCGAGGGGGCCAAAGCCAAGCGCCGGGAGTTGGAGGGAGAAGAGCGCCAGCACAAGCGGCTCATCGACCAAATCCACAGGAATAAGGCCTCCTACGAACAGACCCTGCGGGAATTGGAAGACCGGGCCCGCGAGCTGGCCCGGCTGATGGAGAAGCTCCAGCGGCAGGAGATCATCCTGCCCACGCCCTTCATCCCCCTTTATGAGCGGAAGGGCCGGCTGCCCTGGCCTATCGAAGGCCGGGTGGTGACCGCGTTCGGCGTGGAGAAGCACCCCCAGTTCAATACTTCCACCCGGAACAACGGCATCGACATCGCGCCGCTCAAAAAGGACGCCGTGGTCAAAGCCGTTCACGCCGGCAAGGTGGTCTACGCCGATTATTTCCAAGGCTACGGCAACCTGCTCATATTGGACCACGGCCTGAGCTACTACTCCCTGTACGGCCACTGCTCCTCGTTCCTGGCGGCCATCGGCGACCTGGTGGAGGCCGAGCAGCCCCTGGCCGTGGCCGGCGACATCGGCTCGCTCAAGGGCGTAACCCTTTATCTGGAGATCCGCAACAAGGCCAAACCGCTCGATCCCTTGAAATGGCTCTGGCCGAGATGATACAATTCGCCTTCCGACAAAACCGATGAACACGCGTCCCGTCCGGATCCTGGCCCTGGCCTCTCTGTCCGTCCTGCTGCTGTTCTTTCTGCTGGTGCGGAGCTTTGTGCCCGGCCCGGCCGCGCGCGGCGGGGCGGAACAGAGCGACCTGAAGCTGGTCGAAAGCATCATCCAGCTCATCCAGGAGGAATACATCGACCGCGTGGAGCCGGAGCGGGCCATGGAGGGCGCCTACCGCGGCTTGGTTCAGTCGCTGGATATGCTGTCCAGCTACCTGAGCCGGGAGGACCTGGCCAAGTATAATGAGTCGGGTCATCCCCCCCTCCGAGACACCGGGATTGTCCTCATCAAAACGCCCGGGGGGATGCCCCAGGTGGCGGGCCTGGAAGAGGGACGGCCGGCCTCCAGGTCCGGACTCCAAATCGGGGACTTCATCAGCGCCATCAACAACCGGCCCACCTTCGGCCTGAGCCTCTGGGAGGCCCGTCTTCTTATGCTCGGCCATGAAGACCGGCCGGTCAAACTGAGGGTCGTTCGTCAGGCCTCCACCGTTGAGATAGCCGTGGAGCGATCCCTTCCCCCGGCCAAGGCTTATCAATTCTCGCCGGAAAAGGGAACGGCCGGAGTGCTGACCATTTCCAGGTTGTCCTTTTCCGGCCAGGACAGCCTGAAGGGCATGATCCCGGCCTCGGTGGCTCAAGCCTCAGCCCCTCTTGTCCTCGACCTGCGGGGTTGCGGACAAGGCGATTTGGAGTCGGCCCATCGGCTGGTCAACGTCTTCCTCCGCCTGCCCCAGGCGGGTTATTTCTTAATGAAGGACGGAAGCCGCCAGCCCTTTTCCTGCCCGGAGCCGGCTGTTTGGGACAAGGTGCCCTTGGTCGTCTGGACGAACCAGGCCACCCTCGGGCCGGCTGAAATCGTGGCGGGCGTCCTTCAGTCGGCTAAACGGGCCAAGGTATTAGGATTTCCGACCCTGGGCCTGGCCTCTAAGCAGAAACTCTTCCCCTTGAGTGACGGCTGCGCGCTCCTTTTAACCACCGGCGTCTTCTGCTACGCCTCGGGCGAAAAGTTGTGGGAAAAGGGCGTCGTCCCCGACGAAGCCCTGAGCGGCCAGGAGGCCGGACGCAGCCAATTCCTCCAGAAAACCCTGAGCTTGACTCCTCTCCGCTGAGCCATGGGCAGACAGAGAACAGCGCCCGGCGCGCGTTCGTCCATTCTCAAAAATCCGCTGCTTTGGATCGTGGTCATCGTCCTGTTCTTGGTGGGGCTGGATTTCGCCGGCTGGCTGATGGAGGCCCGGTCGCCCTTTTTTTCCCTGATCCTGGGAGAGCGTTTCCCTCCGCCCGGACCGGAGGAGATTATCCAAGTCGTCCGACAAGAAATGTCCCGACAGAAGATATCGCTCCTGGGCCTCAACCGCTTCACCGACAGCAGCGGCAACCTCCACCTCAAGATCAACCTTCAGCCGGAGCAGTACGGCCGCCTGGCGCCCGCCCTGGAGAGGTCGCTCCAGGCAGCGCGTTCGGCCGTCCTCGACAGGAAGGAAGAAAAGGACAAGAGAGTCGCCTATTACCTCTGGGAGGTCAAAGGGGCCAAAAAGCGGAAGGCACTCATCCTTTTTTCCTGCCTGGGGGAAAAGCGGC
>Ga0299912_10002158_pt1 | contig 16124 bp, 7 predicted proteins | sample RVTome_2_FD_207667 | JGI IMG/M metagenome (GOLD analysis project Ga0299912, IMG submission 207667) | Soil microbial communities from uranium-contaminated site in the Upper Colorado River Basin, Wyoming, United States - RVT95D214 (version 2) ... | reverse complement strand
CACATTTACCTTTTCTGTTGGAAAAGTCCAATAAACCATCGTGACTATAAAATAAATCACAATGATCGATCCAGATGTTATTTCCGTATACTGTTATTGCATCGGCACGGGGTTCTCCTTTGCCGTCCCAGTGTCCCGGAGTATAGGAGTTACCGATACTCAGATTCTGGACAATAATATTATTACCATAAAGCATTAATCCGCCATAACGGAGCATCGAATTCCGATTCTTGCCTACAAGGCTGATGTTATTTCCTTCAACAGGTATGCGTTCTCCGAAATTCAGATCGATTGTATCAATTATCAGAATCGTAAGAGGGACTTTCGTATCAAGCGCTTCAAGAAGGTCTGATCGCGTATAAACGAATGTTGTATCACCTCCATAGCCGCCGGTAGTATTCCCATGTAAGGAAGCAAATCCAACAGGTCCGCCCTGTGATAATGCTAATGATGAAAATATAAACAGTATTGCAATGAGACAGGTACATTGTGATCTGTCAACTATTAGATTATTCCACTTCATAATGTTCTCCATTAATAAAGACATCCTTGAAAATAATATTGGAAACACCTGTAATCCTGCTTTCCTTTTCAATACCATTGAATTTAATATTGGTCAGGTAAATATTTTGAATGCACTGCCGTGCAGTTAAACCGATAAGATATACAGGATACTTACTCTTCTGACTGGTTATATTTTCCAGGTAGATATTTTGAATCACCGGAGGAAAATCACCTTCTTCCGATTTTGTTTCATATGTGCAGTCTATTTTAAAAACGGCTTCTTTCACCTGACCGATTTCAATGTTTTTTACAAAAACATTCTCAATGATACCACCTCTTTCGGCATTGGTTTTAATACGTATGGCCCGGTCAAGTTGTGGACTGTTCATTTTGCAGTCAGAAACAAAGATGTTTCTGCATCCTCCCGATATTTCACTTCCAATCACCACACCGCCATGTCCCTCCTGCATTTCACAGTTTCTGATTACAATATTTTCCGATGGAATATTCCATCTTCGTCCGTCGTTATTACGTCCTGATTTTATAGCAATACAATCATCGCCAGTATTAAAACGACAATTTTCAATCAGGATATTTTTACTCGATTCGGGATCGCATCCGTCATTATTCGGGCCAATACTGTTAATATATACTTCTCTTATAATAATGTTTTCGGATAGCAAGGGATGAATAACCCAGAACGGAGAATTTATAATGGCTATGCCTTCTATTAGTATATTCTCACACTGGTAAGTCTGAATGAACGGAGGACGTAAATAATGTCCTTCGCCAAATATTCTTTCTTCAACCGGTGTCTCATCATTGTTATATTCCATCAAAAGACTTCTTCCTTCAGGATTCGACTGGTTTTGCATGCCGGATTCCCCGCCAGATGCCGGTCTCCCTTTCCATGGCCACCAGTGCGTATTGTCCGATTGCCCGTCTAATATTCCTTTGCCTGTAATGGCAATATTCTTTTCCCTGTATGCATAGATAAGAGGAGAGTAATTATAACAATCAACACCCTCCCAACGCGTTAGGACAGCAGGAAGATAATCGGTAGTCAGGGTTGAAAATTTAAGTATTGCTCCTTCCTCCAGGTGCAAATTCACATTGCTTTTAAGATATACAGGACCGGTCAGGTAGATACCTTCAGGAATTAAAACAGTACCTCCTCCCTGATCCGAGCATGTTTTAATTGCTATGTTTATCGATTCTGAACAATCGGAATCGCTGTTAGCAACAGCTCCAAAATCGGTAATTCTGTAAAGACTGTTTTTGAAGATGGGTAACCGGAGAGAACTAACTATATTCTCTGCCTGAATCCAGGGATCATAATTTTCCTGTGATTTAACGTTTACAGGGATAAGCGATACAAGCGCTATCGATACTATCCATGAACCTGATCTGATCAGGTGCAGATAATTTTTTTTCATCTTGTTATCCATAAAAACCGTCGAAAGAAGAATCAGTTTCCTTTTGAATTATTTTTTGATGTATAGATGTTATCAATTACTTCCGTATGTTTATCGTCACAGGGTTATTCAACAGGGTAACAAAGTCATTCAGATAATCTGTAAACTCAACTGAGTTTCTTATTCCTTCCGGTTCCTCTTCCCATGCTGCAAGAAAATAATAATCAACCTGCTTGTTTTCGGGGGTCAGGACAACTACATGACTATTTTCGTCTTCAGTAATTTCCTGAACTACATTCTGTCGAAAAATCACTGCCATTCCGAGACTATCATTTGCAAGGCTTTGCACGCCCCAGGTGGCAATATAGTTCCATTGCAATGCTGAATCACCTGATAACAGGACAGCACCATCCAATTTGACGATACCTGTGCACAGATTGCCGATATCGTTGCTGAGTGTGACAACATGATGAGTTGCCCTGGAACCGGCAGTGATTGATAATGATGATTGCAGGTCGACAGAAGTTCCGGCAATCTTCCATCCGTAATAGTCAATAACAACTTCAGAATAAAGATTTCCATTTGTGGCAATTTCGCATACTATACTGTTGGTTTCAGTTACTCTTTCGGCATTTTTACCATTCCAGTAACCGATTGTTCCAATTCCCAGCGAAGGGCCTACTTTCAGAATGTCCATTCCCCAATCGCCCATTTTGTGATACGATTCATAACCATCCATACCCACATATGGAAGTACCATTGTGTTTACTTTTTTTCCATAAATATCAATTGCATTACGCCAATCAAGATACAGCCTATAACCAACTTTGTCTGATTCCCATCCCGGACCTTCGTATTTAATATAAAACGAATGGTCGGTGCATTCATCGGGTACTCTCAGCGAGTTGAATGGTTGAAATTCTCCGCCAATGTATACATTGTTTTCGAAGTGACCTCCGGTTTTATACCAAAGCTCAGCCAGGGTTTTCTTAGGAGAAATATTACCTGAATCTGAGTCCACAGGTATCAGAGTTATTTCAATGGAACTGTTGGCCGGCAGATCGGTTTGAACGAATAACCGGTGATATGGAATATTGTCAGTTGCATGGATCCATTGTGAAGCAAGTAATTCATCACCGGATACAGTCTGAAACGGTTTTTCAATCTGACTGGCAACCGAAGTATCAATCCGGATCTCAAAGGTGTGATCGTATAAAGAAACTGAAGAAGGATTCGATAACTGAATCGTAACCTGATCTTTTAGTTTGTTTTGAGTACACGCTGTCATTAGGATAGTAAGAAGAAACAAGCTGAAGTGACCTAATTTACGTTTCATCATAATTGTTTTTTATGTTGGGTTTTCGTTATGCAGGATGATTGAATTTGATCTAAGAAAATATGTACAATTAAGTTAAGGAAGGTGTCTGAAAGTTTTGAGACCCCAACTAGTTATGATATTTGAATGACCTTGAGTTCTACCTTTGTATATGAAGTAATTTACAACCGTGATAAATCCAGTAGATCATGTATCATTTGATATCAAGAAAATCAGACATCCTTCCATATCTGCAAGTTGCAACAGAACTGGAAAAATTATTCTACAATAATTTGCCGTATAGTCGAATTATTTAAGCGTAAGAGATAAATACCACTATGGTAATTTGATACATCGAGATTATACGCAAAAGCGTTTCTCAGATGAATCTCGTCAATTTTCGCTCCCAGCGAATTGAATATTTCCACGATACCATTGTCTCCATTCATGAGGAATACCTGGTCACGGGCAGGCACAGGATACACTGCAAACTGATCCGATCCCAGTATCGTTCCAATTGCATCTGGTTCCACAATGGCGCTCCAGCGCGGATCACCGATCAGTGTTCCTTCATCGCTCATTTCATACAGGTCGTCTTCAAGAGGAATTGTGAAATTTGAGGTGTCGGGGTATTCGAAATTTACTTCATAATTTTCGTAGGTGAAATCGGATGCATCCCACTCAACCATGGAATAGGTACTGTCGTCCACACTGAAATCCGGAGTCATCACACAAAACGACATTTCTTTATAGGCAACCACCCCAAGCCGGAATCCATAGACATTTGTTGCTTCATCGTTATTGGTCTGAGCCAGAATCGAATTTAAGATACTAATACTGGCCTCAGTATTATCCTGGATATCAAAAAGAAATTTATCCGCAATTATACCACCCCATTTGTATAGAGTACAATGATTAACTTCGATATTGGTAGCATGAACGGCCATGTCCTGACAATCTACCAAAGGACCCTGAACATGGTGGAATGTGGAATTTTGTATGGTAAACTCATCGAAAAGTATTTTCGATTTCAACCGGAAAGGCCCGTAACTGCTTCCTCCGCGAAGATCAAATACAATACAGTCGTCGACCAGGATAGAACCCACTGTATTATTGGCCCTGTCGCCACGGATGACACTTCGCGTAAGATTCCGGACTATACAGTCCCGTATAATAAGTTCACCTGCCGAAACGAATGTATCGGTAAGGTTCAGCAGATAGTCTCCCATAAGGGTTGTTGTATCTTCGATGAAGGTCAGGGTATCATAAGTGGCACCTGAAAATTCGATGCCTTCAACAGTAACATTGATATCCGAACCGGATAAACCCATTTCCTGAAGGTAGACAAGTGGTTTTGCACTACCTTCTTCACCCCTGATAGTCAGGGATTTATTGATAGGGATTTCAGTTGCGTTCGCAACGTGAATGCCAGGCATGATTATAATTTCCGATCCGTCAGGGGCATCGGTAATGGCCTGTATAAGATCGTCTCCCTCATTCACAACAATCTGCCCCGTTACCCGGAAAACTCCGGCCAGGGAAATACATAATACAAAGTAAATCAGCTTTTTCATAGTGGAATTTTTTTAGTATGACTTTAGTTACATAGCATCACAAGAATTCAAAGAGTTAGTATATCATTAGTATCCATAATCGTTTTCAAGATTTGTGTTCACATCTATAATACTCTGATGAATGGGTAATAATTCTTTTCGGTTCGGTTCAAAGAATTCTGCTATTGAGTTTATATATTCTTCGGTAATATTAACAGTCCATTCGGCTACATCTGTCCAATAGAGAGAATCGAGGGCATCGATAGCAGCCGAATCCATATTGTAATATAAATTCAGGATGTCTAAATTCAATCCCTCATTCCGCCAAACAACCCGTTCGGGTATTTTTTCATAGGGAGGTTCTTTAGCGGCCATTTTGGTCAGCTCAGATCTCATTTCCTGTAGCTTTAAGTCAAGTAAATTCCAGCGGATCAGATCGAATTTACGCAGGCATTCACCGCCGAATTCCCATGCTCTCTCCTGAACAATGGCATTAAAGAATTCCTCATAATTATTGGGGATTGGAGGAATTTCGTCCTCGTGTCCTCTAAAGGCCCTTTCTCTAACCATACGGAGTGCATCAATTGCTTCTGGTGTAGGCCCTCCATTCAATTCATTTTCGGCTTCGGCGAACATAAGCAGGATATCTGAATATCGTAAAAGAATCCAGTTGATGCCAGTAAATTTTGCTGTGCCTGGAAATAGCGGATCCATCCAGTCCCTGCGCCATTTTGCAAGGTTGATCTCAGTCAGATTTCTTAACAAGAATTCATTATCATCGTTCACCTCATAATAGGCAATGGTTACATCGCGTCGTGTATCGAGCGAATCGAAGGAATAGAAATAGGTCGGGATAGCCTGCATACCGGGATTGCCGCGCCCATAGATACTATTATCTCCCAGTTTCGTTCCCAGGTAATAACCGCTTTCACCGCTCACCGATTGCCCCATGCCTACTTCCCACATACTCTCTCCATAATCACCATCCATCTGAAGTTCACAATGAGTACGGAACACATCTTCAAAGTCGGGATTTAGTGAGTGTTCCCCGCTTTCCATTACTTCCAGACATTGATCACGTGCAATTTCATAATAATGCAGATGATCCGAACCGCGCTGCATGCCTCCCTCACGCCGGAGTGAATAACCTCCGCGTGCCAGAGCAATTCTTGCCAGCAGACCTTGTACAGCACCTTTGGTGATTCGTTCATCAAGCGGTACTTCGGAGCGCCAGGGAACCAGCGAATCGGCATTGAGCAGATCGCCAATGATCTGATCGTAGATAATATCACGGTCAGTTTTGGGAGGATTCAGATCATCGCCCGGTTCATAGGGTTTAAACAGAGAGGGAACATCCCCCCAGTTCCGGATCAATTCATAATAATTCAATACCCGTAAAGTAAGGGCTTCACCATACATCCGGCGCATCTCAAACCGTTCTTCCTCAGTACCTCCATTATAAATTGGACTGTTCGGGATATTATCGATACAGATGTTGGCCCTCTCGATACCATTATAAAGATTTACCCAAGGTTTATATATCTCTTCATTACCAGAAGTTGCAGCATAGCGCGCAATGCCGCGGCGCCCGTTATCAAGACTCCCGGTACACATGGCGATATCTGTATCGACTCCGTAATACATACTGAGTCTCTTGGAATAGCCTTCATCACGGGTCATCAGCTGGTAAATACCCATTATGGCCTGCCGTGTAAAGTCGACATTATTGAAAATATTCTCAGGCTCAAAGCTTGATACTGGTTGAACTTCGAAGTATTTTTCACACGAAAACAGGCTGCTGATTCCTATCGATGCAAGAAGCAGGATGATTTTTTTTATCTGAATTATATGTTTCATAATGCTCATTTTACAGTATTAAAGAGTCAGGTTTAAGCCTACTAAATACATACGGCTTCTCGGATATGCCGAATAATCAACTCCGGGAGTCATTGGTGTATCTCTCCGGGTATCAACCTCAGGATCGTAACCTGAATATTTTGTGAAAGTGTACAGGTTATTAACCGTAACGTAGAATCGCAAATTGTCAATGAAAACCTTATTCATCCATTTCTCAGGAAGCGTATATCCCAGTGTAATATTATTTACTCTAAGGAAAGAACCATCTTCAATGGCCCATGAATGGAACAAATATCGACCGGTGGTTGGTTTCCACTGGGTGGCATTTTCATTTATATCGGCCAACTCGTCCGGATTCGTAATCACTTCTCCCTCTTCATCAACCGTAATCCATCGTACATTGGAATTCATATCCGACAGAAGGTTTGTGTAAGGATTATATCCACTGGTAAATTCTATTTTATTGGCATTATATATATCGTTTCCATACACCCAGTTCAGGAAGATACTCATATCAATCCCTTTATAAACTGCTGAAATATTGATACCTCCGATGTGTTTGGGATTGGCATTTCCGATAACAGTACGGTCGTCTTCAAACGTAACAAGATGTCCATCTTCGTATGGATTACCAAGTGAATCTATCGGATCGGCGAGGTCCTGAACCCTGTATGCACCAGGTCCAAAACCTTCAAACATGATACCACGGTTATCGGCAACCCCATCCTGAAGAACATAATCTTCATCAACCAAAACAAATTCGCCAGTTTCCGGATCCACGACAAAGTCGTCTACTGTATAAAAGCCATCTGTGACGAATCCATACATCAATCCTACAGGGTCTCCTACTCTTACAATATAATCTGCGCCTGTGTTATCGTTCCAGTCAGACGTAATTAACATTTCATCGATATTTTCACCCAGCTTATCAACACGATTCCGGTTAAAAGCAATATTAAAATTGACCGAAAGTTTAAAATCCTGTTTTTCTATAAGATAGGCATTCAATGCAGCCTCGAATCCATAATTGGTTGTTGACCCGATATTCTGGATCTGTTTTTCATATCCAACGGAAGGATCAAGGGGTACCTCAACCAGCAGATCTCTGGTAGTATTGTAATAATAATCGAGGGTAATATTCAGTCGTTCTTTAAGAATTCCCATATCAAGTCCAATATCGCGTGTAATGGTTGTTTCCCATTTCAGATCAGGATTGAAGGGAACGGGTCGATAAAGATACGATGCAGGAGATTCGAGAAGGTGATAAGGTTTGGTGGGATCGGTTTCAAACCGGCTGAGAAAATATAAATCGTCAATTCGGTTATTCCCCGCTTGTCCATAGCTTAGTCTTAGTTTCAGGGAGGATATAAAGTTGATTGTTTCCATAAAGGGTTCCTCTGAAATCCGCCAGGCAAATGAACCCGATGGAAACAATCCCCAACTGTTTTCCTTAAAAAATTTCGATGATCCATCGGCCCGTAATGAAGCTTGTGCGAGATACCTGTCATTAAAATTATAATTCACCCGGCCAAAATAGGATAGTAATTTGTCTTCCGATTCATAGGAATATGGGTTCTGAGGGGCATTACCCAACGTCAGAAAACCTAATGCGAATTCAGGAGTAATTGCCTCAGGGAATTCCTGTATTTCCTGAGAGAACTCTTTTTCATACGTATTAACCATTTCCTGTCCAAGAAGAAATGTAAAGTTGTGTTTTGCCAGTAGCACATCATAATTCAGTGTATTCGCCCAGCGAAAACGAGTCCGGGTATCTTTACCTATCTGTACTACAGGCATATCTCCATAGCGTCGTGCAAGATAGGTTGTAAGGCCATAGAACCTGTCGTCGTTTTCTTTCCAATCGTAGTAACCCGCTTCCATACGGAAATACAATTTCTCCAGGATATCATACTTCAATGCGGCATTCAGGCTACTGGTAATCGTCTGCTTATTTCGGTACTCATCTTCTGTTAGTTGAACAGGATTGGCAAGACCGCTTACGCTGTAATATTCATCATCAGTGAATTCCAATTCGGCGTCATCGGTAAAATCCGACAATCCGTTAACAGGACGGTACATTACACTATGCCGCAACCTGTTTTGTGACGATTTTCCCGGATCGGATGTTCCGGCACCCAGTACCCTCAAATCGATATATCGAGCGTCAAAATCAAGAGTAATCCGTTTCGAGGCCTTCGCCTGGAACTTAAAATTCAGACTGTTCCGGGTATAACCCGATCCGATCATGATTCCTTCATCCTTGTTATTGGTATAACTTAAGTTGTAACTGGTTTTTTCTGTTCCTCCTGTAATGCCCAGGTTATGAGAGAATGTGCGGGCATCTCTTCCAAATACTTCTTGTTGCCAGTCGGTAACTTCTGCATTGGCATACAGACTGTCGAGTTGTTCCCAGGTTCCATAAAGTTCTTCGAAGCGGCTACGTTCCTGAAAATTCCCTCGTGAACGCTCATATTGGTATAGGACGTATTCAAACGGATCAAGTACATCGAGCTTTTTTGCTAGTTCCTTACGACCGAAGAATGCGTTGTAGGTAATTTTTGTTTTACCTTCCATTCCGCTTTTGGTTGTAACAATAATAACCCCGTTTGCACCTCGTGCACCATAGATTGCGGTAGCTGAGGCATCTTTTAATACATCGATCGATTCAATATCGGTAGGTGCAATATCGTTTATACTTTCGACAGGAAATCCATCGACTATATAAAGTGGATCGTTACTTTGCGTGATGGAACCTCCACCGCGGACCCGAATTCTAACATCTGCATTGGGAGAACCCTCTGAGGTTGTTATCTGCACACCTGCAAGTCTCCCGGTCAATGCCTGGGTTGTTGAGGTGAGCGGTATATCCCTGAGCTGCTCGGAACTCACAGATGCAACCGGAGCTGTAAGATCTCTTCTCCGAACCGTACCGTAACCGATTACTACTACTTCATCCAGACCTGTGATATCGGGCAGGAGTGAAATATTGATTTCTGATTGATTCCCTACCAGTACTTCTTCTGTCAGGTAACCGATAAAAGAAAATATCAATACTGCACTTTCCTCCGAGGCTGTAATCGTATACTTCCCTTTGGCATCCGACACGGTTCCCTGGTTTGTTCCCTTGATTAAAATTGTAGCTCCAACTAGGGGCTCGTTCGTCTCATCGAGCACTACTCCTGATACCTCTTTCTGGGCATGTAACATAACAGTACATGAAAAGAGCAGGAGAAACGTCCACAGGATTCTGTTTTTCATTTTGAAGGTTTCATTGATTTGTATTGAATTACACCATCATCTCAATAATAAAATGATGCCTTTATTATCAATTTGAAAAGATTCAGGCAATAGGCTTATGGTTTCTGCGATGTATTGAAAATCTTCCCAACCAGTTAAAGGTCGGGAAGAATTCAATTTTATATCATGTTAAGTACTGCCAAGAGCAATGTTAAACTATTCAATGATTAGCTTATGAACAGCTGAAGAATTATTGCTATTCACTTTAATCAGATAGATACCCTGGCTGAATTCACTTACATCCAGTTTTACAATTGATTTCTGAACTATATACTCCTGAATCAGATTTCCTGTGAAGGCATATACCTGAATGCTTGATACATCGTTGCTCAGTTCTAGGATCACGACATTGCTGGCCGGATTTGGATACATTCTGAGCAGATCATCACTGTTGGTAATGACAGCATCGGGTGCAACTGTAATAGTAACCGTATAATCCTGAGTATTTCCTGCCTGAGCTGTTACAGTGATGGTTGCAGTAACAGGTAAGCCTGTTATTGCTCCATCTCCTGATACACTTGCATTCGGATCGTTGGCAGTGGCTGTCAGTGTAACACTTTCGGTACCAAATGGTACTTCAAGACCATAACTGGTTGTTGCAGGAGTAAATGCCGGATCCAGTTCTCCCACATTCACTGTAAGTGATGACAATGTAGCATCATCACTCGGAGCGCCTTCAATTACATTTATTGTATAAGCCAGTGTATACCCGTCTTCGGCGGTTACAGTAATAACTGCGGTACCGGGTATGGTACTCATCAATGTATCACCACTTACGGTTGCTTCGGCACTGCTTGTTTCAACAATAAACCGGACTTCAGTGGTTTCATAGGGAACCGTCAGATCATAGTCCAGGGAATCGGGATTGAATTCAGGAGCGAGAATACCAATGCCTGGTATGAGCGAAGCCAATGAGGCATCGGAAGAGCTGACAGCAGTAATTAATGAGTCCGGGATGACGGGACTTTGATCGGGTGCATAAGCCCCGGTTGTGTCCCATACAATCCAGTCGACATAAGCACCTAATGTTGAACCACCATTTCCATCGCCAAAGCGGAAATAATTCTCAGCTGATACAGTAGAAGTTGTAGAAGTTGCCATTGGTACCGGATTCTCATCAAGATAGAAATTAACGACATTCGTATCTTTTGTCATCCTGTAAATATGCCATCCTAAGGTACCCTTTCCTAATTCGCCGGTAACTGCTCCCTCTTTCAATTCATACGTAAAATTGTTTTTAATATAAAGCCTTTCTCTGAATCCGGCCTGCTGTATATCGATTTCCATAGTACGGTCGAGTGAATCGGAAGCGGCTCTGACACGGGCAACAAATGTAATAGGATCATTTACATCATTAAGTAACGTATATTTCCACATGAATTTTCCCGGATCTGCCTGTGGTGAAATCATTTCCAGTAAATTATTTCCGGGATTATCAACATCGCCAACAATCGTATTTGTATATTGATCGCCTCCGGTATTGCTTGGCGTCATTGCAAATTCGCTTGCATCAGGGAGCACATTTGCCGGGTATACGGTCCATTGCTGAACATCTTTGAGCAAAGAATCGGGAATCGGCATTCCTTTTCCGGGAGCAAAAGCACCTGTAGTATCCCATATCACCCAATCGACATATGCACCCAGAGTCGAACTTCCGTTCCCATCACCAAATCGGTAATAGTTTTCTGTTGTTGCTGTTGTGCTTGTTCCGGTGGCAACAGGATCGGGATTTTCATCGAGATAGAATGTCATCTGATCTCCTTGTTTTGTAATACGATAAATATGCCATTGCAGCGGACCACCGGACATAGATCCAGTGATACCCGATTCTTTTAATTCGAATGTATTATCATTCTTAATGTATAATCTCTCTCTGAATCCGCTATTCTGTATATCGAATTCCATGGTTCTGTCGAGGGTATCGGAGGCTCCTCTGACACGGACAATAAGTGTAACAGGATCATCAACATCATTCGGGAACGTATATTTCCACATGTATTTTCCCGGATCTGCCTGAGGTGAAATCAACTCGAGAAGGTTGTTGCCTGCATGATCAGGATCAGGGATAATGGTATTGGTATACTGGTCACCACCGGTGTTGCTGGGGGTAAATCCATACTCGCTGGCATTGGGAAGAACATTAGCCGGGTAAACATCCCATTGTTGTATATCCAGAATTAAGGTATCTGGCAAGGCTGCACCTTCTCCAGGAGCATAAGTTCCTGTTGTGTCCCATATAATCCAGTCGACGAAGGCACCAAGTGTTGAACTTCCGTTGCCATCGCCAAAACGGAAATAATTTTCTGTCGTTGTAGTAGTGGTAGTAACAGAAGCAACGGGTTCGGGATTTTCATCGAGATAAAAACTGAACTGATCACCAGTCTTTATCATTCGGAAGATATGCCAAGCCAATGAACTTATGGGCAAGGATCCTTTCACTCCCGACTCTTTCAATTCATAGGTATTATCATTTTTAATGTACAATCGCTCCCGAAAGCCTGCATTCTGAAAATCGAATTCCATAGTGCGATCGAGTGTATCAGATATACCTTTCACTCTGGCTACAAGCGTTACAGGATCGTTTATGTCATTTGGGAAGGTGTATTTCCACATAAATTTACCCGGATCGGCTTCGGGAGAAATTAAGCGGAGCAGATTGTTCCCCGCATTGTCAGCATCGGGAACAATTACATTGCTGTGCTGGTTCGTACCGGCGACATTGCTTTCTACCATATTGAATGGTTCTGCATCAGGTAATGAGTCGGCATCATATACGATCCATTCCTGAGCATTTGCTAGAAAAGCTAAGCCGGTAATAAAGAATAAAAAGAGATAGATTTTTTTCATAGCAGAAAATTTAAGTTAGTATTTAGATATTATCGTTTTAATTCTATACTAGCCAGAATAAAAGCTCCGACCCCTTTCGGGTCGTTATTGATCTGTTCTTCTGTTATATAATAGTTGTAGCTGCCGTCACGGTAAGGTGTTCCTCCCAGGCCACAGTCACCACATATTTTTGTAATGGCCAGGTTACCTTCAGCATCTTCCGTCACAAATTCATTGAGGAACGAGTCAAAAGAATTTCCTGCAATTTTAAGGTATGACTTGGGTAAATAACCCTGCTTGGATCCTTTGGCTAATGCATAAATAAACATTGCGGTGCATGATGCTTCAGGATAATTACCCGATTCTCCGGGTTTATCAAGTATCTGAAACCATACGCCACTTTCCTTATCGCGTTCTTTCACAAGAGCTTCCGCTACCTTATTTAACACGACAATAATTTCATTGCGTTGAGGATGATTTTCCGGCAAATAATCCAGGACATCGACCAGCGCCATAATATACCAGCCCATTGCCCTTCCCCAGAATTCTCTCGAGCGACCTGTCAGAGGATCGCACCATTGTTCTGTTTTGCTTTCGTCCCAGGCGTGATAAAGTAATCCGCTGGCACTGTCAACTGTGTTCTGATACATATGGAGTAATTGAAAGGCAGCCAGATCGAACCATTCAGGGCGATTGAATTCTTTTGCATACTGGGCAATAAAAGGGAGAGCCATATACGTACCATCGAGCCACATTTGCCAGGGATAGATTTTTTTATGCCAGAATCCACCTGAATGTGTTTTGGGTTGGGTCTCAATTTGCTTTACAAACAACTGAATGGCAGTCAGATATTTTTTATTTCCGGTACGTTTGTAAAGTGTAATTAAGTTTTTAGCAAAATTGATCTTGTCAAGATTGTATTCTTCCGGTTTGTATTTTTTAATAGTTCCCAGTGTATCAACAAAGAAATCGATATAGTTCTGAAGATAAAGTGAATATTTCTCGTCGATTGATCCAAGTTTATCAATTGCCATACCAAGCATTGCGACATCGTACTGAAGCTTTTCTTTTCCTGCCAACCGGTTATAATGCACCAACTGACTGTGATTTTCAATTACCCTGTCGGCTATTTTAATGGCCCAGTCAGTATCCTTTGTTTGCGTATCCTCTGTCTGGTTGACCGATTGACATGCAACACCAAGGGAAAGAGAAGTGATTATAATTCTTATTACTATCCTCATTTTCTTTAAAAGAATTTGCATCCAGACAATATTACAAGGATCGTGTTGTTCTACCGGTCGATAAATTATCGGAATACCAGGGATAAATTGTTATATAATAGATCGATCCATTACATAAGTCATTAAGATAAATCACCTGTTTTTAGAATGATCGACAGACAATTTAAAAGCTTGTAAAAAAGGAAAAGAAAAATAAAATACAGGGTATATGAAATTTACTGAAATTTTGAATAGAAGACAAACAAAACAACGGATTACATGAGGATTGAAATACGGATCTCTGCCTGTTATGAAACGTTATTCATTCGGATATGACTTACTATATTTCAGTATATCAATCAGAAGATTCATTCTTTAAGCATAGAAGTAATACTTACTCCTTCACTGGTTACCAGATGCAAAAGATAGATTCCAGGAAGAAGATCTTCGGCCGCAAAGTGAAACAAATATTTACCTTCCAGGTAACGATTGTCGGTTAATGTAGTAATTATTCTGCCATCAGTACTGTATAATTCCAGTGTAATATAATCTGCTCTGTACAGGTCTAACTCGATCATCAGTATATTGAAGAATGGATTTGGAAAAACCTCGACCTTCGTGTTGGGATTCCTGTATTTTCCTGTAAGCAGCAGATCTGGTTCAATGTATTCACTTTGCACAAGATCGATGCAATCGATCCTTCCATATTCCTGTCCACCCGGCTTAGATTCAACCTTTATCACATCTCCGGCGACTAGATACACATTGATAATGACTTTGCTGATAAACTCATTTGAACTTCCCGAGGCAACATCACCTGTCCATGATTCCACTATATCATTATTTACGGAAAACTGATATGTTGCAGCACCATCGGCATAGTCAAGGTAACGAACAATTGCCCGGTAATACGATTCTTCGCCGGAGAATATTGACTGGCCACTACCGAAAGCTGTTGAAGTTGGTCGTACTACTTTACCGTTCGAGGCGCCTGTCATTCTTTCAAAAATATAACCTGATAATATCATATTTTCAGCCTCTATACGGTTGCTATCCGGATGAATTTCAATTGAAGGAATAAAATTTGCAGTCACAGATTTATCGGAATCCATAATCAGGATTATTGAATCAAGCGTCCCCGATGCATCACCACTCCAGCTATCAAAAAAGTAATTTTCAGCGTTCCATGCCATCAGCGTTACTTCCTGGTTTGCTTCATAAGTTCCTCCCGGAGGTGAAAGCCATACGCCGCCTTCCCCGGTAGTAGTAATCGTAAGCGTATTAACTGCTGTTGCAGTAAGTAATTCAAAAGGTCCAAGATCAGGTGCTATTCCTGTATAAACAGAACCTACATCGGTTCCGGCATCAATAAGATTGCTGCCTATAGAAAGCCGGAAGAAAATATTTTGTGGTAAGCTTCCATCGGGTAATCGGGCATCTCTCGCCATTTCAGGAACGAGAGTAAGAAAATCTTCTACACTAGCTTCAATGCCTTGCCAACTGTTCGTTATCATGTTACAATTTGTAAATCTATCATCTGAACCACTTTCGAATGAAATATTATTGATCAGAGTATTAGGTCCCGCAGTTTCATAATAGAAATTGAAGTTACGCCCTACGTTGTTCCATGCAAGTGAATTATAAATAAAAATTTTTCCGGTATTGTTGTTCTGATGGTAACCATATCTTCTGTTTCCGAATGAGATACAATTTTTAACAAGATGGTTACCTGGTAAATGATTTCCTCCCAGCTTAAATCCATTGCCTTCTCCAACACTGGCACTTTCGTTCGCCAGATACCCGTTATGGAATGTCCAGCAGTCAGCTATTACAACCGAGTCATCCGCTTCATACAAATCCCACCCATCGTCGGAATTATTCCATGAACGGCAGCCGTGAAATTCATTACCCGGCCCGATATCGAGTTTGGCAGCAAATCCATCGGCATCTGCATTGTCAGGATCGGCATTATTGTATGAGTCGCAATTTATTACAATATTGTGTGAACCTCCTCCGCTGATCTGTAATCCAGTATCGTCGTTTCCACAAAAAACACATTGTTCAATCCGATTATAGTTACCATCGATAAACAGGCCATTATCACCGGCGTTACGAATAATCAGGCCTTTGATGAACC
>Ga0299912_10002156_pt1 | contig 16127 bp, 15 predicted proteins | sample RVTome_2_FD_207667 | JGI IMG/M metagenome (GOLD analysis project Ga0299912, IMG submission 207667) | Soil microbial communities from uranium-contaminated site in the Upper Colorado River Basin, Wyoming, United States - RVT95D214 (version 2) ... | reverse complement strand
CATCGGGTGAACCCGAAGCCCGCTGGATCGAAGCTGAAAACTCCCGGCCGCACCGGCGAGGCGCAGCCTCACCTTACTGCGGACGACCCGCTCCGAGGCTCGCGCCTCGCCGGAGCCGCTTCAGGCGGCAAAGGACTGCAGCGAAATCCGGGCGCCCCGTGCGTGCCGGAGTCCTTGGCACGTCTGCCACATTCTCGCCGTGGACCGTCGGCATTGCCGGATGACGCGGGGATGCGGTTTGCCTACACTCCGCCGCATCGACGGAGATTCACTGCCCCGTGCTCAACCGCCTCTACATCGTTGTCGGCGTGCTCGCGATCCTTGCGATCGCGGCTGCCTATCTCGTGCCGCGCTTCATCCAGTGGGGGGACTATCGCGATCGCATGCAGGCAGTCGCCAGCGAGGTGTTCGGGGAGCCGGTGGAGATCACCGGCGATATCGAGTTCTCGTTGCTGCCGCTGCCGCAACTGCGTTTCGCCAGCGTCCTTGTTGGCCAGCCCGGGGCGCCGACCATCACCGTCGAGAGCGTCGAGGCGCAGTTCTCGCTGATCGATTTCCTGCGCGACCGTTACCTCATCACCCGCCTGGTGCTGGACAAGCCGGTGCTGCACATTGCGGTCGGGGCCGACGGAAAGGTCGACGCATTGCGGCTCGCCGAGCGCGTCTCCGCCGCGGACGTGGCGGTCAACAGCGCGCAGATCGTCGACGGCAGGGTCGTCGTTTTCGACGCCCGGACCGACGAGACGTTTGCAGCCGAGGCGATCACCGGCGAGCTGCGGATGGAGGCGCTGCGCGGGCCGTTCTCCTTTCAGGGCTCCGGCGCCTACGGCGGCGCGATTTATGCGCTGCGCTTTTCGACCGCGGCGATCGACGCGACAGGCGGCACGCAGCTGTCGGCCTTTGTGCGGCCGGAAGACGAGGGGTTCTCGCTCAGCGCCGAAGGGCTGCTGGCGACAGGCGAGGCTCCCGGCTTCGAGGGCAACCTGACGTACAGGCAGTCGCCAAGCCGCGGCGACGCTCCCGAAGATGCGGGCAAGGGCGACTTCGTCGTCACCAGCAAGGTCGCGGTTTCCCCGGAACGGGTGCTGCTCTCCGAGTACACTCTGGTGCCCGACGAGAACCGGGCAGGAACCCGATTGCAGGGGGCGGCCGAGGTGAAACTGGGGCAGGACCGTTCCTTCAATGCGGTGATCTCGGGCGGGGTGCTGGCGATGCCGCCGCGCGACGCCACGGAGGAGCCGATCGCGCCGCCCTACGAACTCGTACGCCTGCTTGCCGAGTTGCCGCTGCCGCCCGCGCCGGGCCTGCCGGGCACGGTCGGCATCGACATCGCCGAGCTCGGTGTGCGTGCGGTATCGCTGCGGGATGTCAGGCTGGACGCGACCACCGACGCGGACGGATGGACCATCAAGGAGTTCTCCGCTGAGCTTCCCGGTGGGAGCAGGCTGACCCTGAGCGGCGAACTCACCGTGGCGGCCGGCAAGCCCGATTTCACGGGCAGCCTGTCGCTGGCGACACGCCGGCTCGATGTATTAGCCCGGCTCTGGCGCAAGCCGGACAAGGGCAACCCGCTGTTCAACATGCCTGCCGCCCTGGTCGCCAGGGTGTCGCTGGTCGGCGAGACGCTCAGCCTCAGCGAGGCGTCGCTGAACCTGGACGGGATGAACCATCCGGTCTCCGCCGAGATCGGTTTCGGCAGCACCTCGCGGCACCTCAACTTCACCGCCGATCTGCGGGACCTCGATGCCGCCTCCAGCGCCGCACTCGCCGCGCTGCTCCCCGACCTGGCGCAGGACGGCAGCTTTGCCGCATCGTTTCCCAAGGGGCGGTTCTCCGTTGTCGCCCGGGCGGCAACGATCAATGGCCTGCAGGGGAAGAACATGCGTGCCCGCGGTTCCTGGGAGGGCGGGGTCCTCGTGGTCAACGAGCTGAGTGCGGACGACCTCGGCGGCGCGCGCTTCGCGGGCAAGCTGACGGCGTTCGGGACCCTGGCCAAGCCGGAGATCTCGGGCACCGGATCGGTGTCCATCCGCAGCGCCGGCGCACCGGCGCTGGCGCTGTTCTACGATGCGATTGCCGCCTCGCCCTCGGTGCGTGCGTTCCTCGACCGGGCCGTCCCCGCCGATGTCGCCTTGCGGCTGGATGCGCCGAGCGGCGAGGGCGGCCAGACGCTGGCCGTGTCCGGCAGGGTCGGGGGCTCCGAGCTGACGCTGGACGCGCAACTCGGCCAAGGGGTCATGCGGGCCCTGGGGAGCCCGATGTCGGTCAAGCTGGACCTCAAGTCGGCCGACGCCCAGGCGTTCACCGCGCAACTGGGGCTGGGCGAGATCAGCCTGATGCCGACCGGCGTGCCGATGCGCCTCGTCGGGGTGATCGAGGGATCGATGGCGAACAGCCTCGAAACGACGCTCCGGCTCGAAGGCGGGGAGGACTCCATCGCCTTTGCCGGCAATGTCGTTGTCACCGATCCGGAAGAGATCAGCGGCAACGGCTCCATCAGGGCGACGTTGTCCGATGCATCGGCGCTGGCGGTGCTGGCCGGTGCCGAGGGCATCAACGTCCCGGCCTTCAGCGGAGCGGCACGTCTGGAGTTCGCCGGTACGCGCAGCCTGCGCCTCAAGGGCATCGAGGCCGAGTCGGGGGGCAGGACGGCGTCGGGCGAGCTGACGCTGACCCGGACCGGCGAAACCAGCGCTGTTGCGGGAACGCTTTCCGTTGGCGACCTGGACGCGGCCGGGCTCTTCGCCGCACTGGCGGGTCCGGCAGCATTGATCAGCTCCGGCGACAGTCCCTGGCCGGAGGGTCCGATTTCCATCGGTGTCGCGCCGCGGCGTACTGTCGGCAGGGTCGCCATCACCACCCCCGCAATCGCCGTCGGAGATCGCGCCATCATCCGCGACGCGCATTTCGATCTGGACTGGGACGCCGCCACCGTCAGGCTGCGCGATCTCGCTGGCGCGGTCGGTGCAGGCAAGATGAGCATGGAACTCGCTATCTGCTGCGCCGGTCCGCTCACCGACAAGCAGGTCTCGGGCAGGATGGCACTGACGGGAGTCGAAATCGACGCGATCGCGTCTCCGGCGATGGCCGCGGCCCTGGACGGCGTCATCGACGCCGGTGCCCGCTTCGAAGGAACCGGCGACAGCCTGCTCTCGGCCGTGCGGGCCATGACCGGCGACGGCAACTACACGATCACCGGGCTGAAGGCGGAACATTTCAACCCCGGCACGTTTGCCGAGGTGGCCACGCTCGAGGGCGTCCTCGACATGGAGCCGGCCGCGCTCAGCGCCCAGATCATCGACAGGCTGGATGACCAGCCTTTCGTCGCGGAGGAAGTCAGGGGCGGCTTCACCATCGCGGGCGGGGTGGTGCGAAGCGGCAACCTGGCGGTGCAAGGGGAGGGGGCGCGGCTCTTCGGCAACACGTCGCTCCGGCTCGCGGATCTTTCGCTGGACGGCGGCTATGCGATGACCCCGACCGAGGTTGCGGCTGCGAGCGCGCCGGTCGATCAGTTGGGCGCGCAGGTTTCCACCGAGATCGGGGGAACCCTCGCCGCGCCCGAAGGAGCGTTCGACGTCGCTGCGCTGGTCGACGCGATCATGGTGCGCGCCTACGAGGTGGAGGTCGCCCGGCTCGAGCAGTTGCGTGCCGAGGATGATGCACGGCGCCAGGCGGCGGCCGAGGAACGGGCGCGACTCGCCGAGGAGGCAGCGAGGAAGGCCGCCGCGAAGAAGGCCGCCGAGGAGGCGGCAGCCAAGGCAGCGGCGGAAGAAGCGGCAAAGCAGAAGGCCGAGGAAGAAGCGGCGGCGAAGAAGGCGGCCGAGGAGGAGGCGCTGCGGCGGGCCCTGCAGCCGCAGCCGCTCGATCTGGGGATCTAGCCGCCGCTGCTTTGGTACCAGCGCAGGACCGCGACCCGCACGGCCGAGGAGAGGTTGGGCGCTTCGCGCGCCTCGTCGATTTCGCGGATCAGTGTGGCCAGCTGCGCGTGCCGGCTCTCGGCCATGGCCTCAAGGCCGCGCCAGAACTCGGGCTCGAGCGCGAGGCTCGTGCGGTGCCCGGCGATCGTCAGAGAGCGTTTCTGCAAGCGTCAGGGCTTCTTGCGGAAGCGGTCCAGGCTGACGACCTTCTCGCCGGGCGAGTCGGCTGGTCCCGGCCCGGCGGGCGGTTCGTCGCCGTCCTCCGCCGCGGCGTCCTGCCGGTCATGCGGGCCTTCCGCCGCGGCGTTCTCGCCGTTGAGTTGCAGCCCGAACTGCACCGAAGGATCGAAGAAGCCCTTGAGCGCTGAGAAGGGGATCGCCAGGGTCTCGGGCACACCGTCGAAGGACAGGCCGACCTCGAAACCGGTTTCGGTGACCTTGAGGTCCCAGTACTGGTTTTGCAGGACGATGGTCATTTCCTGGTCGTACTGCTCGAGCAGGCGCTGGCTAATGCGCACGCCGGGAGCGCGGGTGTAGAACGAGATGTAGAAATGATGCTCGCCAGGCAGGCCGGTTCTGACCACTTCGGAGAGAACTTTGCGCACGACGCCGCGCAGCGCTTCCTGCACCAGAATGTCGTAGCGGATGAGATCTTCGGCCATGCGCGCCCTTTTCGTGCCTAGGGGAATCCCCATGTGTGCATATCAGCCTGAGGCGGGGCACAATTCAAGGGCAAAGCGGTGGGGAATGAAGGTGCAGGCTTCTGTTGCCAGGTGCCTGCGGACCCCGCCGTTCCCCTGCTACAGGGAGGGACTTTTATTTCAGGTGCTTGCACCGCTTACGCGGCGATCGCGACCTTAGCATAGTTGTCGTTTGCAACTATTAGGATGGTCCGATGACGGTGGTACCATGCCGAGCGAAAACACACCCTTTACGCCCTCGTCGATCCTGTTTCGCCCCCACAGGTTCCACCCGCGCGGGGTGGAAATTGGTGGAGGCGCCGGGTACTGCCCCCGGGTCCGATGGGTTTATTACGATGGCAATTTATCGCCATAGCCGTTGCCGGCACGGCTAATATAGGGACGGTTCACGGCCGATGCAAATGGTTGGGACAAGGGTTTCGATTTTTCGGTGCGCCGGCCGAATCGCGTAGCATTGCACCATGCAACCCTACCTCCAGCTCCTCTCGAACGTCCTCGCCAATGGCACCGACCGGTCCGACCGCACCGGCACCGGCACGCGCTCTCTGTTCGGCCACCAGATGCGCTTCGATCTCTCGGCAGGGTTTCCGCTGCTCACCACCAAGAAGCTGCACGTCAAGTCGATCATCTACGAACTGCTGTGGTTCCTGCGCGGCGAGACCAACGTGCGCTGGCTGCAGGAGCGCGGCGTCCGCATCTGGGACGAATGGGCCGACGAGAACGGCGATCTCGGGCCGGTCTACGGCAGCCAGTGGAGAAGCTGGCCCGACGGGCACGGCGGCACGATCGACCAGATCGCCAATGTGGTCCACTCGATCAAGACCAAGCCAGAATCGCGGCGCCACATCGTTACCGCGTGGAACCCCGCTGAAGTGGACGACATGGCATTGCCGCCATGCCACTGCCTGTTCCAGTTCTACGTCGCCGAGGGCAAGCTCAGCTGCCATCTCTACCAGCGCTCGGCAGATGTGTTCCTTGGCGTCCCTTTCAATATTGCCTCCTATGCCCTGCTGACGCACATGATGGCGCAGGTCACCGGGCTGCTGCCAGGCGAGTTCGTGCACTCCTTCGGCGACGTCCACCTCTACAGCAACCATTTCGAACAGGCGCGGTTGCAGCTCGGCCGGTTGCCAAAGCCGTTGCCGCGGCTGACGCTGAACTCGGGCCGGCGCTCCATCTTCGATTTCGAGTTCGAGGATTTCCAGATTACCGGCTACGATCCCCACCCCAGCATCAAGGCGGAGATAGCAGTATGATCAGGCGCGCGATCCAGACCCTGTTCGCCCTCTGTGCGCTGGGTGGTGCGGCACTCGCCAATGACACCATGGCGACGCTCGGCGCCGGCGGGCTCGTCTTCATCCAGACCGGCTCGGTCAAGATGGTCTCCGAGGATCTCTACGTCTCGCCCACGGAGGTCCGGGTGAAATACGAGTTCCGCAACGAGGGCGACGCCGACACCAGGACGCTCGTGGCCTTTCCGCTGCCTGATATTACCGGCAGCCCGGACTTCATGGTTTCGATCCCCACCGAAGATCCGCAGAACCTGTTTGGCTTCCAGACGCTACTCGACGGCGAGCCGGTCGAGGCCCAGCTGCACCAGTATGTGTTCGCCCAGAACATCGAATACACCGACCTGCTTGTCGGCATGGGCGTGCCCCTGACGCCGTTCGGCGCGCAGACCATCGAGGCGATCGCGGCTCTCACCGAGGAACAGAAGATCGAGCTGTTCCACAACGGTCTGGTCGTGCCGATGGAGTACGATTCCGGGCAGGGGTGGCAGAAGGAGTACTACCCGGCATGGACGCTCAAATCGACCTACAGCTGGGAGGCGGAATTCCCGGTGGGCGAGACGGTCGCCGTCGAGCACAGCTACAAGCCAAGCGTCGGCGGCACAGTCGCCGTGACGTTCCTGGCGGAGCCGTCTGACGGGTACGACCCCGCCACGACCTACAAGAAGAAGTATTGCACCGACGATGCATTCGTCACGGCGGTGGAAAAGACGCTGCCCAGCCCTGAGGAGCGATACAGCGCGCCGTTCTTCGAGACCTGGCTCTCCTATGTCTGGTCGACCGGGGCAAACTGGTCCGGCCCGATCGGCAAGTTCCGCCTCACCATCGACAAGGGCAGCCCCGACAACCTGGTTTCATTCTGCTGGGATGGGGCGGTCAAGAAGACCTCGCCGACCACGTTCGAGATGGAGGCCGAGGACTGGTGGCCGCCTTGGGACCGGGAACTCGAGATCCTGATCCTCAACCGGCGGCAGGACGAGATGGAAGAGAACGTCGGCTGACCATGGCGCTCGCAATCCGCAGCGCGGTCGCGGCCGATGCCCCGCTCATCATCAAGTTGATCGCCGATCTCGCCGCCTACGAGAAGCTGTCGCATGAAGCGAAGGCGAGCGAAGCCGACATCGTGCGCGACCTGTTCGGCGCCGATCCAAAGGCCTTCTGCGAGATCGCCGAATGGGACGGCAGGCCGGTCGGCTTCAGCCTCTGGTTCTACACCTACTCGACCTTCCAGGGCCGCTACGGCATCTGGCTGGAGGACCTGTTCGTGGAGCCGGAGGCGAGAGGACTGGGCATCGGCAAGGCGCTGCTCGTCAACCTTGCCCGCCGCTGCGTGCGCGAAGGACTCGGTCGCTTCGAGTGGTGGGTGCTGGACTGGAATGAGCCGTCGATCAGTTTCTACAAGTCACAGGGCGGCGTCATGCAGGACGAGTGGACCAAGGTACGTGTCGACGGCGAGGCGCTGGCGAGACTGGGCGCGCCGTGACTGTGCCTGTTGCGCTGATCGCCGCGGTTGCCGCGAACGGCGTCATTGGCGCCGGCAATGCCATCCCCTGGCGGCTGCCGTCGGATTTTGCGTTTTTCAAGCGGATGACCGTGGGCAAGCCGTTGATCATGGGGCGCAAGACCTTCGAGAGCATCGGCAGGCCGTTGCCCGATCGGGTGAACATCGTGGTGTCGCGCCAGGAGGGCTACCAGCCTGACGGGGTGCTGGTGATCAGCAGTCTCCGCGCGGCGCTGGATCATGCGCAGTCGATCGCTGCGGCAGATCGTGCCGGAGAGGTGATGGTTGCGGGTGGCGAGGCGATCTACCGCGCGGCCCTGCCGCTGGCCGACCGGCTCTACATCAGCCACGTGGCGCTCGAGCCCGAGGGCGACGCGTTCTTTCCCGACATCGACCCGGCGGTCTGGAAGGTTGTCGACGAACCGGCAGTGCCGCCCCACGAGCGGGACAGTGCCTCATTTCGCGTCAGGGTCTATGAACGGCGTCTCGTCCGTTGATCGCGCCCTGTGCCTTGCCTATATAGGGCGGCAACATCTCATAACGGCTGAAAGGTTTCATATGCCTTGGGACAACAATACTGGCGGAGGGGGCCGTAACTCCAATAGCGGCGGTCCTTGGGGACAGGCCCCGGGCGGCGGCGGCGGTCCGCGCCGCGGTGGAACGCCAAATCTCGAGGAAATCCTTTCGCGCGGTCGTGACCGGTTCCAGGGCGGGCTCCCGGGCGGGCGCTGGGCGATCGTCGGCGGCATCCTGGCGCTGGTGGTGTTCTGGGGCTTCAACGCGGTCTACACGATCGATCCGCAGGAAGTGGGCGTGCAACTCCGCTTCGGCCGGCCGATGGCAGAGACCGGGCCGGGTCTGCATTTCCATTGGTGGCCGGTTGAGAGCGTCGAACGCGTCAATGTGACCGAGAACCAGACCGAGATAGGCTCGGTCGCCAACAGCCGCACCGGCAGCAACGAGGGTTTGATGCTCTCGGGCGACCAGAACATCGTCGATGTGAAGTTCTCGGTGCTGTGGTCGGTCAGTGATCCAAAGCAATATCTCTTCAATGTCCGCGATCCCGAGGACATGGTGCGCAGCGTCGGCGAGAGCGCCATGCGCGAAGTGGTCGGCCGCAGTTCGGCGCAGGATATCTTCCGCGATGACCGCGCCGGCATCCAGCTGGAAGTCCAGAAGATCGCGCAGACGATCCTCGACAGCTACGAACTCGGGGTCACCGTTTCGCGGATCGCCATCGAGAACGTGGCCCCGCCGACCGAAGTGGCCGATGCCTTCGACGAAGTCCAGCGTGCCGAGCAGGACGAAGACCGCTTCCAGGAAGAAGCACGGCAATATGCCAACACGCTGTTGGGTGATGCGCGTGGCCAGGCTGCGCAGATGCGTGAAGATGCCGCCGCCTACAAGAACCGCGTGGTGCTGGAGGCAGAGGGCGAGGCGGCACGCTTCACCTCGGTCTACGCCGAGTATGCGAAGGCCCCGGAGGTGACCCGCAAGCGGCTCTTCCTCGAGACTATGGAGCAGGTACTGGGCGGCTCCGAGAAGGTGATTATTGAAGGCGGGGCCGGAGGTACCGGTGTCGTCCCGTACTTGCCGCTGCCCGAGCTGCGCAGCAATTCCACGACGACACCGAGGTAAGCCATGAACCGTCTCATCATTCTCGGAGTCGTCATCATCGGCGCCCTCTACGTGCTGTTCTCGTCGATCTATGTGGTCAACGAGCGCGAGCAGGCCATCGTCATGCGCTTTGGTCAGATCACGGACGTGAAGACCGAGCCGGGACTCTACTTCAAGATCCCGACCAACGTTGTCGACAGCGTGCAGATCATCGAAGACCGGTTGCTGCGCTACGACATCGCGAACATGACGCTGCAGGTTTCGGGCGGCAAGTTCTACGAGGTCGATGCCTTCGTGACCTACCGCATTTCGAACCCCAAGCTGTTCCGCGAACGTGCGCTGGGCGAGTTGCGGACGGCTGAAAGCCGCATCGCAACCCGTTTCGACGCTGCGTTGCGCCAGGTCTATGGTCTGCGTGAATTCAACGCCGCGCTCTCCGAAGAGCGGACGGCGATGATGATCGAAACCCGCGACCTGATCCGCGGCGACATCGCCGATATCGGCATCGAGATCGTCGATGTGCGCATCCTGCGTACCGATCTCACGCAGCAGGTCTCGGTGCAGACCTATGACCGCATGAAGGCCGAACGCCTTGCCGAGGCCGCGTTGCTGCGCGCCCGCGGCAAGGAGGCAGCCCAGTCGCTGAAGGCCATCGCCGATCGCCAGGCGGTAGAGATCATCGCCGCTGCCCGCAAGGACTCTGAAATCCTTCGCGGCGAGGGCGAAGCCGAGCGAAGCCTGATCTTCGCCAACGCCTACAGCCAGGACCCCGAGTTCTTCGAGTTCTATCGCTCGATGCAGTCCTACCGGACGGCGCTGGGGGCGACAGGGACGACGATGGTGCTGTCGCCGGACTCCGAGTTCTTCCGCTATTTCGGCGGCAATCCCGGGGTGAATGTCGGCAACACGCCGACCGGTAACCCGGGCGACAGCATCAACAGCAGCACCGCTGGGGATGCGCCGGCAGCCGCGGCGGCGACGGCAGGTCAGTGACCGAGCTCTTCTCGGCACTGGCTTTGGCCATCATCCTCGAGGGGCTGGTCTATGCCGCTTTTCCCGAGCAGATGAAGCGAGTGCTGGCATCGGTACTGTCGATGCCAGCATCAACTATCCGTGCGGTTGCTCTGGCTTGCGCCGCGGGTGGACTTGTTCTCTTGTGGTTCATCCGCGGATAGCGCCGCGGCGTTTGGAGAGGCCCAATGGAGTTGCGTAGCGCGTCGATACCGGCGATCCTCGTGATGGTGGCCTTGGCCTTCGGTTTGATGGCCGGACCAGGCTTCGCCAAGGGACCCGAGTCGGTGGCGGCCTTGGCGGCCCAGCTCTCGCCGGCGGTGGTCAATATCGGGACCTCCCGCCGGATTCCGAGTGGCGAAGGCATGCCGTTCCCCGAATTCCCGGAGGGATCGCCGCTCGAAGACCTGTTCGATGAGCTCAATCCGAACCAGGGGCAGGGAGACGAGGCCCTGCGCGAAGCGCGCAGCCTCGGGTCGGGTTTCATCATCTCGGCGGATGGTTTCGTGGTCACCAACAACCACGTCATCGAGGGCGCAGAGGAGATCGAGATCTTCCTGACCGACGGGACGCGGCTTCCGGCGCGCGTCGTCGGCGCCGACGACAAGACCGATCTGGCCGTGCTCAAGGTCGACTCGCCGAAGGCCCTGCCATTCGTCGAGTTCGGCGACAGCGACACAGCGGTCGTCGGCGACTGGGTGATGGCAATCGGCAATCCTTTCGGGTTGGGTGGATCGGTGACGCTCGGGATCGTTTCGGCACGCAACCGGGATATCCAGTCCGGTCCGTACGACCAGTTCATCCAGACGGACGCGTCGATCAACCAGGGCAACTCGGGTGGCCCCCTGTTCGACATGAACGGCAAGGTTGTCGGCATCAATACCGCGATCATTGCCCGGGGCGGCATGTCGCTGGGCATCGGTTTTGCGGTGCCCGGCAACCTCGCCAAGCCGGTGATCGATCAGTTGGCCGAATTCGGGGAGACCCGTCGTGGCTGGCTCGGCGTCGGCATCCAGGAAGTCACCGATGACATCGCCTCGAGCCTGGGTCGGCCCAACACCTTCGGTGCGCTGGTGATCGACATCACCAAGCAGGGTCCCTCCGATGGCGTGATCCTGGAGGGCGATATCATCCTCGAATTCGACGGCAAGTCGATCACGCGGATGCGTGATCTGCCGCGAGTCGTCGCCGAGACGGCGGTTGGCAAGGCCGTCCCCGTCAAGGTGCTTCGCAATGGCCAAGAAGTGGAGCTCAACATCACGCTCGGGCGGCTTGAGGTCGGCGAACAGCAGATCGCCGATGCCCAGAACCAGACCGAGGGCCCGACCCTGCCAGCAGTGGAGGAACCGGCAGGTCCGGCGCCGGGGCTGCAGGATCTGGTGGGCTTCGATGTGGCGCCGCTCGACGACGCGCGGCGCAGTGAATTCGCGATAGAGCAGGGTGTCGAAGGCGTCGTGGTGACGGCCGTCAACGATGGCAGCGACGCGTCGCAGAAGGGCTTCCTGCCCGGACTGGTCATCACCGAGGTCAACCAGAAGAAGATCGCGACGGTCGCCGATGTGGCCGATCTGGTTGGCGCCGCCAAGGAGGCAGGGCGTCCGGCAGTGCTGTTCAAGGTCACCGATCCGACCGGTGGGAGCCGCTTCATCGCCGTGCGGCTGGGGTAGGCGGCCTGGAGAGGGCCGGTTCTACCTGACGATCTCGTCTTCCGAATAGCCCTGCAGGTAGAGCAGGGCGGTGAGATCACCGTGGTCGATCTGGGCATCGGCCTCGGCGGCAACCAGCGGGCGTGCGTGCAGGGCCACCCCGAGGCCGGCTGCGCGAATCATGTCGAGATCGTTGGCGCCGTCGCCCACTGCCATGGTTTCGGCGATCGGGATGTTGCGTTCCTGTGCGAGAGTCTGCAGCCGCTTGAGCTTGGTGGTCTTGTCGACAATCGGCGTCGCCACCGTGCCGGTCAGCGTCTCGCCGTCGAACTCGAGCACGTTGGCGACAGACTCATCGAAGCCGATGCGCTTGGCGAAGTACTCGGCGAAGAGCGTAAAGCCGCCCGAAACGAGCGAGGTATAGGCGCCGTAGGCGCGCATCGTCTGCACCAGTGCGCGTCCGCCGGGCGCCAGCGTTATGCGTTCGCGGCGGATATCCTCGACGGTCTTGCGGTTGAGCCCCTTGATCAGCGCCACGCGGGTGCGCAGCGCCGCCTCGAAGTCGAGTTCCCCGTTCATGGCGCGCTCGGTGATCGCGGCGACCTCGGCCTTGATGCCGACGGCATCGGCCAGTTCGTCGATGCACTCCTGGTTGATCATGGTCGAATCCATGTCGGCCACGAGAAGCTTCTTGCGGCGATGGGCGAGGGGCACGAGCGCCGCGTCGATCGGGCGAGCCCCGATCACGCTGCGCGCCACCGTCGCCGGATCGGCGGCCCTGGGCCGGATGATCTCGCAGGCGACCCGCTGGTGAAGCCAGTTGATCTCGCCATGCGTCTCGTGCTGGATCGCCGCCACCAACTGGCTGTCCAATGCCGGATCCGCGGGATTGGCGATAAGGCAAAGGACAGACATTGGAGCGTCTCGTAATGGGCGGGGATTGATGGGCAAGGGGCCTCGAAGGCAGGCGGTGTTGATAGCCGGTCCGACTGCCAGCGGCAAGTCGGCGTTGGCGCTCATGAAGGCACGGCAGACAGGCGCAGCGATCGTCAACACCGACGCGATGCAGGTTTACGATGTGCTGCGCGTCTTGACGGCGCGGCCTTCGCCTGCGGAGACGGAGGAGGTGCCGCACTTTCTCTACGGCACGGTGCCGCCAGGCGAGCGCTTCTCCACCGGCGACTGGCTGCGGGCCGTTCAGAGCCTGCTGCAGCGCCCGGACGTCTCGGGCCGCCCGCTGATCTTCGTGGGGGGCACCGGGCTCTACTTCGATGCGTTGCTCCACGGCTTTGCCGAAGTCCCGGTCGTGCCGGCGGAGATCACGCGGCAGGTCGAGAGCGAAGTCGCCGGCCTCGACCGGGAGGGCCGGGCGCGACTGCTCGCCGAGCGCGATCTGGACATGGCCACCCGGCTGCAGGCCCACGATCCCCAGCGCGTGGTCAGGGCGCTATCGGTCCTCAGGGCAACCGGGCGCTCGCTGGCGAGCTTCCAGGGCGCCACCCAGGCGGGGCTGCTCGAGGGGTTCGATGTGGAGCGGCTGGTGCTCAACCCGGATCGGGATGTGTTGCGCGAGCGCATCGCGCTTCGCTTCGCAGGCATGTTCAAGTCCGGGGCGGTCGAAGAGGTCAAGGCGCTGCTGCAGCTCGGCCTGGATCCCTCGTTGCCCGCGATGAAGGCCATCGGCGTGCGCGAGATCTCCGATTGGCTCGACGGGCGCATGAGCCGCGAGGCGGCGATCGAGCGGGCGATCATCGCCACCCGGCAGTATGCCAAGCGGCAGCGCACATGGTTCCGCAACCGAATGGCCGACTGGACCTGGGTGGACTCGCTGGCGAGACCTTGATCAGCTCTCGCAGGAGTTCAGGGCAACCGCAGGTTCCTGAGGAGGCCGAGGCGCTCGTGCAGGGCGAAGCGGGCGACCAGCACCACGGCAACGAAGGCGAGGCCCGCTGCGAGCCCGTACCAGATGCCGGCGCCGCGCCAGTTCAGGACGAAGCCAAGCACGTAGGCGATCGGGAGCCCCACGGCCCAATAGCCGAGGATTGCCAGCACCATTGGCACCTTGGTGTCGGAGAGGCCGCGCAGTGCATGGGCGGCCACGACCTGCGCCCCGTCGACGAGCTGGAAGATGCCGGCGATCCCCAGATATGTTGCGGCGAGGCCGAGTGCCACCGAGTTGGCGGGGTCGGCCCTGTTGAGGAAGATGCCCACCAGCGTTTGGGGCAGGACGACGAAGGCGATGCAGGTCATCGCCATGAAGCCGGTCCCCATGGCGAGCGCGGTCCAACCAGCCTTGTGGATGCCGTCGGGGTCGCCCCGGCCATAGGCGATGCCGACGCGGACCGTCGCGGCCATACCCAGCCCGAGCGGAACCATGAAGGCGGTGGACGCCATTTGCAGCGCGACGGCATGCGCGGCGACCTCGTTGGTGCCCAGCCGCCCCATCAGCATCGCCGCGACCGAGAACAGCCCGACTTCGGCGGCCACGGTGAGGCCGATGGGCAGGCCGATGCGGAAGATGGCGCGGAAGTGGTTCCAGTCCGGCTTGAAGAAGCGGGCAAGGATGTTGAAACGCTTGAACTTCCGATGCGTCAGCGTGTAGGCGAGCATGGTGAAAAACATCACCACGTTGACCAGCCCGGTGGCGATCGCGGCGCCGCGCAACTCCAGCCGCGGGAAGCCGAACTGCCCGAAGATCAGCGCGTAGGCGGCGAGTCCGTTGACCACGACGCCGAGCAGGGTGATGAGCAGGATCGCCTTGGTGTCATCGAAGGCGGCGAGCAGCGAGCGGATGACGATGATCCCCAGCGCCGGATAGAGCATCCAGGCGCCCGCGAACAGATAGCCCTCGGCGAGGGCGGTGACTTCGGGGTTCTGGCCGATGAAGGTGAAGATCGCCCTCACGTTGAGGATGATCGGCAGCAGCAGGGTGGCCATCAGGATGGCCACCCAGAAGCCCTGCCTGACGATGCGGCGCACTGCCTTGATGTTGCCGGCGCCGCGGGCCTGGGCGACAAGCGGAGCAACGGCTCCGACGATGCCGATCCCCGTCAAGAGGAGCGGGATGAGCAAGGCGTTGGCGAGCGTGCCGGCCGCGAGGTAGCGCGGCCCGAGCCATCCCATCAGCACCACATCGGTGGTGAACAGCAGGTTCTGCGCGACCTGCGCCGCGATCAGCGGCCAGGCGAGAGCAAAGCTCTGCCGGGCTTCCGTGCCCCAGCTGATGCTCGAATCGATAATGGTTTGGTCGCCGGTTCCCGGCGCCGCCTCGATATTGCTCATATTTGGCAGTCCCAATCGCGGCGGTCAGCTCTAGCCGATCCGCTGGCGGCGGGATAGGGGCGTTGCCAACCGGCAACAGCGGCCTATGATCGTCCGCCGTGCAGTGGAACCCAAGTCCGCGGGGAGGCATTGAGCGCTGCACCAAGACAGAAATTCGATCCCGGAGGGACACATGAAGAACATCGCACTCATCCTCGCCGCGCTGGTGGCGCTGGCAACGCTTTCCGCCTGCACTTCAACGCAGAAGGCCGCAGGGGTTGGTGCCGCCGCCGGCGCCGTGATCGGCGGGGTGACCACCGGGACGGTGGGTGGCGCAGCCGCCGGTGCTGTCATCGGCGGCGTGAGCGGCGCCATCGCCGGCGAGCTGATCGGCCGCTACCGCAACGACCCGACCCAGTGCGTCTACGAGGACCGCTACGGCCGCCGCTTCATCGACGACTGCCCGGAAGGCTGATCCTGCCGGGAGGCGAACTTGGGCCCGGTGCGCGAGCGCCGGGCCTTGCCATGCGGGGCCGGGCGAGGTTTTTCCCCGGAAGCGGCACAAGTGTGCTAGGGTGCGACCCAAGCGTGCCCGAGTGCATGCATCGACCGGCGTCTCATTCGTTGCGCCGGGGCCTTCGCCGAAGGACCGCATTCCTTGGATCTGATCAAGAACATCGCCGTGCCCGTCACGCGCAAGCGCACGGCCGCCGCCGCCGCGCAGAAGCCGCGTCCGGCCGGCCGCCCGACCCCGCCTGCCGACAACTATGTCGGCGGCATGGTTGGCGCCCCGCGCCGTCCCGCCCCGAACCTGGTCGCCGCCGCCAAGCACCGCTTTCGCATCGGCGAACGCCTGCAGATGCAGGGAGGCGGGCGCTCCTGGGCCCGGGCCGATGGGATCTGCCGGGTCACCGCGCTGATGCCGCACGAGCGCGGCCCGCTGCTCTACCGGGTGCGCAGTGAAGTGGAGAGTTTCGAGCGTGTGGTCGCCGAAGACGATCTGACAACGCTGGATTGATCTCCCAGGTTTTATGCAGCGCCCGTCTTGAATAATGCGTCACAAAGGCGCATATGGGCTTGCATACGTTTCGCTAACGTCTCGCGCTATCTAAAGAAACCGGTGCGCCGGTAAGCTTGGCTACCTCCTGATATTGTGAACGTCCTAGGCCGATCGGCATGTTGCC
>Ga0299912_10002155_pt1 | contig 16128 bp, 12 predicted proteins | sample RVTome_2_FD_207667 | JGI IMG/M metagenome (GOLD analysis project Ga0299912, IMG submission 207667) | Soil microbial communities from uranium-contaminated site in the Upper Colorado River Basin, Wyoming, United States - RVT95D214 (version 2) ... | reverse complement strand
ACGTATGCAGTTATTGCCCAGCGATATCGCCGATAGTTTTTATCCTCACAGGTAATATCAATTTTTACTGCCAGCGGAGGTCGGCGTTTCTCCTTGAAGTCCCATTTACTGAGCCATTGCTGCCCGTCATAAAATGTAATTTCAAGACGCTCGACGCCGGTAAGGATCGGCTGCCAGTTTCTGTGGTCCGCCTCGCCTTGCAGCCTTTCAACAAACCTCTGTTGGCTTAAAGATAACAATCCGCTGCTTCTATCGAATCTATATATCACTTCAAACAGCCCATTAGATAACTGCGGCCCCGCGGAAGGTCCGTCGGTTGTCACGAACTGCAATACTTCACCGGCAGGCCGGTCCACGCCGCCACTGAAATAGCTGGGCACTTCCTCAGCCAAGTCTTCATTCTGCAAAATCAATTTTTCTGGAGGCAGTGACTGACCCAGCGTACCAGAGGCTTGCAGCTTTTGCTCCACTTTGTATACCGACTGTGGGGCGTATGCGCAACGTATCTGCCGGGCCATCTGTGCCAGTACTTGCCGTACCTGCTCAGATACCTCCATTGTCGCGTCGTACGCCTCGGTCGATCTGGCTGTGGCGAAATAGCTGCCGTAGACCATCGAGACAATGACGGCAATTATGGCGACAGCAATAAGAATCTCCAGCAGCGTAAACCCCGTTAGAAAGCCGTACCGAAAGCTGGCAGGCCGGTCTGCTGGGATAGCTTCTAACGGGATAAAGCCGGCTTCGGCTGACTTACTTCTCAATGTAATCTCTCCGTGCGACATAAGTTGTCATCTGCAGATGATTCCGCCCGAGACGCTGCTTCCAGCTAACGTCGACCAGTATCTTTCGCAGCCCGGCGTTGGCTGTGGCGCTTAGTTGAGGCAGCCGCAGGTCTGTTACTTCCACGTTCCAGTCGAGCGCTACTCCGTTGTCGGCTACGGTGCCCGAATCATTTCCCGGGTTCGGATAGCCCAGAACCAGCGTCTCTGCGATTTTCTGCTCTGCCAAAAAAATAGCCCGAGAAGTTATCTGTGCTCGGTCAGCAATTCTGATAGTAAGCAGGTGTAGCCTCAGCAGCGCCAGCAGAGCAATCGAGACTACGGCAAGAGCAATCAACACCTCAACGAAAGTAAAGCCCGGGAGTCGAATATCGAATATCGAATTTTGAATTTCGAAATTCGAAGTTCCTTGCTCGATATTCAAGATTCGGGAATTCTTGCTGGCTATGTTATCGTTACGTGTCAAGATTCCAGCTCTCGATGTCAGCATCATCCGCTGCGCCACCATCCTCTCCGTCTCTGCCGTATGACTCCAGGTCGTAGTCCCTGCTATGGACTCCGGGGGAAATATAGATATATTTATTGCCCCAGGGGTCGGAAGGTACTCTGTCAAGATAGCCATCGGGGCTATAACCTTTTATGCCGGGGTCAGAGACCAGCGCTTCAATACCCTCGGAAGTAGTGGGAAAACGCCCGGTGTCGGTCTTGAATAACGCTAAAGCGGATTCAATATTACGTATATCAATCTTGGCCTTGGTCCTGCGGGCCTGCTCAGGCCTGCTTAAAATCCGGGGCATAACGATGGTAGCTAACAGGCCCAGAATCACCACCACGATCATAAGCTCGATTAAAGTAAATCCGCCGTCTGTCTGGCGGATAAAAGCAGCGGCACCGGACTTCGCCCGGAATTTCGAATCCTTCGCTACGCTCAAGGACAAGCTTCGAATTTCAAATTTCAAATTTCTGATCATGCAGCCTCCTAAAGCATCTGGTTTATCTCGAATATGGGCAGCAAAATAGCCAGCACGATAAACCCAACGATGACACCCATAACCAGCAGTATCATCGGCTCAAGCAGCGAGGTTAGCGTCTTGGTGGTCATCTCCACCTCGCCGTCATACATTTCAGCGATATCTATAAGACCGGCTTCCAGATTTGCGCTGATCTGGCTCGTAGCCACGATGTGGAAAACTACCGGCGGAAACAATCCGGTTCTCTTTATCGCCTCTGCTACGGAGTCTCCTTTACTAACCCAATCCATAACCCTATCCAGGGCATCTGCGATGACGGTGTTTTGCGTCACCGTCTTTGCGATCTGCAGCGCGCTAATTATCGGGATGCCGCTGGCAAGAAGCATTCCCAACGTGCGGGTCAGACGCGCTATTTCAGCCCTAAGAAAGAGCTTGCCGAAAACCGGCAGCTTCAGCTTTGTGCGGTCCGCGAATGCCCTGCCTTCCTTTGTTTTATAAGCCGCTACAATACCAAAAAAAGCCACAAAAGGCACAATAGCAATCAGCGGCAGATAAGTCCTCATAAAGCCGCTCACCGAGATGAGCAGTCTGGTAGGGGCCGGCAAGGTCCGATTCACTTCCAGAAAAATCTGTGTAATGCTGGGCACCACGTATGATAAAAGGAACACGACTACTGCTGTGGCCACAATAACCATCATCAGCGGATAGGCAACTGCTGCCTTGACCCTGCTAATAAGCTGCGTGCGCTTTTCCAGCATCTGTGCCAGCCGCAACAAGACTTGCTCTAAGGTTCCGCTGGCTTCACCAGCCGCCACCATATTCACGATAAGAGGCGAGAATACGCTGTCGTGTTTACCCAGCGCACCAGCTAAAGAGCTTCCCGTGTTGACGCTGTCACGCACTTCCGCCAGAGTCTGGGCCAGCGGATCGCCGTTGGCGCCAAAACTAAGGACCCTGTGCCTGGGAACGCTCTGTAGTTGCTCAACTAACGCCGACAGCGCCTGTACAAGCGGCATACCGGCACGCAACAGTGTTGCCAATTGACACGCCACTCGGCAGATTTCCCTCGTGCCTACTCTTCTGACGATGTCCTTGCCGTGCGATTGTTGAGCCATAAGGGCACGGGTGTCACCATCAGCCGTCCTAAAGTGAGAGACCGGCTCGCTGTTTGCCAAATCATGTTCAACTACTGACACGTTTAGTCGCCCCTATATTTGTTTCCACATCCTGCGTGACTCTGCAAACCTCTTCAAGCGTAGTTTGGCCCGCCAGCGCCTTGCGCAGTCCGTCCGCTCGCAAGGTGCTCATTCCCTTGCCCATAGCAGCTTCCTTTATGATATGTGAGGCGCGCCGTTCTATGATTAGCTCTTTGATCCGGTCGTCGATAATCAACACCTCGAAGATTCCAGTCCTTCCGAAATAGCCGGTTTTAAGACAATTATCGCAGCCAAGACCCTTATACGACTGCCCCTGACCTATCAAGGCCCTTTCATTTTGACTCCAGAGGGAGCTCATTTGCTCTTGCGGTTGGCATGCGCTCTTGCAGCTTGGACAGATCACGCGTAGCAGCCGCTGCGCCATAACCGCTATGACCGAAGACGAAATCAAGTAAGGCTCGATGCCCATGTCGAGTAGGCGGGTAACAGCCGAAGCCGAATCGTTGGTATGCAGCGTGCTCAGAACCAGATGGCCGGTAAGAGAGGCCTGAATGGCAATCTCGGCTGTCTCAAGGTCGCGGATTTCTCCGACCATTATCACGTCCGGGTCCTGCCGGAGAATGTGACGCAGGCAATTGGCAAACGTCAGATTTATCTTCGGCTTTACCTGCATCTGTCCGATGCCGGGCAGTTGATACTCGATGGGGTCCTCAACCGTAAGGATGTTTCGCTCCTCGCAGTTAAGCTCGTTAAGGGCGGCATACAAGGTTGTTGTCTTGCCGCTGCCCGTAGGGCCGGTGAGCAGAATTATGCCGTGCGGAACTCGGATCAAACTCCTGAAACGCTCAAGTATATCCGGCCCAAACCCTATCTGTTCAAGACTCAGCTCGCCGCTGCCCTTATCCAGCAGTCTGAGCACCGCTCGTTCGCCGCCCAAAGTGGGAATGACCGAGACGCGCACATCAACCAAATCCTGGCCTGTTTTGATCCGGCTTTGGCCATCCTGCGGCAGCCTTCGCTCAGCGATGTCCAGGTTTGACATAATCTTTAGTCTTGAAAGAAGCGCTCTTGTCTGCTGCTTCGGCAAGGTAAGGACGTTATGCAAAACTCCGTCAATTCGAAAGCGCACCCGCGCTTCGTTTTCGTATGGTTCGACATGAATATCGCTGGCCCGGCTCTGCACCGCCTGGAAGAAAATCTTGTTAACCAGCTTTATCACCGGCGCCTTATTAGCAATGCTGAGCAGGTCCTCAGCTTGGGTCTGAGCGCCGGTTCCGCCGACGTCGTTATCGCCGGCAGGCAAAACCTCAGCACCCGATTTTTGCCCATTATTTTCAGCACCCGTGCTTTGATAGTAGCACCGGCTTACCGCCTGCTCTATTTCAGAGGCCGGGCAGACAACTCTCTTGCAGGGTTGACCCAGGATACTCAAAATCGCATCGTATGCCTCTATATTCAGCGGGTCTGCCAGGGCAATTGCGATCTGGCCATCTTCCAACCTGATGGGGATGGCACACTGCTTTTTGAGAAACTCAAGCGGTAGTCCCTTTACCAGCTCAGGGTCTAATCCCTCAGGGGGTATGGTCTCCAAGAACTGATGCTCCAACTGACTGTGGATTTGTCTTTCCAATTTTGCACCTACTCTGGAGTTCTGAGTTTCGAGTTGGAAGTTTTGAGTTCCTGTGTCGCCTCTTGCATTTCACTTTTTTTTGCTGCGGTCATCTTATCCAAATCATTTTGGCTGGCCATGACGTGCGGGGTTATGAACATCAGTAGATTTGTTTTTTGCAGCCGATCCCTGTTGAACCTAAACAAATTGCCGATCACGGGAATATCGCCCACCAGAGGAATTTTCTCCTCCAGAGTGACTTTATCATCTCGGATTAGACCACCGATTACAACGGTCGCTCCCGTACCGATAGAAACCACCGTCTGCGCCTGTCGCTTAGCAGTAGTAGGGGTATACTCAGCAATATCAGAACTGATGGCGACATTTTCGATAAGCTTCGTGAATTCGCTGCTAATCTCAAGTCTGACGAGGCCGCCCTGACTGATGTGCGGCGTTATCTCCAGACTAATTCCAACGTCCTTATATTCGAAGGTATGGATCGAAGTAGGAGTAGCGGGGTCTGCCTCGGTAATTCTTGATTGAGCAACAACCGGGATGTTTTCACCGACAATTATCTTGGCCTTATGATGATTCGAGGTAAGAATATTGGGTTTGGAAAGTATGTTGACGCCGGACTTTTGCTCCAGCGCCTGCAAAATCGCTGCAATGCCCAGGCCTGAGCTGGTTTGTTTCCATGCACCAACGCTGAAACCTTCCCAGTCTCCACCAATAAAATCAACTCGCGGCCCGAAATTCGTTGCGCCGAAAAAACGAACGCTATCTGCCACAGCATCGTCAATTGTCGCCCAATCTATACCGATTTCTTTCAACGTATCTTCGCTGACTTCCACAATAAGCATATCAACGATTACCTGCTCTCGCACGATATCGAGCTTGTCTATTATGTCGGCGATCACCTGAAAGTCCTGCGGCGACGCGGTAACTATAAGCGCGTTAGTGCCTTCATCGGCGCTGACCTGCACTTCTTGTACCCCTTCAAGGGCGCCGGTGATTTTCAAATTCGCCAGAGCCGCAGTAAGTGACGTGGCAACTTCCTTAGCCTGGGCGTTTTTCAGATATACAACCTGAACGTTACTGGCTCTGCTGGGGCGCTCAACATCAAGATTGGCAACTAATGTCTCGACTGTCCTGGCATCTTGCTGGTTGGCAATAACAATGAGAGAATTTGTTCTTACATCGGGCAGAATCTTTATGCCGGCTTCAGCTTGCGGCGCAACTCGGGTCCCGCCAGCCTGCGAGGAAGCGGCCCGACTTTTTTCCATGATGCGAGTTATTTGCTCGCTAAGCACCTTTGCGGAGGCATACTTCAGGGGAATTATTTTAACCTTTTCTTCCACATCAAGGGTCTCAATGATTTTGGCAATATAGTGTATGTTCGAAGACGTGTCCGCAATCAGGATGGAATTTGTTTTGGGGTAAGTTGCCATATAGGCGTCCTTCGGCAGCAGCGGCCTGATAATCTCACTGATCCCGGTCACATCGGCGTGAGCCAAGGGAATAATTTGAGTGACAACCGAATCGGTCTTAGCGATCTCGCAGGGGTCACTGCCGATACGAACCTGCAGGTTGCGCTTGCTAGCTTCCGCTCGGGGCACTATTTTAACCACGTCTCCCGCGGGTATAGCTGCACATCCCTTGACCTCCAGAATCGACTCCAGAAACTCATAAACGTCGCCCAGGCGAATCTTGGTGGGCGACATTACGGTAACCGTTCCGCGGACGTTCTCGTCCACAATGAAATTAATACCTGTAATATCGCCAATAGTTTTCAAAACAACGCGTATATCAACCTGGTCAAAGTTGACGGATATAAGCTCGTCCGCCATTTTCGGATTTGTCAGTTTGGGAAAATCTACGCCTGTGCTGGCGGCACTGTTACTTACGGCGGCAAGCGCACACACCAGGCACAATGCCTTCTGCAATAGTTTTTGCACTTTTTTACTGGCTCTATCTGGCTTATTAGACCCCATTTGTCCACATCCCCCTGCGAAGTCCTCAAATTACTCGGCAACTCGCTGCAAGGCAAAGGAAAGCTCTTTGGTTTTTCCATCCCGCTGCAGCTCGACACTTACGTTTGGCTGGGTTCTTGCCTTCTTGAGAACCTGGTAGGCTTTGCGCTTGTCGGTCAGTTGGTGGCCATTGACTTCACGCACGATGTCGCCATCTTTTAAGCCGATCTCTTTGGCGATCGGTAGATTTTCCAGGCCGGTCACCTTGAGCCCCTCTGTTTTACCGTTAACAAAGTAAGGCTCAATAACAGCACTACTCAGTATCGTCTCTACCTGTCCGGTCTGTTCCGGAGGAACCTCCGTAACGCGCATGTCAGACCTCGCGGCTTCGGCAACTTCAGTGCGAGTCTGTAACCGAGACACCTCCGTTTGACTTTGGCTGTGGTTTCTGCCCACTTGCAGCCTTAAAATCTTGCTCTGTCCATTGTGCAGTAAAATTACGATGTTATCTTCTATGCTCTGGACGCGAGCGCCCGCAACGATCTCGCCTATTTTGTACAACTGGGCTATTTTACTTGCGCTGTCCTCGATTACCGCCCTTGATAGCAAGGGACTTCCGGCGACCGTGCCCAGTAACACCAGGCCAAGCTCTTGCTCGGCGGATGGGACCATAGCAGTGGCACTACTGTCCCATAAAGATTTCTGCATCGCTGATGATGAACGTGCAGATGAAAACACATTTTGCTCGATGATAGCAGCGTAGTCCTTAGTCGAGCCATCTACCTGTGTTGTAGGTTTAAGTGAAGTTGTACCCTCCCTATCGGCTGCCGAGATTAGCGTCGGCGCACATGCTGCACGCCACACCACCACCGCTGTTCTAATTACTACAATCGCCAGAACAGCAACCAGCACTAACTTGGCTATAAACAAGACCTTACGAATATTCAATTAATCACCTCTCTTCTCTGAGGCAAACCCTCTCCGGCTCAAAACTTATCGTCTGGTTACCGCAATCACTTAACCCGCAATCGCTTATTTACGCCGGTCTGTCTCGATGCAACTGGGCCTTTGAAAAAGCCGTCGTGCGGGGCTAAAGAAGAATCTTCCGTGACTTGGCGATGGCAACCGCCCTGCGCAATCTTAAAACGTGCCCTACCTCCGTGTGAAGCATTTACCAGACTATCCTCGCCCGATGACTATGTCAAGCGAAAAGTCCGATAAACAGTGATATGACAGCTTTCTATCTGCTGTTAAATAGTCCTGAAAAATCGCTTTTGCAAAGGGTTGCCAAAAGGCCGCAGATAGCCAGGTACCAGGCATTGGCCAGGCCGTGAAACAGGATCGGCGCCAGCAGCGACCCTGTGCGAATAAATATCCACCCAAGAATCAAACCAGGCAGAAATGTCAGTAACGACACAATCTTGCCCTGGACTATCGCATGCGTCAATGCAAAGCAAGCGGCAGAAACAATAATGCTTGTAAACTTCAACAACATGCCCGGACGACCTTTGAAGGAGTTTACTAAGCGCAGACAATTACGCTGCACATAACCCCTAAAAAAGACTTCTTCAGCTACCGCCACATACAGAAACTGGTACAGCAGCCATTGAGCCAAGCCTTGTTCTCGTGGCACCACAGGCCGCAAAGGCAGCTGTATCCCCCACAGCTTGAGCAACCACAAACCAGCAGCCAACGCTGGAAAAATAAATATGCAGACGCGAGCAACGAGCATCAGTGAACGCCGAACTTCCTCGCTGCTCAAGCCAATAGCGACGAACTCACCTCTTTTTAGCAGCGTCGGGATAAGACCGGCAGCCAAAAGAACAGCCGGGCCGACATACCAGGCAGAACCAAAGCTGGAGCTCGTCAGCAAGAGCCTCAACGCCATAATGGCAGCAGTTGTTACCAGAGCTGTCTCTGCAAGCAGCCGTACATTCACTCGCTTGCCATACCGAACCATAAATCCTACCCGCTGGGTTTATAAACGAAAAAAGGCCGTCGAGCGGTTGCCAAGCGCATTAAACGGTTGCGGCTGCGCGGCTCGTCAGGGTTGCGTCAACCGTAATGCGACAGACGAAACAAGTAGCGCAGCCCTTACCGGATACCAGAAACCAGTAGCGCAACCGAGAAACGAAAAACGGTCGGCGGGCCGCGGGCACCTTCCCAATATATATTATAGGAATAAATCTCCCAATTGACCATTGACAATTGAAGACCGAAAATTGAAAATTGAAATGGCCGTGCTAAGCGGGGCGCTAGCGGTGCCCTGTACTCGCAATCCGCTATAGCGAGGCTGAATTCTTTTCCGAGGGTTGATTGAGCTGGGCCTATACCGCCATAAGCGGCGTTGACAGCCGGGTCCCATGCAAACGAACGGCGTAAACCTGGTCAGGCCGGGAACGGAGCAGCCATAAGCGTCAGCTCGTTGTGCTGTGGAACAACCCGGCTCGAGCTGGCTGTGGTAGCAAACTCAGCAAAATCAATTCGAAGAAAAGTGCACGGCCATTTTTCCTTTTGCCGCCCAATGCTTTCTACTGGCCACCGTTGGCGTGCCTTACTGCGTGATTTTGCAGGCGATGTCCCGGCTAAATGGCGGAACGGCAATACGTAGCGGCCCCCCACCAAGTGCAATTTGTTCGTTCCCGATGACCTTACCTTCGTAGGTATGCCACCATTCGATGCGGTACTTCCCCGGTCGCAACCCCTCGATCTCGATTGTGGCGTCTTTGATTTCCTCCGGTTGCTGCTTTTCGACCACCAGGTTCCACCATGCAGCCTGTGGATTAAACAGCCATATATATGCGCGGTCATTTCCCTGGTAGCCGAGCAAGCGAATTTCTTCTGGGCTAATTTTGGCCCGAAGCTGCTGCAGCCCTGCAAATGAAACGTCGGTCAAGAAGGCTGATAGCGGCTGATACTGGTAGTAAGCGTCCTGCCTGTCGAGCTGGTCCCACCACCAGAACATCGCTGTGCCTGAAGCACCTGCAAACGCCGACGCCCAAAGGCAGTTGTGGAAGTGGACGCCTTCGCTATCCTGTTTCATATATTCACTGAGTCCCCACTTGGGAGTGGCCAGGCCGAATTCGCCAATCAGCACGGGCTTGTTCGGCGCGTGCTCCCTTAAGAACCGCGTCTTATCGAGCACGGTCGCTACTTCATCTTTGAAGTCCTCTTTGGTTTCGGGCCGCATATAGTGGTGCAACTGGCCGATATCCAGCCGGGGATGACGGCAGTCCCTGGCCGATGGGTGCCACGTGCTGGTGGTTCGCAAGTGCCGGTAGGTGTCAATCCGCTCCAGATACTCGCCCAGCTCAGCATAGAAGCGGTCGGTGGGCTTACCGGGGTCTATCTCATTGAAATATTCCCAGGCCGCTACGCTTGTTGAATAGCCCCAGCGTGCGACCGCATAGCGCAGCAAGTTCTGAGCATCGTCAATCGCCTTTTGATAGTCAGCGCTCTTATCGTCGGAGAGCGAATTCATATATAAGTCCCTGGTGATCAGGCACAACATCAGATAGATGCCACTTTGCTCCGCCGATTCCACGAGCTGATCGAGCATGAAACAATCGATCTGATTGTAGAAGCCCCTTATTGGGCGATTTATGTCTGCTTCCCACAAAAGCTCCGCCCCCCCGCCAGCCTCCTTAAGCGACAGGTTGTCGAGCCAAATAGTGCCGGCTCCTACCAGGCTGAGCAGCACCCTGCCGAGCCAGAAATCGTTGCCTGCTTCCGCAGGCACGAGTTTATCCCCGCGAAAGCGGGGGCCGGTGGTAAACTCCCGCGAGAACTTCTGCCACTGGCCTTCTGGAGCGGCCTGGAAGCGTGGCTGGGCATCATCGCGACCTACGCCCACTCGCAGGGCGGCTGTCCCCTCTGCCATGAACTGGCCGGTCAGCACGTATTTCGTATGGGGTTTCAGTCCTACCGGATGGGAAGGCTCGACAGTGATTGAAGTGCCGTCACCACCCCCAATCTTGATACACTTGCGGGGGTTCGGAGCGTTTTCGCTGCCCGGCACGGGCCCAATAATATTTGGTCGGCGATGCCACGACCTATCCCACGCGCTTTTTCTCGCTTCGATGGCCATAGCCCAGTCCTCGCAGCAAGTCCAGATTCGCAGGAAGTTAGCTCCGTTGCGTGAGAGCTTAGCGAAAACGTCCTCAGCCTTAGATAAGGTGACATATTGGCCTTCGCCGATGAACGCCAGGTTCTGGCCGATGGCAAAGAATGGAGCACCTTCGCTAAATTCCAGAAACCGTGGGTCATTCCGGCCAACTCGTAGAAAGCCTTTCTTGCCGGAGGCCGTGCATTCGAATCGGACCGCATCTGATTGAACCGTGCCATTCCGGTCTGTCAGCCGGGCTCTGGCGGAATAGGGTCCTGTTCGCATTGGAGCAAACCGTGCTTTCCAGGTCCCATCGCCGATTGGATAGTACCAGTTGGCCCGGTTGCCGCCCTGGTCGAGTGTGCGCCGCTCGTAATCCTGGCAGAAAAAAGCCGGCAACACTATTTGTACCCCGTCGGGAGTCTCCAGCAAAATTGCCAGGTCCACTTCGTCAGGATCATAAGGATTTTCATACCGGGCATCTACCTGGATGAGCAGCTCCAGCTTTTGATATTTGCCCACTTTATCTGCCGACGCCTCCAGCTTGATCTTTTGCTGGGCTATACATTCTCGGTCACAAAAAGTTACCACGATTAGAAACATCGCAACAAGATTTGTTGCCCAGACTTTACGTCGCATAAATACTCCTTCGCATATCCATCGTTTGATTATTGCCCCAACCGCATACAAACCTACAGAATTCGTGCATCGCACGCAATGGCAAATCGCGGACTCATCCGGTATAATAGCAAACTGCCGTTCGGCTATCGTTCGGTAACTTATGTGCCAACCCATACGGGAAGGAGAAAAGATGACTGCAAGAAAGACCAAACTAGTAGGGTATGCTTGGCATACCGCATTCTTTGTTTGCCTACTATTTAATGCTCGCATCTACGCGACCCAGAATCGCCAGACCCTGGCGGAAACCTACAGCCCAAAGATCGAGAAGATACTGAAAGAGAATATCGCCTCTTTCTGGTACGCCAAGAGCTTAGACCGTGAAAATGGCGGGTACACGATCAACTTTGGCCCAAATGGCGAGCTTAAGGGACAAGGAACCAAGATGATTGTCACCCAGGCCCGAACAGTGTGGCTCTTTTCTCGAATGGCGCGGGCGGGTTATAGCAGCAAGGAGTATCTCGAGGCTGCCGACCTGGGCTATCGCTTCCTTAAAGAGAAAATGTGGGACGCCAAGTACGGCGGCTTTTATTGGGAGGTCGATGTCACCGGCGATAAAAAGCTCAAGCCGCGAAAACATCTCTACGGACAGGCATTTGCATTGTATGCTATCTCGGAGTACTATCTGGCCAGCGGAAAGCAGGAAGTCTTGGACTTTGCCGTTCAGTTCTTTGATTTGTTAGAAGCCAAGTCTCATGACCGGACATACGGCGGCTACGTCGAGTTTTTCAACGAGGATTGGACGCCGGTGCCGGATACCGAAATATCGTATATGGGTGCGCCATCAGGCCTTAAGCTGATGAACACCCATCTGCACCTGCTTGAAGCCATGACCACGTTTTACCGTGCCAGGGCTTCGACTGAGCTCAGCCGAATGTCCCGACTGCCCTTGGCACGCGAGCGTTTGATAGAGCTAATTAACATCGAGAGCAACGCAGTCGTGCGGAAAGGCCTCGGCGCTTGCACAGATAAATACGAACGTGACTGGACGCCCAGGCTCGAAGGAAACTACGCCAGAGTTTCTTATGGTCACGATATTGAAAACATCTGGCTGCTCATCGACGCCTGCGATGCCGCAGGACTTTCAAACTACCCACTACTCGATCTGTATCGAGCCCTGTTTGACTATTCAAGTAAGTACGGATACGATGAAACCAACGGCGGATTTTACGATAGCGGCCCGTTTAATCAGCCGGCAGACAGACGCACCAAAGTCTGGTGGGTTCAGTCCGAAGCAATTGTCAGTGCGTTGTATATGTACCGCATCACAGGGGACGCAAAATACCGCTCCGTCTTCGAAAAGACTTTTAACTTCATCGAACAGAATATGGTCGATTGGGAAAATGGCGAGTGGCACGCTAATATCACGCCCAAAGGAAAACCGCAGGGCGACAAAGGCAACATCTGGAAAGCCGGTTACCACAACGGCAGAGCTATGATCGAATGTCTGGAAATATTGAAAAAGCTGCAAAATTAAGCGTTCCCTTCGACAGGCTCAGGGCAGGTTTCACCGCAGGATATGGGATGAAGGAGTTTTACCATGAGGAGAACGTGCTTCTTTTTGAGTTGTTCAATTGCCCTTGTATTTGGCTGGCTTTTTCCTGCTGAGCTAAGCGCCGAGCAACGGCCCAGAAAGAAAATCGTCGAATATGGCTGGGACGTCCCATATCCTGATTTCGTTCGGGATAACATCCGCGAAATGGAAAAACGCCCCTTTGACGGCATCATCTTTCGCACTAAGGATTTCAACCATGCGTTTGACGTTCGTCCCTGGAAGCAGGCCGACCCTTCGACAGGCTCAGGGCAGGCTCTGCAGCCGCAACTGGATACGCTGGCACAAATAGAATGGCAAAAATTTCGGGACAATTTTCTGACGCTATACGCCGCAAACAACTGGAACATGGACTGGTTTAACGATGAGCACTGGAACACGATTGCTGAGAACATGAAGCTGTTTTCGCTGGCAGTACGGTCAGGGCATTGCGTGGGAGTATGTTTCGACCCGGAACCTTATGGCACCGATCCCTGGGTATATCCAGGCTCGTACAAGGACAAGTCGTTTGAGCAGGTCGCTGAGCAGGTGCGACGGCGCGGCCGGCAGTTCATCACCGCGCTACAAGAACATACGCCTCAACTGACGGTCTTGAGCCTCTTTCAACTGGGTCTGTTCGGTGACATCGTGGATGAGCCCGATGCTCAGGTCCGCCAGCAAAAACTACTGAAGAAATGGATGGTCTTGCTGCCGGCCTTTTACAGCGGAATACTGGAAGGCGCCGCACCGGGCACGATTCTCATCGACGGCAACGAGTCGGCGTACTATTACGAAAGTCCGGATGAATTTTACCGCGCCTATCACCTTATTCGGCAGCGTGCGCAAACGCTTGTGCCCGAACCGCTGCGCAAGAAATACAACGCCCAGGTGCAAGCCGGCATGGCTTTATACATAGACCAGGCCCTGGCAAAACGCACCACCGAGACCACCAGCCATTTCCTCAGCCCCGATCAGCAGCTAAAGTTCTTCGAGCACAACGTATATTACGCCTTGACTACCACGGATGAGTACGTCTGGTGTTATAGCGAGAGGATGAACTGGTGGCTGCCGCCGGAAAAGGTTGAGAAGGATCGTGTTCTGCCGGCGGGAGTGGAAGAGGCCCTGATTTTCGCCCGGCAGAAATACGAGCAGGGAAAACCGTTGGGATACAATATCAAGGATATGGTTGAAGCCGCCCGGCTAAAAAGAAAGAGCAAAAAGGAATGAAAGAGAAGGCATTTTTTTGTCTGGCGCTGTTGTGGTTCGACACGCTCACCACCGGCTTGGACAAGGGCCCGACCCTGAGCGGAGTCGAAGGGCTGATTGTCCCGCCCGGCGTTTTTGCGGATGCACCTATTGCAGTGGAACTTGTGGAGCTGGCTAAAATCTGGGAGGAGGCACCTCATAATGCGTTCACGGATCTGATTCGCTGGAAAGACATGTTCTACTGTGTATTTCGCCAGGGCAGAGGGCACGTTTCATCGGATGGCGCGATTCGCGTTCTTAAGTCCAAAGACGCAAGTTCGTGGGAGTCAATGGCTCTCGTTACGCTGGATGGTTATGACCTGCGGGATCCGCACGTGTCGGTGACGCCGGATAATAGCTTAATGCTGCTTGGCGGTGCTGCGCCGCGCGAGCGGGACAACCAAAGCGTGCCTACCGGCACGTTTGTATGTTTTTCAAAAGACGGCCAGCACTGGACTGAGCCGCGAATTGTCATCGAGCCAGGACGCTGGCTCTGGCGCGTCACTTGGCATAAGGCAAAAGCATACGGCGTATCCTATGCTGCGGGCAAAGGCCATCCATACATTGATTTACTTGTCAGTCCCGACGGTCTAACCTACCAGCAGCACGTACCGAAGCTGTTCGGGCAAGGCTATCCGACCGAGGTGACGTTGCGTTTCGATACGGATGACACCTGTTACGCGTTGGTGCGGCGTGACCGGCTGGAGGACCAACCAAACAGTGCCCTGTTAGGAGTGAGCAGGCCCAACTATACTCAATGGCGGTGGCACGACCTTGGAGCAGATTTCAACGGTTTTGGCGGCCCTAACCTGATCCAAGTGCCAAGCGGCCATTGGATTGGTGCGGGGCGGATGCATGATGGAAGTGCGCACACGGCACTGACCTACGTCGATGTAAAAAACGGCACTATGGCCAGACTATTCAGGCTTCCCAGCGGAGGCGACACGAGCTATCCTGGACTCCTCTGGCATGAGAATCTGCTTTATGTGAGCTACTACTCCAGCCACGAAGGCAAGACCAGTATCTATCTGGCGAAGTTGCGGATCAAGCCGAGACCAGCGCCAGACCAGAAGTGAAAATTACAGGGACCGATTTATGCTGCAAGTGCGACGGATTCCGCCAACGGCGGATGCCGGCAGAAGGTCGCCCCTTCCTTCGCCAGCCGATTCATCCTTCGCAGTAGCCCTGCTACGGAGAATGGAAGCGGGCTACGCGAAGGCGGGAGTGGCTGGGCGAGGCAATTCGCCTGGCGGCACAGTAGTCAATGTCGTTTTTGGCTTGGTTCTGGTTTTGCTGCTTGGCCTGGCGCTTTGGTGGGTGTTCAAGAATGTAGGAGCGGCGGGACAGCAGTACGGTGAGGCCTTAGTGGGCACAAAATATACGGCCATTACCGTAAGGTGCCAGACTAATATGCGCACTATCTGGCAGAACCTGCAGATGTACGCGGCTGCCAACGGAAACTTCCCGGAGTCGAGGGATGCGCTGGTAGAATGGAGTGAAAACTCCCGGCTCTTTCGTTGTCCGGCTACAGACGCACCGGAATATGTATATATTCCTGGTCAGACTGGAGATATGCCGGCGACAAATATCCTGGTCTATGAGCCGCAGGCTATTCACGATGGGCGTTGCAGTGTGCTGCGCCTGGGCGGACAAATTGAGCTGCTTACGCCCGAGGAGCTTGAGCTGGCCGTCGCAGCTACGCTGACAAACCGCAAATAGTCTGTCTGTATGTATCGCGACACGGAACCGATTAACCGCGGAGCACGCCGAGAGCGCTGAGATGAGACAATTATAACCGCTTTCTTCTCTGCGATCTCTGCGGTGAGAAACTGATAAGGACTACAAGGATGGCGGTTCTGGTAGGGATTGATGAAGCTGGTTTTGGGCCTATTCTGGGGCCGTTAGTCGTGTCATCGAGCACCTTTCTGCTCCCCGCGAACATCCTGTCAGCCGACCCTTCGACAGGCTCAGAGCCCGCCCTGAGCTTGTCGAAGGGGCAGGCCCTGTGGCAGGTGCTTAGAAAGAGTGTGAGCGACAGGCGAAAGCACCTTGCCGGTCGCCTGCTGATCACCGACAGTAAGTA
>Ga0299912_10002154_pt1 | contig 16128 bp, 11 predicted proteins | sample RVTome_2_FD_207667 | JGI IMG/M metagenome (GOLD analysis project Ga0299912, IMG submission 207667) | Soil microbial communities from uranium-contaminated site in the Upper Colorado River Basin, Wyoming, United States - RVT95D214 (version 2) ... | reverse complement strand
GGTTTTGAAAGAGCAAACTAAATAAATAAAAAACGGCCCGGCGCTTTCTGCCAAAAGCGACGGGCCAAAACGAGAAAGGAGCCTTTCCGATGGTAGCCGAGGCGCGATGCCGGGGGCCACCTATGCCCTCCCTCAAGTATTAAGAATTACATAAAGTTATTAATATGTCAACAAAAAACGACCATGTCCCCTAAAAAGAGGGATTATACTGCTAATTTTGGAGGTTTTAAAAATGGCTATATCTGACGAAACTCGAAGGAAACTTTTCCAAAGGGCTGGCGGTCAATGCGAATGCACCATGAGAGTATGCAACCATCACTGGGCCGGCACAAGATGCCCGCATAAATTGAATCCGGGATGGGAAGCACACCATAGAACCGCTGGAGGTCCCGATACACTGGATAACCTTATTGCGATGTGTGTAACTTGCCATAAAAATACGCGCACATACGGGAGGGGATAGGCGCAAGCCGGCCACTGCCGGGGGAAACCCCGGTGGGAAGACGGGCTTCCTCCGGCTGCTCCTGACGGCAAAGGGAGTTCCATCCACGGATGGAACTCCCTTTATTGTTGTCTCACGCCAAGACGCAAAGGCGCAAAATTATAAAAAAATAATGAATCTTTGCGCCTTTGCGTGAGAACTTATACCAAGTTGAGACCTCTGCCAAAGTCCTCTCAACTGTCATTCTGAGGGAGCTGAGCGACCGAAGAATCTAATGATTACGACGAAATACGAGATTCGTAACGAAGCTTCGCTCCGTTCAGAATGACAGATCAATATTACTTCTTTGGCCGCAACTTGGTCTTAGGGCCGGGGAAGGTCCATCAACGGATTTTGAGATTATATTTATCGATCTTGTGCCCCAAGGTCTTGCGGTTGATGCCCAGTATGCGGGCCGCTTCCTGACGCCGGCCCTTGGTGCGGCGCAGGATCAATTGGATATAGCGCTTCTCCAGTTCCTCCAGAGTGTACTCCCCATCGGAAAAGACCTGTAACTCGCTTTGCCGCTGGGAAATAAAGCTGGGCAGATGTTCCGGTTGGATGATGTCCCCGTCTTCCAGGATGACGATGCGTTCGATGGTGTGCTCCAACTCCCGGACGTTACCCGGCCACGCATAGGCGCCCAGCATTTTCATAGCCTGGCCGGAGATGCCGGTGATCTCCCGGTCCCCACGCTGCCGGTATTTCTGGAGGAAATGTTCCACCAGCAGGGGAATGTCCCCGGCGCGTTCCCGGAGGGGCGGCAGAGGGACGGGCACCACGCTTAGGCGGTAGAAGAGGTCCTCCCGGAAGGTGCCGGCCTTGATGGCTTCCTGGAGGTCCCGGTTGGAGGAGGCGATGATGCGGATGTCCAGTTTGACGCGTTTCTGGCTCCCCACCTTCATGAACTCCCGTTCCTGAATAACCCGGAGGAGCTTGGCCTGGATGTTGAGGCTGAGGTTGGTGATTTCATCAAAGAAAAAGGTGCCGTGGTTGGCCAGTTCAAACAACCCGTGTTTGGTCTGGTGGGCGCCGGTAAAGGAACCCTTGACATGGCCGAAGAGCTCGCTCTCCAGCAAGGTCTCCACCAGGGCGGAGCAGTCCACCGGCACGAATTCCCGGTCCCGGCGGGGGCTGAGGTTGTGAATGGCCCGGGCCGCCAGTTCTTTGCCGGTGCCGGACTCACCGGTGAGGAGCACGGTGCTGTCGCTGGGCGCGGCCCGGCGGATCTTGGCGAAGACCCTCTGCATGGCCGGGCTCTGGCCCACAATGAATTCGATCCCCTGATCCCTGTCCTCCCCCAGGGGAAGTGGGGCGTGTTTATGCTTGAGCAGTTCCCGGGCTTTCTCCACCAGGATTTCCAGCTCGTCCACCCGGAAGGGCTTCACCAGGTAATCCAGGGCCCCGAGCTTAATGCACTCCACCGCCCCCTGAATGGTGGGATAGCCGGTGATCATGACCACTTCGGTTTCCGGGTATTCCCGGCGGATGATCTTCAGTAACTCCACCCCGTCCATATCCAGCAATTTGATATCCAAAAGCACGATGCCCACCGGCCGGGCGGACAGGATCTCCAGGGCCTCCCGGCCGTCCGCGGCGGTGGCAACTTCCAGATCCTGCCTTTCCAACACCTGGGCGATACCGGTGCGAATCGTGGTTTCGTCATCCACTACCAGGATCTGCCGGGTGAGGTCATGGACCTGCATGCTCGAAACCCTTTCCCCTGCCTAGCGGGGGAGTAAAACCCGAAAAGTGCTGCCCACCGCCAACCGGCTCTCCACTTCCACCGTTCCCCGGTGCGCGTCCACAATCCCCTTGACAATGGCCAGGCCCAGCCCGGTGCCGATGGTCTGCCGGGTGCGGGGATGTTTAACCCGGTAAAACTTGTCGAAGATTTTGGGAATCTCCTCCGGCTCAATACCGATGCCCCGGTCGCTGACCCGCACCTCCACGTATTCTCCGTGGGAGAGCCCGGAGATGGTGACCTCGCCGCCATCCGGAGAGTAATTGATGGCATTGCTCACCAGGTTGGTGAAGACTTCCTCCATGCTGCGGCGGTCGGCCCTGACCGGGGGGAGGTCCGGGGGGACGGAGAGCCTCAAGGTGACTTTCTGGTCCTCCGCCTTGGCCTGGAGGAGGTCCGCCACTTCCTTAAGCACCTGCCCCAGTTCCAGGGGTATCAGTTCCAACTGCCGGTGGCCCGCTTCGATCTTGGCAATGTCCAGGGACTCGTTGATCAGGTCCAGCAGGCCCTGAATCTTGGCCTGGGCCCTGCTAAGAAGTTCCCTCTGCTTGTTGGTCACTTCCCCGGCCAGGCCCTCCAGGATTACTTCATGCTGCAACTTAATGGCCGTCATGGGGGAGCGCAATTCATGGGACACCATATTCACGAAGTCATTCTTCATGGCGTCCATTTCCTTAAAAGCCGTGACATCATGGAAAATGCTCACCGTGCCCAGCAGCTTCTCATCCGGTCCGAAAAAGGGGGCGGACATAACCCGGAGGCACACCCGGCCTCTACAGATTTCCTGGGACAGGTACTTGCCCGGCTCCGTTTCTGCCTGCGCTCCCAGGGCCCCAATGGCTTCCAGGAAATACTGGTCGTCCAGATAAGCCTTGAGGGGGCCGGGCCGGGGCAAAGGCCCGGTCAGGCCCAGGAGCCGCATAAAGCCGGGGTTGCAGAGCACCACCTCCAGGTTGCGGTTGGTCACCAGCACCCCGTCGGCCATGCAGTTGACGATGGTGTGCATCCGGCTCTGCTCCATGGCCAGGGTGTAGAGGTTTCTGGCCTGCTCCTCCTGGAGGCGCCGGGTCTCCCGCTCCAGCCGCTGTTTCTCCAAGGCCCTTTTCACCGCCAGGGTGAGATGATCCACCCGGAAGGGCTTGGTGACGAAGTCGTAGGCCCCTTTCTTCATGCATTCCACGGCGTCGGCCACGGTGCCGTGGCCGGTGATGATGATTATGGGCACATCCGGATAGAGGCCGCCGGCCACATCCAGAACCTCCAGGGCCCCCATCACCGGCATCTTCAGATCACAGAGAACCACGTTCACCGGCTGGGTGCGCATCAGGTCCAGGCCCTCCCGGCCGCTGGCAGCGGTGGCCACCCGGTAGCCCTCGGGCTGGAGCAGCAAGGTGCAGCCGTCCCGGATCACCTTCTCGTCGTCCACTACCAGTACCGTGGTCTGCTCTTCCATGGCCAAATACTGTTATCGGTTTTCAGTTTTCGGTTAAAAGAATACAGATTATCAATAAGTTACCCTATATCGTGATCCTTGGCCTTCGGCGTATCCACTATTGCCCCTCCGTAATCTCGAAGGGCGTTTCCCGGCTCTCCAAAGAATCCAGAGGGAGATTGATGGTAAAGATGGTGCCGCCTTCGGGCCCGTTATCCACCTCGATGGCGCCTCCATGGCGCTGCAATACTCCATAGACGATGGATAGACCCAACCCCGTGCCCTTGCCCGGGGGTTTGGTGGTAAAAAAGGGCTCAAAGATTTTGGCCTTAATTTCCAGGGGAATGCCCGGACCCGTATCCGCAAAAGTCAGGACCACGCCCTCACCCCCGGACGCGGGGCGGCTGGTGAGGGTGATCTTTCCCTGGCCGCTCATGGCGTCCGCGGCATTGAGGAGCAGATTGGTGAACACCTGCTGGAGTTGTCCGGGATCGCCGATGATCTGGGGCAGCTCGGGGTCCAGGTCCCGGTTGATCTTGATGTTGTGAAATAAGGTCTGGTGTCCGAAAAGCTCCACGCAGCGGGTAATGATCTCGTTCAGGTCAAAAAGCGTTCTCTGCCCCAGGGATTGGCGGCTGAACTCCAGGAGGCGGGTGACGATCTGCTGGCAGCGCACCGTCTGGTTGATGATCACCTCCAGGTTCTCCCGGACCCCGGCATCTGCCTCCAGGTCCCTCTTCAAGATCTCGGCATAGATGAGGATTCCCGCCAGGGGATTGTTGATCTCGTGGGCCACGCCTGCGGCCAGCCGGCCCAGGGAGGCGATCTTTTCCGCCTGCAGCAGTTGGGCCTGGCTTTCCTCCAGCTTTTTGGCCATGCGCCGATGCTCCCGCAGGTCCGAGAAGATGCCGACACTGCCCACCTCCCGGTCTCCTTCCCGGACAATGGACGCGGAAAAATTGACCGGCACCTCTTCCCCATCTTTGTTGATAAAAGTGATCTGGGTGGTTTCCAGGGTATCCGGAGGCCCGTATTTATCGCTGCGCATCCGGCGCATCATCTCCCGGGCCACCTCGATGGGGTAAAAACGGCGGAACATCTCGGGATTGGCGATGACCTCCTCGGCCTGGTAACCCAGGATGCGTTCCGCGCCTCTGTTGAAAATCAGGGGATTCCCTTTGGTATCAACGACCACAATGCCGTCAAAGGAACTGTGGATAATGTTATTGAGAAAGACATTGGCCTTGTATAACTCGTCGTGGATTTTGATGCGACTGGTGATGTCCCGGAGGTAAATGCAGGTGAGGATATGGCTGCCGATGCGGGCAGCCTGCATGCAGGTTTCGAAATAGTGGCGCCCTTTCTTCGTCGAGAGAGGGTGGTCCAGGGTGCTGCAGAATAGGGATTCTTCCTGGAATCCTTCCGCCAGCATGCGGGTCAGGTCTGTGGCCCTTTGGACGTGCTGGGGGGTAAGGACTTTCCCTAAATGCCGGCCGATGAGCTTATCCTTGCGGCGTCCTGCGATTTCTTCCATCCGGGAGTTGGCAAAGACGATGCGGTGGTTCTCATCCACCATCAGGATGCCTTCCTGAGTCAACTCGGTGAGGAGTTCAATCTTTTTTTCCGCTTCCACGATGGGGCTGATATCCCGGACGGCCTCAAACCCGCCGATGACCCGCCCTGCGGGGTCAGTGATGATGGACGCGGCCACCGTTACCTGAATCTCGCGGCCCTGGCGGTCCCTGACCACCCGCCGCATCCCCGACAGCGGCTTCTTCTGTTCCATGACCTGCTTCAACACGCAATCGCCGGTGTTGCATTGCACGGTGTTGAGCATGGCCCCGCAACTCATCCGGCCCACCGCTTCGCTGCGGCTGTAGCCGGTGAGTTTCTCCATGGCCTCGTTGATGTGGGTCACCCGCAGATCCGGGTCCACCATGAAGAAGGGCATGGGAAAATTTTCCAGGATACTGGATAAGGTGGCCAATTGCAGTTGCACCACCGGATGGGCTTGCAATTCTTGCTGGACTTCCCGGAGGATGGCAAAACAGCCCTCGGCCTCTCCCCCATCCCGGCGAATGGGGGTGGCCGTAACGGTGAGGGGCGCGGTGGTGGCCCAGCCGCCTTTCAGCAAGAGGGGCGCGTCGCTCAGGCTCTCCCCATACTGCAGGCAACGCTCATGGCGCACTTTGCCCTCCAGGCTCAGGGGCAGCCCCGTTAGATGGGAACAGAGGGGGCAAGGGTCGCCGACCCGGAGGGTCTCGCCGAAGAGTCTGGCCGCGGCCCGGTTTAAAAAGACCACCTTTTTCTGCCGGTCCGTGATTAAAACGGCATCGGGAAAGTCCGCCAACAGGGGGGAACAGGCTGCCAGCGGCAGGGAAGCGGCTGCCCCCGGATGGGCGGTGGGAGTTTTCCTTTGCCCTGGTTTCATGACCTGTTCCCTCCGGTTCCCCTCAGGGGACGACCACCGGTTTCCGGGGCCTGGGAGTCCCCAGGGCCCGGGGCGCCTCAAAGGTGTCCGACAGGACTCGCATCGCCGCGTCCAATTCCTGCTGCCTGAGGACCCCGGAGATGGAAGACACGGTGCAACTCAAAGCCAGGAGCGACACCCGGGCTTTGCCCAAGGCCTGCAAAAAGGTGTGTGCCACCCCGTAGCGGTCGCCGAAATGGGGGCCGTGGAGAAAAATCCCGGCCACCGGGGTAATTCGCCGGGGCCTGACCTCGGGGAGGCGCCGTTGCAAAATGCGCCGCACTTCCGGTCCCTGGTCCCCTTGGGATGGTTCCCGGGCGGTGCTGAAGGATAAAAAAAAGTCCTTGCCTCCCCATCCCGGGCTGGCCACGATGAAAGGAATCCTCAGCCCCAGCTCCCCCAAATCGATGAGCGCCTGGGCGAACCCCTCCAGGATGGCCGCGGACGAGATCGCGGCTCCCCAGAGGTCCAGGTCCGGCTGGGGCACAATACAATAAACCTTAATGACTTTCTCCTGATAGGTGGCCACCACTTGTTGCAACAACTCCGCCGGCGGGGGTTGGGCGTCAAAAAATTCTTGGGGGGAGGCGAACGCGGGGAAATGGAAATGCTCGAAGAGTTGCTGCACCACCGCTTTCACCCGGCTGGACGACAACACCACCGCGATGGCGGCCGGGGAATTGGCCAGGCCGTGAAGGATCACCCGGGCCCGGGCCAGACTGAGAATAAAGGTGCCCAGGATTTCGGGGCGTTTGTCGTGGGGATAAAGCGCGATCACCGCGGTGGACCGGTGCAGGCGCAGGGCGCTCCCGGGGTCGGCGTGGCTCTTGATGAGGGTGAAGACCGCTTCCCCCATCTCCTGCGCGGTGCAAATAACCTGGCGATCCCCCGCCAGATGGGTAAAGAAGGTGAGGTTGATCTTTTTCCCGGCCAGGGGCGCACAGATATCGGCGCTTAAACAATTCGCCCCCTTGGGAGAGGAGGACACCACACAGGCGCCCTCCTCCAGGATTTTAAGGCCCCCCACTGCGATTCTTTTGAGTGCCTGGCTCAAGGGTCGTCAGTTGCATGCCATCTGCAATAAAGACCAGCGGTTAAAGTAATCTCTCCACTGCCTCCACCAAAGTGGCCGCGTCCACGGGTTTGGGAATGAAATCCTCCGCTTCCACGGCCATGCCTTCCGCGTGGCTGTAAGTGGTGGTGGGCACGGCTTCACCCACCGCGGTGAGCAGCACCACCGGGATGCCCCGGGTGGCTTGATCAGCCTTCAATTCTTTGCAGAGTTGGTAGCCGTTTTTCCGGGGCATCATCACGTCCAGCACCACCACGTCCGGCCGGCGCTTCTTGATGGCTGCCTCGCCCTCCACGCCGTCGTAGGCCTTTCCCACCTCATAGCCCTTGCTTACCAGAATCATGGATACGGTTTCCACCAGATCCGGATCATCATCGACAATCAGCACGTATTTTGCAGACATGAGATTTCCCCTTTCCATTATCCCATCTCCTCATGAACTTGTGAATGATTAATTACAAGATTCCGGGAATGGGAAATTTATTACATTCGTTTTATCCTGGATTAGAAGCGCCCGGTCCACCCGCCTAAGCGGCGGGCTGCGGCCGGGGATAGAGGCCGACCCTCTCCACTATTTCCGGAACCTTTTCTTCCCATTCAATGGCCATGATGTGGAAGCCCCGGATGCCTTCCACTCCTTTCAGCTCCTCGATCTGTTCCACCGCCAGGTTGAGGCCTTCCTCGGCCTGCTTCTCCTTGGGCACGCCCCCCATGCGTTTGACGATGTCCTCAGGCACGTCGATCCCCGGCACCCGTTTCTGCATGTACTTGGCCATGCCCACGTTTTTCATGGGCGTGATCCCCGCCAGGATAGCCACTTTCTCATGGAGGCCCCGGTCCACCATCATTTTCATGAAGGTCTTGAAGGTGTCCATATTGTAAATGCACTGGGTCTGGACGAACTGCACCCCCGCGGCCACTTTTTTGGCCAGCCGGGAGACCCTGAGGCCCACGTTGGGCCCGGCAAAGGGGTTGGCCGCGGCGCCGATATACATCTGGGGCCGGATCTCAAATTCGTGGCCCCCCAGGAGCTTGCCCTCGTCCCGCATCATCCTGACCGTCAGGGCCAGTTGGATGGAGTCCAGGTCGAAGACGTTGGCGCAACTGGAGTGGTCCCCGAAATGCTGGTGGTCGCCGGTGAGGCAGAGGATGTTATTGATCCCGAAAGACGCGGCTCCCAGGATATCGCTCTGGATGGCGATGCGGTTCCGGTCCCGGGTCACCATCTGCAAGACCGGCTCCAGGCCCATCTGCTTGATGCGGATGCAGGCGGCCAGGCTGCACAGGCGGCAGACCGAGGTCTGATTGTCGGTGACGTTGATGGCGTCCACGTAGTCTTTGATCAGCTTGGCCTTGTGTTCGATGACCACGCCGTCGGCGCTCCGGGGCGGCCCCACCTCGGAGGTGACGGCCAGGTGGCCGGCGTTAATCATCTTCTGGAGTTTGCTGGGGGTCTCGGCGCTCATATTCTCAGATCCTCTCTGACGATCTTGCGGGGTCCGCCGTCCCGGGAAGTGGTCCAATCCTTGGGCACGGTGGGCGTTTCAAAACGCTGCAACTGCCCCAGGGTTTTCAGCCGTTCATAGATCAGCTCCCAGCCGCAGGGGATGTCCTTGTTGACCTCGCATTTACCCCCTTCCGAGCCGCCGCAGGGACCGTTCAACATGCGCTTGGAGCAGCGGGCGATGGGGCAGATGCCCCCGGTTTCCGCCAGGATGCAGCGGCCGCAGGCCTGGCAGCGCTCCGTGTACAAACCCCGCTCTTCGTTGACGCCCAGGAAGCAGGTGTCCACTCCCGGATAGACGATCTTTTTGTCGTACATCTCCGCCAGGTACTGCACCCCGCAACCGCAGGCCAGGGAGACCACCGCGTCGTATTGGTCGATGCGGTCCGAGAGTTGGGCCAGGTATTCCTTTTCGCACTGGCGGGTGAGGCTGGTTTCATCCACCTGGGCCTGCTTGCCCCCCTGGGTGAAGTAGAGCCGGAGGGCCGCGGCCAGCACCTGGGCCTCTTTCAGTCCCCCCGCTTCGCACACGGTGACGCAGCCGTCACAGGCGGCAATGAGCAGCTTCCTGCAGTCCTGCACGTTCCCGATGATTTCTTCCATAGGTTTTGGTATGGCCTTGATCATGCGGCTACCTCCCCGGCGGCCCTCGTGGCCGTTCCCGTTGCTATTCTGATGGGGCTGGGCCCCAGTTCCATGATCTTGCCGGTCATTTCCCGGACAATCTCCGCGAACCTGCCCCCCATGCCGGAGGAGAGATTGTACATACCCACCCGCTCGCCGCCCAGGCCCACCCGGTCTAAAATATCCTTGACCCGGAAAACCCGCTTTTTAGCGTAGAGATTACCCGCCATGTAGTGGCAATCCCCTTCCATACAGCCGACGACGATGACCCCGTCCGCGCCCTGCTCAAAGGCCATGAGCAGGTGCAGGATGTCCACCTTGCCGGTGCAGGGGACCTCGATGATCAGGACGTTGGGCGGGTATTGCAGTCGCATCGAACCTGCCAGGTCCGCGGCGCTGTACGCTCAGTAATGGCAGCAGAAGGCGACGATCTTCGGCTCAAAGTTCTCCATCCTCGACTCCTCAGAATAAGGTTTTTATCTTGGCCGCGATCTGGTCATCCTCAAAATGGGCCACCTGGATCACTTTGGCCGGACATTCCGAGGCGCAGACGCCGCAGCCCTGGCACAGGGCCGGGTTGATCTCCGAGACATTGTCCCGGTTGATCTGGGGCACGTGATAAGGACAGCTGCGGACACAGACCAGGCAGGCGGCGCAGCGCTCCGGCGAAACAAAGGCGGTGACGCCGCTGATGGTCTGCCGGATATCCGCCAGGAAGGCCCCGGCCCGGGCGGCCGCGGCCATAGACTGGGCGATGCTCTCGCTGATGAGCTTGGGCGAATGGGCCATGCCGCAAAGGAAAATGCCCTCCGAGGCAAAGTCCACGGGCCTGAGCTTGGCGTGGGCCTCAATGAAGAAACCCGCGGCGTTCCGGGGGATTTTGAGCAGGGAGGCCAGTTCTTCGGTGTCGTTGGGCAAGGCCGCGGCGCTGAGGATCACCGCGTCCACCGGCATCTTGATGGGCCGGTTAAGGACGTGGTCCACAAAGGTGACGTTCAACTTGCCCCCCTCGTCGGCCACCTGGGGCGGCTCCTCCAGTTTATAACGGGCGAACATCACGCCTTTTTCCCGGGCCTCCCGGTAGTAGTCCTCCAGGAAGCCGTAGGTGCGCATATCCCGGTAGAGGGTCATCACCTCCATTTCCGGGTTAAGCCCCTTCAGGCTGAGCGCGTATTTCACCGCGCCCTGGCAGCAGATGCGGCTGCAATTGGGATTTTCCGTATTGCGGGAGCCCACGCACTGGACCATCACCACCCGCTCCCACCCGGCCGCTTCCTCGGGGCTGTGGTGGAGCAGCTTCCCCAGCTCCATCTGGGTCAGCACCCGGGGGTGCTCCCCGTAGAGAAACTCCTGGGGGCGGTACTCCTGGGCGCCGGTGGCCACCACGGTGACGCCGTGGTCGATTTTCCGTTCATACATGGCCGGCCCCACCAACACTTCCGTGGTGAAGTTGCCTTTGTAGCCGCTGAAGCCCACCACCAAGGCCCCGGTGAGGACCTGGACCTTGTCGTGGGCCTCCACCTTCTCCATGAGGTCGTCCAGATAGGCCTGGATGTCCAGGCCCTCGATGGTGTGGTAGATTCTCCGGGCATTGCCCCCCAGCTCCATTTCCTTCTCCAGGACGATGGTCTCGAAACCCTGGTCCCCCAGGTTCAGGGCCGCGTTCAAACCGGCGATGCCGCCGCCGATGACCAGGGCCCGCTGATTGATGGTCAGGGGCTCTTCCACCAGGGGTTTGAGCAGGGAAGCCCGGGCCACGGCCATGCGCACCAGGTCTCTGGCCTTGGCCGTGGCCTTTTCCGGCTCCTTCATGTGCACCCAGGAGTCCTGGTTGCGGATGTTGGCCATCTCGAAGAGGTACTTGTTCAGACCCGCGTCGATCATGGTCTCCCGGAACAGGGCCTCATGGGTGATGGGGGTGCACGCGGCCACCACCACCCGGTTGAGGTTCTCTTCCTCAATGATCCTGGTCAACTGCACCTGGGTGTCCTGGGAGCAGGTGAAGAGATTGTCCGTGACATACACCACGTTGGGGAGTGTGGCCGCGTAGTCCCGGAGTCCCGGCACATCGACGATGCCGCCGATGTTGATGCCGCAGTTGCAGACAAAGACCCCGATGCGGGGCTGGTCCGCCGGGCTGATCTTTTTCTCCGGGGGCGCTTCCCGGGTTTTGGTCCGGGTCCAACGGGCCTCCCCCAGGGTGGCGCTCACCGCGCCCGCGGCCGCGGAGGCCTGCATCACCGACTCCGGGATGTCCTTGGGCCCCTGCATGGCCCCGCAGGCATAGACCCCGGGCCGGGACCCGGAGACCGGGGTGAAGGGCGCGGTGTCCACGAAGTCGTGGCCGTTCACCTCCACGCCCAGGGTCTGGGCCAGCCTCTTGGCCGCTGGGCTCACCTCCATGCCCACGGAGAGGACCACCATATCGAAGACTTCGTCCTTCTTCTCTCCGCTCTCGTCCGTATAGTGGATGCGCAGGTTGTCGCCGGCTGCGGGGTCGATGGTATGGATGCGGGAGCGGATGAAGCGCACCCCCTGTTCGTCTTTGGCCCGGTTGTAATACTGTTCGAAGTCTTTGCCGAAGGTGCGCATGTCCATGAAAAAGATGGCCGCGTCCAGCTCATATGGCGCGTGTTCCTTGGCGATCACCGCCTCTTTGATGGCGTACATGCAGCACACGGAGGAGCAATAGGAGTGGGTCTTGACGTCCCGGGAGCCCACGCACTGGAGCCAGGCGATCTTTTTGGGCTCCTGGTGATCCGAGGGGCGCACCAGGTGGCCCTCGAAGGGCCCGGACGCGGAGAGGATGCGTTCAAATTCCAGAGAAGTGACCACGTTGGGGAACCGGGCGTAATTATATGTTTCATATTTGGAGGGATCGAAGGTCTGGAAGCCCGGGGACATGATGACCGCGCCCACCTGGACTTCTTCGATTTGGGGCTTCTGACTGTGGTCCACGGCCCCGGCCTGACAGGCCACCACGCACTGCATGCACTCGGAGCAGACGCCGCAGTTGAGGCAGCGTCCCGCTTCCCTCTGGGCCTGTTCCCCGGTGAATCCCTGGGCGATTTCCTCAAAGCAGGAGCAGGAGTACTCCGGCGGCAGGGTGGGCATCACCTCCCGGAGTTGGCCTTCCTCGTCCTTGGGGATCTCGGCCCACCGCCGGTGGGCCTCCTCCCCTTCTATCCTGCCCTCCCGCAGGTCCAGGCCCTTAAGATAGCGGTCTATGGACACCGCGGCCTCGATGCCGCCCCCCACCGCCTCGATGGCGATCCAGGGGCCGGTGTGCACGTCGCCCCCGGCGAAGACCCCGGGCCGGGAGGTCTCGTAAGTCGTTTCGTCCACCTCGATGGTGCCCCACTTGGAGAGCTTCACCCCGCACGCGGCCAGGGGCCCCTGGGCCGCTTCCTGGCCGATGGCCGGGACGATCATATCCACGGGGAGTTCGAAGGTCTCGTTGGGGATGGGCACGGGTTTCCGCCGCCCCGAGGCGTCGGGCTCCCCCAGCTCCATCTTCTGGCAGAGCAGCCCCACCACTTTTCCCCCCGCGCCCACGATGACTTCCAGGGGCGCGGCGAGATAAATGATCTTCACGCCTTCGCACAGGGCCTGCTCCACTTCGTGGGCAAACGCGGGCATCTCCGAACGTCCGCGGCGGTAAACGATGGTGACATCAGACCCCAGCCGCCGGGCGGTGCAGGCCACGTCGATGGCCACGTTGCCGCCGCCGATGACCGCCAGGGACTTGCCGATCTCTTGGGGCTCGCCCAGGTTGTGCCTTCTCAGCAAATCCACCCCCTGGACCACGCCGGGGGTGTTTTCCTTGGCGATGCCCAGGGGTTTGCCCACGTGGCAGCCGATGCCCAGGAAGACGGCCTGATAGCCTCCCTCAAAAAGCCCGTCCAGGGTGAAATCCCGGCCCAGCGCGGTGTTGGTCTTCAGCGTCACCCCCAGGCGCAGGATGTTGTCGATTTCCTTATCCAAAACGTCCTTGGGCAGCCGGTAGTCGGGAATCCCCACCCGGAGCATGCCTCCGGCCTGGGGGAGGGCCTCGAAAATGACGGGCCGGTAGCCCTTGAGGGCCAGGTGGTAGGCGCAACTCAGGCCCGCGGGGCCGGAGCCCACAATGGCGATCTTCTCCGGTTTTGCCTCCACCAGTGGTGGAGAAAAACTGCTCAAATCCACCTGGTCCGCGGCGAAGCGCTTCAGGGAGCAGATGGCCACCGGCTCATCCATCTCCGCGCGGCGGCACTTGGATTCGCAAGGGTGGGGGCAGACGCGGCCCAAAACCCCGGGCAGCGGCAGGCGCTCCATGATGAGCTGCACCGCTTCCTCGTATTTCCCCATCTTGATGAGCTGCACGTAGCCCTGGACGTTGATCTCCGCGGGGCAGGTGAGGGTGCAGGGGGCTCGGTCCAGCTTCTTGATGCCAAAGGCCGCGGGGATGGCCTGGGGATAGAGGCGGTAGGCCGCGTGCCAGTCGGCCAGGCCCTGGTTGAACTCGTCGGGCATGGTCACCGGGCAGACGTTGGCGCACTCCCCGCAGCCGGTGCACTTGGCGGGATCCACGTAGCGGGGCTCTTGTGCCAGGGTCACCGTCAGGTTCCCCGGCTCCCCGCTGACGCCCTTCACTTCCGTCAGGGTGTGGATTTCGATGTTCAGATGGCGGCCGCATTCCACCAGCTTGGGGGAGATGATGCACATGGAGCAGTCGTTGGTGGGAAAGGTCTTGTCCAACTGGGCCATGACCCCGCCGATGGCCGGCTTGGCCTCCACCAGGTGCACGTAAAAACCGGAGTTGGCCAAATCCAGGGAAGCCTGGATGCCGGCCACGCCGCCCCCCACCACCATCACTGCGCCCACGGGCGCGGCTGCGCCTTTGCCGCTGCCGCGCTTCCGGGACTTTTCCTGGGCCGTTTTGTCTTTATCTTTGGGCATATCTTGGTTCCTGTGAGAATCCCGTTCTCAAACCCCGGCTGCCGCCAGGATCGCGGGAAGTCTGTCTTCCCAGCCGATGGTGGAGATGTTCACCCCGGGGCAACCCTGGGCCTTGAACGCGGCTACCAGTTCCCCGGCGATGGCCACGCACTCCCGCACCCGATCCGGCGCCTTCTGGATGCGGTTGATAAAGTCCTCGGAAACCTTCATGTCCATAAAGCGGTTGATGTACCGGGCCATGCCCACGGACTTGAGGAGGAGCACCGTGGGGATGACCGCGGCCCGGCGTTCCTTCAGGCTGTCCTGGAGTTTGGCCAAGGCCCCGGGGTCAAAGATGGGTTGGGTGACGAAAAAGCCGGCCCCCGCGGCCATCTTCTCATCCAGTTCCGCCAGTTCCTTGTCCCAGGCCTCCCCCCGGGGGGTCACCTTCAGGGTGGAACCCACGAAAAAACTGGGCGCGCCCTGGAGATCCACCCCGGCCATGTCCCGGCCGGTTTGCAAGGTCTGAATGGCCCCCAGCAACTCCAGGAGGTCGATGTCGTAAACGGCCCGGGCCTTGTGATGGTCCCCGTGGGTGATCTCCTCACCCGCCACCGCCATGACGTTGGGGACCCCCAGGGCCTGGGCCGCCAGCAGATCCCCCTGGAGGGCCAGGCGGTTCCGGTCCCGGCAGCAGGCCTGGAGCACCGTTTCCAGGCCCCGGCTCTGCAACAGGAGCGCGCCCCCCAGGGAACTCATCTTCATCACCGCGTTGCTCATCTCCGGGATCACAAACGCGTCCACTTTCCCCTTCACCGCCCAGGCGTTGGCGATCATGGCCACCACGTCCGCGCCTTTGGGCGGCTCCATCTCCGCTAAAATCGCAAATTCTCCTGAAGTCAGTTTCCCTTGTAATTGCATGGAACTCCCCTTTGACCTTATTGGGCCGAGCGCATCATGGCGTTGGAAATGGCTAAGATGAGTTCATCCAGGCCAAACGAATTCACGTGATAATAGAAGATGCCCTTTTGTCTGATGCGGCTTTCCTGCTCCGGGTTGTTTTCATCCGCGGTGATGATGATGGGCAGTTTCCGGTGGAGCCCCTTGATGATGGAGATGGCCTCGTAGCCCATGTCCTCCGGGAGATTCACGTCCATCACCAGGACGTTGATCTTTTCATTCTGGAGGGTCATGAGCACGTCTTTGATATTGTCCACGCTCTTACATTCGTGGCCCTGTTCCGCCAGCCAGGGGGTCAAGCCCCGGGCCAGCCCGGCGCCACGCTCGGCAATCAACAGCCTGCCGCACTTTTCTCCCATCGCCACACCTTTGCTGCTGTGAAGGGTTAAACGTCTCCCTTAGACATTCTGTGCACATAAAAATGCAAAGCATGTGCCCGGAGGGAGGGGCAGGGTAAGGGCATTAAATCACAGGGTTTTGGGCCCGGCGAGGGGGGAGAGGGAAAGGCCTGGAAATGAGTAATTTTTCGCGGGAGGGAGTTTATTGTGGAAAATTTAATAAATATATCATTATGTTAACCATTATGGGTAAAAATGCCACACATGTTACCTCTTTGCCAGGGGGGTGGAGGGTTAACCGGGGATTAGAGGCCCAGGGGGCTGGGGTGGGATTGGGCCAGCGGTTGGCTAAGGGTGGATGCCGATACCCTAACCGGGAGGTCAGGCGGGAGGCTAACTAAAATAGCAGAACCGCGGATTTCTGCTAGGACTTAGGAACTTATCAACCCGCTAACAATTTTAGCTATCCAGATCATATCTCCACATTTTCGGCTGAAAACTTTGCATAAAAAAAAGGGACCGGTGACGATCCCTAAAAAAGAGAAAGCGAGATGGCCCTGGGGTCTGCCTCGGCTATCCCCGGGGT
>Ga0299912_10002153_pt1 | contig 16129 bp, 11 predicted proteins | sample RVTome_2_FD_207667 | JGI IMG/M metagenome (GOLD analysis project Ga0299912, IMG submission 207667) | Soil microbial communities from uranium-contaminated site in the Upper Colorado River Basin, Wyoming, United States - RVT95D214 (version 2) ... | reverse complement strand
GGATAGCCGACTTTGAGCTTGAGCATGAACCTATCGACCTGGGCCTCCGGCAGCGGGTAGGTGCCCTCCTGCTCGATCGGGTTCTGCGTCGCCAGAACCAGAAATGGCACCGGCAATGGGTAAGTCTGGTCGCCGATAGTGACCTGCCGTTCCTGCATCGCTTCCAGAAGCGCCGACTGCACCTTGGCGGGCGCCCGGTTGATCTCATCGGCCAAAATGAAATTGGCGAAAATCGGCCCTTTGCGCGCGGTGAACTGACCGTTGAGATAGACCATCGTGCCGGTCAAATCGCCGGGGAGCAGATCGGGGGTGAACTGGATTCGCTTGAATTGAGTGCGGACGGTATCGGACAGCGTTTTGACCGCCAGCGTCTTGGCCAGGCCGGGCACTCCCTCGATCAGGATATGGCCGTCGGCCAAGAGCCCGATCAGCAGGCGTTCGATCAGGTAGCGCTGGCCGACGATGACCTTGCTGATTTCGTCGGTGAGCCGGCCGACGAAGGCCCCCTGCTGTTCGATTGTTTTCTGAATCTCCTCTATCTGTGGATCCATGCGACCTCCGTTTTTGGCGTATTTTACCCTGAAAAAAGCCCGCTTGTTCCCAATGGGCGGGCCTCAGGCAGGCCCCAATAATAGGCGTTAAATGGCGGTTAGTCAAGGGGGAGCGCTTAGGGTGTGTCGAAACCCTAGTAGTCTCGGCAAGTGCCGGATTTCGCGGTCACAATAAATCGTGACACGCAAGGTAATAGGTGTTGGAAGGGGGTTAGTCAAGGGGGAGGGTATGGTAGGTCGGATTCGGCGGTGAGCGAAGCGAACAAGAAACCCGACAAAAATTACTGCGAATTTTAAGCCTGAATTTTAATAGGCGAGGCTTTCCAGCCACGTACCGACCCTGGAAAGGGTCGGCTATTAATGGAAAATTTCCCCGTGCTCCTGCCTATTTAATTCTCTGACGGCCGCCGGTCTTTTTTGCTTGACTCGTCCATATTGAAATTATAAACTGCCACTAAGGGAGGTTGATGAGCCAATGGCGCATAAAAAGACCGTGGGATTTGAAGAAGATGGGTTTATAAACGTGGCGAGTGGGCAGCATGGCGGAATTGGCGTGGCTGTCAAGCGGGTCGGAAGAAATTTTGGCACCATTTTGCTTAATTTAATCATCTATATATGAATATCTTAAAAAAAATATTTGAAAAAACAACCAAGGTTAATTTAACTCTAATATTTTCTATTGGAGCTAACATATTTCTTGTTTGGCTTGGTATTTTAACCCTAGAAAAAAGTTTAAGGCCTATCGTTTTTTTTGATGATCTAACACCGCAAGGCATTTATTTTAAAAATTCCGGACAATCACCAGCATACCTTGAGATTGAAATATATGGATTGAATGTTGCCACTTTAGATGATGCTAATTTAAGCATAAAAAAATATTTTTCTGATAAATCTGTCAGAAAGACATTGTATCCCGAACAGCGCATATTGAATATGTTGCCCTTTTTAGATTCACTCATGAAAGATTCGACCGATTACGCACATATTTTGAAAGTAAGATGGAAATACCCCCCCTTACTCTGGAAAGTAGTCCCCGGAATATCAGCATATTCTGATTCAATATATTGGATAAACGATAAACCCTACAAAAGATGGATATCAATTGGTGAATTCCATCAAAGTGGCGATATCGATAAAATTGAGAGATCCTTAAAAATATTCAACCGATAAGCCGCAGCTTCTCACGGGAAAGTGTTAATCGGTAATCAGCAATTTGCCGTAGGAAAGTTAAATAAAATAGTCAGGACCGAGGGGTCCTGATGTACCCTATGCAAGCCAGGGATATTTATGAGGTTTAACTGGATTTCAATTGCTACAGTTGCGGCCCCTTTATTGGCGGTATTGCTTAACTGGTTATTAGAACGACGGCCTAATTTAATTTCGTATATGGGTTATGCATCCGGCTTCTTGGCAAAAGATCCTTCCAGTCCTCCCATTTTTACCCATAGCGTGGTGATAAAGAACGTAGGTAGAAAAAGCGCCACAAATATTCGCGTAGGCCATGGTGTTCTTCCCGAGACATATCTTGTTTTTCCGCAAGTCCAATATTCTTTGCATGATTTGCCAAATGGGGGTAAGGAAATCGTGTTTCCGAAACTTGTTCCAAAAGAGGAAATCACTATCTCATATATATATTTTCTTCCATTAAGACCTGAGCAGATAAACTTATATGCTAAATCCGATGAATGCCTTGCAAGAATCTTTACCGCGATTCCTACGCCCCAACCTCCACGCTGGGTTACCCGGATCGCTCAAATCTTAGTTCTTATCGGCATTTCTGCCGTTGTTTACTTAAGCTTGAGTCTCATTAACGTGGTTTATAGTATCATTGTTAACTCTTCATCATAAAAACGCTAATCCACATTTTAATAGCGGAAAGCATCGAATAAGAGGTTAAATAAAATAGTCAGCCCCACGGGCCTCCTGACCTGCCTAATAAACAATGTAACAAGTAATATATTAACAAGTTGACAAATCCTGACAATGGGATTTTGCCCATATATATTTATTTATTCACGATAAAATCATAATTAAAAGCGGCGAATAGGCCCGACAGCCCTCGATCCGGCGCCGTTAAGCGCATGCCAATCAATGGCTTGGGGAATATGGAAATTGTGGAATCGCGCGGTATCGAATTTGCATGACTTATGTTGCTATCATGTGAATCCCGAAATTAACCCAAAGCTAACCGCGGAGGTATATCAATGAATAAAAAGCTAATGAACGAATCTGGAGTAGTATTGATAGTCTGCCTGGCGATTCTCCTGATGCTCTCGTTGATCGGGATCGCCTCGATTACTACTTCAAATACCGACATGGATATCGCGGGTAACGAATACAATGCGACCGGCGCGTTCTACGCGGCCGAATCAGGCCTGGAAAAAGCCGCCGCCTCCATTACCAACAGCTATCGGACAACCGGCGCCGCGCCCAGTCCCTTGCCGCGCGATACCATATCGGAATTGAGCTATGTCTATTGTTTCAGGACGACCGACGAAGGCCCGGCGGTCAATACCCAGCTTGCCGAGGGCGCTTATCATGGATTAATCGGACAGGTTAAAACTTTCACGATTAACTCCCTGGGGATCAATAACGGCAACAACGCCGGCGTCGAGCTACAGTTGCAGGTGAAGGACGCCCTGATTCCGCTTTTCCAGTTCGCCGTATTCTATGAATACGACCTGGAAATCGACAACCTGCCGATAATGACCCTTGGCGGTAGAGTGCACACTAATCATGATATGTACCTTAACACCTTATCCAGTCTCTACCTTGATTCGTATGTTACCGCCGCGGGCAGTATTTATCATGGCACGAAAGCCGGTTCGAATATGGCCGTAACTAATAACGATGTCTGGATCAATGATGAAAACGGCACCTATCAGTCAATGAGGAACAGCAATGGTTCGTTTCTTGACGCTTCCGATCCGGATTGGGTTGACGATTCGATCGACCGCTGGGGCGGCATGGTCGAGGACGGCAACCACGGTATCACTCAACTTTACATGCCCGTGGTCAGCGACGGCGACCCGACCAGGCTTATCGACCCGGACAACGGCGGCAGCAATCCCGATAGCTACGAAAACCGGGCCGGTTTGAAATTTATCAACGGCCAGGCCATGTATAAACAGTCGAACGGGACCTGGATCAATGTCACGGCCACTTTAATCAGCCAGGGTGTGCTGAGCGTGGATGTGTCCGGATCGCCAAGTTTTCATGATGACCGCGAGGACAAAGACGTCTATGCGTATGACATCAATATCGATAAGCTGAACGATTCGGGCTACTTCCCGTCCAACGGCATAATTTATGCCTCCCAGAGCTACGCCAACAACAGCTCCTACATATACGGCGTCAGGCTGGTCGAGGGGCAGGAATTAAACGACGATTTGACCGTCGCTACCGATTTGCCTTTATATACTCAGGGCAGCTACAATACGATCAACAAAAAGGCCGCTTCGCTTTTGTGCGATGCCTACACCGTCCTTTCCAATAGCTGGAGCGATGCCAATAGCTGGACCGGCAATAGAACTCACCGGCAAGCCACCGATACCCAGGTGAACGCCAGCTATATCGCCGGCAGCACGGAGACCGGCGCGCCGGGGCATGATTTTAACGGCGGCTTCAATAACCTCGCCCGGTTCCTCGAAACCTGGACCGGCGATGAATTTATCTGGAGAGGTTCGGCCGCGAACCTGTGGTATTCGCGCAAGGCTTATGCCCCCTGGGTGGGCGGCAACAGCACCTTCTATATGCCCCCCGATCGTAACTGGGCGTTCGACCCGGACCTGCTGGATATGAACTTGCTGCCGCCGGGCACGCCGATGGTCAATATCGTTCAACGGATGAACTGGAGCCAGAAAGTGCACAACGTGCCGGATAGCGGGGTTTACTCCGAGATGACCGGGCAATGATAAAAAGATGATTTGACAACCGTGATCACGCACCGGGCGGCCGCAGGGTCTTTTGACTCAGATGGGCCGCCTTTTTTTATTTACCCCACCAGCTCCCGTAGGTCGGATTTGAGCTTGCGTAGGTCGAGACCCCCGTGGTTTCGACGTTTTTTCTTTTTTGCGTGTCAGGACTTGTCCTGACCGCCTGTCGTAGATATTTCCGCGGTCACAATAAATTGTGACACGCAGGTAATATCGCGGTTGTTATGCGTAGGGGCGTATCGCATACGCCCTGTTGAATTGTGCCTATAATCTTATAGGGGCGAATTCAATTCGCCCCTACGCGAAATGCCAAACTAACAATAATCAACCGCCAGCGTAGGTCGAAACCTTTATGGTTTCGACATTGCTCTTAAAGGTGGTGCCCCATCCCGCGAAGCGGGGTGGGATCAATGCAAGCTGTGGGTTACCGGGTTGTTTTTTAATTTGATCAGATGAAAATCGAAACGGAGTTTCTCCCACAATTGCGTCCCCAAACAGAGTTTGGGAACGAGGAAATATATTAGCGGTCACAATAAATCGTGACCCGCAGCATAATGTGTTGTCGGCCATCTGGCTCAAATGAGGTCTCCGCACCCGACAACTTCGCCGCCCGCCCATCTTTAATTGCGGTCACAATAAATTGTGACACGCAAGATGAGCTAATTCCCCTTAATAGGCGAGGCTTTCCGGCCTCGCCCCGACCCTGGAAAGGGTCGGCTATTGTAGGGACAGCCCAGCCGGGGCCAAATGCTCCACCCCAGTGCTGTCCACCTCCGCCGTCTTTTTTGCTTGACACGCCCGCACCGAAACCATAAACTGCCGGTAAGGGAGGTTGAAAAGCCGATGGGATTTGGAGAAGAGAAGATCATAGTTATTAATCGTCAACCCGCCCTAATGGGCCCAAATGCGGCAGGCGGGTTGACCTACTTGACGTCTATAGGCAAATCGAGAATTTATGGCCTACCCATATAATCGATGAATTGCAGCGGGGCAAAGGGCGAGTTGTAGTTCCTGACCATTAATTTTAGTGAAAAAGCGAATTTGATAAAGCATAAATTATCTTGACTAAAAGATTAAATACAGTCTATAAATAAAAAGGGCAAAATCAAAAGGGATTCTATGCTCTTGTCAGCCTTTTACAAATTACCGGAATTGCTAACGGCGGATTTGTCTGCCCACGCGAATTACGAATCGTATCTCGTAAATTTGTATTCGATGGCTATCCTTACAGAATTGAATTCATACAATATCCCAAATCCTATTGAACTTATTGCATTAGAAAAACCGTATTCAAACTCCCCACGAAATAAGGTAGATTTGATGGTAAATTTTAGGGACGCTTTTTCTTTAAACATTATAGAGGCCTATGGCCTAAAACCTTGCAATTGGATAGAGGTCAAGTATTATTCGGACCTTTCAAGAAGAACAAATAAGAACATGAAAGGAAAAGCCTCAAGAGTTGGTGCTTTATTGAATGACATTTTTAGATTATGTCTCTATATAGCAGAAGAACAAGGGAAGCATAGAAATAACGGTCGTCTATTGCTTTTGGTTTTCAATGAAGAACCCCAAAAATATTTGGCCTTTTCGCGAAAAAAGATCGCCGTTAACAGGGATTGGCTTTCGCAACTGCTTGATTACAAAAGGCCAGGATTAAAAAGTCTGTCAATAAATTTGGTTGATGAGGTGAGATCTGTTACAGAAAGAATCCTTAAAGGCATAAAAAATATTGAAATTTCTTTTAAATGCGCCGTTAATTCTTTCTACCCTCTTGGGCCTACTGCGATAAATACCAAATTTATAGGCTTCTTAATCAATATTTTTGAATACAAAATTAAATATAACGGATATGAATTCGACTACGACGCATTTTCTAAAACTGGCTGGAGTGCCGAAATGATAGAAAATTCAAAATCCCTTGTGAAGCAATTGGAAAGGGTAGATGAGGGGATTTAAGAAGGGCCGCGACCAGCATCTTCCAGCTTGCTGTGGAAAAATATTTATCTTATTATGTTTGACCAAATCCTAAAAATAGAAATTTCGGCACAAACCGTGGCTTGGTATGCGGCTATTGTGGCGACCATATCTGCTTTTGTTATCCTCCTTAATTATCTGCGTGATCGTCCAAAAATCAAAATTAAATATATGAATAACGCAAAAATCCTGCCACCGGGCTCAATTCATGATCCTTCAAAGACCTATTTTAATATATCAGTCATTAATAGGGGGCGCCGAGCTATCAGGATTGAAACGGCCGCGCTAAAAATTATTAGCAAGGAGGGCCATTTTATACTAACCGATAGTTTTTTGAAAAATAGGATTAGGGTATTAACAGAGGAAAAACCAAGGACAGAGTTTTTTGTCGATCAATCATTGTTAGATATTTCAAAAATCTCATATATTGTCGTGTATGACGGTATTGGCGGCAAATATAAAAAATATGTCCAGCGATTTCCATCATTGCGGAAAATTTTTCGCCTATCTAATAAAATTGATAAAATATAAACCTGGTAACCCACAGCTTGCTGTGGGAAAGTAACTAAAAGGGAGTCAAATAAAATATTCAAAACCACAAGGGTTTTGACCTACTAATACCCCCTGCTCCCCACTAACACCGCCAACAGGCCGAGCGGCATCAGCAGTTTCATCAGGCCAGCGATGAAGCGGTAGGTGCCTCTATCAGGGGCAAAGATCAGGCGAAAAGTACAATAGACCAGGAAAATATCGACGCCGGCCAGCACCACGACTAAGTAAAGACCGCCATACGCGCCGGTCAGATACGGCGCCAGCGTGGCGATAATCAGCAAGGTCAGAACTGCTATGGCCACGACCGTCGTCGCGCGCAGGCCGTATTTGACCGCGCCGGTGCCGATACCCGCCGCCGCGTCCGCTTCGACGTCCTCCATATCCTTGACCAGTTCCCGCCCCAGATGGAACAGAAACGCGAAAACCGCCGGCACGAGCCCGCCGTCGATATGCCCGACGGCAGCCGCGCCGTAAAAAAAGGCCAGCGCCGAGATGAAAGAGACCAGCAGGTTGCCGTAATACCCCTTGCCTTTATAGACCGGCGTATAAAACAAAAGCGCAATCGCCGCCACCGACGCGAGCAGCAGGCATTGCGGATTGATGAGGGCCGCCAGCGCCAGGCCCGGAGCCACCAGCGCGAGCGCGATCACGATAGCGGCGTTGACAGAAAGCAATTGAGCCGGCAACGGGCGAAACGGTTTGGCCAGCCGGTCGGTTTCGATATCGAAAATGTCGTTGACCACGTTGCCGAACGCGGCGATCAGGCCGGCAGAGATCGAAGCGAGCAATAGCGGCATGGCATAGTAGGCGTCAAAGGCGATCAGGCCGCCGACATAGACTGCAGCCATCGTGATCAGCACGTTAAGCGGCCTGATGATGACGAAAATGGCTCTAATCAAAAGCCGGTCCTGATTCCGAAATGAAGTTTAGCCGCCGCCAGCCCCTCATCATGAGGCGCAGCGATTTCGATGGTAGCAAAGCCCAGCCTGGTCGAGGCTGCCAGGCCGATGCCGAAACCGGCTTTGAATTCGGTGCGCGAATCGCCCGGCAGTTGCCGGGTTGAATCCACGGGCGCGGCTTTGGGTATCTGGAATAAGGCCATGTCGGCAAAAATATAGGCCCGGTTGGCGCGCGCTGTCAACAGCCGGTATTCGACCGTGGCGACAGCCGCTCTTGACACGTAAAATATGTCCTGCCGATAGCCTCGCAGCGACCCGTAACCGCCGAGCGGAAACAGGCGGTCGATCGGCACGTTATCGGAAAAATCACTCTGCCCATTTTGGGCCTGCCCGGTCAGGCCGGTGTAAATAGTCGATGACTTCGCCACCTGGAAATATTTTTCGGCTTTAAGCCCGATGGTGCGGTAGTTGATCGACGAAGCGGCAAACACGCTATCCGCCCTGGTCGCCTCCGAAACGAACGTTCCATCGATATAAAAATAATCGCCGTTAAGCGGGTTTAACTTGTAATCGCGGCGGTCGGCGCTCAGGCTCACGGTCATTTTAAGCCGCTGCTTGTAGGGGAGAATCGTCCGGCCGTACGGTTCGGGATTGATTTGCGACGCCCCGAACGTAAGGCCGTAAGAGAATATGCCATAAGATTGATAATGCACCCCTGCGGAGCCGCCGTTTTCGATCAGCAGGCTGTCGCGGTCGTCCTGGAAAGCCTCCAGTTGAACGCGAACCGGCGCTCTGAATGGATTGGGTTCGGAGTAGGCAATTTTTAACAAGCGCGAACTTTTGTCTTTTTTTGCCCAGTGGAGCTGGGCCTGGCGGCCGCTGCCGAGCATGTTGGAGATAACCGCCGCTAAGCGGCCGTAAAAGGTCTTGTCATTTGACGAATACCCCAGGCCGCCATCGATGACGAACGGAAACACCTCTTTGATCGGGAAGACAACTACGCCTTGCTCCGGCGACGTGGCGTAGTGCAACTGAAAATCATCGGCCTCGCTCAAAAAATCGGCGTTGCCAAGCCGCTTTTGCACAACCGCAAACCTGTCCGCCGAATAGGCGACCGGCAGCGCCAGGCCACTGTATGTTTGCAAAAAAGCCTGCGACAGATTTTTCCGGCCAGCAAATTGAACCTTCTCAATTGAAACTTTCGGGCCTGACTGGATATCGAGTTTGATATTTAGCAGGTTGGAATCGGCCAGCGCGATATCGGATATGCGAACCTCGCAGTAAGCGAATCCGTTATCGGAATAAAAATCGATTATATGGTTCGAAAGGTTATCGATATTGGCCGAGGTTGCCGGGTCGCCTTCGTAGAGCACAATAATGGCGGCGATATCATTACCGAAATCCATCAGGGCGGCTGAATCCACGGGCGCGATCGCCAGCTGGTAGCGCCGGTTTTTCCTGATATCGAAAGCGATATTCACACCCTGTCCCGGAAGGGATCGCCAGGCCGATGAATTTTCGGTGATGATCGGTATTACCTGGCAATCAAACCAGCCTTGCTCGCTGAAAGAGGCGACGATTTTAAGTGAATCGGCGCTCAAACTATCAGGCACGAAAGGCCGCCCGGGTCTATTGAATAAATTTATATTCGAGGAAGGCTCGCCACCGGTAAAGGATATTTTTTTAACGGTAGTTTCAGCGCCCAACGCGGTTGGGATTAGTAGCGAGACCATTATGATTAAGGACATCGCTCTCAAAATTGCGCCCTCGCTTCCAGGCGGAGGTTATCGTTAGTGTAGCCATCGCCCAGTCTTTTGTAGTTGAAACGCAGCTCAAGGTAGCTAAAAGAGTTCAGTTTGAACCTGGCCGAAAGCAGAGTCCGGTGGTTGTTGCCCGGCTTTTTGCCCGAGGCGATTACATAAGGCAGGAAGATATTCTGCCCGCCCGCATCGACGCGCGTGTATTCCTGTTCGATTTCCAGTCTGCCCAGACTTCGCAGATTCAAGACCGCGTGAAGTTGGGCGAGATAAGATTTTATCTGCAGACCGCGAACGTGCTCCTCCTCGATAGCATATTCCAGCGGCGCTTCGACGCGTATGGCCGGTGACGGATTGATGATTGGCGTTAGGCCGGCACGAATTCGGTCGAGATCAACACTGCCCGAATAAAGCGACCTTCTATCAGAGGCGATTTCTCCCGATGCGGAATAACTCACGATATGCCCGGAACGGAGTTTAAATTCGCCGAGGTTAGAAACCGCCCGACTGTCCAGACTTTCGAATTGAAAGTCGGTGCCCCGGCTTTCCGATGATTTTAAGGTATGGCGGATATAATCGCCCCGGGTATTTAGCCTGAGCGTCAGCCTTTGACGGTAATCATAGGTTTTCAGCGACATTTCATCATGATTGAACGTGGCAGATGGGAAAAGGAATTTTATTTTAAGCGCGGTTCCCGATAAAAGATCGGTTTTATGCGCAAGGTCATTATCGTAACTTAATTTGCTGATCAAGCCGTTGTCCTCCAGCGCCGCTCCATCAAGACGGCCCCTGATGCCGCCGGTGATTTCATATACATTCGACAGGTCGATTCCACCTTCGCCAAGGGGTCTGATAATTTCGACGTAATCGCCGCCCGGCTCGGGCACGTAATCTTCGCCATCCTTGCGATAATCACCCTTGCCATCCCCGACAAATATGTACTCTCGAGCGCGCAATACCTGGCCCGTACCATTGACGCTTTCGTAAAAGGTAATGGCATAATCGCGAGCGTTATAATTAAGTTTGAGATTCCCCATGTTGCGAGTCAGCAGATCCTGATCCGGATAATATCTTTTTTGATACAGTCTCGAGAAATTGAGTTCGCCGTTGAAATTGGCGTCGGCGCTGCCATAGAGAAATCCTTGCTCGACCTGATATTGATCGAACTCCTGTTTCCAGCCGCTATTTGCAGAAGTCGCAGTAACGAAATAATCCTGCCGGCGAAAGAGGATCTTGCTTGTCGTCGAGATTGTTTTTAGGGGAAAGGCGAGCAACGACGTTTCATATTCGTCCGCTTTAAATGCCTCGGTTGATGAAATCAAGCCGCTGTTGAGTTCGTGCCTGTAAGTAAAGCCCGGCTGCCATCTACCCTCAATAAATTTAAAGCCCGCGTCATATTTGTTCCAATCGCCGCGCCGGTCGGTGATTTTGTTTTTTGAATTCGATATTTCACCGCTGCCGAAAAAAGCCACTCTATTCGCCTGGATAATGTTGAATTGCCCGAAACCGCGTCGGGCCCTGAAGTCATCGTCATCATAATTCCCCGCTTCGAGCTTGATCAGGTCGCCGCGGGCAGTGGTGGTGCCGCTGGAGATTTCCGCGATCTGTTCGCCAGCCACTGCACGATTTTGCGGGATGTTATATTTTCGGAAAAATTCCGGGGGGTTGATTATTCCGGGGACGGAAAATTCATCATCTAAACTTCTGATATCCAAATTTAAAACGTCGGCGTCCCATTGCCTGCCTAAAAACGTGAGGCTCTGGCGCCTCAGTCCGGTCGACCCGGTCAAGCCGGCGCCTACGGCGACTTTATCTTTTTCTGAAAGCATGTTTTTGTCCGCACGTGAAAGCGCCAGTTCACCGCGCAGATAGAGATCACCCTCACGATTGAGAATCAGCGAACCGTAGTCATCGGTTTCGGGCAAAGGATAATAGATCAGAGGCTGATATGAACCTTTCGCTTGGCCGACATAAAGGTATTTGCCGGTCCCGATATATTGATAATCGCCGCGGCCATCGCCGACGCGCGTGAACGCAACTTCATAATCCCCCGAATCGGCTCCAACGTATTCGTAATAGGCTGCGCCAAGGGAATCGGTTAATTGTACATATTGTCCCTGCCCGGGTCCCACAAAACGGGCGCCTGGTGAATATGCCGAATCCGGGAGCGCACCGGCGCGGCTGAGCGCCTCACGTTCGACCTGGCCGATATCGAATCCTCTGGGCCGCGATTTATCATCATGTTCGCCGATATATTGAAAGCCGAGGGAAAAATTGCGATCCCGGGCGGCGTGGGCATTGTAAAAATTCCTCTGATATCCCTCCGGCGCATATTGAATTTTGATAGTGATCCTGCTTCTGGAGCTGATTACGTTTTTCGGCGTGAATTCGATATACCCCTCATCGTAATTGATATCGTAATCGTATTCGTTGCCGCGTTTGAGCTTGGAGCCATCGAGATAAACCTCCTCCGTGCCGGGCAAAAATACATAACTGGTGGATATCGTCGAAAGGGCTTCGGTATTGGAAAACAGGTACGGCCCTTGCTTGCCGTCGATGCCATAAAAAAATAATTCCGCCTGTTTACCCGGCGAAAACGCCAGGGCCGATGCTCCCTGATAGGGGCCCGCCTGTCCGGAAACGTTCATGCCGGTCAACCGGCGCCGATAATCGAGGAGCGAATTGTTTATGCCTTCAAGCTCGAGATCACCAAAGGCGCCCCGAAAATTTTCGGCCTCTAAGCTCAGCAATATCCGGTCGAGTTCATCGAGCGACCGGGTTGCGCCTCTAGGGGCGCTGGTGAAATTGCGGTCGGAAATGCTGCCGGTCAGGTAGATTTCCTCTGCCAACTGCCCCGATATATCAAGATCGAGGCTTTGCGACAGCGATGGTTCGCCGGCGTTGCCGATATTGATAAAAAAGCCCTTGCTGCCGGCGATATTGAGTTGGCTCTCATTCCATTTTTTAGCGGTCGGCGGGCTGCTTGCGACCGTGTCAATCCCAGCTATCTCGGAAGGCCTCAACTGGAAATAAGACGGTTTCAATTCGATCGGCAGCACCGCAAAATCAATCTTCAGCGTATCGTCGGTGGCCAGAGGTTTTGTCAGGAAGACTAAGCCGTCATCGTAGTTGAATCTATAATCGACATCCGGGTATAGAAGTCTGCCGCCGATAGTAATATGCTGGGAGTTTACAATTATATGCGGATAGCCAAGCCGGTACGGGCCGGTCGTGCCGAGGCCCTGAATTTCGAGGTGAACAACCTGAGCGGCGTGGCATTGAACCTTAAGGCCGGCTACCCCGGCCAAACATAGCGCCAGGATTGCACCTCGCAGCATGGGCTATTGCCCCAGTATTGGTTTCGCTATAAATATCTTGTTGGCTTGAGAATCGACTATATAGAGAGTACCGAAATCATCACAGCATAGGCCGGCCGGCCTTGTTAATAAGCTTTGTCCCTGGCCATTCCAGCGCAATTTTTCGCGCCCTCCCGCAGCGAAGCAATGAAGCAGGCCGGTATCGCTATCGGTCACCCAGATGCCTGTCGAGGGGGCTGTGACCACGCCGGCTGGTTTTCTCAGTATGTCTGAGCCAAAAGTCCTCAGGAGCAGCCCGAAATCATCGAAGATGAATATCTTGCCATAATCAGAATCGGCAACGTATATTATTCCGCTTTTATCGCCGAAAATGCCGGCGGGATTGGCCACCGGCTGCACCTGACCCCGGCTCCCGAAATCCTGCACATAGGAAAAAAACGGGTCCAGCTTATAACAGGCGCCCAAACCCTCATCGCCGATATAAATGTCGCCGCGCGTCGAAATATCTATGCTAAGCGGGCGGATAAACCTGACTTTCTCATCTCTCGTGAAGCCGTTTTCGGCGGAAATGAAGTTCAGGTAACGGTCCAGGATAACAACGCGAGCGTTCCCGGAATCGACGACATAGACGTTCGAAACGTTATCGATGGCTATTGAAAGAGGGCCATTCAACGAATATGCGGCTGCGCCGAAGCCGCCGATTTCCTTAACGAAGGCATATGTTGAATCAAGTTTGACAATGCGGTCGTTGCCGTAATCGGCGATATAAATTTCTTTAAGGCGGTTGACCGCGATATCGCGCGGTGAAGATAGGGTTCGATCCCCATTCAGGGCCGGACCAAGCACCTCCAGAAGTTGCAGGCCGAGAATAGTCGAGCTTTCCGCACCCGGCCTGGGCCTTTCAAATACGCAACCGAATATGAAACTGATTGATAAAAATATGGCCCAGACAATTCGTGGCATCTTTAGAAGGTACCGACCAGGGCAAAGGCAATTGAAGGATTGGCCGGGTCTCGGCCGAGAGCATATTGAATTTTTAAGCCGTTATCGGAAAATTCGAGGCCACGATTGTGTTTCATGGCCGCAAAATAGGCCTCGATTGCCGAAAGCAAATGATTGGCGATAATCATGCCGACCGTGATATCGGCTCTTTCATAGGCGGTTTTGCTCTGGTTTCTTAAACTGCGATATTTTTTGCGCACCTCCGGATTGTCCCAATTCCAGTAATAAAGATCGGTTTCGGGGAAAAGCGGGGCTTCCTCGCGGTCATAAACGGCGGCCATCTGGTTGAAACCGAAACCATCGGGTTCATTGCGGTCGCGGTTGTCATAATAGGTCATAGCAATCCAGAAACGGTCGTCAGTATTGTCGGGATCGGCTCCCGCGTGAAGCACCGCCCAACCTTTGGAAGCGTCATCTTTGTAGCCGCCGAATTTCCGAAAGCCGATATATGAAAACCATAGAGCCGATTCGACCCCCAAAAACATTTTGGCCTTGAATCCCTTATTCACATAATACTGGCCGGCTCCCGGCAATATCAGGGAATATAACGCCGCTCGCGTATTCGATTTATACTTCGCCTCACCCGAACTGCCGACGGGCGTGATATCAAATTCATCACCGGGTTCTAATCGCGCCGAGGCGAGCTGCGACTTCATCAACTGGTCTATCGATATGCCCGACCAGGCAGGGGGGCTCAAGGCCAGGATCAGGACCGCTATTATCAATCTACTTTTCACGTCAGAATTTATAGGTGCAGGTTAAAAGCGGCACTTCGCCGCCGCCGAAATCCCTGCTTTTGAGGTTGAAGGAAAATCGCTTGCGTCCTTTGTTGAACTTTTTGGCCGTCAGGGCCGCATCAAAGGCTGAAATAAGATGGTTACCCAGTGATACCATGATCCAGGTATTGGCATTCTGGTAATAATCATTGGCCTTTTTTCTCATTTCCAAATAAAGCTCCCGATTCGATGAAAGCACTCTATCTCCGAAAGGCGGCGGATAAGCGTTATCATCGATATCATCCCAGCCGATTTGGAATTGATCATACTTGCCGATATTTTCGTAATATTCGTGGTTCCTGATAACGGTGTTGTTATAATCGTCCCATGGCAGGTCATGAGAGAAGGAATCCTGCACGGTCGAATCGAGATTGCCCCACCATTGCCGATAAACGGTCCAGTCATAGTGGGAATCGGCGTAATTTCTATATGTCTTTTTCCCGGAATCTCCCTTCGAGTTAAAATAAAAATACCGGCTCCATATGAACGCCTCGATCCCCAGAAAAACGAACGGTTTGATTCGGGAACCGGCATAGTATTCGCCCGCGCCCGGCAGCAGCAATGAATAGAAGAAAGCCCGCTTGGTGGATCTGGTGTCGAATTCGTATATATCGCCGGTTAAGGGTTCGGAATCGAGGTCATCTGCCAGCTTCTGGGCGGCAAAAAATTCCTTTGCGACTATCTTGTTCGATTCGAAGTATTGCCGGACCGACGTGCCTTGCCCAAGCTGGCCGGAATAAACGCCGCCCGCCGATAAGCCAACCAATATTATTATCGCCAATGCTTTTCGCATACTTCCTCCTCTATTTGATCAAGGCCACTTTAATCATTTTATATTTGCTTAACCCGGCAGCATTTGCCTCGAACCTGGCGAAATATACACCGGGAGCTATCGCCGAGCAATCCCAGGATACCTCATCGGGCACCTGGCCGGACGTTGAACCGCTTAGCTGACCGATCAGTTCGCCTGATAGGTCGTATATCTTTATCTCAATTTCGGCGGGGCGGTCAACATAATACCTGAATGCCGTCTGATTGGCCGCCGGGTTCGGATAATTATAGACGCTATTTTCAGGCAAAAAATCCGATGCTATCTGAAGCTCTTTTAAAAACTCCGGCCGCAGCCAGCCGGTCCTTTTATAATCACCTCCGGCTGTCGGCCAGGGGATATCGAGGTTCGCTGGAGCGCTTTCCAGATCCCAGGCTGCGAAGAAGCCGCTCGAATCAATCACCGCCAGCTCCAGGTCACCGTCGCCGTCCAGGTCCCGAATAACTGGCTCCACGGGAATATTCACGGACGTTGGCAGCGGGAATCCGCCCAATCTGTCGCCATGATAATTGATACAGGTAATCCCACCTTGAGGCA
>Ga0299912_10002152_pt1 | contig 16129 bp, 14 predicted proteins | sample RVTome_2_FD_207667 | JGI IMG/M metagenome (GOLD analysis project Ga0299912, IMG submission 207667) | Soil microbial communities from uranium-contaminated site in the Upper Colorado River Basin, Wyoming, United States - RVT95D214 (version 2) ... | reverse complement strand
AGGGCATAGGTGTCGTACCGGCTGCCGGGAGCCGGATAGTATCACCGACTATGACGACTGTTTATTCGCTTGAAGCAAGCACCGGCCTAGGCACTGCTTATAAATCGGTTGTCGTAAACGTTAACGCGGCACCAATTGTTATTAACGTCGATGTTAATCCAGCCGCGATCAATTCTGGCGACTCGGCAGCTTTAAGATGGAACGTATCCGGCGCCAGTTCTGTTTCTATCAATCAGGGAATAGGAAATGTACCACCAAGCGGAAACAGAGTTGTATCGCCGGCAGCTACCACCACCTATACCGTCACAGCCAGCGGCGCTGGCGGCACATCGAGTAAATCGGTTGTTCTTGTTGTCAATCCGCCCGTAGTTGCCAGTTTCAGTGTCACTCCGTCTACAATCAATGTGGGACAGTCAGCAACTCTGCAATGGAATGTAACAGGGGCAACCTCAGTTACTATAGACCAGGGCATAGGTCAGGTTCCGCCAGTAGGCTCAAGAATAGTAAACCCATACGCTTCTACAACGTACAACTTAACTGCAAGCAGTAGCTGCTGCACTGTTAACAAGTCTGTAGTTCTCACCGTAGGTAGATATTATCCGTATGATTATTATTTCTACGGATATCCTCCTTTCTATTTTGGTGAATATCCTTACTATGGTGAATATCCTTACTATGCCGGTTACCCTTTCATCGATATTTTCAATGTCACCCCGAATACTATCACTGCCGGCGGGTCAGCGACCCTGCAATGGTACGTCACCGGTGCTACCTCAGTTTCTATCTCCGGCATAGGCAATGTACCATCCAGCGGCTCAATAGTAATATCGCCGACCAGCACTATCACCTATAATTTGACTGCCAGGAACTACTTCGGCATTAGAACCGCTAGTGTAACTATTCAAGTTGAGTAGATAGGTGCCTCCTAAGGCAAGTATTAATGCACAAAAGCCGTAGCTAACGCTACGGCTTTTGTGTTTATTTTAACGCAACAAGCAACGTTATCAGTGCTTAAGAGGTCTGCCCCAGGCGTCCCTGCGCCAATCACTGGCAATAAGGATAACATCGCTAAGCCACCAGACACCAAAACAGCTCAAGGTAACGAGCTTAACAATCGCCGAGCGCGTCCTGCCGATATAAAAACGGTCAGCCCCAAATGGCCCGAGGAAAAGAGATAAAAGAAAAGCTACCCTCCAGCTTCTTGGCTCGGGCATAGGTCCTGTCTTCCACTTCGGCTTAAGTCTGGCATTGGGTGTAGCTTTAGGTTTAGATTTAGGCATATTCTTCCTGAACTCCTGCTTTTTTCTTAGCGCCAAAATTGGTTTTAAGAAAACTTCTTATTGGCTTCTGTATCTCAGGATTATCCCAGTTATATTCATGTCCCGGAGCACTAACACAATGAGCAAAAGAAACCCGTTTACCCCTAAGCCGGAACCACACCCATTTAAAAGGAGCAGATATGAGGATTCCAGCCCCAATCCTAAAATTCCCTTGCGCCAGGACATCAGGCCTGACGCCATTACTATCCATAACTAATGTTCTACCGGTAATTGCCCGCCAGGATTTATACTGAAACGGAAAGCCCAATTCAATACTATATACCGGGTAGAGTCCACCTAACTGCCGCATAACTGAGTTGCCGAAGGCAGCTCCCTGGCTTATCCCTACCAGTATCACCTTGATGCCATCGATATGTGTGAAGATAAACCGCAGCCAGCCTGCCATTACCCTCGCCTTAGGCGCAAAAAAGCGGAACTGCTCTCCCAGGTCACGCATCTTTTCCCGCCATCCTCTGCCGCTGCGAAAATACTGAGTCAGTAACAAACTGTACCCCATCTCTTCTATTGCGCCCTTGACTCCTTCTACTATGCTCCTCTCCCACACCAGGCATTGCTCTAATCGGGCATTCCCCCACCCACCGGGGTTATGAACAATAAGAAAGTCTTTACCGCTGGCTCTGGCGCAAACATCCAATATTTGATTGGCGAAGTCAGTGCCTGCTTCTTCATTACCAAAAAGTTGCCGAGCCAGGTGCTCGGCTTCTTCTCTTAAAGCCAGGTTCACACTAGTCATTTCTAATTTCCTGCGACATTACCTACCTTTAAAATAAAGTCTAATTGGTGAAGCAGTTACTTAACCGCATCAATAAGGTCATATTTTGCACTTCTCTCACCTGTTGAATTACCCCTCTGCTCAAAGTAAATGGCATTGCCCTCTTGCCAAACCCACAGGTGATGCCCGCGATGAAGCCAGGCACCGATAGATTGTCTCGAAGGATAAACAATAAAAACAACTTCAGCCACTCTGTTAAGTTCGTCCAAGGCTCTTTGGGCATCATTAATCGTTGGCATGTGTTCCAGTAAGTGACTGGCAAAAGCGGCTCCAAATGCTTTATCTGAGAACGGGACTTGGGTAACATCGGCAATCACCCCGCGAGGGTGACCTTCGAAGGCTCGCCGCTCAATATCGAAACAAACGTCACCACTACCATGTGCCGGTACGTTCAGCCACCGGCGAATTCCCCTGTTACTCCAGGGGCCACCGGCTATCAGCAATGGTCTTCCAAATTTCCGGGCACAGGCAGCGGCAGCCTTATATCTCTTATTCTTTTGCGAAATCTCACCGGACCAGACGACCAATTGCCAGCTCACTACACCGAGCGATATTCCCATCAGACAAAACAAGAAAATAGGCACTTTTCAACTATATTCCCTTCTATATCCCCAGAAAATGGAGAAGTGAATTTAATCCAAGATAGCCACAAAACGCTATAAATGAGCTCTTAACTATATTGCCGAGGAAAGAGTAAAGGAAATACTTCCAGGTGGGAAACCGGAGCGAAGCCATAGCAAAAGTCATGGGTAAATGGAAAGGATTTATTATGGCCGACATGATAAAGACAGCTAGCGAACCATGCCGCTGAGCCAAGCTAATAGCTCTATCATACCAGCCCCTGTTAATCTTGTAAGCTAGTTTCTGAGAAAGGTCCCTGCTCCCACAGCCAAGCATAAAGGTGAGTAGCTGACCCAAACTGGCGCCAAACCCTGATACCAGACCTACCAATATAGGCGCTCCTATCTGTAATTCCGGCGACAAGATAGACGGTAGCGTGAATACCAGAATCCAGTAGGGAACAGGTATAGCTATCATGCTCAACAAGCTTCCACCGAGGAAAGCAAGGATGAGCATGCCCAGGAGACCATAAGTCGCTATATATTTTGTGTCCAGCAGGTAATCTCTATAGTAAATAGCTACAACGCAAAGAGAGATAGTAAGCAGTATAGACAGGACACTTACTATAATGTCCTTTTTGGACAAACCTTGTGTAGCTTCTACATCCGCACGTACGGCACGTTTGGAAGAGGATTCTGCCATCCTATTTAACTGCCCTAACTTTCCTTTTGGTGTTAAAGCTTAACACATCACCACTAACGCCGACAAGTACAGTCTCTCCGTCTTTTATCTCACCCTGCAATATTTGGCTTGACAGAGGATTTTCCACATAGCGTTGGATTGCCCGGCGCAGCGGACGTGCTCCATAGACTGGCTCATAGCCCATCTTGAGCAGCCAGGCTCTCGCCTCATCATCCAGCTCCAATTTTATATTTCTATCAGCCAGCCGCTTCTCCACCTCCAGTATTAACAGGTCGACAATCTTCTTCAGGTGCTCCTCGGCAAGAGGCTGGAAGATGATGATATCGTCTACCCTGTTCAAAAACTCCGGGCGGAATGTCCGTTTCAACTCATCATCCACAGCGCTTTTCAGCCGCTGCTGCTCACTTTTTTCCTGGCGGGAAAATCCGATTGCTTGACGCTGAAATTCCTGAGTGCCCAGATTGCTCGTCATTATCACCACGGTATCTTTAAAATTAACCGTTCTACCATGGCCATCAGTCAGCCTGCCGTCCTCCAGTATTTGAAGCAGGATGTTAAAAACGTCAGGATGTGCCTTCTCAACCTCGTCGAAAAGAATCACCCGAAACGGACGCCTTCGCACAGCTTCAGTTAGCTGTCCCGCCTCTTCATAACCCACATATCCAGGTGGAGCACCGATAAGCCGGGATACTGTGTGCTTCTCCTGAAATTCTGACATATCCAGCCGTATCATGGCATCTTCGTCATCGAAAAGGAATTGTGCCAGAGCCTTGGCCAGCTCCGTCTTGCCAACCCCCGTAGGACCTAAGAAAATGAAACTACCTACGGGCCTCTTGGGGTCTTTAAGCCCGGCCCGTCCCCGCCTGATAGCCTCAGAGATAGCTGAAACCGCCTCTTCCTGATTCACAATCCTGTCGTGCAGCCTATCTTCCATGTGAAGCAACTTCTCAGCCTCGCCTTCCAGCATTCGAGATACCGGGATACCCGTCCATTTGGAAATCAACTCAGCTATAGTCTCCTCATCCACAACGCTATCAATCTTCTTTTCCTTGCGCCACTCGGCTTCCTTCCTATTACGCTCCGGTTCGAGTTGCAACCTTTGTGACCTTAACTCAGCCGCTTTCTCGTAATCTCCCCGCTGAGAGGCTGAATCTTCCTCATCTTGCAGATACTTTATCTTTGTGTCCAGTTCTTTGATATCCGACGGTTTACTTTCCATGTCGATGCGCAGCTTGCTTGCTGCCTCATCTATAAGGTCAATCGCCTTATCCGGGAGGAACCTGTCTGAAATATAACGTTGGCTAAGTTTGGCCGCAGCCACCAGGGCTGAGTCATCGATTTTTATCTTGTGATGGGCTTCGTATCTAGGGCGCAGCCCACGCAGCATCTCTATAGTCGTCTCAACGCTCGGTTCACTGAGAAACAACGGCTGCAACCGCCGTTCCAGCGCCTTGTCCTTCTCAATATGCTGTCTATATTCATCAATGGTAGTCGCCCCGACACACTGGAGCTCACCACGAGCTAATGCTGGCTTCAACATGTTGCTGGCATCAATAGCCCCCTCGGCAGCCCCGGCACCAACTACAGTGTGCAGCTCATCTATGAACAAGACGATCTCACCGCTTGCCTGGCGAACTTCATCCATGACCGCTTTCAGTCTCTCCTCAAACTCGCCCCTGAACTTGCTGCCGGCAACCAGCGCCCCCATGTCCAGGGCAATCACCTTCCTGTTCTTAAGAGAATCAGGTACATCGTCAGCTGCGATTTTTTGGGCTAGCCCCTCTGCAATAGCTGTTTTACCAACGCCAGCCTCGCCGATAATAACCGGGTTATTCTTGGTACGCCGCGTTAATATCTGCATCACCCGCTTTATCTCCTCATCACGCCCAATTACGGGGTCGAGCTTACCCTGGCGAGCCAATTCAGTTAAGTCGCGCCCGTACTTCTCCAGAGAGCGATACTTGCTCTCAGCAGTCGGGCTATCCACCCGGTGACCACCACGAATATCCTGAAGCGCCCGGTAAATTTTCTCCTGGTCTATGCCGAACTCTTTCAAGATGGTGGCTGCTTCTCCTTTGGTCTCAGACGCAATAGCAATCAGCAGGTGCTCAATGCTGATGAAGTCGTCTTTAAGTCGGTCAGCTTCATGAGCAGCACTATCCATGAGCCGAGCAATTCTAGGCGTGGCATAAATTTGAGCGGACTCCTGGGCTGCCTTCGGAGCACGGTCAAGGCTATCTTCAACTCGCTTTTTTACCGCCTGCACATTCGCACCCAACCTCTCTAATATCTGCGAGGCCAGACCTCCTTCTTGCTCTAACAACGCCAATAAAACATGCTCCACATCCCACTGGACATGGCGATAACGACTAGTAATACCTTGTGAATTAGCCAGCATTTCTCTGGCTTGTTCAGTAAATCTTTCCGGTCTCATAAGCTCTCTTACTCCTCCCTGAACTCCTCTTTAAGTTGTAGTTTCATCTTTGTCTTAGTCACCATTGACTCTTCTCTTTAGTTTTCCTTTAGGTCCTGTTTCAGTTTGTCTAAGTTTCTCAATCTCAAATTCCATCTCTTGCATTTGTCGCTGCATTTCTGTCATCTTCTCAACCATGCGTATTACCACCTCAATTCCAGCCAGATTAATCCCCAAATCGCCCATCAATGTTTTAATCTGACGCAGGCGCTCAATATCAGCCTCCGAGTAGTAGCGGATATGCCCTTTGGAACGATATGGTTGAACTAAGCCGATTCTCTCATAATAACGCAAGGTGTGCGTCTCAATGCCCACCATGCGAGCTGCAATGCTTATTACATATCTCGGTTCTGAACCTGCTGAATTCATTTATCTTATCGCCTCAACAATACAATAACAACACTTAACCGTGACGGTAACCCCTCAACTGCTCGAAAAGCTGCCTCTCCTGCTGTGTCAATTTTGTCGGCAGCATCACCTTCACCCTAGCAAATATGTCACCTCGTGAAGAGTCGTTCAAGTGCGGCATGCCTTGACCCGATAAACGAAACACCTTGCCGTTCTGGGTTTCCGGCGGCACTTTTAAAGCCACATTTCCTTTAAGTGTGGGGACTCCCACCTCACCACCAAGCATAGCGGTTGTTAAGGGGACAGGCACCTCAACATTAAGGTCATCGCCTTTACGCTCAAAGGTTTGGTGAGGGAGTACTTTCACTACCAGAAGAAGGTCGCCTTTAGCCCCACCATAGCCTTGGCTTCCCTGCCCGGCTATCCGTACCTTTGAACCATCTCTGACGCCCGGTGGTATTTTGACTTCAAGCCTCTTAGGTCTCAACAACCTGCCTGAACCCCTACAGTTAGAACATCGTGCTCTGCCAACCCTGCCACTACCACCACAAACCGAGCAAGGCTCCTCAGTCTGAAGTTGAAGAACACGCTTTGTACCATGGTAAGCTTCCTCCAGAGTGACCTCCACAGGATATTCCATGCTCTTGGGCCTGGCAGAACGTCGGGCAGTACCTGCGCCACCAAAACCTTGAAAAACACCACCAAAGATATCACCTAAATCACCTAAGTCACCAAAATCAAAGGTAGTATAAGGGCCGCCCTTGCCCGAATCCCGTTGAGCTCCTTGACCTGCTTTGGCAAATTGCTCAGCATGTTGCCACTGGTCTCCATAGCGGTCATACTTCTTTCGTTTTTCCGGGTCGGAAAGCACCTCATATGCCTCGTTTATCTCCTTGAACTTGGCTTCAGCCGTCTTGTCCCCAGGATTGACATCGGGATGGTATTTCCTGGCAAGACGCCTATAAGCCTGCTTTATCTCTTTTTCAGAGGCGCTGCGACCAACACCCAAGACTGTGTAAAAATCTTTACCTGGCATAACTTCCACCTTTAGTCTTTTAACTGTATTATTGTAAATAACTTCTTAATATTTGTCAAGTACAGGCTACATATATATTAACAAAAGATATTAACTATATTAATATATCTATTTAATTTCTATGGCTGATTGCCAAACTTCAAGAAATTGATGGACAATCCGCGCTGTAGCCCCCCATATTACCTTTCCCTCGTATTCATAGGTGTAACCAATAAAAACTTCATTGTCAAAAGTGTAACACTCCTCACCTTTGTCGGCCTTTCTTAATAGAACTGACACAGATATGCTGAAAATCTCGTCAATCTCATAGCGATTCAGCTTGAACTCATAAGGATGGGGTATAAAAACTACAAATGGTGAGACATTGAAATTCGATGTTGCCGTAGGAGTATCATCCAGTTCGCCCAGAACCTCCGCATCCTCGGCTTTCAATCCAATCTCCTCACTGCCCTCCCTAAGAGCTGTATCCAAAAGGCTATGGTCACCTTCACTTCGTGTACCGCCAGGAAACGATATCTGGCCCTTGTGATGTGCTACCTGTTCGCTTCTAAGGGTAAAAAGAAGGTGGTATTCTCCACCTTTGCTAAAAATGGGAACTATGACTGCTGCTTCAGTCAACCCGCTGCAGCTTAGCCTCACCTTCTGCCGTGAAGCCAAAGCCTGCCTGAGCTTCTCTTTCATTTAACAATCAATAATACCTTACCAACATGTGCAAAACAAATTCTACAGCTTTGATGGAGCAGCCTAATGTGAAATTTGCTAAAAAGCTGTTCCGTCAGCTATACTGAAACATTGAGGTTTTTTATCTATGGCTGGAAATCGCGACTATTACGAAATACTTGGAGTTTCCAGAAACGCCAGTGAGGAGGAAATTAAAAGGGCTTTCCGAAAGTTAGCCTTCAAGTATCATCCTGACCACAATAAAGACGAGGTCGCTGAAGAGAAATTCAAGGAGATAAATGAGGCTTACGAAGTACTATCCGACGCCAACAAGCGTGCCTCTTATGACCGTTATGGCCGTGTAGCTACTGCAGATTCGTTCGATTTCGAAAATTTCGGCTTCGGCGGCTTAGGTGACATCTTCGATGCTTTCTTCGGCGCTACCACCGCCAAGGCTCAACGCCGTTCTCCCCAAAAGGGAGCTGACCTGAGAGCCAACCTGACCCTCTCTTTTGAAGAAGCTGTTTTCGGCGCAGAGAAGCAATTTGAGGTCTGGCGCATAGAAAACTGCTCTGTGTGCCAAGGCCTCGGTAGTCAACCGGGGACAAACCCACAAAAATGCCCCAACTGTAACGGCAATGGCGAGGTACGCCGAGTCCAACAAAGCCTTTTCGGACGCTTCATCCACGCCGCCACCTGTCCACAGTGTAAAGGCGAAGGCACGGTTATTAACAACCCCTGCCGCCAATGCAAAGGTAGCGGCAAAGAGAGAATAAAACGGAAGCTGACCGTCACCGTTCCACCAGGAGTCGACGAAAGCTACCAGATGCGCCTCAGTAAAGAAGGTGATGTGGGAAAATACGGCGGCTCCTCCGGCGATATTTACATCAACTTCTCTGTGAAACCGCATAAGTTCTTTGCCCGTAAGGGTAATGATATCCTCTACGAATTGCCTATTAATTTCGCTCAAGCTGCCTTGGGAGATACAATAGAAGTGCCGACCCTCGACGGCAAAGCTCCATTGAAGATGTCTCCTGGGACTCAGGACAGAAAGGTGCTCCGCATCAAAGGCAAAGGAGTACCTCGTCTTAACAGTAAAGGTAGGGGAGACCAACTGGTCATAATCCGGGTAGTGACCCCACAATCCATGGATGCCAATCAACGGCGACTTTTTGAAGAATTAGCTAAAACACTGCCCGCGGCGAAAATGCCTGAAGGCGAAGACCACGAAATTATCGAATAAGCCGGAGGCGAGCCCATCTAGGGCTAGAGGATTGATTCAGGCTTCAGTCCGTTCTTGAACCGCCTTGATATCTCAGCCGGTGGCAGGGACTCAAATAACACGCTGTAAACAAGGTTGATAATCGGTGTTTCAAGTCTCAGCCTACCCGACAAATGGTGAGCAGCTATAGCTGTATCAACTCCCTCAGCAACATGAGGCATAGAGGCAACTACATCACTCAAAGGTCGCCCTTTACCCAATTCGTAACCTACGTAGTGATTGCGACTCAACGGACTATTGCCGGTAGCTACGAGGTCACCTAAACCAGCCAGTCCATAAAAAGTATCCCGCTTAGCTCCCAAGGCTAGCCCAAGCGAAACAACCTCGCTCCAGCCAAGAGTGATATACGCAGCTTTGGCGTTGTTGCCCAAATCCAAGCCATCCATAATTCCAGCTCCCAAAGCAATGACATTCTTTAAGGCGCCGCATAGCTCAACACCAACAATGTCATCGCTGACGAAAACGGAGAAATTCGGTGAATCCAGCAATTCCTGCACCTTTTTGGCAATCTTGATATTCCGACCGGCTATTACCGAGGTGGCAGGTAAACCCTGGTTAATCTCTCCGGAAAGATTAGGCCCCGACAGAGCACATATACTGTCCTGAGAGACAGAGCCAACCTCCTCCGCTATCACCTCTGACATCCTTTTGCCTGTCTCCGCTTCCAGCCCCTTAGCTGCACTTACCAGGATAACAGAGGAACCTAAAAAAGGATTGCTCAGCCTCATATTTTGACGCATGCGCTGAGCCGGCACGGCACAGATAATGAACTCAGCCAAGCGCAATGCTTCATCAATATTAGCAGTAAAAGAAAGGGAGGCGTCTTTCGATAGCGAACCTCGGTGCTCTTTTCTCAGCTCATTAGCTTTGGCTTCAGTCCGCGCCCAAACGCTGACCATGACCCCTTTGCCTGCCAACAGCCTGCCCAGAGTATTACCCCAGGTAGTAGCACCGATAACAGCAACTTTTGGCATAATCAATTACTCAAAAGAGAAAACGGTTTTTCACGCCTTTGTGGTTATTAAGCGCTAAATCACAGGGCTATCCTATTTACGGCCTAGTCCCATCCGATTCTCAGTCCCGGCTTGTAGCCTGCTGATATTGCTCCGATGTTGATAGACAATCAGAGCCGCAGCTATCAGGCTATAAACTAAGTATACAGGTGGAGAGATGTCAGTCAACGTCAGCACCACGAACAGACATAAGATACTCAATGAGCCGATTATGGAACCCAGGGACATGTATTTACTCAGCAAGACCGTAATTATCAAAATTACACCGCCGACCAAAGCTGCCACCGGCCAAATAGCAAACCAGCTGCCAAAATAAGCCGCCGCACCCTTGCCGCCACGAAATTTGATATACACTGACCAGCTGTGCCCCACCATAACCATTAAAGCCGTTATGACCTGACCCCATTGCCAATTAATAATAAAACCGGCTATGGACAGCACACTGTCACCTATAATGAATCTGGCCAGCAGCACCGGCACAAACGCCTTGGCTAAGTCAAGAGCCATGACTATGGCTCCTGCCTTAAAACCCAGAACTCGCAACACGTTGGTGCCGCCAAGGTTACCGCTACCTCGCTTGGAAATATCAATCCCTGCCATCCGCTTGCTGATTATCAAGGCAAACGGAATGGCGCCTATAAGATAGCCGATCACTGCAACAAGAACGAATTTAGCGATTATCACGCCTTTCCACCCCCCACTTTTTCACGCTTTCTTGTTTTCGCCTTCTTGAAAAAAAGCCGCAACGAGGTACCGGAAAATCCGAAGGTCTGACGGAGCCTGTTCTCCAGATAGCGCTGATAAGAGAAATGTATTAGCTCAGGGTCATTAACCAGAAGAGCAAAACTGGGAGGATTGATGCCTGCCTGATAGGCACGAATAACTTCGAGTTGTTTCAAACCTTTTCGCGGCCTTGTATGCGCCGTCACTGCCTCCTTAATGAGCTTATCCACTACTGAGTCTGGCAATTGCTTTTGTCTTTCCTGCCATACCTCCAGAGCTTTAGATATTATACCATCCACGCCACGTCTGAACTTAGCCGAAACATAAAGAACGGGCACATGAGACATAAACTTTAGCCGCTGCTGGATCCGGTGAGCATACGCTTCCTTGGGCTGCCCGGAAACAAGGTCCCACTTGTTAACCACCAGCACCATACCTTTGCCCGCCTGCTTAATATAGCCGGCAATATGCATATCCTGAGCAGTAATAAACTCAGTCGCATCAGTAACTAACAAGGCAACATCGCAACGGTTAATGGCTCGCAAAGCTCGAATCAAGCTGTAATACTCTATACCTATACTAGCACGTCCGCGCCGCCTGATGCCAGCGGTGTCTATCAGCAGCAACTCCTGCTCCCGGTAAGTGAAAACGGTATCGACTGCATCACGGGTCGTTCCCGGTACCTGGTCCACAATGGCTCTTTCCGCACCAACGATAGCATTCAATAGCATTGATTTCCCTACATTGGGCCGCCCTACGATAGCCAATTTAGGTCTATCTGAATCAACAAAATCCACAGAAGGCTCCGGAAGGAGACGAATTATCGCTTGCCAAAGCTCGTTTATACCCCGACCGTGCTGAGCGCTAATAGCCAGCGGAGTGCCAAGGCCTAACTGGTAGAAATCGGCTATATGGCTTTCCAGCCTGGCATTATCTGCCTTATTAGCCAGCAAAACCACCGGCTTATCGCAGCTACGCAGCAGGTCGGCTATCTCGCAATCGGCAGCAATCACACCATCGCGAACATCCACCATAAAAAGAATAACATCAGCTTCAGCTATGGCTAATTCTACCTGACCCTTAACTTTTTGCGCCAGAGAAGAGCCCGGCTTCGGTTCCAAACCACCGGTATCAACCAGAGTCACCTCATGTCCCTGCGAGGAAACGTCGGCAAAGACACGGTCGCGCGTGGTTCCCGGCAGGTCTTCAACAATAGCTATTGACTCGCCTGCCAGGCGGTTAAACAGCGTCGACTTGCCGACATTAGCCCTGCCAACTATAGCTATAACCGGCTTCATGTTTTACTCACTTTTGGAATTACAAATGACTTGTAAAGAATAGCATTTGCTAGCGGGTGCGTCCAGCCTTAGCAAACATCTCGGCCAGCAACGCTTTTTGGAGATGGAGCCTGTTTTCTGCCTGGTCAAAGACTACCGAGCATGGACTGTCAAGAATCCCCACAGCTACCTCCTCACCGTGATGCGCCGGCAGAGGATGCATGAATATAACATCCTTGCTGGCTAAAGATAACAGCCGGACATCAACCTGATAGCCGGCAAAGGCTTTACGGCGCTTCTCGGCCTCGGCTTCTTGCCCCATGCTCGTCCAAACGTCTGTATAAACAACATCAGCATCCCTCACCGCCTGCTCGGGCTCCTCGGTTAAGATTATCCGGCTGCCGCTATGAGCCGCAAATCCTTTAGCTGTCCGCAATATTTTATCATTCACTGTGTATCCCGGCGGAGAGGCAATACGGAAGTTAATCCCGGTAAGTGAAGCTGCCAGAAGCAGACTATGAGCTACATTGTTACCATCGCCAACGTAAGCCAGGTTCAAACCCTTGAGCTTTCCTTTGTTCTCAAGAATTGTCAATATGTCAGCCAGGGCCTGGCAAGGATGTTCCAAATCGGAGAGGGCATTAATCACCGGCACGGTCGAGTACTTCGCCAGTGTCTGTAAAGCCTCATGAGAGAAGGTGCGGGCTATAATGCCATGCACATAACGGCTGAGAACACGAGCAACATCGGAGACCGGCTCTCGCTTGCCCAGACCCACCTCATCAGGCGACAGGTAAAAGCAATAGCCCCCCAACTGATGCACTGCCACCTCAAAACTGACCCGGGTGCGCAAGGACGGTTTCTCGAACACGAGAGCCAGTATCTTACCAGACAGCACCTGTGGTGTTGTCCCACGTTTCATTTTCAACGCTTGAGCAATGATTTTTTCAACCTCCGCAGCACTCAAATCAGCTACGGAAAGCAGGTCTTTTGCCTTCATCTTTGAGCTACCTTCCTTGGGGTGAGCAAATAGTATACCATGACTGTCAACCTGTTATATAATGAATCTGAATCTTATTGCCAGAGGCAAACTCACGAAGTTGGCTAAAGAAAAACCGTTGCTCTTGCTTTTCGATGGAAATGCTCTGATACACCGGGCTTTCCACGCTATACCTCCACTGACGATTTCCAAAACCGGTGAAATGGTCAATGCCGTCCAGGGCTTCGCCAGCACCTTACTCAAGGTGCTGAATGAAATCAAGCCGACTCACTGGGCTATTGCCTTCGACCGCCCCGGACGGACCTTCAGGCACGAGAAATTCGAGGATTACAAAGCTCATCGCCCTAAAGCCCCTGAAGAACTCATCAGCCAGATAAAGCGCGTTCATCAACTGGTAGATGCCTTCAATATCCCCACCTTCGAAATCGATGGATTCGAGGCTGACGACGTTCTGGGCACTCTGAGCCGTCAGGCTGGTCAGCAAAACATAGACACCCTCATCGTAACCGGCGACAATGACATGCTTCAGGTTGTTTCACCCGACACAAAAGTAATGTCTCCGAGACGAAGCTTCAGCGATACGGTAATCTACGATGAGGCGGGTGTCGAAGAAAAATATGGCATATCTCCCGGACAGCTCGCCGACTTTAAATCTCTTACCGGCGACCCCTCCGATAACATCCCGGGCATACCCGGCATCGGCGACAAGACAGCAGTCAAGCTACTGCGGCAATTCGACAGCCTGGAAGGAATTTACGCCCACATCGGCGAAGTAGCTCCTGAAAAGCTACTAGCATCGCTCCGCGACCACAAAGGCGAAGTCCTTAGAAACAAGGAACTGGCCACAATAGTCACCGATGTGCCCATAAATTTGAGCCTGGACGACTGCCAGGTCAGCGCCTACGACAGAAATCAGGTAGTCGAACTTTTCCGCGAGCTGGGATTCGCCCAATTGCTATCCAGGCTTCCCGAAGACATGGAAGGAACACCAACTGCAGCTCCTGGCAAGACTATATCCAAAAAAGACTACCACATAATCGACACCGAGCAAGCTTTAGATAACCTGATTACCGAATTGCTAGCCACCAAAGAATTCACCGTTGACCTGGAGACTTCCGCCAAGGAAGTTATGACTTGCGAGCTCGTCGGCGTCTCACTGTCATCGGTGCCGGGAGAAGCCTACTACATACCGGTAGGACACCGCGGCTTAAGCCAGATACATCAACTGCCGTTACCTCAAGTCATTGCCAGGCTTAAGCCCGTGATTGAAGATATTAAAATCCCCAAAATAGCCCAAAATGGCAAATTCGATATGACGGTACTAGCCGAATACGGGATAAAGCTCGAAAACCTTAGCTTCGATACCATGATTGCAGCCTATCTGCTGGGTGAAAAGCCAATCGGGCTTAAAGCGCTCGCTTTCAATAAACTCGGCGTGGAGATGACACCCATCACCGACTTAATAGGCAAAGGAGCCAAACAGCTTTCTATGGCGATGGCACCTATAGAACAGGCTGCCGACTATGCCTGCGCTGATGCCGACATTACTTTAAGGCTTAAAACTATGCTCGATGCCGAGCTGCGAGAAGAAGGGCTATGGCAGCTTTTTAGCGAGGTGGAGATGCCCTTAATCCCGGTGCTGGTATCCATGGAAAGAAACGGGGTGGCTATAGATGTCGAGCTGCTGCGAGACATGTCTCACAGCCTGGGGAAAGAGATGCTCAGGCTGGAAGCCGAGGTTTACAACAGCCTCGGCTACAGGTTCAACATAAACTCGTCACAGCAATTGTCCAGAATTCTTTTCGAGGACTTAAAACTTCCCAAGCCGCGCAAGACAAAAAGCGGCTATTCCACCGAAGCCTCAGCGCTTGAGGAGCTAAAGGGGACTCACCCCATAATTGAGCTTGTCCTGCAATACCGCCAGCTCGCCAAGCTAAAATCAACCTACACCGACGCTTTACCTGCCCTGGTCAATCCTAAGACAGGCAGACTGCATACCAGCTTCAACCAGGCCGGCACGACTACCGGCCGTCTTTCTTCCAGCGAACCGAACATGCAGAACATACCGGTGAGGGGCGAGCTGGGAGGCAAAATAAGGCAAGCCGTTATCGCTGAGTCGGGATGGTGCCTTCTATCAGCCGACTATTCACAAATCGACCTCAGAGTATTAGCTCACATCTCACAGGACCCCGAGCTTATCGCCACCTTCCTCAGGGATGAAGACGTGCATACCGCTACCGCTTCCCTCGTCTTCAATGTCCCTCCGGAGAAGGTTACTCCGGACATGAGACGTGTGGCTAAAACAGTCAACTTCGGCGTTATCTACGGCATGAGCGGCTATGGTCTGGAGCAAGCCACCGATTTCAGCCGCGAGGAAGCTGCCCAGTTCATCACCTCTTACTTCGAGAAATATCCCAGAGTCAAAGAATATATCGAAAACACAAAAATCCAGGCAAGGGAACGAGGCTACGTGCAAACGGTGATGGGCAGAAGGCGCTACATACCTGAAATCAAGTCGCCAAACCGGCAGGTCAGAGAATCTGCTGAGAGAATGGCAATAAACATGCCGGTACAGGGCACCTCAGCCGATATCATCAAAATCGCCATGGTCAATCTTCACCGCGAGATGGAAAGGCAAAACTTGCGAACCAAAATGACTCTCCAGGTACACGATGAACTCCTCTTCGAAGTGCCGCCGGAGGAAGTGGAGACGATGAAGGGGCTGGTAGCTGAGATAATGCCTCAAGCCTTAAAGCTCAGCGTGCCTTTAAAGATAGACATCAAGCTGGGCAAAAACTGGGCCGAGATGGGATAGCATTCCACCGCAAAAAGGAGATGGCGAGCTTTACAGTCAATAGCGCCAGTGCTAGGATTTAAGAAATCAGGATTGATCGGGCAAACTCGGAGTCAGTCTATATGAATATTACATGAAATTATGACGC
>Ga0299912_10002151_pt1 | contig 16135 bp, 15 predicted proteins | sample RVTome_2_FD_207667 | JGI IMG/M metagenome (GOLD analysis project Ga0299912, IMG submission 207667) | Soil microbial communities from uranium-contaminated site in the Upper Colorado River Basin, Wyoming, United States - RVT95D214 (version 2) ... | reverse complement strand
GTTAGAGTCAAATTCAAGAAAGGAGTGCCTGGCCAAGCGTTAGGGACAACAGTCGAATTAGTCGGCTAAGTGCAAAAACCGCCTTTTCAAAGGGAGCCCTTACTGGTGGAACCAGTGCCCTTACAACATTTGGCGAAACCCGTGAAACTATTTTCCTTATTACGGTTTTTTATGGGGAACTAATTTATTCCTTTAGGATGTTTAGACATCCAATCCATTGCGAGTGCTTCTGCTTTTGCTTTGGTCGAAAATTCTGGAGATATTTTTCTTCCCTCTTCGTCGTCCTTCACTTTTGGGAACAGCAGCACTAGGTAGTGTTCTCCATACTGTTTTTTTGTGACAACGAGAGTCTGTTCTGTGGTCTCATTCATGAATCCTCTCTCATTGTCTATTCTTCTCCAGCCTTTCACTATCTTCATGAAAAAATCTCACCTATAATTTCAGCTGCACAGGCAACCGTACCCGTGCAGTTCGCTTTTTTTGGTTTCAAACTCTTTTTTCGGCAAGCCATCTTTTCCTAAACAGCTTCTTTGTCGTGCATGCTGTAAGACCATTGAAAAACACCAAGATGGCCAGTCTCCTTCTTTTCTTGCCCATTTTCCCTTCGCCGCGCCCATACCTGTTTCGGGTCAAAACCGTTTGTCTTGGTGGCACTTTCTGAACGCGTAAACATGTGTTTTGAAAAGCATGGTTTGCAGTAAGCTGGTTTACCCACTGTGGGTTTAAAAGGGACCATTGCGGTTTTGCCGCAGTCGGAACATTTAATCTCGAACATACTTTTTTGCATCGTAATAATCACCTCTAGTAGCCTGAGGTATAATTGAAAAAGTAAATTTCCAATTATCACCATTATACAGTCCGCGACCGACTTAAAGGTTGTCATCACCGCGCACCTCACACCGTGTTTTTTAACATACATAAGAAAAAGTATGACAGTACGGGTGACCCAATTCTAACCTCGCTGCTCCGCCACATGCTCGCCTTTGTAAACAAATGTTTTACTGTGTTGTTCTCACATCCTGTGCGTGTTCGTTAACTCGTTCGGCTAAGAAGTAAAATCTTGGAATAGTGCGTTGAGGATTAGCGCGCTGCCTTGTCTCGATATTATGTGTTGAAGTAGGTGGGTGAGACTGCTTTGTCTGGTCGTTTGATGTTTTGTGCTGCTTCTCTGTTTAGAACTAGGCACAGTAGGCTGTAAAGTGCGTAGGAAGCGACGTTTTTTAAGCCTCTGACTTTGTTTGTGGCCATGCTGTACTGTGTCTTTAGGAAGCTGTAGACCGCTTCTATATGCGGTCTCTTGTGATATTCTCTTTTCTGGTCGTCTGGGCCGTAGGTTCGAAACTTCTTGTCCACCCTCAATAAGCCTTTAACGTCTCGTTTCTGGTTTGCAGGATATGGAATCACTGTCTCGTCGACAGCGTTTCTGAGTTTGCTGTCGCTGTACTGGCTGTCAGCTATCACGCTTCTGAGTTTGGCTCCAGCCTGTCTCAGAATCAGCTTTGTCTTCTCCACCATGTTTAGCGAATGTTTCTTCTCGTTCTGGTTGGCGGAAGCAAAAGTGCAAGTCAAAGGAAGCATGGTCTGAGAATCAATGGCTAAGCGCAGCTTGTAGCCGAGTCCGAATGTTCTGCCTGCTCTTCCAACCCGTGCATCCGCGTCAGAATAGCCTTTCTGGTTTTCCATTGGATGACGTGTGCTCCAAGCTTTTATGAAGGAAGCATCAAACACGGCGTCAACGTCTTTTGCCTCGTTCCGTTTCAAGAGTTTGACCACTTTCTCCTTGATTATTCTGGTGAGGCGGTCTTCTCCGACTTTGCGGATGAACCTGCTGAGAACGCTTCTAGGATAAGCTGCTTCGCATGGTTTGATGAGGCACAGTTTTCTAAGCCGCAGGTCCGTGTCGAGCTGTCTTGTCATTTCTCTTAGGCTGCGAACGCCCTTCATGCGCATGACGATGAAGGCTCTGAAAAGCCCCAAAGGGTTCCTGGGATGCCTGCCAGGTCCAACCGTATGGAAGCAGCCGAGCAACGCTGCTTTGGCAAAGCTTAAGTCTACGTTTCTAAAGAGAGTTTCAAGGGTCTCGTGTTCATCTTGTCCCGCTAGGACTCACCTCCTAAGCTTGGACGTAACTCACTTGATACGAGACCCCTCTTCTCAAAATAAGCTTTTCAATTTAGGGACAAGCCAGCGCGCTACTACTGCCCAGACGCGAATTCGCACTTTTTTAGGTTAAGTTCAAAAGAATTTGTGTACGCTGTAAGCTTTTACATCAAGCATAAAAAGCTTGAAACGCATGGCGCTTAAGGCGGGAAAGGAGGCGGCGGAGGTGGCGGTGGCGGCAAAGGTTCGCTTTCCATTGCTTCAGCTTTTTTCTTTGCTCTGGTTCTGCGAAATGCAAGTAATCCTAGCACTGCAAAACAGGCGCCCGCTAGAATTAGCGGAATCTGAATTCCGCTGTACTGCAGTTTTCTTTGTGGATACTGCTGATAGTGAACGTAGATTATTGCGCCTGAAATCGTCAGCGCCATTCCCAAAGCTAACAGCACGAACGCAAGGTATTCCCAGTGGTTTGAGCGCACTTGCTAAGCCTCCATCATAGGACAAACAGCACCAGCATGTAGAGCGTGAACGATGAAATGAACAGACTAAGCCATAAGAACTTGCTCCAGTCGTAAATGTCCTTGCCGTTCATCGGCGGTATGGGAATACTGTCAAAGAAAGCCATTGTCAAGCACATTACAATTCCAATGTTTCCGATAAGCGTGTATCCGCTGATGAATAAGCCATAGAAAACCATGGCAAACGCGAGCGCAATTATGACTTGCGCAGCCGACACCAAACCCAACGATTTCTTAGTGAATTTAGGCGCGTTATGTGTAAGCCTGCTCGGCGAAGAAAAGGGCACTTTCAAAAAGAAGCTTGAGAACAAGAACATGATCAGACCAAAGTACCAGAGCCGATGCTCAGTCCACACGCCTTCCATTCTTGCGATCACGGATATAACGTAGTTCTTTGTGAACTCGACAACAATGCTTGTGACCAAGACAGTCGGAATTATTACGAGGATTTCGTTGAGAGTTGGAGCTTTCACGTAGGCGAAGGCAAACGTAAGAACTGACAATGAAATAACGTAGGAAACTACCTCAAACTTCGTCACCGTGAAAAATGAATGCCTACGCGAACCGATAACCAGCTTGCGTTTTGAACCGATAAACTCATGAAGCCACTTTTTCAACGTCTCCGGAAACACCTCATTAATCTTCTGTGCCACCGCTTGGCTTGGAAACGTTTCAGGGTTAGTGACTGCTGAAGCCAAAATAGAAATTATGCTCGTGACACCTACCGTGAATATACTGGTCACGAGAGCTCCAAAAGCTGAAGGCGTCCAGACCTCTTCTACTCCTCCGATAACAGCTTGAAGTTTCTGGCCAATTGTGCTTGCGAATTCTTCCACATCTGCAACCTGACGGACCCACCCTGCCTTGGTAAATGGCGGAGCGTATATCCCAGGTTGCGGATGAACCACATTATCCCTAAACCATTTCATGTCAGTATCTGAGACACCGATTCCTTCCATGTCGAGCTCATTAAGTCCCTGATTTGCAGCGTCATTGACGACCGCGATGACATCGTCATAAGCGTCAACGTGCCCGTCACCGTCTAGGTCGCTTGTAGCGTTTTCATTGCGAACATTGGGCATTCCGTCCGTGGCCAAGTTAACAACGTGTTTTGCAGCATTTTGATAGTTTGTGCTGTTTCTGAGTTCTCTCCATGCGAGGTAAAGACCGTCAGCCATGGATGTGCCTCCGTTGATTTTTGGAATTTCAAGTACATGGTTAGCCACTTCTGCATAATTCGCGTTGTCTATGATTGTAGGCGATAGCTCGGTTCTTGCGCGTGCGCCGAACTGAACAATTGTAAGCTCAACTGAACCGTCATGGGGCACGGTCTCATTCACGCCCTTGGATACTGAATTAACAATAGTTGCCCATTCAGCGCTGCCTATTGTGCCTGAACCGTCGATTACCATGCATAACTGGACTTTGACAGAGGATGACGCTGCGCACGGCGGCACAAGTGTTGCCGCGAACGCAAAAACAAATGTAAACAAACATAGTAAAAGAACTGCATTAGATTTCGAAGCTTTTCCATTCATCCTCGTTGCTCCTTTGCTTTAGCCATTCTTTCAGGCTAAAGTAATTAAGCCTTATGACGAGACTTTCGACCACGCTTGAATTTTAAAGTTATCACAAGAAGATAGCCGTTTGGTTTGCAGCATTGCCTAAAAAATTCGGCGCACAGAACTCAAGTAGTCCTGTTCAACTATGCTGTAAGTCGTTTGTGTTTAGCCTGAATCTTAACAGGTTTATTCCCATTTTTGTGGCATCACGGAATGGCTTGATCACAGATTCGCTTCTTTTTTTGTTTTCAGTCCATTCCACTCCGACTTCCACAACTGGAAAACCCAACTTCTTACACCGCAGAATAATCTCAGTGTCTAGGAAGAAACCATCTGACTTAGCTTGGTCTCGCACAACCTCTGCAACTTCATAGCTCATAGCCTTGAAACCGCATTGGTGGTCACGTATGCCGTCGAGAAACAGCATTCTCGCAAACAGATTGTAAGTTAAGCTAAATACGGTTCGAGTGAAAGGTCTCTGCACTCTGGAGCCTTTAACGTGTCGTGAACCAATTGCTATGCCGCGGTGCTCTTTAGCCAGCTGCACGATATGGGGCAGGGCGTTGAGATTCGCAGACAGGTCAACATCCATGAAAACGATAACGTCGCCTTTAGCTGAACGAAGCGCGTTCTTGATGGCTTTGCCTTTACCTAAGCGCACGAGCGAATGCAAAAGACTCAGGCGGGGATTACTCTCTGACAAGCGAGCCACGATGCAGTGCGTGTCGTCTGTGCTTCCGTCCTCAGCAACAATGATATCATAAGAGCTTGAAAAGGAACTAACGGCACGTTCAACTTCTCGCAGGCACTTTTCGATTCGCAATGCCTCGTTGTAAGCTGGTAACACAATTGAAATGTCTTTTTCAGGCAGTGCCGCTTTCAAAGCGTTCAACCGTTCCCTTCCAAAGACCAATGCTGTTTAATTAATAAATGGTTTGTGAATTTTCGGCAGAAACCTCGGGCAAAACGGCTTGCCACGCTTCTGCAAATAAATCCTTTTTTAGAAGTTCTTCTTTACTTCTCTCTCCTAAGAAGGCGACTAAAATATCAAGGCGTCAACCAGTTCAAGTCATGCGTGGCGGTCATTTGGAAGTGCTTGCAATTTGAAATTGCAGTCATGGCTTAAGAGTGGATTCAATAAGTGGCGGCTAATGTTACTTGTTTTTATTATAATCTACGCTTTTCTGTTGTTGTTTAACTTGGGGTACATGTCGATTCAATGGGACGAAATTCCCCATTTATACGGTGGGCTGCTTTTAGCACGTGGGCAATCGCAAGGGTACGTGGCAACTTACGGTTATTATCCGCCTTTGTACGATATTTTGACAACAGGGTTCTTCCACGTGTTCGGAGCAAGTGCCGCTTCTGGAAGACTGGCAGCCGTGATGTTTTCTCTTCTTTCAATATGGATTGTGTTTGAATTTGCTAATCGAACGTACGGGCCGAAAATCGCGTTGATTTCAAGCATTCTGCTCGGCGTGATGCCGGGTTTCTTTTGGGTTTCGAGAGTGGCTATGCTTGAGACTGTGTTGATTTTCTTTTTCTCGCTTGCCCTGTTTTTTTTCTTTTCTTGGATGCGTTTTAGCCAGAATAAGGCGTTAATTCTGTGCGGTTTAGCGTTAGGTGTGGGTTTTCTTGCCAAGTATCAGATTTTGGTTGCAGGTCTTGTCATGATAATTGCAATCTTGGTTCTAAACAGGAAAAAACTGCGGCTGCGATTCTCCAAGTTTCTGGTATTGCCATTGATAGCGATTTTGGTTGTGGTTCCTTGGGTTTTGGTTCTTTATGGGATTAATGGTTTAGGGAAATTTGGAGAGTTGCTCTATGTGATTCAAGAAGGTGGGCAAGACAGGGGAGTGTACAGTGCACGGTTTCCTATGCCCATTTTCTATTTGATTGAGATGACATGGCCATTTAGTGATATTCCAGTGCATCCTATCTCGCTGCCTCTTTACATTATAGGTTTATGCGGGCTTGCTCTGTGGGCTTATAGGCGGAGAACTGAGGACAAGTTCTTTCTCGTGTGGTTCATTGTAGTTTACGTTTTCTTCACTTTGATTCCTAACAAGCAATGGCGTTATGTGACTCCGCTTTTTCCTGTTCTGGCAATTTCAGCCGCAAGCTTCATTCTGTTTGTATATGGCAAGATAGGAGCAGTTTGGAAGTCTGGGCAGGCAAGCGTCGGCAAAAACGGTTTTAGGCGAATTGCTGCAGCACTCTTCATTGCCCTGGCAGCATCTGCAATTATTTACAGTAGCTATGATGCGTATCAGATGACTGCGAGAGACCAAATTCACATTCCCATAGAAGAAACCGCAAACTACCTGGCTAGTCACATGAGCCTGAACGAGTCAGCGGCGATTGTTTGCGCTTTCAATCTTCTCAATCAGGATATGTTTCGGTTTTATTTGCCTGCGAACATGTCCCCAAATCAGATTTGGCAGTATCCTGAGTTGCCTGTTGACTCCTTCACACCCAACTTTAACATTACAGAGTTCGTTAGCCTTTGTGAACAGCGGAATGTTAAATATGTTATTCTTTATGATTATGGAGTTGATACTCGTTTTTTTAATACGACTTTGACTTATTCGAACGTTACTTCCTTGCTTGATACATCTGGAAGGTTTGGTTACACAGGAGATGAGCCATTCTTCGGCGACATGCCCCATAGAACCTTCCTAGTTGGTTTCCACCAACCTCAAACTTAGTTCCTCTTAAATCCCAGCGACCCCACGACTGTTTTGCAAGTTACTCAAAATCATTCATGATGATATACCAGCTTGCGCAACCAGCCAAGTTTATTCCTGCTTGCCCAAACAAGTCCTGATAGCACAAAGGCAAATCCCAAATACTGAACTATCATCATGAAGCTATTATTGCCAATTGGAGTGAGATTGATAAAAGAATAACCGACATATTGGTTCCTCTCCACTTTAAATAGCCAATGATCCCATGTGGAATAATTATTCACAAAATTCATATTAAGAAACATTGACCCCGCCAGCAAAACCAGCCCGACCAAAGCAACAGAAAAAAGCAACTTGTTTAGTCTCTCCTTCGATTTCACTGAATTAAACAGCAAAAGGCATTTGCCCACCAATGATGCGGCCAACAAACTGATGAAAGGCAGGAACTGATAATTATACTTAATAGCGCTATTATAAGGCGCATTTAAGTTCAGACCAACCGCCAAGAAGGTGTCTAAGCTTCCAACGGCAAGAATCGTTACCAAGCACATTAAATCAAAAGGAAGAAACTTTGCAAAAAGCTTTCTACGCGTAAAACTGACAATCAAGGACAAGGTTACCGCAATCAAAAACAACGCTCCCAACCCATCCAAAAGAAAATTTACCACAAAGAAGAATGAAGGAGTAACTCCGGTGACATTGAAGTTCCCAAAATCGTCAATACCGATAATGGAACCTAACCCGCGACCTGAAATTACTTGGTACCACAATAAAAAAAGGCATAGAGCGGGTAAAAAATACGCAGTCACAGCACGTATGCGTCTCAAATTCCGCTGTCGATAGTAAAGGTAGAACAAAGCCAAAGGAATCAATGCGAAGACGGCAAAAAACTTTGTTAAAAGAGCTATGGCGAAAAGAGTTCCTGAAACCATAAAAAGTCTAAACGAGTCTTTGCGGATGGCATAGATTCCGACAAGCAGAAAAAGCAGACTAAAGAACAGACACTGCATGTCGATTAGGAAGCTTCTTGAAAGGGCTAAATGCCACGGGGTTAGAGCGAAGAGCGCGGCTGCCAATAGCGCCGTTGGCTTGCCGTACAGGGTTTTTCCGATTTTGTACACCAAGAAAGTGCATCCAAGCCCAATTAACGTTACTAAGGCTACGCCAGTGCTGTATGATAAGCCGAAGATTTTGAGGAAAAGAGCTCCAGTGTAGAAGCCTAATGGTGGCTGGTTAATCATATCTCCAGCATACTTCATGAAGGGCATTCCCCATCTAATTACTCCTAATGCGGCATCAAATTCAAGCTGCGTGTCTATGTTTTGAAATGGACCTATTGAAACTGAAACCAGTACTGCCCCCATCAGGATGCTGAACAGCGGATAATTTTCACTCAGCAGTGCCACAAAGCTGCGTTTCTCAAACTTAAGCACTTGTTTTATCCGCATTTTCAATTCATAAGTCGTCATCGTGTATCCGCATCTAATCCTTTTTCTTATTGACTTACATAACCTCTTCGTTCTGGTGCTTGTCCTTTACTAAATACTTCTCATGTTGTCGTTGCTTCCATGACTTGGCTATTTCAACTACTTTTAGAGCTTTGGATAAAAGTAAACGTATGGCAAGCGGTATTTTCTTTGATAGTTGGTATATAAAACTGCTTATGGCAATGGCGAAAGCCGGAAAAGCTGGCAGGATATACCATTCAAGTTTTGTTTGGATCAAAGTGAATACCACAAGCACGATTGACATCCATGCAAGAATTAAAGTGTCTTCTTTTAAACGCTTAATAACAGCGTTGAAGGCACAAAGCCCTGCCGAAAAAGGTAGCAATATCATCCAAAACAGGTTTTCGTTATTAACCAAGTAGCTGAAATAAAAAAGGTAGCCTCCGACGTGACCCTCAATAGGAGTACTTGCTCTCATAATGCCGGAAAAAACAAAAAAAGATTGCCAGAAGTCCGGTCCAAAACGGAGGGTCATGTAAATCATCCAAGGAGCAACAATCAGAACTCCCACTTGCCAAAAAAGAGCAAAGCGTTTTGTGAAGAGAAACTTGATGCCTCTCCCTGTCGCGGTGAAATAAGCAAAAACGATTAACGGAATCAAAAAGGCTGCAACCTGCTTTGTCATAAACGCCAAACCAAAGAACATGCCTCCTAAAGCTACATATCGATTAGCACTTTCTGTTTTTTCGCTCAAAAGTAAAAAGTATAGGCTAGCCAAAATGAAAAAGACGAAAGAAACATCAAGCATAGCATGCCTTGCAAACACATAGAAAGTTGTAAATGTGCCTAAAACTAGCGCTGAAAGAAAACCAACATGCAAGTTGTAAAGTTTTTTTCCCAAATAGAAGACAAGAACTAAGGATAACGTGCCGAATGCAGCACTCCAAAACCTTGCGGCGAAGTTGGTAACGCCAAAGATCTGGTAGGCAAGAGACATTAACCACATGAAGAGCGGCGGCTTACCAATCCACATCAATAAGTCGCCAAAAGCCCAAGGGGTCATATAGTCTCCGTTCTTAAACATGTGGAATGCCCATTGAGAGTATGTTTGCTCGTCGGCAGCCCAAAGTGGTCCACTTCCCAGATTAACAAAGAATAATGTTGAAAAAGCCAGAATTGCCAGAATACAAAGGGCATCGATGTGTTCTGAAAGCCAAGGAAGTTTTTGGCTAGAAATTTTCTTGGCTTCAGCGTTTTGTTTAGTTAGTCTATTCGACTGAACAAAGCGCACGAATGTAAAGGTAATCGCAGCCGCCACAGCACATGCAATTACATCAAAAACAATCGTAGTCCACGGTAAAGCGTTGGTGGATTGCGAGGGCAAGGATTCACCAGTTGAATCGCCTAAGGCAAAAGCATAGACACGATGGTCACTAGAACCAACATAAAGATTACCGTTTACTATTGCTGGAGAAGAATCCACAAAGTTTTCAGTTGCGTAACTCCATTTTTTCGCTCCTGTAGAAGCATTAAGACAATAAATGTTGTAGTCTTCCGAGCCTACATACACGTTCTCGTCCACAACTGCTGGTGAAGACCTGACCCAATACCCAGTTGGGCTCTGCCATATTTTCTTGCCGTTCGAAGCATTTAGGCAATAAACGTTGTTGTCATCGGAGCCTATGTAGACACATCCGTAAGCGACAGCTGGGGAAGAGGACACTGAACCTCCCGTCAGATATTCCCAAATCTTGGCACCCGTGGAAGCATTCAGACTGCAAACGTAACCGTCGATGGAGCCTATGTAGACAGAGCCATTGTATAGGCAAGGAGAGGAGATAACACTTCCAGTGTGGGTGCGCCATAATTTGTTACCTGTAGACGCATTAAGAGCGTAAACATGAAAGTCGTCACTGGCAAAGTACACTACACCGTCTGAGACAGCAGGCGATGAATGTACACGGTGTGAAGTTGGGTAACTCCATATTTTAGCTCCGTCTGAAGCGTTAAGACAGAACACGTTGCGATCTCCGCCTATGTAGACACGACCCTCTACGACTACAGGAGAAGACCTTACTACACCTCCGATTGCCGATTTCCAAGAAGGTACTTCTCTGCCAATATCTAGACGGTAAACGTAGCCGTTGTCTGAGCCTATGTAGATAGAACCATTATGGATGGCAGGCGATGAATGCACTTCATTTCCAGTTGGGAAGTGCCACACTATTTCCCCATTGGAGGAGTTGAGCCAATAAACATTCCAATCCGTGCAACCTACGAAAACGTAGCCGTTGGCTACTGCAGGGGAAGATTGTACCGCTGCACCTGTTTTATAAGTCCACAAAAGTTTGACGGGATTCGTTGGACTGCTACCAGTTGAGTAGCCGCTGTGGCTTGGGTCATGACGGAACATCGCCCATTCGTCGGTGCTAGAACTGGCGCTGGTACTTGAGGCTAAAGACATACAGTATGATTGAATTAGAATAATGAGGATGATTAGCATCCACTTGTGCTTTCTCATTGCCATCCTTACAAGAAATCACATGTTAGAATAGAATATATTAAACTAATTGAACTTCGAGACACCGACGGGGTTCAAAAGGTGCAGCAATATCCTCAATCCGCTCAAGATGTAAAGTGATCTGACACAATCTCATCCAGAACGTAGAACGCCACAATTGACGGTGGATCAACCTTAACCTTGTGCAAGCGCTCCTTGGCAAAGTTAATGACCCCTGGTCTTCGCTTTTAGCTACAGTCACTATAAAATCTTTTGAAAACGCCAAAACAACCGGGTTAACTTCTTTCTCAGCGAAAATTTCTCTGACAATCACAATTTTCTCTTTCTCTTAAGCAGCGCGCAGCTTGAGTTATTGAATTTCTAAGAATTCGAAGCCTGTTTCCTTGTTCTTAGCTCTGCGCGCTTTCCCACCCGTTAACTCCAGCATGACTATTTCGCCTATTTGCCAGACGTCAACGCCCATGCGCACGCAGCCTGTAACTGTTTTCTCGTTCCTTCCGAAGCTTGCGTGCATGTGCAGTTTCGGTTTTCCTTCCTCGTCGGCGAAGATTGTGCCTATGCCGCAGGCTTCGTGCACTCCGTTGAGCAGCGTCACCATGGGTTCTGGAGGCATCGCGTTGCCGTCTTTTGGTCCTACGACGATGCGGCTTTTTTCTTTGGCGCCGCCTAGAAAGAAGCAAAGCGCTGTGGAAACTTTATGCTCAGCTGCGAACAGTTCCAGCACATCAGGAAGGTGGTCGCCGTCGTGTAATCTTAGCACGAAGATTCTTCCGAGTTTTGCTTCAGTAAACTGCATTGTTTAGCCTCTCATTCTGCAACTTAGAAGGACGATTGTGATATAAAAACGATTTCGGTGTTAGACTCTTTTTATGTAGAGAGGTTTGTCTGCGTCTTCTTTTCTTTTTTCCAGAGGCGTAACTGAGGTGTTGCTGTCTGTTACGGTGACAGCTTGTTGAAGTGGCATTTCAGCGCAGATGCCACGTTTTGTCTTCGAGTTACGCTGCATTTTTATCCTCTCTTATTTTAGCGGGGAACACAGTAAGCGTCGTAATACTTAATAAACATTTTCAAACGTCGCTATAGCCCGTGGGATTCTAGCGTGAGAAGCGGTCGTTTTTCCACACGTCAGCCGTGTCGCTGTAGCCGCGTTTTTCCCAGAAGCCCAGTTCTTTCTTGCTGGTGAAGCGCACGCGCGTGACCCATAAGGCGCTTTTGTACGCGTATTTGCTGGGAACAACCAGCCGCAGCGGAAAGCCTAAGCCTTCCTCCAGCGGTTTCTCATCCAGCTTGTAAGCTAATAGCACGTTGTCGTCTGCGAGTTCTGCGAGAGTCAGCGAAGTTGTGTAGCCGTCTGCACACTCGAACGTGGCGAACTGGGCGGTTTCCGCTGGCTTAGCCAAACGCGTTATTTCGCTGAACTTGATGCCTTCCCACTTGCAGTTTAGTACGCTCCAGCCTTCAACACAGTGAAAATCGCTTACCGAAACGCTTCTAGGAAGCTTCAAAATGTCATTCCAACTGAGCGTCACGGAATTCGCCACTTCGCCGTCAATTGTTAAAGTGTAAGTTTTCAAGTCAAGCTTTGGATTTGCAGAAGTGATGCCCGGGTGGTCTATTCCCCACCGTAGAATCCGCTTGATTGGAGTTTGGTTTGGCGGCAGTTTTTTCGCTTTTTGATTTTCAGAAGACACGCAAAACCCAAATAGAAACTTGCTGAATGGGGAAAATAAAGTTTGCTGGACTCGCTTTTAGACTTACTATGCCCATTTCGGGTAATCCGTAGTTCTACAACAAAGTTCTACCTATTTATAGTTTATATAAGGGGGGTATAGCTCTTTCCGAGCACTAGTAGTTCCCTCTCATGCCAACTGTTTCACTTGCTTTGCGTCTGGGTGCTCTGGAAAAAGCTTGACAGTTGCTTCTGTTCAGTCTCTTCCTTGCTGAAACGGGAGATTTTCACGCCAACTCGGCGAATTTCTAGTTCAGATTCGCTGAGGAATTTTTCGAAAAGCTCCTGCACAGTTTTTCTAATAACCTCAATATCGCTTGCGGGTTTTTCCAGTGTTTGTGATCGACTATGAATACTCAAGTCAGTCATGATCGCCATTATTCCAACTTGTTTAAAGAGTAGTTTTCTCTGCAACAGCTCGCTGTGAACGTCTTCGGTTAACTGACTAGTTTTCTCTAAAATAAACGCTAAGTCACGCGTGTTTTCTTTCAAAGTGGCGATTCTGCTGATGGATTCTGCTTCGCCTGCTTCCTGCACAGGCTCATCGTCAACGCCATTAGCCGCGTTATGAAAGTAAACGCCGAAGGTTTTCCCAAAAACTTCTACCAACCTTTGCACGTCGTACTTTGCCAAATCGCCAATCGTCCTAATGTCCAACAGCTCCATTTTCGCAGCTGTTTTTCGCCCAACACCTATCAAGCGGTCAACAGGCAACGGCGACAAGAAAAACGCTACTTCATCAGGCTTAACCACCGTAAGCCCATCAGGCTTCTGGCTGTCACAAGCAATTTTAGCAACAAGCTTGTTCGGTCCCACACCCACAGAAAAAGTAAGACCATGCTGCTTCTTAACGGCGTCTTTCATTTTCTGCGCCAAAACCGCTGCCGCTTCGAAGCTGCCCTGAACCTTCCGCGTAACATCCAAATAAGCTTCATCTATGCCAACCTGCTCGAACGCATCACCATAACCCCTAATCGCCTGCATAATTTTATCACTGATTTGCTGATAAAACTCGTAATTCACAGGCAGAAAAACCGCTTCAGTGCCCTCCAACCGCTTTTTCGCCAAAAACAACGGAACCCCAGACTTAACCCCATATTTCCTAGCCACATAATTAGCGGTGCTTACGGCTCCACTGTCTTCAGTGCGACCAGAATACATGCCAACGACAACAGGCTTACCCTTCAGAGCAGGATTCCGCAGTTCTTCGCATTGTGCAAAAAAATAATCCAAATCCACCAGCATTATCACGCGTGTTTGCATTGGCTCAAGCTCCTCGGTTGGGCAGTAACCATGAACCGTCACATGGCGCTGTGTTAAGCTGGCTTAGGTTTTCTCTGCAAACCCCAAACTTCATACCGTTTTCCGTGGCTAAACTCCGCACGGTGCTCATGAGCTTAAGCCTAAGCGTTCGAGACAAAAGCGTGTAGCCGCCTACTTTTTCGCCTTCACTAAAGTACAGCTGCTTCAGTTTTTCCGCGGCTTCAGGCATAGCCACTGCAAAGCGCTGCCAATTATCACGTTTCATCTTATACGTTGAACTTGTCACGTGCTTAACGCCTATGCATGCAAGAGTATCTATCAGACTTTTCGAGTTGTCGTTTACGAATGGAATCATTGGGTCTATGCGCACAGACACTGGAATACCCTTGCTGATGAGCGCTTCAACGGTTTTCAAGCGTTCCGTTGGCGAAGGCGCATGTGGCTCGATTAGTTTCGCCAAGTCATCATCATCTGTAGTAATTGTCACTGCAACAGTGGAAGGAACCTTGCCCAACAAGTCTGCATCCCGCGTCACCAAGCTGGATTTTGTAATCACCTGAACCCGACAATTACTCTGTGCAAGAATTGATAGGCATTTCCGCGTTAAACATTGTTCAGCCTCCAAACGCGGATAAGGATCAGAAGAATTAGCCATCGACACCGTTTCGCCCTTCAACCTTGCAGCTTCACGTTGCAAGTTTTGGATTAAGCTTTTTTTCGGTCGGCAATCGGCAAAACGGGGAATGTAGCCTGACGCGTAACAGTAAACGCACGCGTGATCACAGCCCGTATAAGGGTTAAAGGTTAATTTTGGCGGGCATGTGCACAGGCTGGAACGCCAAGGATCAAAGCGCGATATTACTGGCACTGAGTTTCACTGGAAATATATTGTGGCGAAAGGCAGACAAAAACTATTCGCATAGGCTACATGCCTGTTTTAGGGCAATAGGCGGAATTGTCGTGGCGCTTTCTTTTTGATGATTATGGCAAACATGGTGGCTACCGTTAGCAGTGGCAGAATTATCCACTGGGGAAACTCGGGAATCGCAACTGGGTTTGTTAAGGGGTTTCGATCAGTGTTGTTTGCGTCAATAGCGTAATGCGTGTCGCCTATTCCGTCATGGTTCAGGGTAAAAAACGTTAGTGTTATTTAGACGTGTTTTATGGTTAACTATGAGCAACATGCGCAGGGAAGAAGAGCCGAGAACCGTCTACTGGTTGGGCAACAATCTTTACTTAAACATAACCAACAAGTGCTCAAACAAGTGCATCTTCTGCATCAGAAACTTCAAAAGCGGTATCGACGATTTCACGTTAAAACTGAAACAGGAACCTTCTGCTGAACAGGTAATTACGGAGCTTAAAGCGGTCATAAGCAAGAAAGCTTGGAAGGAAATGGTTTTTTGCGGTTTTGGCGAACCCACAGAAAGACTGGATTGCCTCATTGAAGTTGCAAAATGGATTAAGCGAAGTTACGGCAAGCCCGTTGTGATTCGAGTGAACACGAATGGGCATGGCTACGTGCTCAACGCTGGCAGAAACGTGGCTGAGGAGCTGAAGGCTGCTGGCGTAGACAAGGTCAGTGTGAGCTTGAACGCGCATGACGAGGAAACGTATAATGAGGTTTGCAAGCCCATGTTTGCTGGTGCTTACGATGCTGTTTTGGAGTTCATTGAGAAAGCTAAGGAGAAGCTGGATGTGGAGGTCACGGCGGTGACAACGCCTGAAGTTGACCTGCATAAGGTTGAAGACTTAGCAAAGAGTATGGGTGTGAAGTTTCGGTTGCGAGTGTGCATCCCGTGCTTCTGGTAACTGTTATGCTCACGGAAACTTATACTCCCCTTATTTAAACTATAAATAGGCAGCAGCGCTAGCTGCTCGGAAGAAACGTTCCTCTGGAGTATAATTCATACTTTTTATTGTTTTGTTCCGTTTGCATTTTGGTCGTCTCGCATTTCTTTTAGCAGCTACTGCTTAAGCGCTATGCTGAGCTGGTGAAGTTGGCTTTCTTCTATCTGTTCTCGGCTAATAACAGTTGCGTGCGGCTTAGTCAAGGCTTCTCTGGTTAAGATTTCTTCTGGGTTGAGACCCCATGCCCTGATGATTTCTTTGAGCGCGTCGATCTTGCTGACTCGCGTTTTGGGTTTTATGCTTAATCCCGATGCCGCGTAGATGCCTCTTAGGTATTCGATGCCTTTCATCTGAACGTCGTGGTAGGTGCTTATGGTGTGGCCCATCATGTACTCGATGTAGTCGGTTTGAACGCCTAAGGCTGCCATTTGTGTGCGGAAGAATTTGCGTATGCTG
>Ga0299912_10002150_pt1 | contig 16137 bp, 12 predicted proteins | sample RVTome_2_FD_207667 | JGI IMG/M metagenome (GOLD analysis project Ga0299912, IMG submission 207667) | Soil microbial communities from uranium-contaminated site in the Upper Colorado River Basin, Wyoming, United States - RVT95D214 (version 2) ... | reverse complement strand
TTCGACGACAACCGCCATAACCACGAACTCATCGCCGCCTGCCTGGCGCTGGGAATCCCGGTTCTCGGATTCCAGCACGGCGTGTTCAATAAATTCCACGCGGGCTTAATGGCGTACGGGTTTTCCGGCGCGCGTTTGCATGCCTTCGATCGCTACGGAGTGTGGAGCGACCTCTTCCGCGACCGCTTGTTGCGCGAAAGCGCTCTGTACGGCCCGGAGCGGGTCTTCGTGGCGGGCCCTGTCCGGCCGCCGGAAATACCGGTTTCTTCAACCAGCGGGACAAAAAGGGATTCCGATTCCGGCGGCAAAATCCGGGTTCTTGTGGTATCCGAGCCGCTGGCGAGAAAACATGAAGTGGCGGCATTCCTGCAAACGCTGCTGAAGGATCCCCGTTTTGAGTTGTGCCTGAAACTCCGCCCCGGCGAATCCGGCAATAGCCTGGAAGAATATTCCCTTCCCGCCGGGCGCGTGCGGTTGCTGCAAACCGGGACCGTCTACGAGGCCTTTGCGCAGGTGGATGTGGCGGTCGGCACCTACAGCACGGTTTTATACGAAGCCGCTTTGGCGGCGGTCCCGATCGTATGGATGAAAACCTCGCGCGCCTACGGCCGCGAACTTGCGGAAGAACGGCTGGCCGAGGCGGCGGAGGCGCCGGAGGAATTCCCCGCCGCAATCCGGAGGGCGCTTGCGCTTCCGGATGGCGAACGCGAGCGGCGCCGGACCCGCATGTGGGGGGAGGAGAATCGGAACGGGGCGTCTTCCCTGATGCAGGTGCTGCAACAACTCGGCGGCCGTTGACGCCAAGGATGTACCGGGGGCCGGTTTTGCGAATGCAGAGTACGATTCTTCCGGCAAGGATTAAAAAAAATGCCCGCGGGTATACCGCATAACTCCGGATCCAAACCACGGATTGCCTACCTGATCCCCTATCTTCGCGGGTATCGCGGATGGGTGACCTTCGTCGAAGGCGCCATCCGGTCGCTGAAAAAATACGTCGAACCGGTCCTGATCGTGTCCGACGGAGATCAAGCGACGGCCGCGGAAAAATTCCCGGAATTGGAGCAGCACGTTCTGCCGACGGTCCAGGCGGAGGAGTGGAGCGGGACGACACTTTCGATGTTGCGCAGGATGATCCCTGCGGTCTGGGCCGCCCGCCGGATCCCGCCACTGCGGGTGCGGTTGGTGCATTCGCTGGAGATGTTCCCCGCCGGCTGGGCGGGGGACGCGCTAGCCCGGGCCCAGCGCGCGCCGCACGTACTCACCGCATTCGGAACGTATGCCATCCTCTGGGATAAGTGGCCGGTGCTGAACCGCGCCTACCATGGAATTCTGCAGCGGGCGGCGGCCGTCTACCCCATCTCGCACGGCACGGAAGCGAGATTGCGGGATGCGTACGGTTCCGAGCTTGCGTCGGCTTCCATCCGTACGATCCTGTGCGGATCACGAGCGGCGGAGCAGGTTTCCTCCGGGGCGGCGCGGCAGAGGCGGCAGCCGGAGGCGCCGGTCGTCTTTTCCGTCGGAATGGTGAAGCCCCGCAAGGGATATCACATCAGCCTGACCGCATTCGCCCGGCTTCAGGAGCGTTTTCCCGCCGCCGTTTACCAAATCGTCGGACGGCCGCCGGATGACTCGTACCGGACGCATCTGGAAGACATCATCCGTCGGGAGAAATTGCGCGGCGTCCGGTTTCTCGGAACGTTGGATCCCGCGCATTTGGACCGGCTGTACCGGGACGCGTCGGTTTTCCTCCTGCTTTCCCAGGAGGTGGACCGGTACTTTGAAGGTTTCGGTCTGGTGTTCCTGGAGGCCGGCGCCTATGGATTGCCCTGCGTGGGAAGCCGCAGCGGCGGCATCCCCGACGTGGTGATTGACGGGGAAAACGGCTTTTTGATCGATCCCACGGACGCCGACGCAGCCGGGCGGGCGATGATTCGGTTGGCGGAGGATCCGGCGCTGTCTTCCCGGATGGGTCTCGCCGGCCGGGAACGCGCGGAACACCTTACCTGGGAGCGCTACGCCGAAGAACAGTGGGAGGCGTATGGCCGGCTGCTGGGTGGTTGATGAATCATTCTTGAATATGTCATTCCGAGCCCGCCCCGGTCAGCCCGCCGGGCGGGCCGGGGGAGCCCTGAAAGGGCGACGCCTGCCCCGAGCCGCAGGCAAGGGGAGGAATCGGTAACACATGAAGAAGAAGGAATATCTCTTCCCGATCAACCCGCCCGAATACCTCTCCCGGGAGCAAAGCGAAGCATGATCGATTCATCCCCGCGCATTCGGATTGCATTTGTCATTCCACTCCTGAAAGGGCGGGGCGGCTGGACGACGGCGGCACTCGGAATCCTGCAATCGCTTGCGCCGCACGTGGAGCCGGTTTTAATCGTGGCGCGGGCGGACCGGGACACGGCGCACTCCCTCTTCCCGGACGCGGAAGTGCATGTTTTGCCGGAGATACAACCGAATGTCGGCGGATCCCTCCGCACCGTGGCCCATATGGTCCCGACCCTTGCCGCGCTTCGCGGGATTCCGCCGCTCGGGGTGCGCATCGTCCACTCGCTGGAACTCTTTCCCACCGGATGGATCGGAGATATCCTCGCCCGGCGAGAGGGAATCCCGCATGTGGTCACCACCTTCGGGACGTACGGTGTGATCTGGCATCGCTGGCGGATTCCGGCGCGGGTCTGCGACGGCATTCTGCGCCGGGCGGCCTGCATCTGCCCCATGTCCGGCGGAACCGCGCAAAAAATGCACCCCGCCTTCCCCGGCGCCCTGGCCAACGCCCCCGTCCGGGTCGTCCTTCAAGGATCCGATTTCGCCGCCCGCGTTCCCCGCGAAGTCGCCGAGCGCAAAATATTTCCTTCGGATCCGATCGTGCTTTCGGTCGGAGGAATCAAACCGCGCAAGGGGTATCACATCTGCCTGCAGGCATTCGGCAGAATGCAAAATCGCTTTCCCGGAGCGCGTTACCTGCTGGCCGGGGGCGGGCTTGGCAACCGCTACCATCGGGAATTGCAAGAGCTCATCCGGCGTGAGGGAATCCGGAATGTCGAATTCCTGGGCGCCCTCACCTGGGAGCAGCTGGATCCCCATTACCGGCAAGCCGGCATGTTGGCGATGACGTCGCAGGATGAAGGGGATCATTTTGAGGGATTCGTCTTTGTCTTCCTGGAGGCCGGAGCGTACGGGCTGCCGGTGATCGGCACCCGCAGCGGCGGAATTCCGGATGCGATCGTGGACGGCGAGACGGGATACCTGCTGCCGCCCGACGATGTGGAAGGGATTGCGGGGGCGATGATTGCACTGGCGGAGAATCCCGGCCTCTCGCGTACAATGGGAATGGCCGGTCGGGCCCGCACCGAATCCCTGACCTGGGCGCGTTTTGCCGGAGAGCAAATGGACATATACCGTTCGATTACGGGGGCCGCATGAAGATCGCATACTTGAGTTCCGCTGCCGTTCCCTCCGACTCGGCTAACAGCCTGCAGGTGATGAAGATGTGCCAAGCCTTCGCGCAGGAGGGCCATGAGGTGCATTTGATCCTCCCGCCCACGGATGAAGCGCAGGACGCTTCCCCCGGCGGTTCGTCCCTTCCCAGGGGCATTGCCCGGCAGTATGGGGTGACGGGCTCGTTTCCCATGCACCGCGTAAAATTGCTCCCGCTTTTGGGGCGCCGCGGCCTGGCCTGGGCCGAGGCGGGGGAAGCCGCGCACCTTTCACCGGACCTGGTCTACACGCGGGGAATCGATATTGCATGGGCGGTGGCGCAGCATGGCTTTCCCCTGATGCTGGAGGTGCATCATCCGCCGACCGGCCGACTCGCCCCGTTGTATTTCCGGCAGATGCTGGGCAGGCGCAACCTTCGCCTGGCGGTCATCAGCCGTCCTTTGGAAGATATCCTGCGCCGGGCTTATCCCGCGCTCCGCTGCCGCGATATTCTCGTCGTCCCGGACGCGGTGGACGGGGAACAGTACCGCACCCTGCCGGCATCCGGCCGGGCCCGGTCGCGGCTGAAACTACCGGCCCGCCGATTCACAGCCGGGTACTTCGGTTCCCTTGTAGCGGGGCGCGGCGTGGAGTTGATCTGCGGATTGGCGGAGCGGTGTCCCGCGATGGACTTTCTCATGCTGGGGGGGAATATCGGCGAGGTGGAGTCGTGGAAAGTGCGGACGGCCGGAATGGGGAATTTGCGCTGGCTGGGGCACGTCCCCAACGCGGACGTCCCGCTTTACCAGGCCGCGTGCGACGCGCTGCTCATGCCGTACCAACGCGAGGTGACGGTCCGGGGCAAGGGCAACACCGCCGAGATCATGAGCCCGATGAAATTGTTCGAATACATGGCCGCCGGGCGGGTCATCCTGTCCAGCGATCTTTCAGCGCTGCGGGTGATGTTGAACGAACGGAACAGTATCCTGCTTCCGCCCGAAGACGCCGGGGTGTGGGCGGATGCGCTTGTGAAAATCCGCAAGGCTCCGGACCGCCGGAAGCGGCTTGCGGCCCGGGCCCGGGCGGATGTGCGGCCGTATACGTGGCGCAACCGGGTGAAAAGAATTCTGGAATTCGCCGCCGGTTCCTATGAATAAACTGGTCTATATCGCCCGCTCGCGCATCCCTTCCGGCCGGGCCAATTGCGTGCAGGCGCTTAAAATGTGTTCCGGATTTGCCGCGCATGTCCCGGTGGAATTGATAGCGCCGTATTACCCGGAGGACGTTCGGCGGAAGGATTCGCTCAGGGAACAATTCGCCCTGTCGCGCGAATTTGAAATTACCTGGCTGCCCTTTCCGCATTGGGGGGAGCGTTTCGCGGTCCGCGGGTATGCGCTTGCGGCGACGCTTTACGTGCGCGCGCGCCGCTGCCGGTACGTGCATTCCCGCGAGCCGTGGTCCGCCTATTGGCTGGCCCGGGCCGGCCGGCGGGTCGGTTTCGAAGCCCACTACCTCGAGGAAGACCGGCGCTACCCTGTTTGGCAGACTCTCGTAAGCGATGCTTCCCTCTCCCCTGCATTGGGCGGAATCTTTTGCATCTCGAAATCCCTGATCGAGGATTACGCGGCCGCCGGCGCGAGGCGCGAACTTCTGCATTGGGCTCCCGACGGGGTGGATCTGCAGCGATTTGAACCGCCTGTGGAAAGGGAGGAAGCCCGCACCCGCCTGGGGTTGCCCGCTTCGACCCAAATCGTATGTCACAGCGGGCACCTGTATCCCGGCCGCGGGATCGAGGAGACGGTGGAAGCGCTCGCGTCGCTGCCCGGTGTTTTGCTCCTCCTGGTCGGCGGCAATTCCGAGGATATCGAACGCATCCGCGCACTCGCCGCCGATCGCGGATTAAGCGGCCGGGTGCAATTCATAGGGATTGTTCCGAACGGGGAAATCCCGCTTTATCTCCGGGCGGCGGATGCGCTGATCATGCCCTATACCTCGCGCACCGCCACGGTTCGCGCCATGTCGCCGCTTAAAATGTTCGAATATATGGCGGCCCGGCGTCCGATCGTAGCCACCGATTTCCCGGTCGTGCGCGAAGTGCTGCGCGACGAGGAGAACGCGCTGCTGGTCCCGCCCGATAGCACTCAGGCGATCGCCGCCGGAATTCGCCGGGTTCTGGATGAAACGGACTTGGCCGGGAAAATTTCAAGCCGGGCACGGCAGGACGTGCAGCAATTCACCTGGGAGAAGCGGGCGGAAAAAATCCTGGAAGTCCTGGGGGCGGATCATGCCGGTTGATCGGCGGAAATGGGTCCCGCCAATCGTGTTCCTCGCCGTCTCCGTTTTATTTTTCTGGGGTTTGTCGCAATGGATGGCCGGCGTTTGGAAATTCGATTTCTTCGTCACCGGCGGCGATGTCTTCACCTACTGGCAGGAAAGCCTGACATGGGGATACCCTTTCCATCCCCATCACCCTCCGGGCTATCCGTGGTTGATCGGCGTAGTTCGAGCGGCGGCGGGAAGCCGGCTCGAGCCGCTGGCGGTCATGCAGAGCCTGACCTTCGTTTTCCTTCTGGGCGGCGCGTATCGGATGACCGTCCTTTGCCGGCGGGAGGGAATCGCCCATCATGGATGGACCATGGCGGTTCTGTACATCGCCTGGCCGTTTGTGGGGAGCCTCTATGCGGTTTATCCGCAAATCGATGCGATTATCCTGTTCCTCCTGATCCTGGGAATCCTTCTGGCCATGGACGGACGCTGGATTGCGTCGGGAGCGGTTTGGGGAGCCGCCACGCTGGCCCATCCGCTGGCCTGGATTTTTGTGCCGATTTTATTGCCCGTGCCGTGGGCGGTCTGGATTTGGGAGAACAAAAAAGCGCCGGCGGCTTCAAGGTCGATTGACGCAAAGCGGCTACTGGCGATGACGACGGCGGCCGCCGCGCCGTTGGCCGCTCTGTGGATTTGGGAGACGGTTGTCACGAAAGATCCATTGTGGGCCCTCGCATCCATCCTGAATGCACAGGTGGTTTCGCGCGGATCTTTTCCGTTCTTGGACGGATGGATCGGCACCGTCGCGGGTAACGGGATCTCGGGATGGATGAAGGTCGGGATTCTCTCGTTGGTCGTCCTTGCGGCCCTGTACCTGCTCGCAAGCACCTTGCGGAAACGGACGGCCGCGGAGACCGGGCAGGTCCTGTATCGAGAAATCGTTTCCCTCCTCATTCCCGCCGGCATATTGGTGATGGCGGTTTTACTCAATCAGCACGAGATCTGGGCGGTGGTGAGATTCAGTAAAATACTCCTCCTGCCGTTGATCCTTCAGCGGGACCGGTTGTTCGGTTTTATCCCGCGCAGGCTCCGGGCGCCGGCCTTGTATGGGTTGATCGGATTGGGAATCGTGACCCAGGTTGTGTATGCCTGGTACATGGCGACGGTTTTCTTCCCGGCGTAAGGCTTATCCTCCCGCCGGCGTCATGCACCCGGCCGGGCGCGGCGGGATGCGGAAGCTTATACTGGGGAACGTAAAGCGGAAAGTATCCTGGAAATCCTGGAGATGCCATGACACAAGGTTTGATGGGAACGGATTGGAACATTTGGGGTGGAATTGTTTTTCTGATAGCATTTTCCGCCTACATCTATTTAGCCTGGTATTTGCATTTTTCCGGCAAAACGAACGGGATCCTATATAGCTTGATTGCGGCGCAGGTGTTGTTTATCGGCCAGGTTTTGGGTGTCATGCTGATTTTGGGATGGCTCGGAATCCTGCGGCCGATTCCATTGATCCTCGCTTGCGGATCGATTTCCACCGCAGTGTACATTCTGGGTGTCCGGCCCTATTGGAAAAAAAGCCTTGAGGTCAATCGTGCGTTCCTTGTACGGATAAGGCGCATTCCCAAACCCCTTTGGGCTGTCCTGCTTGGCGTATTGATGACCGTCATTCTTCTCCGCAACATTTTCTGGGGATGGTTTTTGCCCCCCTTCCTGCGCGACGATATCGCCTATCACCTGACCATCATGGGGAACATCCTTCAAAGCGGGGCGATCCGCTACTTCCCCAGCCCATCCGAATGGATCCGAGATTATCCCGTCAATTCGGAACTCTTCCAGGCGTGGAATTTTATTTTTCTCGGCGTGGACAAATTGGTGGATCTGGCGTTCCTGCCGACCGTTTTCATCGGAGGCCTGGCAATGTACGGGAGCTGCCGGCGGTTCGGTTTTTCACGGCGCGCCAGCGCAATCGGATGGGCGGTTTTCGCGTTCACTCCGCTGGTCTTCCTCCAGCAGATGGGGTCGTATAACGACGCTTGGAAAACCTCCCTGTTCCTGTGCGGGGTGTATCTCGTTCTGGCCAGGGCTCCCTCTTCCGGGCGGGATGGAGATCGATCGACGGCGATCCTGGCGGGTATCTGCTCCGGCGTAATCCTGGGAACGAAGTTCTTCGGGATTCTCGACAGCATCGCGATCGGCGGTTTGCTGGCGTTCGCTTTCCTTCGCGGATCCCCGCCGAGCGGACCGGCGGAAAAAACCATCCCCAAACGGGGGCTGTCCGGGATACTGATTCCGTTATCGATCTTCATTCTTTTAACGGCATTATTCGGCGCCTATCCGCTGATCCGCAACACGGTCTCTGAAGGGAATCCACTGGCTCCGGTGGAGGTAAAAATAGGCGATCGGATTCTATGGCCGGGGAAACCGGCTGACGAGTTCCCCTCCATCGGATCGGAGGATATTCTCGAAAAGGCGCCCACGCTATGGGATCGGGTGTATACGTTCTGGTTTGAGAAATACATCCTGATTTTCGATTCGAACAACGGCGGAACCGGTCCGTTATGGCTGCTCTTCGGCGTGCCGGGCGCGATCGTTTGGATCTGGGAAGCTTTGCGAAAACGGAACGGACCGGCGATCGCGATTTCCCTCCTCTCGCTGGTGATCCTTCTCTTCACGCCGGCCCAATGGCGCCCGCGCTATATGCTTTCGCTGCTTTTAATTTGCGGATTGGGGGCGGCGCTGCTGTTTGATTCGATGCGGGGCTGGCCACGCCGGATCGCCACCGCCCTGCTGGTCCTCTCGGCGGCGTTTGTCACGGTCGTCACGCTGCGGCCGTCGCCGCTCGAGGCGGACAAGGTGGTGGCGTTGGTGTTCGAACGGAATGACGTACAGCGAAACGCCGGTTATGTCCACCCGACCAACGAATTCTTCGACTGGGTGGATAACTACACCCTTTCCGCGCCCGCCGTCATCGTCTACGGCCGATGGGTGGATACGTATCCGCTCTTCGGATCCGATTTGCGCAACAGCGTAATCTCCCTGGCGGCGTATTCCGCGGAGGAGTGGGACCGCCAGCTGGCGGTCCGGGGTGCGGAGTTGGTTGTGGTCGCGGCCGGTTCACCGGAAGAAGCATGGACCCGGGATTCCGGCGATTACATCGAAGTCTTCCGGTATGATTCGTGGGTGGTTTGGGAGAAAAAATAGCATGAGTGGATCCCGATTTGGACAGGCGTTGGATTGGATCGTGGTGGCGGCGGTCGGCATCATCGGCGCGGTGTATTTCATCGACCCCACCCGGCGTGCCGCGTTGACCCAGACCGCAGGATGGTTCCTGAAGGCGGCGCGGCTCCTCTTGGCCGGAGGGGAATGAGAATTATGCGCACGCCGCGGGACGGATCGCGCACGCGGAAAATTCTCTTTCTTATTCCCACCCTCGCCTCCGGCGGAACGGAGCGCCAGGCGGCTGAACTGGTCCGACATCTGGACCGCGGGCGTTTCGAGCTGCTGGTCGCAGCGATTTACGGCTTCGACCGCGTCCCGGTGGAGATTCCGGTCGGGGACGCGCGGCTTCTCAGCCTGCGTAAACCGCTCGGGAAACTCGGGAATCTGGTCGCGCTGTTCCGGCTGTGGCGGTTGATCCTGCGCGAGAAACCCGATATCGTGCAGTCATTCCTGCGCCCGGCCGATCTGTATGCCCGTATCGCCGGGACGCTCGCCCTCCACCGCCGGATCGTAACCTCGCTGCGCACGCGCATCCAAGGATTTTGGAGCGCTCCATGGCAGTGGACCGAACGGATCCTCTGGCGGCGGAGTGTGCGGATCGTCTCCAACTCCAAGGCGGCGGCGCGCGAAGCCGAATCCCTTCTGGGAATTCCCCCCGCGCGGCTGCTCGTCATTCCAAACGGGGTCGACCTCGAGCGGTTCCATCCCGGCCTGGATTGGCGCGTGCCGCGCGCGGCCTTCGGCCTGGCGCCATCCGACCTGGTCTTCGGGATGGTGGCCCGCTATTCGCCGGTAAAAGATCATGCGACGCTTCTGACCGCCGTGGCGCAAATGAAAAACTCCGGGTATTGGCCGGAGTTCGCGAAGGTGATCCTGGTCGGCGGCACGACGTTTGAAAACGCCCGGAAGGAAGTTGACGAACGGATCCGAAAGAACGGATTGGAAGGGGCTGTGCTGCCGATGGGAGTGATGGCGGATGTGGAGCGGGCATACGCCGCGCTGGATTGGCTGATCCTGCCGTCGCGGTTCGAAGGCTTTCCCAACTCGGTTCTCGAGGCGATGGCCTGCGGCAAACCGGTGATCCTCTCCGATGCAGCCAACGCGGAGGAAATCGTCGTTGAAGGCGAAACCGGATGGGTATTCCCGGCCGGCGACGTGCTGGCGCTGATCCAATGCCTGCGCCGGGCGATCGCCGTTCCGCCCGAGCAGCGCGTGGCGATGGGCCGCGCGGCCCGTTCGCTCGTCGAGGGCCAGTTTTCCACCCGCCTGACCGCCCGAAAATACGAGTCGTTGTATGAGGAGCTGTGCCGGCATCGATGAACGCGCGCATCCGGGTGGCCTTCGTCCATGATTCCTATCCGGAGTACCGCCGGCCGCTGTTTGACCGGCTGGCGGACCGGTACGACCTGCGCTGTTTCTTCCTTAATCAGGATCCCGCCGTTCTTCCGCCGCACTCCGAATCCGTCCGCGGATACCGCATCCCGGAAATGTCGGATTTCATCGTCGCGCCGTCGCTGGCGGCAAGGATTCTCGCCGCGCACAAACGCGAGCCGTTTGACGTCGTGCTCTGCCCGGAGCCGTCCTATTATTCCGCATTCGCCGCCGGGTGGGCCGCCCGCCGGATCCAGCGCCCGTATGTGGTGTTCAGCGGCGAGTGGTATCCGGCACGCCACCCGCGCCGCGCCCTGACGTACCCGATCGAACGATCCCTGATTCGCGGAGCGGCGTGCTGCCTGGCGTACGGCTCGCGCGTGCGGGACCGCCTGATCACCGTGGGAACCGACCCCGATCGAATTCTGGTCACCGGAAATGCCAGCCCATACCGGTTCACGCCGGCCGCCGCCGGAGACCTGGAGCGGGCCCGGCGCGAATGGAAGGTCGGGGACCGGCCCGTGATCCTGTTCCTCGGCCGCCTGCTTTCCTTCAAGGCGCCGGAGGTCCTCGTCGAGGCGTTTTCCCTCCTGCGCGGCGATACGCCGTCATTCCTTTTAATTGCGGGGGATGGGCCGCGGCGCGATCCCCTCCGCCGGCAAGCGGAGCGGCTTGGTTTGGCCGATGTGCTCGTCACCGGCCGCGAGGTCCGCGGAGACAAGGAGAAGAATCTCCTCTACTCGCTGGCAAGCGTGTTTGTCCTGCCTTCGCGAAAGGGGCGGATCGCGGAGCCGTGGGGATTGGTATTGAACGAAGCGGCCACCGCCGGATTGCCGATTGTCACCACGGACGGCGTGGGCGCGGCGGGAGATTTAATTCGCGACGGCGAGACCGGACGGGTTGTCGAACAGGGAGATGCGGGCGCACTCGCGGCGGCGGTTTCCGATTTCCTCCGCCGGCCGAAGGAGGCGCAGGCCTTCGGGAACCGGGCGCGATCGGCCAGTGCGGAATTCTCCATCGGGCGCATGGCGGACGCGTTCGGGCGCGCGTTCGAGCGTGCGGCGGAGAGCGGGCGATGAGTAAACTGCGGGTGGCGATGGTATCGTTCTCTCCGCTGGCGACCGGCGGAATTGAGACTCATCTGCTTCAGCTTTTCCACGGCCTTGGCAGGGAATTCGAATTCCACACCCTTGGAGTGCTCGCGGAACCGTTCCTCTCGCTGGCCGGCGGGTTGGGCGTGAAGTGCGTGCCGCTTCCGGCGCCGTCGAAGTTGAACCCGTTTGCATTTTTGCGGCTGCGGAAGGAATTCCGGACGCGCGGAATCGATCTGGTCCACACGCACGACACTCGCGGCGGATTGCTGGGCCGCATGGCGGCTCGCGCGGCGGGGATTCCCGCGGTCCATACGGTCCACACGCCGTCGTTCTTCCTTCCCGCAAAACCGTTGACGGCCAATGCTTACCGGCTGGCGGAACGCCTGCTTATCCGCCTGGCCAGCGAGAGAGTCATTTTCGTCTCCAAGACGATCCGCCAGATCTACCTTGATGGCAAACTCGTATCGCCGGAAAAAGCCCGCCACATTCCCAATGGGCTGGAACCGGAATGGTTTACGCCGGTCCAGCACATCCTGCGTCGGCAGGAGGAGATCCGTTTCCTGTATGTCGGCCGGATGGCGCGCGAAAAGGGGATCGAGAATCTGGCGGCCGCATTTGCAATTGTCGCCGGGCGGATTTCCGAGGCCCGACTGCAGGTGGCGGGGGAAGGGCCGAAAAAGGAGGATCTGCTCCGCGCCGCGGAACAGGACGGCTGGAAAAAGAACCTCGACTTGCTGGGTCTGCTTCTCCGCGCTAAAACCCGCGAAGCCATGCACTCCGCCGACATCTTTGTCCTGCCTTCCGAATTCGAGAGCTTCTCCTATACGTTGCTGGAAGCGATGGCCAGCGGATTGCCCTGCATCGCCACCGATGTGGGCGGCAACCGGGATCTGATCGAGCCGGACTGCACGGGTCTCCTGGTACCCCGCGGGAATCCGCAGCGATTGGCGGACGCAATGATCCGCCTGGCTGGTGATCCGGAGATGCGGATTTCCATGGGACGGGAAGGAGCCGTCCGCTCGCGGGAGTATACTCTGGAGCGGATGATCGACGGGACGCGCTCGGTGTATCACGAAGTGCTTGCCCGGGATCATACCGCAGGAAAATCCTAGGCGATGACTTTTCTTTCCTTCCAACATCGGGGATGGTTCTGGATCTCCGTAATCCTGGCCGCGGCGGGAGCGCTGGCGCTCGCCTTCCTGCCGTGGGAGGCCGTCGGGGCGCCTGTCCTGGCGATCCTGCTCTTCGGCGGGATCGCGCTCGGCTTGGCGCTTCACGATACTCCCGCCGAAGAACGGCGGTTTGTGATCCGGTTGTTCCTCGTCGCGCTTGCTGTGCGGTTGCTGGCCGCCCTGCTGTTTAATCTGGTGGTGGGGGGCAACGAAGCCTACCTTACCTCCGACGCAAACAGCTATGATCGGGCGGCTTGGGTTATGGCCCGCAATTGGAGAACCCCCGGATTGCCACCGGAGGGCTTGGGGCCGTTGGATTTCATTTTGGATGACGTCTACCCGCAATTGTTGGCCGGATTGTATTTCCTCATCGGACATTCCCCGGCCGCGGCGATCGTTTTGAACGCCTTGCTGGGGACATCCTCGGTTTACCTTGTCTACCGCATCGGCGCGACGCTGTTCGGACCGGTCGTGGCCCGCTGGGCCGGCTGGTTGACGGCCTTTTACACCGGCTTCTGGCTGTGGGAGATGATGACGCTGAAGGATGCGCTGTTCCTTTTCCTCATTCTGTTGTTCTTCCTGGCCCTGTATCGGCTTTGGTACATCCTGATCTTTCCTGATCGGTCGGGCGCGCGGCTTTTACGCGCTGCCGGATGGGCGGCGGTGCTGATCCTGGTATTCATGGCGGCCGGAGAAATGCGCTGGTACGTACCGGCGGTCTTGGCGGGCGCGGTGATTCTTCTTCCGCTGGTTCATTTCCTGCGGACGGGCGGGCTCCGACGCTGGCTGTTGGTGGTCGGAGCGGCGGCGGTCATCCTCGTCATCTTCTGGCCGAAGATTTTGTCCCGCAGTCTTGCCCCGGTGGCGGTGGACTCCCAATCCATGTTGTTCCAGGTCACCGAGTTGCCCGTGACCGAAAACGTCGGCATCTTCTTGGGATGGATTTTCAGCCATCCGGCGGCATTCGCCCGGTTCATGGCTCTGGCCGTCTTCTCGACGACTCTCGCGCCGTATGCGTGGATCCTGCCCGGAACGCTGCCCGAGGTGCAGCAGTTCGAACCCTACATGATCGCGTTTCCCGGAATGTGGATCTGGTATCTGATGATCCCATTCACGCTTTTCGGGGTGGTGCAGGCGGTCCGCCGCAGCAAGGGTGACGTATGGCCGCTGGTGTTCTATGCGGCGGCGATCTTCCTTGTCGTCTCGATTTTTATTCCGCGGGAACACCGCCACCGGGATATGATCATGCCCATCGCGCTGCTGCTTGCGGCGGAGGGATTGGTCTACAGCCGGAGATGGTGGGCGCTTGGGATGCTGGTCTGGATCCCGCTGGTCGGGTTTATCGCGTGGAAACTGCACAGCCCCGTGCCGGTTCTGCTGGCGGCGGGCCTGGCCGCCCTGGGAATATTCGTTTGGCATATCCGGATGAGACGGCAGCGGGGTCCGTCGCTGGTAAAGGTAACGTGATATGAGAATCCTGTTCATCGCCCCGAAGATTCCATGGCCGGCCACGGACGGCGGGCGGATCGCCATCTATGAACTGGTCCGGCACCTGACCGAGCGCGGGCATCAAGCGGCATTCCTGGGATACGGATCGCCGCAATCTGCCGACGAGCTTCGAGCGCATGCGGGATTGGTATGGGCCAAGGCGATTCCCCGCGACACCGTCACCAACGCCGTTTCGGCGGTCCTCAATCTGTTTTCTCCGCTTCCGTATACGGCCGCAAAATACAAATCCAACGAGATGGCGGACGCCATTCATTCGGCGCTGCAGGAGGAATTGTTCGACCTGGTTCAGCTGGAGAATACGCACATGGGGCACTATCTGCGCCTGGTGCAGAAGTTCAACAAGCCGGCCGTGCTCCGCCTGCATAATGTGGAATCGCTTCTGGCCGAGCGGTATGCCCGCACCGCGGCGCCCCCCCTCAATTGGTACGTTGCCCTCCAGGCGCGGCGCATGCGCCGCTTTGAAACCTGGGCCTGCGAGCAGGCCAGACTGTGTCTGACCATCACCGAAGAGGATGCCGATCGGGTGCGGAGCATGGCTCCCGAAGCGCAGGTGGCCGTTTCGCCGGCCGGAGTGGATCTGGAACGGTATTACCCGCGGCCGATGAGCGAAGAGCCCGGCACGGTGGTCTTCGTGGGCGCATTGGATTGGCCGCCGAACGTCGACGGGATCCGCTGGTTTCGCACCAAAATCTGGTCGCGGATCACCCAGGGGGAACCCACCGCGCGATGGATTGTGGTCGGCAAATCCCCGCCGGCCGACATCCTGCATTGGCCGGAGGAAGACCGCAATATCCAGGTCACCGGATTTGTCGAGGATGTCCGCCCGTATCTGCACAGCGCCTCGGTGGTCATCGTTCCGCTGCGCAGCGGGGGCGGAATGCGGCTCAAGATTTTGGAGGCGATGGCCGCCGGAAAAGCGGTGGTAAGCACCCCGATGGGCGCGGAAGGAATTCCCGCGCGAAGCGGCGAGGAGATCGTCCTGGCCGGCGCCGACCGGTCGTTCGGCGTGGAGGTGATCCGCTTGCTGCGCGACGCCGCCGAGCGCAAACGGATTGGGAAGGCCGCCCGCACCCTGGCGGAGGGTTACGGATGGAGCCGGATCGCCGCGGCGCTCGAGGGGGAATATTCCGCCATTCTGGATGACCGGCGCCGGTAATGAACCCCCAGCTGCTTGTGTCCGTCATCATCCCCTGCCGGAATGAGGAACGCACCATTGGGCTGGTCCTGGATGCGCTTGCCCGGCAGACGTATCCCCGGGACCGGATGGAAACCATTCTCGCCGACGGACATTCGACGGACGGCACGCGCGAGCGGATTCGGGATTTTCAAAAAGCCCATCCGGGAATGGGGATCCGGCTGATCGACAATCCGGGGCGTACCGCCCCGGCGGGATTGAACGCCGGTCTGCTGGCGTCGGTGGGAGAGATCGTCGTCCGGATGGATGCGCATGCCATCCCTGATCCGGATTATGTGGAGCAATGCGTGCGGACGCTTGCCGAAACCCGTTGCGAAGCGGCCGGCGGAATGTGGGAAATCCGGCCCGGCGCCCCGGGGATCGTCGCCCGGGCGATCGCCGCGGCCGCCGGCAGCCCGTTCGGCGCGGGAGGAGTCCGATATCGGGTGGGAGGCAAGCCGGGGGAGGTGGACAGCGTCCCGTTCGGCTCTTTTCGCCGGGAAATATTCGACCGGTTGGGCTATTTCAACGAGCAGGTTCCGGTCAACGAGGACTACGAATTCCATTACCGGGTGAGGGCGGCCGGCGGAAGGATATACTTCTCGCCGGCGATTCGCTCGCAGTATATCGCCCGCAGCGATTTCCGCGCACTGATCCGCCAGTATTTTTCTTACGGACATCAAAAGGCGGCGATGCTGTCGTTTCACCCCGGGTCAATCCGGATTCGGCAGTTAATCCCGGCATTGTTCACGCTATCCGTGGCGGCAGGAGCCGTCGGAGCGGTCTTCTCACCCACGTTGGCTATAATGCTGGGGTTGGAACTCCTGGCGTACGGGACGGCCGACTTCGTCTTTTCGTTCTGGGAAGCGGCTCGCAGAAAGGATCCGGCCATCTCCCCGGCGCTGCTGCT
>Ga0299912_10002149_pt1 | contig 16138 bp, 10 predicted proteins | sample RVTome_2_FD_207667 | JGI IMG/M metagenome (GOLD analysis project Ga0299912, IMG submission 207667) | Soil microbial communities from uranium-contaminated site in the Upper Colorado River Basin, Wyoming, United States - RVT95D214 (version 2) ... | reverse complement strand
GAATTCCCATATTTCCTGAGGCATATAAGGGGGGCGAGAACCGGGTCGGGCGGATATTTTTCTATCATCCTTCGTGTTCAAACCATAGAGGTCTATCATGAAGCTGCTTTTAAAGAACCCGCTTCGTCCGCCCCGGTCGGCCGAAAAGGTCATCGCTTGGCTGATCGACCCGCTGGTTCGCGACCAGGCCCTGGGCGATATCGAGGAGCATTTCCACTGGCTTGTTTTCCATTCGAAGCCGGTTTGGGCGCGCCTGTGGTACCTCCTGCAGATTTTCCCCGTCATGAAATCCTTCATCCTGAATTCCGCCTATTGGGGAGGAGCCATGTTCAGACATTATCTTAAAACGGCCCTGCGCAACTTTCGCAGACAGAAGGGTTATTCCCTGCTCAACATCTTCGGCCTGGCGCTGGGGATGGCCTGTTCGATCCTCATTGCTTTCTACATCCGTCACGAACTGAGTTACGACCGTTTCCATGCGAACGCGGACGGCATCTTCCGCGTCACGATAGAAGGCCTGGTCGGCGGCAATCCGGTTAATATGGCCGTCACTCCCAATCCTCTGGCCACGTCCCTTTCAACTCAATATCCGGAGGTGCTCGCCGCGGCGAGAATCCGCAGGAGCGGCGCCGTGCCCGTTAAATTCGCCGACAGGGAGTTCATGGAATCGGGGATCGTCTACGCCGACCCCGGCCTTTTCGAGGTCTTCACCTTTCCTTTGATCCGGGGTGACGCCAAAACGGCCCTCGACAGGCCCTCGACCGTCGTCCTCACCGAGCGCGCGGCGAAAAAATATTTCGGAACGGAAGAGCCCCTCGGCAAGTTTCTCAAGTTCGACAATCAATCCGATTTCTTGGTCACCGGCGTCATCAAGGACCTTCCCCATCAATCTCATTTGGCCTTCGACCTGGTCTGTTCCCTGGAAACCGATTTTGCCGAACATGCGGAACTGCGGGAGAACTGGTACGGCCATTCCAGCTCCCTCACGTATATCCGTCTGGATCGATCCCAGGCACGGGGTCCGCTCGAGGGGAAGCTCCCCGGGCTGATCGACGAGAAGATGGGGAAGGGATTACAGGCCTCGAAAGCAAGAATCCAACTTCGTCTTCAGCCCCTGACAGACATCCATCTCCGGTCCAGATTGCGGTTTGAATTCGGCGGCAACGGCGATATTCTCAACATCTATATCTTCGCGGCCATCGCCGTCATCATCCTGGCCATTGCCTCCGTCAACTTCATGAATCTGGCCACCGCCCGGTCAGCCCGCAGGGCCCGGGAAGTGGGCCTGAGAAAAGTCGTCGGGGCCTGCCGCCGCGACCTCATCGGACAGTTCTTGGCAGAGTCGATCGGCTCCAGCCTGTTCGCCCTGATGGTGGCCTTGGCTTTTGTCATACTGGCGCTTCCCCTGTTCAAATCGATTTCAGGCATCGAGCTGACGCTCGGCCCCGGACAACTGGCCTGGCTCATCCCAATGTCCTTCGGCCTCGCGCTCGTCCTCGGTTTCGTGGCCGGCAGCTACCCCGCTTTCTACCTTTCCGCCTTCCAACCCGTTAAGACGTTAAAAGGGGGCCCGGGCGGCGGTGCCGAAGCCAAATCCGGGAGCGTCTCTTTCCGCCGCTTTCTCGTCGTGGGGCAATTCACCCTGTCCATCTTCATGATTTCGGGAACCCGGGTCATCGATCATCAGCTCCGTTACATGAAAAACAAGGACCTGGGCTTTCAAAAAGACCAGGTCCTGGCCGTTCGCACGTCGGACGACAAGATCCTCCGGACGCTGGATCAAGTCAAATCCCGGCTGAAAGAGATTCCCGGTGTCCTCGAGGTATCGGCCACCACTTTCGTACCAGGCCAAGGTCAAAGCATCAACCCCGTCGTCCCCGAGGGTTTCGCGGAGAATGCGACCGTGGGGTATCGTCAGGTCGCGGCCGACGCGGATTATATTCGAACTCTGGGGATGGAAATCGTCAAAGGAAGAGATTTTTCTAAATATGTGCCATCTGACGAAAAAGATTCCATCCTCGTCAACGAGACGGCCGTCCGGGAACTCGGCTGGGACGACCCGATCGGGAAGACGATGAAAATCGCCACGGGAGAGCTCTTCCAGTATTCAACCAAGACGATCGTCGGCGTCGTCCGGGATTTCCACTACTCCTCGCTGCGGAATAGTGTCGAGCCGCTTTATATCAGCAACGAAATGAAATCCATGGATGTTTTAGCCGTCAAGATCAAGACGGACCAGACGGGCCGGATCGTCAGAGAACTCAAGAAAGCCTGGGAAACCGTCTCGCCCGGCAAGCTGTTCAATTTCTTTTTCCTTGATGAGCTGTTCGACGCCCAATACCGGTCCGAGGAACGTCTGAACAAGATCTTTTCCTCCTTCAGCCTGATCGCCATCGCCATCGCCTGCTTGGGCCTCTTCGGTCTGGCTTCGTACATGGCTGAGCGGAGGAAAAAAGAGGTCAGCATCCGCAAAGTTCTGGGGGCGACGAGCCGCGAGATGGTCGGGCTTTTATCCAGAGACTTCCTCAGATTGGTCGCTCTGGCCGCGTTGATCGCCTGGCCGACCGCCTCCTTGGCCATGAACGCGTGGCTGCGGGGATTCGCGAGCCGAACCCCCGTCAGTCCGTGGACCTTCATCTTTTCCGGCCTGGCCGGCCTGGCCATCGCCTTCCTGACCGTGAGCTATCAAGCGGTCCGCGCGGCCGCGGCCAACCCCGCGGATTCGCTGAAACATGAATGACGGATACCGACATCCGGCCCTCAGCGAGCGGCCTTCGGCCGGTTCTTCGCGCCGAATTCCCGAACGGCGTTGGCAAGCTCAAGCCGGCTTTTCACTCCCAGCTTCTGGTACAGTCTGTAGATGTGACCCTTGACCGTCTTTAGGGAAATGAAGAGCTCGTTCTCGATCTCCTTATTGGATTTTCCCTGAAGAATCAAAGCCAGGATCACCCGTTCCCGTTTCGTCAGGTCGAAATGTTCGTGGAGGGGGCTGAGGTCTCCTTCGATCTGATGAAGGAGCTGCTGTTTCAGGAAACGCCGGCCGCCGCGGAGCCAGAGCCAGAAAAAGACTGCAACCAGGACCACCAAAATAGCCTGGATGGTCCAAGACGGCCAGATGGGGACCGTGTCCCGGATCGTCATGGTCCGTCCCTCCGGATTCCAGGCTTCGTTATGATGGGCCGCATAAGATACGAAACAGCGAAGAGAATCATTAACCCTAGCCATGGCCCGAAAGAAATGGCCCGCGCCAGGGAGGGTTTCTCCAAAACCTGGAACCCCGGCGGCGGAAAAATATTCACTCTTCTCGGGTGTTTAAAGAGATGAGAGAGAGCCGCCAGATGCCCGACAGAAGAGGTCAGCAATCCCGGCCCTCATGGCGCAGGTCCTTCTTCGCCGAAATAAGCCTGAGGAGAACACGATGATGAATCGAACAACCCAGAAGCTTCGGAAGCCGATGGTCCTGCTCGCCCTGGCCGGCCTCTTTTTGGCCGGAGCGGCATCCGTCTGGAGTCTGGAGAGTGAGGCGCAAGCGGACCAGGCGGCCAGCGCCAGCAGCGAAATCAAGGGCCGCATCCTGGATTACGAAACGCGCCGGCCGCTGGCCGGTGTCGCCGTCTCCGTCGTGGGCTCGGACAAAAAGACCTCGAGCGACCAGGACGGCCGCTATGCGCTCGGCGATATTCCCTTGGGCTTTTACGCCCTCTCCTTCGAACGCGACGGCTACTATTCCGAGACGCGGGCCGACGTGATCGTTCGCTCGGGGCGCACGACGTTCCTCAACCTCGACCTCGTCGCGCTCCGGACGATCCACAAGGAAGTGAGCGTTACGGCCGATTTCTTTTCGCCCGCCCCCGACAAGCCTGTCAGCCAGATCCAATTCAATGCCGAGGAACTCCGGCGCGACGCCGCGTCGGCCAGCGACGTCAGCCGGGCCCTCTACCTTGTTCCGGGGGTCGTCAAGGCGGACGAGGAAGCCAACGACCTCATCGTCCGCGGCGGCAGCCCCATGGAAAACGGGTTCTATGTCGACAACATTTTCATGCCCAACATCAACCATTTCCCCCAGCAGGGAGCGTCGGGGGGGAACATCAGCATGTTGAATATGGACTTCATAGAGACTCTGGAGGTCTCGACCGGCGGTTTCGACGCTACCTACGGGAACCGCCTCTCGTCCATCATCGACATCCGCTACCGGGAGGGAAACCGGGAGCGCTTCAACGGGCAGCTCAACCTGAGCGTCATCGGCATCGGCGCTCAGCTCGAGGGGCCGCTCGGAAAAGGGAAGGGCTCCTGGATGCTCTCCGGGAACCGCAACTCGACGGCCGTCCTCTCCAAGGTTCTGGACATGGGCAACCCCTCGCACTTTTTCGACCTCCAGGGCAAGGCCGTTTACGACCTGGGCCCGAACGACCGCCTGTCGCTTCTGGCCATCGGCGGGGGGAGCGGGACAGAATACGGCCAGGGGGGCGCCGAAAGATTCGGCTACGGCACGGCCGGCGTCACCTGGCGCCACCTCTGGGGCGGCAAGGGGTACTCCGACACGTCGCTCTCCACCTCCTCCCTCAACGGGACGGAAAGCGAGTTCTGGGAGTGGGCGGGTATCCTCCATGAGCAATACGATTACGGACATCAATGGCTCAGCTTCCGGAACGTCAGCCGGCTTTCGCTCTCCCCCTCCTTCCGGCTGGTCTTTGGGGTCGAGGCCCAAAGCATCCGTTTCCGCAACTGGGACGACTACGAAGACGTCGAACGGCGTCTCCGAGGAACCTCGGCCGCGGCCTTCGCTACGGTAGTGGTCCATCCCTTTCACGGTTTTTCGCTATCCTCGGGCCTGAGGCTCGACTATGTCCCCTTCTCCAGGAGGTACAACCTCTCGCCGCGGCTCTCCTTCCATTGGACCCTGACCTCTCGCCTCTCGGTCAACGGCGCCTATGGGATTTTCACTCAGCAGATCCCGCTCGTCCTCATCCAGCAGGACCGCGGGAACGCCGGACTGCGGGACCCGCGGGCCCGCCACCTCGTCCTGGGGTTGAAGTATCTCCTCGCCAAGGATACCCAGATGACCCTCGAAGCCTATGACAAGGCGTACAACTCCTTTCCCATGGCGCCGGATGCCCCTTATGATTTCATCATCGACGACGTCAACGGGGATAACGACCGGTTCGGGTATTACGGGCCCCTCGTCGCCGAAGGGAAGGCCTACGCCAGGGGCGTGGAACTCACGGTCCAGAAAAAAATCTCAAAAAAACTCTACGGCCTCGCCAATCTCACCTATTACCGGGCCCGCTACCGCGATTTGTTCGGCACCTGGCGCAACCGCCTCTTCGACAACAGGTTCATCCTTTGCCTTTCCGGGGGCTACAAGTTCAGCCGGAAATGGGAAATGAGCGCCCGCTGGATCTGGAGCGGGAACAGGGCCTTTACCCCCGTCGACGAGGATAGATCGATCAGAACCAGACAGGTCTGGATCGATCCCAAAGACACCATGACCGAGCATCTCAACGACTACCGGAGCCTGTACCTGCGCTTTGACCGGAGATATCAATTCAAGAAATCCAACCTCGTCGTCTACTTCGGGGCCTTGAATGCGTTCGGCCACAAAAACGAGCTCTACCGGTTCTGGGATATCTGGGGCAACCAATATCTGTCCGGGTACATGTGGGAGGCCGTCCCCTACTTCGGCCTGGAATTCGAGTTTTGAACGGGGGTCCCGGCGCCGACGCTTCGCCTATCCTGTATAATGGTAGAAATTATCGCGCAGGACTGGTTTCTGGCAGGAATGGCGTGACGGCAGACAGAGTATCCTTCGGCTACCGGCAAGTCAGCTCGACCGAGAAGAAGAAGCTCGTCCAGGAACAGTTCAGCCCCATCGCCCGCACCTACGACCTGGCCGATACCGTCCTGAGTTTCGGCCTCGATTCCCGCTGGAGAAAGAAGGCGGTCCGCCTCCTCGGGCTCGAGCCGGGCGCCCTCGTCCTCGACGCCTGCGGCGGAACGGCGGGCCTGGCCAGGCTTGCCGCCGCGCGCAGCGGACCTTCCGGGCATATCACGGTTTATGATTTCAACCGCCCGATGATGGACGCCGGAAAAAGGAGGCTCCGCACGGGCTCAACGCCTTCCGCCCGAGGCAATTCCAGCATCTCCTTCGTCCAGGGCGACGCCGAGGACCTGAGTTTCCCCGCCGGCACCTTCGACGCCGTGACGGTCGGCTTCGGAATCCGCAATCTCGCCCACCCGGAAAAGGGCCTGGCGGAATTCTTCCGCGTCCTCAAGCCGGGCGGAAAATTGATGGTCCTCGAGTTTTCCGTCCCCGTGAACCCCCTTCTCCGCCGCCTGTATCATTTCTATTCTTTTCACTGGATGCCGTTCGCCGGCCGGCTTGTCTGCGGCACGGGGACGTCGTTTCGCTACCTCGCGGAATCCATCCGCGTCTTTCCGGCGCCCGACGCCCTGGCCGAGGAAATCAAGAGCTCGGGTTTCTCGGACGTCCGCTTCCATCGCCTGTCCAATGGGATCGCGGTCGTCTATCTGGCCGTCAAGCCGGGACAGGCGGTCCCGATCAAGCAAACTGAAGCCGAGGTTCGCCCATGATCGACGAAAAGGCCAGAAGAACCGCCGCCCAGTGCCGCCACTACGCCATGTGCAAAATCGATTACCTGGATACCGGCCTCTGCCCGTCGGGCCCGGAGAGACATTACGTCGCCTTCTATCCTCAAGGCCGCATGGACCTCTATCGCGCCTTGGCCGAAGGTCTCGTCCCCATGACCGAAGCCCTGGTCGAGGCCGCCGACACCTGCACGCTCTGCGGCATATGCGACAAGCAGTGCCATTTCATAACCGGGCTGCGGCCGGTCAAGGTCATGGAGGCGCTCAAGGACCACGTCGGCGAACATCTCGCGGCGAAAAAGCCCGTCCACAAGCCGGAAGAGGACGACACGCTGAAGCGCCTGAGAAGAATCGTCGGCGGCGAATGGGCCACCAACGACCCGGCCATCCTGTTCACCTACGCCGACGACCCGTTCCCCCTGGCCGGCATCCAGATGCCGCGTTACGTCGTCCTGCCCGGCTCGCGGGATGAGGTCGCGGCCGTCGTCGCCCTGGCCGACGAGCTCAAGATCCCCTTTGCCATCCGGGGCAACGGCGGCAGCGTCTTCGGGTTTGTTTTCACCGACGGCATCGTCCTCGATATGAACCGGATGCGAAAGATCGACTTCGACGTGGACAACTGGTGTGTCGCCGTCGGTCCGGGCGTCACGTCGTTCGAGCTCCAGAAAGAAGCTTATAAACGCGGCTTCCGGGTGAACACGGCCGAGCCTGCGGCCACTGTCTGCGGCAACATCGTCTGCACGGGGACGTTCTCCACCTGGTCCAACGTCTATGGGACGGCCGCGGACGGCTTTATCGACATGGAGTTCGTCGACCGGAAGGGCAAGGTCTTCCGTCTCAACGACAAGAACGCGCCGAACGTCTTCGCCTTCGAGCACGCCATGATCCCTTCCCCCGGAGTCTGCACCGAAGCCGTGGTCAAGCTCCAGCCCGTCACGGCCGACGAGGAGGGCCTCCTCGTCCCGTTCACCGATTTTGACGCGGCGGTCGCCTTCGCCCGCGACCTCGCCCGGCGCCGGGTCGCTCTGGCCCTGGCCGTCGTCGGCGGTCATTACATCTCGACCTTCATGTCGCCGTCCCCTGAGCTCTCCGTAAAGATCAAGGGCGTCCTGCCCGACGTCCTGGGGATCAAGTACCTCGTCTTCGCCATAGCCGACGCGCACGGCCGGGAAGCGATCAGGAAGATCGCCGGCAGGCCCGTCATTGACAGCGCGCTTTTTCGGACGCTCATGCTCGGCCTGCCGCGGCTCGCCGACGTGGAACTCGCCGGGATCGCCCGCGCTTACGAGGGCGACACGCCTCCCTATGAAATCCTGTGCCGGCCGGAGATGCGGTCCGTCCTCGAGGCCATCCTCCAGCCCTCGCCGGAGACGATCGCCGGGTCGGTGGATGAAGACCTGCGGGAGTTCTATGCCCGGCTCTACGCCCGGCCCGAGATGACCGATATGGTCTGGCTCAACATGTTCCGGATCGTCAGCGCCCGCATGTCGAGGGCCAAGCATATGTTCGCCTTTCTCGTCTATGTCCCGCTCGACAGGATCGAGGTCATCAACGACATCATCGCCGGTTTTGCCCGGATCGCCGACGCGCGTCACATCGAGCATGATTACGGCTTCTTGACCCCGATGGACTTCGGGAAACGGGCCATCCTCGAATACGACTATTACCTCGACCATACCGACCCCGCCGAGAAAAAGAAGATCGCGGACGCCATGGCCGAGGTCGGGCCGTGGCTCGACGGGCTGGCGGCCAGGACGAAGGGCGTCACCTTCCTCATGTATGTTTTTTCGCAGGGTTGCTCGCGGAAGGAGAACTTCCTCTACCGTCGGGGTTAGGACGGCGGCGGAGGGGGCTCAGATAACGGGAGATGTCGGACCTCATGACCAGCCCCCGGCGCGCTTCTCGAGAGGAGATCGTAAGAAGGCGGGCCAACCGGACTGTCCGCTTTTTTCTGACGGGCGGGACCGGGTTTCTGGGGAGTCACCTCGCCGTTGAGCTTCTCAGGCGCGGATACCAGGTCACGCTCCTCGCCCGGCCCGATAAAAACCGGCGGGCGGATGATAGGATGAGCGAAATCCTCGATTGGTTCGGCCTGCCCGCGAGCGAGCGCCATGCGCTTAAGGTTGTCGAGGGGGACGTCACGCGAGACGGGCTGGGGGTCGACCGGGCGTTGCTCGAAGTCCTCGTCAGGGAAACGGACGAGGTCATTCACTGCGCGTCGAACACGGCTTTTTCCGAGAGGAAAAGAGTCGCGGTGGAGGCGGTCAACGGCGGCGGGTTGGCGAATGTTCTGGACTTCGCCCGGGAGAGTGGAGCCTATTTTTTTCACCACGTGAGCACGGCCTTCGTCGCGGGCAGGACGACCGGCCCCTGCCCCGAAAAGCTCGTGGCGCCCCGCGAATTCTGGAACGCTTATGAAGAATCGAAGTGCCGGGGCGAACATGCGGCCGCGGCGGCCTGCGGGGAGGCGGGACTCGGACTGACGATCTATCGGCCGTCCATTGTCTACGGGGATTCCCGGACAGGACGGAGCCGGCTGTTCAACGCCGTCTATTTTCCCGTGCGGACGGCCCTCTTTATCAAGGACCTCTATGAGAGGGATATGAGGGAGAGGGGCGGCCAGAAGGCCGCCGAGATGGGCGTGCGCTTCGAGCCCGACGGCTCGATCTATCTCCCTCTGCGGATTGAAGTTGCAGGCGAGGGAGGCCTCGACCTCATGCCGGTGGATTATTTCACGGCCGCTTTTTTGGCCCTCATGGAGGGATCGACCGGGGGAGGCATCTTCAACATCACGAACGGCCGGCCCAAACGTATCGAGGACATCATCGACTACGGCTGCCGCCTTTTCCATTTGACGGGAATTCGAGCCTGCGGGCCGGGGGAATTCAACGAAAAGCCCAGGAATCCTCTCGAGACGCTCTACGATCATTACGTGGAGGCCTACGGCCCCTACATGAAGGACACGCGGGTCTTTGAAACGGCGAAAGCCCGGCCCCTGCTCGAGCGGCATAGCCTCGTCTGTCCAGAGTTCAACTATGACATTTTCGCGCGCTGCATGAACTACGCCGTCGAAACCGGCTGGGGCGCTCGCCTCTCCTAAACACTATTATTTCTATAGGCTTTATTGACATACGGGGCGCGGGCGCGTATTTTATAAGGGTCGGACATGAAAAAGCCCCTGTTGACCGTGACGGTGACGTTTTTTTTTCTGAGCACAACCGCCGTCTGCCTGGTCGGCCTTGGCCAGAGTCCCCCGTTCCCCCTTCCCCAGGATGCTTCTGGGCTCCCGTTCGTGGAAACGAGGGACTCGGATGGACAGTTGTCCCTGAATAGCCCTCAGGTAGCCGGCTCGAACATCGCCGACACAACGCCAGTTAAAAAGGTTGAACTGCTCGTTCTCGATGCGGGTCCGGGCGGTTCCGGCCCAATCAAGATGGGCTTTCTGGTCGAGCTCGAGCCGGACTGGCACATCTATTGGGCTAATCCCGGCGACGCCGGCCTGGCTCCCAGCGTCCGCTGGACCCTTCCTGCCGGCTTCAAGGCCGGCCCGCTCCTTCATCCCGTGCCGCGGAGATCCGTCGCCGAGGATATCGTCGCGTTTGAGCATAAGGGCCCTGTGCTTCTTCTCTGCGATATTACTCCGCCGTCCGCTCGGCCCCCCGGAACGTGGGAAGCGGCCGCCGTCCTCGAATGGATGGCCTGCCGCGAAAGCTGCATCGCCGGCGAAACGGCCGTGCGGACCGTTTATCCTCCCGACGCCGCTGCCCTCGAAAAGGGACGTTCTCTCCTCGCGACCTTCGCCCCGCGATTTCCGCATCCTCTCGCCGAGGCCGGCCTCTCGGCCGGCGCTGCGCAGGCCACGCTCGCGGGGGCGGAGTGGCGGGTCGAGATCGTGCTCACCGGCCCCCGCGCCGCCGAGGCGGATGATTTCTTTCCCTATCCCCTCGACGACTTCGTCATCGCCCACTCGCGAATCTCCTGCCGGGACGGCAGGATCATCGTGCCTTTGACGCCCTCGCGCGGCCCGGGCGCCCCGCCGCCCCAGGCCGTCCGCGGACTCGTCATCATCGACGGCGCGGGCTACGAAGCCGCGGTCCCCCTGGCTTCGGGCCCTGATTTCGCGCCCATCAGCACTCATTCCATTTTGTCATGGAGGTAAGATCATGAAAAAAGCGCGCCTCACAAAAGCGCTGCTCTTCACCCTGGCCCTTGGTGCCGCCGGATTCTTGGCCGCCGCCTCGCAGGAAGCGCCCACTCCGGCCGTCGGCGCTGAGGCGCCCGCGTTCACACTGAAAGACACCGCGGGGCAGGCGCACTCGCTCGCCGGCTACAGGGGGAAAATCGTCGTCCTCGAGTGGACGAACCCCGGCTGCCCGGTCGTCCAGCGCCACTACCAGGGCGGGCTGATGCCCGCCGCGCAGAAGGCCGCGCGGGAAAAAGGGGTCGTCTGGCTGGCCGTCAACTCGACCAACCCCAACCACGGCAATTACCAGGAACCCGCGGCCTTGGATAAAATCTACGCCGACTGGAAGGCCGCCTATACGCTCCAGCTCATGGACGCGGACGGGGCTACGGGCAAGGCGTTCGGGGCCAAGACAACTCCCCACATCTTCGTCATCGATACCGCAGGCCGGATCGCCTACAACGGCGCGATCGACGACGACACAAACGGCAGCAAAACCGACCGGACAAATTACGCTTTGGCGGCCGTCGACGCCCTGCTCGGCGGCAACTCCGTCGCCGTGACGACGACCAAGCCCTACGGCTGCTCCGTCAAGTACTGAGGCGGCGCCGGTCCGAACTCAGGGCCGCCCGTCGGGCCGGCCGAGGGGGATCAAAGCTTTCGGCGGATCTTGTCCATTTCTCCGACAAGGACATAATCCTTGTCGGCCTGCTCCAACAATTTTCCGGCCTCTTCAAAGGTCCGCCGGGCGCTATCCCGGTCCCCTTTTTGAAGGTGGATCCTCGCCAAGCTGAGACAGGCATCGGCATAGGCGGGGTTATAGGCAAGCGCCTCGTCAAGCAAGGCCTGAGCTTCGGTCTGCCGACCCAGGCTGTTCAAGGCCTCGGAATATTCGGTCAGAAAATAGTTGCAATTAAAGAGCGAGCTCCGGTAGCCCATCTTTTTCCAGATCCTCCGACCTTCCTCGATATCCTTGAGGACACCGTTGAGGTCCCTTTGCCCGGCCGCCTCCAGGACCGCCAGATGGAGATAGAACTTATAGACGGGGAAAAAGTCCGTCGCGCTCACGCCGTTCTGGGTGATCTGTTCTTTCATCCGGCCGATCTCGCGTCTGAGTGTCTGGCTGTCCCCTCTCTTGGCCGCAATGACGCCCGTCAGCCAGAAAGGCAGGCAGGCGGCCTCATCCATATTCCGGCTGAACTGACTCTGAGAATAATACTCCCTGAGCGGGGCCAACCCCTGAAGGCATGTGTTGAAATTCCCTTTCAGGAATTCGATATAGGCCGCATAGAACGACGAGCTCATCTTCGAGCTTTCGAGCTTGGCTTCCGAGTCCTGACGCCGGAGCGCCTCCGAGGCCTTTGACAAAGCCCCCTTGAGCATATAATTGCGGGCCATGCTCCCGTAGAGGTAGTCCAGGTCCGGACTCAATTCACTGGCGTGCTCGAGTGCGCTCAGCGCGTCATCGTACCGGCCGGCAAGCCGGTAGCCGGCCGCCAGGCTGTCGTAAGCATTGGCCGTTTGGTCCAATTGAACATAGCGCTGGAAATGCTCCTCGGCGCGTTTGTGGTTGCCGGCCCAGGAATAGCAGTACGCAATATGGTTGTGGGCCGCCGAGTATTTCTGGTCGAGTTCCAAAGCCGTTGTGTAATGCCTGATCGCTTCATCCGAGTCGGCACAATGAAAATAGGACTCGGCGAATTCATAATGGTATTCCTTCCTAAAAGGGAACTCTTCCGTGAGTTTCCCCAGGAACTGTCGTTCATCTCTCGGCCGCGAATCGATCCGCGCCAGCAAGGCCTGCAGTCTGAGGAGGTCCGTTCCGATCAGGCGGTCCTTTTCCGCCGACGCCGTTTCCAGGTTCTCTTTCGCGCTCCCCCGGTCGCCCCTGAACACCAGGACATCGGCCAGCCTGAGATGCGCCAGGCTGAAATCGGGGTCGTTTTCTATGGCCGTCATATATTCAAAATGAGCCGGCGTCACGTCCAGCTTGCCCCAGGCCTCTTCTCCCTTGATGAAATGACTCAGCGCATCGAGATTCGATGTCGAGATCTGGGCCACCGTCCGGTTCCCCTCGATCCCGGCCACCATCCCGTCCGAGTGGTCAGAGATGAAGGCGTGGATCTTCTCGACCTGGTCCGTCATGAAATCGAGGTATCCTTTGCAGGGGAACCTGGCCTTCGAGACCTTTTTCCGGACGTTCAACGAAACCGCGACCTCGAAACCCCCCGTTACTCTGGGGAAAACCTCCCCGCTGATCATGATCCGGGGTATTTTCGGCTTCGCGTCCCTGTCTTGGGTGCGCTTTTTTTGGATGAGGATATCCTCAGAGATATAGATATTTGACCGGGTGGACGCGCTGAGCGAGCGATGGACAAGGAACTCGATCAGGTTTTGCTGAACCTCAGGAGAGCCGGCAGGGATCCACTCCAAAGAGATGAAATCCTCATAGTCGTCCGCCGGCGTCAGGAAGAGACCCCTCCAGAGGAAGGTCGCGCCGACAATCAACAGGCACGCCAGGGTAACGGCCACCGGCCATCTCACCGCGATCCGAGGTCTCGGCCGGACCCGGACCCTCTTGGGCTTGGCTCGCTTGATCTCGACCATCGAGGTCATGACGTCTTCCACCCGAGCCAAGTCCTGACCGAGGGCCGCCGCGCTTTCATACCGCTTGGCCTTGTCTTTCTCCAGGCATTTCATGATCACCCGGCTGAGGCTCTCCGGGACCTGGGCATTGAATTTTCGCGGCTCCGCGGGGATCTCGTTCTTTTGTTTGAACGCGACGGTGAGGGGCGTTTCGCCTTCGAAGGGAACCCGGCCCGTCGTCATTTCGTAAAGGACGATGCCCAGGGAATAGACGTCCGCCCGCGCGTCGACCTCCTGGCCGTCGACCTGCTCCGGCGCCATGTAGTCGGGCGTTCCGACGACCGCGCCGGCCTCGGTGGAGCCCTGTGACAGCAACGAACGGGCGATGCCGAAGTCCATGATCCGGACATGCCCGTCCTGGTCGATCATGATGTTCCGGGACTTGAGATCCCGGTGAATGACGCCGAGACGGTGGGCCTCTGACAGGCCCCCGCAGATCTGTTGGCCGATGAAGACCGTCTTGCCCGCGGTCAGAGGCCCGATCCTCCGGATCAGGGTCTTCAGATCCTCCCCGGGCACGTGTTCCATCGTGATGTAATAGGTGTCGTTCTCGTCCTTACTGAAGTGGTAGAGCCCACAGACGTTTTTATGGGAGATCTTGCGGGCGAGTTTGAGTTCGTTCCGGAAGCGCTCAATGACCTTCTCGTCCTCGGCGATCTCGGGCTTGAGGGTCTTGAGGGCCACGACCTCCCTGATCTCTTTGTCGAGGACCTTGTAAACGCGCCCCATTCCCCCCTTGCCCAGATGCTCGATTACCTGGTACCTCTTGGCGAACATTTCGCCGATCAGGAGTTCCCGCAGGGGGATCCTAAGGGTTTCTGTATAGGAGGCACCTTTTTCGGTTGGTTTTTTCGTCGTCTTCAACCGGGCGCCGCATTTCCCGCAAAAGAGCGTCTCGCCGGGATTCTGGAATTGACACTTCGAGCACTTCATGTCAGGGCGTGTTCCTCGCCGGACTTCAGACGGCCTCTCCCCGCATGAAGCGATGATATCCCCGGCCGCCGAACGAAGTCAATATCTTCCCGGCCTACTTGATCGCGACACCCATCGTGTCGCGGTGCATCTGGATGAGCGTCCTCAGGTAGGGACCGATCGCGTCGGGGTCCTTGAAACCGGCCTGGCGCGCGGCGGCCTCCCGTTTTTCCTTGGTCGCGTCGCCGCTTGACGCCCAGTGCATGAGGTCACGAAAGCAGGCCAGCGTGTAGAGGTCCCAGGTGGCGCCCTGGTCGCGGACGAAGATCATGTACTCCGGCCGTCCCAGGGCGGTCTGATAGGCGTTCTCCATCTCGCGTTCCCGGTAGAGTTCCTCCTGCTTCCCCGGAAGGGCGACGCAGATCTCGATATGGTAGTAAGCGGTCGCTTCGAAAGCCTTTTTCACGGTTTCGACCGGCGGACCCAGAACAAAGACATCTTCCCGCCAGGCTGAACAAGCATCCAGCCGGCGCCTGAACTCCGTCGGAGAGAGAGGGGTCTCCTCGGAGGCTTTCTTTCGCCGGGAAACCCTTTCTTGCGAATAATATTCGCTATAGCTCTCCATGGGAAAGAGGAGCATGAGGTCCCACTGGTCGCCCTGAGTATGGCGCCACCAAAAGGGACGCTCGTCTCCCGCCGCCTCTTCAACGGCCATCTGGCTCTTATAGAGCGCGACGAGCTCGAGAAGCTTCCCCGGCGCCGCCCTCACGAACGTGGTTTTGTACAAATACGTCGGCGCTGGGGACTGCGACCGGCCCATGGCGGGGAGGGCGCTAAAGACTATGGCATAGAGCGCCAAGAAGGCCAAGAACTTCGACGTTTTCCGAAAAAAGTTTCTCATGCTCCCTCCTCGGGCAAGACTCTATCACCTGTCAAGCGGGATTTACAAGCGGGCGGGTTCAATCAGAGGCGGACTCAGCCGGAGATAAACCTCGAAGGAGAATGGCCGTTTCCCATAGGCCGGCGCCAGGTCGTCGATGACATGATAGATCGCGGCTTGAGCACCGGCCAGGAGCTGGAGGTCGCGGTACGCTCCCAGACGCCAGGCGGCTCCGGCGGTCAGCGCGCCGACCGGAAGGATGCGTTCACCAAGTTCGTCCAGCCGCAGGTCATGGGCCTGCCTCTGGACGAACTCGACCCGGCCATAGACGGAAGCCCGTCCAAAGGCGGCCTCGGAATCGGCCAGGAACGAATGGGTTGCCGCGCGGTCCGAAGACGTGTTGACCCCCCAGACGAAGGTCGTTGTCCAAGACGCCCCCGGTCGCAGGGGACGGCTCATCATCAGCGAGGCCGTGGTCCGCCGGACGTCCACCTCGGGCTCGAGCGCTTCGGGGCTGTGGAGAAAGCCGTGGGAGACTTGGAGGGCGACGTGGTCGGAAGGATTGAGCGACAGCCGGACCGACCAGGAATCGAAACGGGGCCGGTCGAAATCGAACCTGTTCTCGTCGGGCTCCCGGCCGGTGAAGACGGACGCGTCGAGCTTGAGCCGCTTGTATCTCGCGCCGCCCGTCAGGACGCCGAAGGTGATGTGGGTGGAATCCTGCAGGTGGTGCCCGAGGGGAGCGTCGGGATTGCTCAGGGACGAGGGTCGGTGCATAAAGGCGGGAGGGCCGAGCGCCGGCTCGCCGGGAAGCCCGAAGTAGAAGAAAACGCCGGCGGCCGGGCCCAGCGACCGGCCATAGGATATTGAGAGCTCGGACACGAGGTCATGCGGATGCTGCCGGTCGACCA
>Ga0299912_10002148_pt1 | contig 16143 bp, 17 predicted proteins | sample RVTome_2_FD_207667 | JGI IMG/M metagenome (GOLD analysis project Ga0299912, IMG submission 207667) | Soil microbial communities from uranium-contaminated site in the Upper Colorado River Basin, Wyoming, United States - RVT95D214 (version 2) ... | reverse complement strand
CCCGGCCCTTTATTTTTTTAACTGAAAACTGAAAACCGAAAACTAAAAACCGTACTAAAACGTCAGGGGTTGCTCTTCCTTCTCCAGGGTGTCGAAGCGAGTGTATTTATCCCGGAAGGAGAGCCTCACCTTGCCGGTGGGGCCGTTTCGCTGTTTGCCCACGATCACTTCCGCGGTGCCTTTATCCGGGGAGTCTTCCCGGTAGACCTCATCCCGGTAGATGAAAAGGATGACGTCCGCGTCCTGCTCGATGGCCCCGGACTCCCTCAGGTCCGCCAGTTGCGGCCGTTTGTTGGGCCGCTCTTCCACCCGCCGGTTGAGCTGGGACAGGGCCACCACCGGCACATGCAGTTCCTTGGCCAGGGCCTTCAGCGACCTGGAGATTTCGGAGATTTCCTGCTCCCGGCTGGGCGCGTTCCCCCGGCCCCGCATGAGCTGCAAATAATCGATGATCACCAGGCCCAATTTCCCCTCGGCCTTCAAGCGGCGGCACTTGGCCCGGATTTCCAGGACCGTGGCCGCGGGGGTGTCGTCGATGTAAATCTGGCAATCCAGCAATTTCCCTGCTGCTTCCTGCAAGTTGGCCCATTCCTGGTGAGTTAGAAACGCGGCCCTGCGGATCTGGGACGCGTCCACCGTGCCTTCGCTGCTGAGGAACCGCCGCACCAGCTGTTCTTTGGACATCTCCAGGGAAAAGAAGGCCACCGGCGTTTGGGGCTTATCATAGGCGGCATTGAAGGCGACATTCAGGGCCAGCGCGGTCTTGCCCATGCTGGGGCGGGCGGCGATGATGATCAGGTCGCTGGGTTGGAAGCCCGCGGTATAGTTGTCCAGGTCTTTAAAGCCACTACGCACCCCGGTGATGGCGTCATCTTTCCGCCCCCAAATGGCCTCCAGGGTGGCGATCTCCTGGTTCACCAGCCCTTCGATGGGAAGAAAGCCCTGGCGGATTTTGGCCTCCGCCACCGAGAAGACCTGGTGTTCGGCCCAATCCAGGAATTCTCCCACATCCTCCACCGGGGAGAGACAAGCGCCGGCAATCTCCTGGGAACAGGACAGGAGGCGGCGGAGCACGGCCTTGTCGTGCACCAGGCGGGCGTAATAATCGGCGTTGGCGGCAATACCCACGTGCTCGCTCAGGCCGGTGAGAAACAGCGGCCCCCCCACCTCTTCCAGCTGGCCCCGCTCTTTCAGGAGATTATTGACGGAGACCAGGTCCACCGGCTCATGGCGATTGAAGAGGTCCAGCATCACCTGATAGATGCGGCGGTGGGCCTCCCGGTAGAAATCCTGGGGGGAGAGGGTGTCGGCCACCAGGTCCATGACCTGGGGACGCAGCAGAATGGCTCCCAGAACCGACTGTTCCGCCTCCGGGCTGGCCGGGGGAGTGGCCCCGGCCGGTCCGGGTTCCGGAGAGACGACATTGATACGCCCGCTTACTCTGGCCATGAGGACATCCCCCTGAAATTACTGAAATTATGAGCAGGAGTGGTGGAGAGTGAGGTTAGATTATTCTAACACAAGGTGCCGGTTGATTTGAAGCAGGGAATCCTAACGAAAAAAAATTGAGGAAGGGGGTAAGGGGTCACCCCAGGCTGGAAAGTCTGGGCCGCTGGCCCTTAACCCCGGCTCCAACCTCTTAAGGGTATCAATTTTTTTTGTATGGGAACCTGGGAGGGTAGTGTGGGAACAGGAGCAGGGTCTAAACGCGGGCCCGGAGGCCCGCCCTAGGGGGCTCTGGCCCCACTCCCACAAACCTTTCTTGAATCTAAGCGTTCTCGGGAACCACTTCCACCGTGATCTGGGCCTTTACTTCCGGGGCGAGACGCACGGGGATGTCGTAGGTGCCCAACTGCTTGATGGGCTCCGCCAACTCCAGTTGCTTGCGGTCCACTTCCAGGCCCTGGACCGCGAGGGCCGCGGCAATCATGGCCGCAGTGACCGAGCCATAGAGGCGCTCCGCCTCCCCCACCCGCTGGGGGATGGTCAGGGTCACCCCTTCCAGGCGGGAAGCCAGGGCCAGGGCGACATCACGCTCCCGGTCCGCGGCCTGGACCCACTTGACTTTGGTTTGCTCCATCAGGGCCAGGTTCCCGGGAGTGGCTTCCAGGGCCTTGCCCTGGGGAATCAGGAAATTCCGGGCGTAACCCCGGGTCACTTCCACCACCGTGCCGGCAGAGCCCAGAGCCGCGATATTCTCCTTTAAAATGACCTTCAAACCAGAATCCTCCTCACGCGTCCAAGGGCTGATGAAGCCGCCGGAAATCCAGCCAGATATCCATGAGCCCCAGGGTAATGACCAGTAAAAACAGGGGGTGCAGAAACATTAGAGGATAACCGATGCACCGGAGGAACAGGGGCAGCCGGAAGCGCTGGAACCAGGCGGCCACCACCGCCACTCCCTGGCAGAAATAGAGCAAACCCAAAATCACCAGCAGGTTCATGCTCACCAGACGCAACAGGGGCACCGGCACCAACAGGAGAAACCCCGCGGCCAGGACCGGAAAGATAAACCATTCCGGGGTTGACCAGTAATATAGGGGCGGCTCCGGCTTTACCCAACCCAGAAGAGACATCAGTTGCCGGGCCAGGACCACGTTGATCCAGGCCATCAACCCGGTATTGGTGACCACCAGGGACGGCAACAGAGATTGGATCAGCGTCCGGATCTCTTCCAGAGAAATCCCCAGGACCTTCAGCTCTGACGGCGTTTCTCCGGCTCCGGATAAAACCCCGGATAACATCTCCATTATTTCCCCGGCCTTCCGGGAGAATATCTCATCCGGGGTCAACCCGGAAATGATTCCCTGGCCTGCCAAAAATAGGAGGCTGATGAAAGTCAGGCCCAGAACGGTGAGGATGATGGCCCGATCCGGCGTCCAGCCCCGGGATTCCAGGCTGCTCAACATAAACCCCATGAGGAGAAGCTCCCCAAATCCCAAATAATCAACGACCATCGCCAGTCCCGGCTTGAGGGAAAAGATCAGCAAAGAGACGGCCAGGACCAAAAAGAGAGCCGCCAGGTTCCCCAGGCGGCGGCCCACCAGATAAACCGGCAGCGGCGATAAGCTGATCACCAACAAGGAGGCGACAGGGCTCAGGCGGCCCCACCAGAAGAAGAGGAGCAGAACCACCAGAGCGAGGCACCAGATGGCGAAATTGCGAACCACTATGGCCTTTCCCAGCCGGGAATCAAGGAGGCGGCATCATGGGAACGTAGGGCATCAGGGCCAGCAGCCGGGCCTGTTTGATGGCCCGGGTGACCCGGCGTTGGTGGCGGGCGCAATTCCCGGAAATCCGCCGGGGGATGATCTTGCCCCTCTCCGTCACAAATTGTCTCAGGGTGTTGGCGTCCTTGTAATCAATGGACAGCGCCTGGTCCACGCAAAAGCGGCAGACCTTGCGCCGGACATAGAATTGTTTCCGCTTGCGGCGGGGCATTACCGGCACCGGTTACTCCTCCTTTGCTGTGGTGGGGGTCTTTTCTTCCGAAGCCGCGTCTTCCGAAGAAGGCGCGGCCGGCGGCGCTTCCGGAGAGGGCGCGGCCTCCGCCGGCGGCGGGGGCTCGGCTGCCGGGGGCGCAGCCGCCGGGGGCGCAGCCGCCTGGGCCCGGGCGGCGATTTCCGCCTGGAGGGCTTCCAGGTTGACTTTGTCCGATTTTTTTACGGTGTGGTAGCGGATGATACGGTCGTCAATCCGGTAGTTCCGCTCCAACTCCTTCACCGTCGCCGAGGTGCCGGCAAAATCGGCCAAAATATAGTAGCCCCTGGTGGTGCCTTTGATCTTGTAGGCCAGCTTGCGCCGGCCCCAATCATCCAGGCCCACCAAGGTCCCGCCGTGGCTGGAGATGATCCGGCTGAACTTGTCGATGGTGGATTGCACATCTTCATCCGGGAGGTCGCCTTGGACCACCCAGACGGACTCATAGCGGCGCATTGTGACTCCTTATGGGTTAATAGCCCTGGTCTCCGGGAGCCAGAGCAAGGAGAAGAAAATTATGTTTATCAGAAGAGAAGGGGCCTGTCAACCTTTGGGAAATGGCGGCGGGGAGGGAAATTATAAGGGAGGAAGCAGGGACAGCCTGTTGGCCCCTACTCCCTCCCGGGAAATGCCTTCCCTGAAGATCTTAAACTTAATAAACGTTGAAATAAGCAACCTTCTCCGCGGTGCCGTAGCCGTTCATCACCCGGCTGATGACGGTGTAGTTCCCGGGTGGGGCGTTGCCGGGCAGAGCATAGTTCACCTGATCCGTGTAAGTGCCGTTGCTGTTGGTCACCTGGGTCTGGTAAGGCTGCCCCACCGTGGACCCGCCCAGGCGAATCTCCCGATACAGGGTGCTGCTCACCGGGGCATTATCGGGTGTCAGGATGGTGTACTCCATGGCCAGGTTAACCTGCTGTCCCGCCCGCACCTGGGTAGGATTCACATAAACCCGGTTAACGTCCACCAACGAACCCTGGGCGGGGCTGTAGTTATAGCTTTGGGCCGCGGCTTGGGCGGAGCTCATCTGGCTGTTGCGATGTTCGGCATAGAGATAACCGCCCACCGCGCCCACCACTGCCCCGGAGGCCGCGCCTATCCAGGCCCCGGTGGCCGGGGAGCCGGTGGCCACACCGATGATGGCGCCCAAAGCCGCGCCGGTGGCCGCGCCCCCCAAAGCTCCGGCCCCGGCCGAGCGGCCCGGATCATAGTAGCCGCTCTCGGTGGCGCAACCGGCCAGCCCTGCCCCGAAGATCAAGACCATTGCTATTACCAAAAATTTTCGGGCCATTTCCTTTTCCTCCTCTCTCATTCCGACATTCCCGGCAGGTTATCTCTTGCTTCTAAAGCAGGCCAGGTGGCCCCGTCCACCCTGTGTCTCTCCAACCCCAAGCGAGGTATCGGTGATATTAGAGTTATCGGTGATATTATTATTAAAATAAGTCATTTTTTCAGGCCAGGCAAGTCTTTCTGGGGCAAATTAGACTTCCCGGCCCGCGGCCACCCGGATGCGGTCCAGGATGCCGTTGACAAAGGCGCCGGAGACCTCGGTGCCGTAAAGCTTAGCCAGCTCCACGGCTTCGTTGATCACCACTTTGGGAGGAACTTGGGATTGGTAGAGGAGTTCATAGGCCGCCAGGCGCAGCAGATTGCGATCCACCGCGACCATGCGCTCCAGGCGCCAATGCTCCGAATAACGGGAAATCAGGGCGTCCAGCTCCTCCAGGTGGGCCGCCACCCCCTCCACCAGTTGCAGAAGATAGGCGGGGGTCTTGTTCCCTTTCCGGAAATGCCGCCAAAAGGAGGCTACCTCTTCTTCCCGGCGCTGTCCGGCAAACTCGGCCTGATAAAGAAATTGCAGGGCCAGTTCCCGGCAGCGGCTACGGGAGAGAGAGGCCACAAATCTTAGACCTCCAACTCTTTCAAAAGATTTACCATCTCAATGGCGGCTTCCCCGGCGGCAAAGCCTTTATTCCCGGCCTTGCTCCCGGCCCGCTCAATGGCCTGCTCCAGGGAATCGGTGGTGAGTATGCCGAAGGCGATGGGCACCCCGCTCTCCAGGGAAACCTGGGCGATGCCTTTGCTCACCTCCGCGGCCACGTAGTCAAAATGAGGAGTGGAGCCCCGGATCACCGCGCCCAGGCAAACCACCGCGTCATACTTCCGGGCCTGGGCCAGACGCTTGGCCGCCAACGGAATCTCCCAGGCTCCGGGCACCCTGACCACGGTCAGGTCCCCTTCAGCCACGCCCTTGCGGCGGAGGCAATCCAGGGCGCCGTCCAGCAGACGTTCGGTGACAAAAGAATTGAAGCGACTTACCACCAGGGCGAACTTCAGGCCCTCGCCAATGAGCTTGCCTTCCACGGTTCGCATTATACCCCCATAATTTTTCACGCCAAGACGCCAAGGCGCAAAGCCGAATACCTTAGCGTCCTTGGCGGCTTTGCGAGATAAACTACTCCACCAGCTTTAACATGTGCCCCATTTTCAGGCACTTGGTCTTCAGATAGTTGCGGTTCACCCGGTTGGGGGGAATTTCCAGGGAGACCCGTTCCACCACTTTCAGGCCGTAGCCTTCCAGGCCGATGATTTTTTTGGGGTTGTTAGTCATCAGGCGCATCTGCCGCACCCCCAGATCCCGCAAAATCTGGGCGCCGATGCCGTAATCCCTCAAGTCCGCCTTGAAACCCAGGGCCTCGTTGGCTTCCACCGTATCCGCGCCCCGGTCCTGGAGCTCATAGGCCCGGAGCTTGTTAATCAGGCCGATGCCCCGGCCCTCCTGGTGCATGTAGAGAATCACCCCCCGGCCTTCCTCATCCACCTTGGCCATGGCCGCTTCCAGTTGGTCGCCGCAGTCGCAGCGCAGGGAATGGAACACATCCCCGGTGACGCATTCGGAGTGCACCCGGACCAAAATGGGCTCCTCGGGGTTGACCTCGCCTTTGACCAGGGCCACGTGCTGGTTGTCGTCGATGTCGTTATCGTAGGCCATGGCAGTGAATTCCCCGAAATAGGTGGGGAGTTGGGTGGTGGCCCGGCGGTGGACAAAAGACTCGTGGCGCAGGCGGTATTCCACCAAATCGGCGATAGTGGCGATTTTCAGGTCATGGCGGGCCGCGAATTTCTCCAAATCCGGCATCCGGGCCATGGTGCCGTCATCGGTCATGATCTCGCAGATGACCGCCGCGGATTTGAGGCCGGCCATGCGGGCCAGGTCCACGGAACCCTCAGTCTGGCCGGTGCGCACCAACACCCCCCCCTTCTTGGCCCGCAGGGGAAAGACGTGGCCGGGGCTCACCAGGTCGTCGGGACGGGCGTCGTCAGCCACCGCGGCGAGAATGGTGGTGGCCCGGTCCGCCGCGGAAATGCCGGTGGTCACCCCCCGGCGTGCCTCGATGGACACGGTGAACGCGGTCTTAAACGCGGATTGGTTGTCCCGGACCATGAGGGGCAGTTTCAGGCGGTCCACCAATTCCGGGGTCATGGCCAGGCAGATGAGGCCCCGCCCGAAACGGGCCATGAAATTTACGGCCTCTGGAGTCACCAGCTCCGCGGCCATGGCCAGATCGCCTTCGTTTTCCCGGTCTTCGTCGTCCACCAGGATGATCATCTTGCCCTGGCGGATGTCGTTTATTGCCTCTTCTATGTGCGCTAATGCCATTTTAAGTACCTGTTTTCGGTCTTCGGTTTTCGGTTTTAGCCTAAGTAGTTCTTTGGCTTTTATCATTGGTGGCACAGGCGTCTCGCCTGTGCGGTTTTTCACTGACCCCTGATCCCTGGCCCCTGACCCCTGCTTATAAGCCCCTGACTCCTGCCTTACAAAAATCCGTGCCGGGCCAAAAGTTCCGCGGTCACCTCCGTCTTTTCCGGGGTCCTTCCGCCCAGGAGCTTCTCCACATATTTGCCGATGATGTCCGTCTCCAGGTTGACCTCATCCCCCACCCGCAGCCGGGCCAGGGTGGTCTTTTGGACCGTATGGGGGATGATGTTCACCGTGAAGGCGTTGCCCTGGCAGGTGTTCACCGTAAGGGAGACGCCGTCGATGGCGATGGAGCCTTTCTCAATGACATAGCGGCTCAAAGGCCCGGGCATTTCAAACTTAAGGAGGAGGGAAGCCGGACCCTCCCGGCGCTCCCGGAGCGCGCCCTTCCCGTCCACGTGGCCGGTGACCAGGTGGCCGCCCAGACGGTCCCCCAGCTTCAGGGCCCTCTCTAAGTTTACCCGGTCCCCCGTCTTTTTCAAGGCCAAAGTGGTGCGGGCCAGGGTCTCCGGGGAGACCTCAAACGCGGCAGTCCGGGAACTGATCTCCACCACCGTCAGGCAGGCCCCGGCCACGGCCACGGAATCCCCCAGGGCCAGATCCCCGGTGGGGAAAGGCGGGGCCACGGCCAATTTCAGGCCTTCCGCCAGGCGGCTGACCCCGGTGATTTCCCCTACCCCCTCCACCAGTCCGGTAAACATGGCTCCTGTCCTGAAGTGGCGAATTTATTTTATGATTTTACTATATCTCCTTCCAGGAGGAAACCCATAAAAAAACGGCGTCCCGAAAGGACGCCGCAAGATAGTGATCCGTGGTCAGTGCCCAGACAAAAACAACTGACCACTGACCACTGACCACTGGCCACTGGCCACTGGCCACTATAATCTTTTCAAGCCACCGTCACCTTTTTACACAGATAAACGTCCTGGATGGCGTTCAGGAGTTCCGCGCCTTCGGACATGGGGCGCTGGAAGGCCTTGCGCCCGGAGATCAGGCCCGTGCCCCCGGCCCGCTTGTTGATCACCGCGGTGCGCACCGCCTGTCCCAGGTCGTTGTCCCCGGCTGCGCCCCCGGAGTTGATGAGGCCGCAGCGGCCCATATAGCAGTTGGCCACCTGGTAGCGGGTCATCTCGATGGGGTGGGTGCCGGAAAGTTTGGAATAGACCAGGGGGTTGGTTTTGCCGAATTTCAGGGCTGTGTACCCGCCGTTCACCGTGGGCGCCTTCTGCTTGATGATGTCCGCCTCGATGGTCACCCCCAGGTGGTTGGCCTGGCCGGTGAGGTCCGCGGCGGTGTGGAAATCCGTGGCCGCGGTCTTGAACGCGGGGTTGCGCAGGTAACACCAGAGAATGGTGGCCATCCCCAATTCATGGGCCGTGCGGAATGCCTCGCTCACCTCCTGGATCTGGCGGCGGCACTCCGGGGAGCCGAAATAGACGGTGGCCCCCACCGCCACCGCGCCCAAATCATAGGCCTGCTCGATGCTGGCAAAGAGCGTCTGGTCATAGATGGCCGGATAAGTGAGAATCTCATTGTGGTTGAACTTGAGGATGAAGGGAATCTTGTGGGCGTATTTCCGGGCCACCGCGCCCAGCACCCCCAGGGTGGAGGCCACCGCGTTGCAGCCCCCTTCCATGGCCAATTTCACAATATTTTCCGGGTCAAAGTAGATGGGGTTGGGCGCGAAAGAAGCCGCGGCCGAATGCTCGATGCCCTGGTCCACCGGCAGGACGGAGAGGTAACCGGTGCCCGCCAGGCGGCCGGAGTTGAAAAGATCCGCCAGGGAGCGCAAGACCTTCACCGGCCGGTCGCTGAGGGTCCAGACCCGGTCGATGAAATCCGGCCCCGGCAGATGCAGGTCTTCCTTCTGAAAGCCTGTGCACTTATAGGTCAACAAATCCTCGGCATCCGCTCCCAACAAGCTCTGAATCTTTTTAATCATAGGCTGCCTCCTAAAAGACGGGGTTCCGTTTTCAGTTTTCGGTTTTCGGTTAAAAAAAGATGAATTTCTAGGTTTATATTCAAATAACCTCTTAAAGAGGACGGCGGATGAAGTCTGAATAAGACCAGGGCCCGGGGTCTGTCTTCCCTCTTGCAGTAACTATTCTGCAAGGCTTACCTATTATAAGACCTTCAGGAGACAGAGCAAGAAGAACCTGAGCCTTTATCCTTCCCTCCAGGTCTCATCTCTTACCCATAATCTCCAACGCCACCCGGGCCGCGCGCCGGGACGCGCCCGGGCCTCCCAGGCGCTCAATGATCCGGGTGAGGCCCCGGCGCATGGTCTCTAGGCGCTCCGGCTCCCCTACCAGGGACAAGACCTCCCGGACCAGACGCTCCGGCGTAAAATCATCCTGCAGGAGTTCCGGGAAAAGCGTCTCCCCGGCCAGAAGATTGGCCATGCCCGCGTGGCTCACGCTCACGAGCCGGCGGGCCACCGCAAAGGTCAAAGGAGAAACCCGATAGATGATGATGGAGGGCGTCGCGGCAAAGGCCGCCTCCACCGTGGCCGTGCCGGAGGCCACCACCGCCAGATGCGCGGCAGCCAGGGCTTCGTAAGACTGGCCCTGGATGATTTTGATGGTAGGGGCGGGTTTAAAACCCGCCCCTACGCGCTCCGGCCATTCCTCCAGAACCATTTTTTTCACCAGCTCCGCCGGGGCGGTGGAGGCCAGAGGTAACAAAAATTGGACTTTGGGGATGGTTTGCTGGATCAGAACCGCGGCCTCAAGCATCGTGGGCAGATGCCACTCGATTTCGCTGGCCCGGCTGCCGGGAAGCAGCGCCAGGGTAAACCGCCGGGGATCCAAACCCCATTTCTTCAGGAGGGCCGCCCGGGGCGGCAAGGGCGGCAGGGTTTCCATCAAAGGGTGGCCCACGTATTCCACGGGCACTCCCTTCTCCCGGTAGAAGTCGGCTTCAAAGGGAAAAATGACCACCATGCGGTCCACCAGGCGGGCGATGGTGCGCACCCGGTAGGTGCGCCAGGCCCAGACCTGGGGGCTGACGTAATACATCACCGGCACCCCATAATATTTGGCCAACCTGGCCACCCAGAAATTGAAGTCCGGGAAATCCACCAGGATCACCAGACTGGGGCGCTCTTTTTTCAGTACCAAACGGATGCTTCCCAAGGCGCCCCAGACCGCCGGCAGCCTGGCGGCCACTTCCGAGAGGCCCACCACCGCCAGTTCCGCCGCGGGCCAGAGAATCCTCACCCCCAGGGCGGCCAGGGCCTCCCCCCCCACCCCCACGAAGTCCGCCTGGGGGACCTCTTCCTGGAGAGCCGCCACCAGTCTGGCCGCGTGCTGGTCCCCGGAGGCCTCCCCCGCGACGATGAGGATTTTGGGGGGGGTATTTGCGGAATGGGGCCAGGGGTCATGGGCCCCTGCCCCCTCCCCCAAACCCCCTCTCCCAACCCCAGGATTTTTTTTATCTTTTTGTAGCATTAGTCTTCGTTTCTAAACAGTCGCCCACAAACCGTCGGCTCACCCGCAAATCCTGAAAAGACTATGCAGAAACTTAGCAACCATGATTTTAACTTGGAACTTGGAACTATGAACAATGAACCGGCTCTTATCAACTTCCTCCCCTCACCCTTTCGCCTTCCGCATGGCCGCGATGATTTCCAGGGCCAAGTTGAGCGCGGCCCGGCCGGCCTCGCCGCTGACCCGGGGTTCCTCCCGGGCCTGGACCGCGGCCACAAAGTTGGTGATTTCTTTGAGAAGAACGTCTTCCTGGGGGAAACGTTTGGTCTCCAGGGAGACTCCGGGAATGGGGCCCAAGGCCCCTTCCTGGCGGGAGGCCGCGGTCAGTTCCCGCCCCTCGAAGTCCACGGACAGGTAAGCCTCGGGCTGGAAGAGGCGAAACTTGCGCATGCTCTTGAAGGACATGCGGCTGGCGGTGAGGTTGGCGATGCAGCCGTCCCCGAATTCCAGGCGGACGTTGGCCAGGTCGATGTTGTCGGTGAGCACGGAAACCCCTGCGGCCCGGATCTCCTGGACCGAGGAAGGCACCAGGCTGAGGACGTGGTCCAGGTCGTGGATCATCAGGTCCAGGACCACGTCCACGTCGGTGCCCCGTTCTTTATAAAAAGAGAGGCGGTGGCTTTCGATGAACCGGGGCCGGGTCACCCTGGCTCTAAGCTCTTCCATGGCCGAGTTGAACCGTTCCAGATGGCCCACCACCAGGAGGCGGCCCCGGTCCCGGGCCAGGCCCACCAGGGCATCGGCCTCCGCTTTGGTTACGGCCAGGGGTTTTTCCACCAGCACCTGGACGTCCCTCTCCAGGCAGTCCCGGACCACGGGGAAATGGGAAGTGGTGGGCACCGCCACGCTCACCGCCTGCACCAGGGGCAGAAGTTCCAGGTAATCGGCGAAGGCCCGGGTGTTTAAAGCCCCGGCCACCTCCCGGGCCCGCTCCGGGTTGAGATCAGCCACGCCCACCAGCTCCACCTCCGGCAGAGCCGCGTATTTCTCGGCGTGAAAGCGGCCCAGGTAGCCCACGCCGATCACCCCTGCTTTGATCTTGGCAGTCATAAATATTACCGTTTTTAGTTTTTAGTTTTTAGTTTAAATAAATAATAAACATCAATAAGTTACAAGTTAATTTGGCAGTATTGATTAATGTGAGAGAAAATAAGATTTGCTTCCCCCTCACCCTAACCCTCTCCCCCAATGGGGGAGAGGGGATAAGGATGGAATTCCTTGAATATTCCCATTAATAACTTGAATATTCCCATTAATAAAAGGGAAACCGGTATAAATGACGATGGTAGTAGTTAAGGGGCGACGCGGCGGCGGCCGGATTTCGCCTTTTTCCATCATAACGGAAAATCCGGCCTCAGGGCAATGAAAACCGGGCCGAATTCGTTTGACATCCAGGGCCTGATGGGTTAAAAATTGGCGGCAAACTCTTGGAGGGCCGACGGATGGTGGAGAAAGCGAAGAGCATCTGGCTGGACGGCAAATTCATTCCCTGGGAGGAAGCCCGGGTCCATCTCTTAACCCACTCCCTGCATTACGGTTTGGGGGTCTTCGAAGGGATCAGGGCCTACTATTGCAGTGACGGCCGCACCGCCATCTTCCGTCTGTGGGATCACATCCGGCGTCTCTTTGATTCCGCCCATGTCATGGAGATGGATATCCCCTTTCCCCGGGCCGCAGTGGAGGCGGCCTGCTGCGAGATCTTGCGGATCAACCAGCAAAAAGAGGCCTATCTACGCCCCCTGGCCTTCGTGGGAGAGGGGGTCATGGGGCTCCACCCCCAGAATAATCCCGTGCAACTGGCCATCATCAGTTGGGTGTGGGGCGCCTACCTGGGGGATGAGGGTCTGAAAAATGGCATCCGGGGGAAGATCTCGTCTTTCGCCCGGCATCACGTGAACGTGATGATGACCAAGGCCAAGACCACGGGAAACTACGTCAACTCCATCATGGCCAAACGGGAGGCCACCCAGTTGGGCTATGACGAAGCCATTATGTTGGACACCGACGGTTACGTGGCCGAAGCCTCGGGGGAAAACATCTTTATTATCCGGGACGGCATTCTCAAAACCCCACCCCTCACCGCGGTCCTGCCGGGGATCACCCGGGACTCCATCCTGACCCTGGCCCGGGACCTGGAAATACCGTCTAAGGAAGACCTTTTTTCCCGGGACGAACTCTACCTGGCCGACGAAGCCTTCCTCACCGGCACGGCCGCGGAAGTCACTCCGTTGCGGGAGGTGGATGGGCGCCCCATCGGCTCCGGCAAACCCGGCCCCGTGACCCAGAAGCTTCAGGCAGCCTTTTTCGCGGTGGTGAAAGGAGAGAATGACCGTTATCAGAACTGGCTTACTTACGTCTGAACCTTTTTTTCTTAACTATTAAAAGCTTGCCGATACAGCCTATCCTCCCCCCCATCCCTGCGCCTGGAGAAAATCTCGTTAACTTATAATCGGAAATGCCGATAGTAAAGAGGAGATAGCTCTTTAAGAGCTTAAAATAGGGCAAGGGCGGTCGCACTATGGATGTGCGTAGTACCAGGCAGCAATTATTTACCAACCGGCTGAAAGTCCTGCGGCGTAATGTCTGCACCACAGGCGTGACCACCTTTCACCCTATATATCTGCAAGCCCTGATGGTGGGAGAGAAGCTCTCTTTCACCCTTTACGTAAAAGTAAGCGCTGATGACGCTCAAGAGATCAATTTCTTACCTTTCCTGGAGGCGGAAGAGGTTTTGGAGCCCTCCTGGGTGGAGGTGCTGAAAAGATTGAGCATTGACCGTTTCTACTTCCATCAGAACGACCTGGAACGGGTCATTGCCTACCTGAACAACCATCTGTTGTTGTTGGACATCCACCGGGAAAACCAGGTCAAAGAGAAACTCTTTGTCTTGGTGGAGCATTTGAATTTCAGCCTCTACCGGGCCTTCAACTCCCCCCATCTGGGCCGGCACATCCATCTGGCCCAAACCCAAGTGGAACACCTGGTCCAGGAACTGCAAAAGAGCACCACCCCCTTGAAATTGGTGTGGGAATTGCTTTATCGAGACTACAGTCTTTATAACCACTCCCTCAATGTCTGTCTTTTGGGAGTCGGTTTGATGCTCTTCTTACACAAATCCAGGTATGACAGCCTCATTATGGGGTTGGTCGGGATCTTCCACGATCTGGGCTTGACCCGGGTGCCGGAGGAGATGCTTTATCAGGTGGAGCCTTTGGACCCGGAAGAATGGGAGGCCATCAAGAAACACCCCTCCATCGGTTATCAGATGTTGAAGGAAACCTCCTCTGTGCCCTCAGAGGTACTGCAACTGGTACTGGAACATCATGAAAACGCCGACGGTTCAGGTTATCCCCGGGGCTTGCCCCCGGGCAAACAGCATCCCTGGACCCGGATCATCCGCCTGGTGGACGCCTATGACGCCCTCACCGGCCATCGGCCATTCCGGCAGGCGCTCACGCCTTTTGCCGCCTTAAAATCCCTCCAGGATCAGGCAGGGCCCAAGAGGCGGATCTTCGAACCCCGCACCCTGAAAAATTTTATCCGTTTTCTGGCCTTTCCCTAAGACCGGCTCCCAAGGCCTGCCCTAATCAGCAGTGCCCGCGTTGAGAGCCTCCTCCCGCCGATCTCTGAAGCTGCCGCTTTTCCCCGGGAGATTAAGATATTACGGCGCCTTCAACTATCCTTTAAATTAACCCTGAAAAATGCCGATATGAACTAGCAGAACCCATCATCTGAGGTTTTACTATATGCGCGCGCAACAGACCCGGGCACACCTATTCTCTCGGGGACTGAAGGTCCTCCATTGCCATCCGGGCCAAACCGGCACCTCCACCTATATCCCCCTGAACCTGCGGGGATTGATGGCCGGAGAGAGGCTGACCTTTGCCCTTTACGTCAAGGGCAGCGAAAGCAACGGGGAAGGGTTTAAGTATTTTCCCTATCTGGAAGCGGGGGAAGTTCTGGAATCCAAGTGGCTGGAGCCCTTGGCCAAGATGGACATTAAATGGCTCTACTTCCGGGACGCGGATATGGAAGGAGTCCTGGCTTATCTGAACAACTATCTGCAGCTCCTGGAGGTGGAAGGACCGGCCCAGACCAAAAAGAAGCTCAATGTCCTGGCGGAGCACCTTAACCTGACCCTGCGGCAGACCTTTGCGGCTCCCCGGCTGGGGCCCCATATTCAGCTGGCCCAGAAGCATGTTGACATTATTATCAATGAATTACAGAAAGATAAATTTTCCCTGAAGATGGTCTGGGAGATTCTCTCCCGCAATTACAGCCTCTACAACCACTCGGTGAACGTCTGCCTGTTGAGCGTGGCGATGATGCTCTTTTTGCAGAAATCCAACCGGGAGAGCCGGACCATGGGCTCCGCGGCGCTGTTTCACGATCTGGGAATGACCCGCGTCTCCGAGGAAATTCTTTATAAAACCGACGATTTGACCCCTGAGGAATGGGAGGAGAAAAAAAGACATCCCTTAACCGGCATGCAGATGTTGAAGTCCCACTCCACCGTGCCGGCTGAAGGAGTCCGTTTGGTCCTGGAGCATCATGAAAATGCCAACGGCTCGGGTTACCCGGAGGGCTTGCCTCTGCACCGGCAGCACCCCTGGACCAGGATCCTGCGCCTGGTGGACGCCTATGACAGCCTCACCACCTACCGCCTATCCCGGCTGGCACAGACCCCCTTTGCCGCTTTAAAAACCCTCCAGGAACAGGAAGGGCCCCGGGGGCTGGTTTTTGATCCCCAAACCTTAAAGAATTTTATCCGCTTCCTGGCCCTTCCCTAAGGGCCTTAGCTGCAATCCTTAAGATACTGCACCAGGATATCCGTTTCGGTAATCAGTCCCACCAGACGGTCATTCTCCACCACCGGGAGGCAGCCGATCTTTTGGTCCACCATCAACCGCACCGCCTCGCACAGCGCGGTTTCCGGGGCCACGGTGACCACCACCGGCACCATGATATCCTTGATACGCAAGGTTTTCATTAAATCCCGGGTGGCCTTGGTGCCGTAGCCCAGGGCCTGGGCCAGGGAACTGCGGAAGAGGTCTCTTTCCGAAATAATCCCCACCAGGCGCTGCCTTTCCACCACCGGCAGGTGCCGGATGCGACCCAGGCGCATAATATCATTGGCCAGACTGAGTTCATCATTGACATCCAGGGTGGCCACCTCTTTAACCATGATGTCCCGGACTTGCATTTGCCTGCTCCCTGATTTGGATGAGATGATATTGTGGGGCGATGGATAGCTTGAGTGAGTAGCAAGCAATAGAAAAAGATTCCCGATAGGTCTTGACCTGCCCCCATGGATTATACCAGAACTTAAGTTAGAGTTGGGGCCAAGTCAGCCCAGAGATCCTGGCGAAGCGTAGCGGAGCCAGGATCTCTGGGGGTCACGGCAATGGCTTCGGG
>Ga0299912_10002147_pt1 | contig 16144 bp, 16 predicted proteins | sample RVTome_2_FD_207667 | JGI IMG/M metagenome (GOLD analysis project Ga0299912, IMG submission 207667) | Soil microbial communities from uranium-contaminated site in the Upper Colorado River Basin, Wyoming, United States - RVT95D214 (version 2) ... | reverse complement strand
TTTTCGTTTCTTGTTTCTTGCATTACTTATCCTCCTTTGTGAATTTTGGATTGAACCAGATGTAATAGACGGGGCGTGCGGTGAGTTTTGTCAGGAAGTATCGCGTTCGTTCGAGGCCGGGCGGCATGTCTCTGCGTCTGCCGTGGTTTTTGAGAAAGTGCCGGATCTGATGCTCGATGAATCGGGCTTCGGAATCGCCGAGCCGGTCGAATTTGTGCTGCACCCGCACCGGGTCAATCAGCTCGGCCTGTTCGATGCCGATAATGCTCAGCGCCTCGATGAACTGCACGCTTGCCGCGGACGGCTTTGCTTTGTAGGCCTTCATGCCGGCCCTTTCGAAGAACGGATTGACCCATCCCATCACAGCTACAGCCTCAACGATGGGGACATTGACCAGCGGCATCGTCTCTCGGACAAGCCGGCTCGCCAGGCCAAGGCCGCGGAACCGAGGCTCGATAATGACCCTGCTGATCCGGCGGATATTGGCGTTAATCAACTCCAATTGCGTGCTCCTGTCGAGGCCGGCAAAGATGTGATTGGTCGCGATGTTTCGCAGTTCCAGCACGACCGGTGCGTTCGAATAGACAATAACGCCGACCGGAATTTCACAGCCGGTCCTGCTCATGGCGAAGATCGCCGAAGCAGGACCAGGGTGACTGCCAAGATAGTGATAGCGGGCGAGCCGCCTGTAGTCATCCAGACAGCCCGGCACGATTTGCAGATTCTCACAAACTGAACAGCTTTGCATTTTATTTCCTCCTCTTAAGCTTGTAGATAACCTCTGCCGGGCCAGACAACTGTTTGACTACCAAGACATCGGGCGCCAGGTCGAGCAGGATGTCTTCACGGCTGGAGGCAAGGATGAAAGTCGTGCCGGTGCGTTTTGCGAACCTGTGCAGGCGATACGAGATGACCGCCGCGGTGACGCTGTCCAGCTCCGAGCAGAACTCGTCGGCGAAGACGAACTTCTTACCCGCGGCCAGAGCCATCGCCAGCCTGAAGCGGTACTGCTGGCCCGCACTGAGATTGACCGGCTGATTGAGAATGCAGAAGCAGTCGTTCAGACCGGCGACGCTGAGAAATCGCAGGCTAACCATCAGATCGGAGTCCGCCGTAAGGCGTCCCCCAGCGGAGATGCAGTCGATAAGCGTCCTGTCGTCCGGCAGAGGAATCTCAGCAAGGTTAACCTTCTCGCCGGTGGGTACGGCTTTCTCCAACTCGGCCAGAAGCACGCTCTTGCCGGCACCGGATGGGCCGGTGAGATAGACAATGTCACCGGCATCGATTTCAAGCCGGCACCCGTGAGTGAAACGTTGTTCGGTGAGCCTGCCGAGCGAAAGGCCGAACATCCTACAGACCGAAGCGACTTTGTCGGTGACGGTGCCCCGCCATTTGAAAGTCTTTGAAATGCTGTACGTTGCCATAGCTTCTCCTTCGTATTATGTATTAAGGCTTCTGCAAAATTGAAGTTAGGCATATATTATTTTAGAAAATCAGTTTCACGATTTTCTAAAAATAATCGGGTACTGCATGATAACACATTATCGAGTTAAACTTTACGTATCTTGTTTTAGAAAGAAAAAATCAAAAGAAAAGATTTTTTCTTTCCAAAAGTATGCCTAACTTCAATTTTGTAGAACTCATTTACGTATTGTGAAAGCAGCCAACGATACTCAACGCTACCCGGTCCGGCGTTCCGGTGCGGTTACGATGTTTCGGATTTCGATGAGGGTGTCGCGAACGCGGTAATAGCTCCAGCGTCTCTTTGCCGCGATCTGTCTCATCGACAGGCCCATCAGGTAGTAATCCTTCGCGATGGCGAGCTGGCGAGAATTCAGTTTGTCACGGTTCCTCAGACAGTCGATGTACGGGCCGTCCGTGAGCCGCTTTGTGATTGCGCGTATCCTACGGGCGACGCTCGTCTCGCTGACACCGCGGATCCGGGCGATCTGCCGGATACTGACGGCGTGCTCGACATACATGGTCATCAGCAGCTTGTCCGTGCCGGCCAGCAGATTCAGCCTGCTCCGGAGCAGCTCGATCCCGCATCGATGCAGGCCCTTGACGTTGTTTGTCTGCTCGCCGATATTTTCATGAATTCGTTTCATTGCCAACCCCCCGCCCTGCCTGCAAACAAGCATTTATTGCCGTATAACGATAAACAGGCTCTATCGGCCGCAAATTCGCCATTGAGCATGATTTATCAATAAAGTATGTTAAGTAAACATCATACATAATTACAACTTTACCTTACAATGCAACAAAGTCAAGTATTTTGTTAGTTTTTTTACTAAAATAATTTAAATTTCATCAAACCGCAGGTTTTACGCCTAACAAAGGCACTTTTTTGCTTGAATTTCCATGCTTTCGTGGGATGATTAAGAATAAAAAATTTGAGGAATTTCATATCGGATTCGGAGTGATACGCCATGAAAGCACTGGTTTTGAACGAAGTCAAGCAGCCGCTGGTCATGCAGGAACGGCCAGCTCCAAAAGCCGGCAATAATCAGGTCATCGTCAAGCTCAAGGCGGCGGCATTTAACAGACGCGATTATTGGATTACGCAGGGGCTGTACCCGGGGATCCGCTGCCCTGTGATATTGGGCTCGGACGGTGCCGGGACCGCGGACTTTAAGGAAAAGGAAGTTATTATCAATCCCGGCTATAACTGGGGCGAGCGGCAGGAGGTCCAGAGCAGCGATTTCAAAATCCTCGGCATGCCGGACGATGGCACGTTCGCCGAGCAGATAGCTGTGCCGAAGGAGCAGTTATTCGCCAAGCCGGAACATCTAAGCTGGGAGCAGGCCGCGGCACTTCCCCTGGCGGGCCTGACGGCGTACCGGGCACTTTTCAAACAGGGCAGGCTGCAAAGCTCGCAGACCGTCGTCATTACAGGCATCGGCGGCGGCGTGGCGTGCATAGCGCTTCAGCTTGCCGTCGCGGCGGGGGCAACCGTCATCGTGACATCCTCCTCGCAGGCCAAGATCGACAAGGCGCTGACCATAGGGGCGGCCGGGGGATTCCTCTATACTTCCGAAGGCTATGCCTCGCAGGTCAATGCCGAATTCGGCCCCGTACACCTGATCATCGACGGAGCCGGAGGAAACGCATACGGCGAGTTGATCGACATGGTCTGTCCCGGCGGCAGAATCGTCAACTACGGAGCGACCGCGGGGATACCAGGCAAGCTGGAGCTGCGAAAAGTATTCTTCAAACAACTGCACCTGGTCGGCTCGACGATGGGCTCGCCGGACGACTTCACCGCCATGCTCGATATGGTCGGCAGGCACGGAATCAGGCCGGTCGTCGATGAAGTGTTCGCTCTTAGCGAGGGCAATAAAGCGTTCAAGAAAATGAAAGTCTCATCACAGTTCGGCAAACTCGTGCTGCGAGTGAGTGACAAGTAACGAAAGAAACGAAGGTGCAAAGATGAACGATGCAGGCGATCTATTCCAGCGGGAAACGAAGTACGAGCCGGGGAAAATGCCGGGCCATAAGCTCGACTGGGAAGCAAAGCCGGATTTGTATAAGGAGTATCGGCAGGCCGGGAAGATCGAGCTGCCCGCCTTCGAGCCGGCTCGTGAGATGAGCCTGGACCAAACGCTCAGGCAGAGAAAGAGTATCCGCGATTTCCAGGCCAGGCCGATCAGTATGGGCCAGCTCGCGTACCTGCTATGGGCCTCGACCGGCATCCAACGTGTCGAGGACGGCTACGAGTTCCGCACGGCTCCGTCGGCCGGCGCCCTGTATCCGATAGAGACCTACGTGGTTGCCAATAACGTCAAATCTCTGGAGCCTGGCATTTATCACTACTCCCTCCGGGCTCATCAGCTCGAACAATTAGAGCAGCGTGACCTCCGGCGGCAAATCGCAGCGGCGGCACTCGGCCAGGGCATGTGTGCAATAGCGGCAGCGGTCTTTATCTGGACCGCGGTATTCGAACGCTGTAAATGGAAGTACGGCCAGCGGGCGTACCGCTATATCTATCTCGACGCCGGCCATATCGCCGAGAACCTCGCCCTGGCCGCCGTCAGCCTGAACCTCGGCACATGCGAGATCGGCGCCCTCTACGACGACCACGTAAACGCAATCATCGGCATCGACGGCACCGAAGAAAGCACAATCTGCATGGCCGCTATCGGCATGCCCCAGTGATGGTGATGTTAATGACTCAAATAATCTCAGGCTTACTGCCAGCTCGGCTTATATCAAACCACCTGAGCAGACGGCGCCTGGCCTCATCCAGTCTGGCTTCTTTTCCCCGCCTGTTGAGGCCGGGATAAAAATCGGACGAATCAAGGACACGACGCCATCCGGCTTGTTCGACTGCATTAAACTTGCTGCCGACAATTGACCGGGCATTCTGGATTATGTCCGAATCTTTGTGCCGCGATAGAAATTGCCGCCCTTCAAGGTAATCGGCTCTGTTGGCCAATATAATGATTCTGTATACATCCGATGCATGGGCCTGAGCACGCTCCGGATTGTGTCTCTCGCCTTCATCACGATCGTTAAATGCAAAAAGCTTTAGAAGTAGTAAATTTGTCAGTGACGGAACTTGAACTTCGAGGCCATCTCTTGCTCCATTTTCAAGTAGTAACTCATCCAAGGAAACGGTTCTCAAATCCTCCTCAATAAAACACGCTTCTTTGGTCACACGACCGTGCAGCTTTGAACTAACAAGTTTGATCCTTATATCATCCCTCTTGAATCCTTTAATCGGCGGTGCGAGGATATCGAGATACTTGTCATTGTCTTTCATGAAGTGAAGATGTTCACGACCTTCACGAACAACATATCTCAGCTCACCAGTAATGATCTCAGCAATTGCCCTACATCGTGCTTGTTCGAGGACTTGGGTTTCCGTAAGCATCAAATCTATATCGTTCGTGACTCGAATCATTTCCCGCGCTTGTCCCTCTGCTTTATAAAAACACAGGTAGACACCCAGCCCGCCAAAAATGACGGGCTTAAGCCCGATTCTGTTAAATGATTCCGCCAGTTCGGCCAATTGCTCAATTATCCTTTTGTCCATTGATATCCGCCTTTTGTAAAATACGCCGCTTGAGTTGCTCAGCGATCTTTGGCCCCCTCGGAGTATCGGAAATCATCTCAAGATACAATTCTATGTCATCGACAACCGAATCGATTAGTCGCCAATCAGGATTGAACCAAACACCCGGATCATTCGTTTCTGTGATGATTACGTTTCCAAATTCCTCGTCCGCAGTAATTGAAACCCATTTTTCCTCAGCCTTTCTTCTGAATTGTTCTATATCTTTTATAAATATTGTCATCTTATCCGTCATAGCCAAACCTTTGATTTGTGCCGCATAGAATCCACACGCTAAATAATCCTTGCACTCTCCAACTAATCCAGGAGACAGTTGTTGGATATTCTCAATGACAAATCTGTAAGTGTTTCTTCTATTTCGTTCCGTCGAATTCTTGCAGCCCTGTGCAAGTCTCTCCAGCAGCTTCTCCGGATCAGCTACAGATACAAGAGATTTGCCTCTGTTTATCAGGAGTTCTTCATCAAGTATTTTCAGCACTTTTGAGACTGTCGATAAGGTTATCTTCGCATTTCGGTTGTTTATAAAATCAACCATTTCATACAACGATGTGAAGCCTTCCGGTCTTAAGAGCAGAGCCCTGCTTACAAGGGACGATGTCCCCTGGAAGATCTTCTTGATCGGAGCGGTGTCGGGGAAGCGGTTGGGCTTGCCGGTACGCTCGATATAGATCCGGTTTGAGACCAGGATCGACATATTCCCCGACAGGTCAAGCCAGGAGATTCCTTTTTCCTCCAGAATCTTAGCCTGTTTCGTGCCTATGTATGGGGCTACTAACAAGGGTACTCTATCCGGTTCCTTGTCATTGGCAACGTAAGCAGCAAGCTGACGAGCCCCCATAAGAATATTCTGTGGAGTGGCTACAGTTTTAATCTCCACCACGGCCTTGAAGGAAGGGCCATTTTGAATCGAGAATTCTATGACCGCATTAACTCGATACCCCTCCGGCATAGAAACCTGCTCCGCGATGCTATTTATCATCAATGGGGAATACCGCTCACCCATGCTTTTGAGAGATTGTATGACTTGTTCTTCTGTAAGTCTCATTGTTATTTTCCTGATATTAGCATATTTCCTATATAGGATATATCGTACTTTTAGGAAATAAGCAATATCAAATTTCTCATTTTCAACTTATTTCCTACATAGGAAATAAGCCTATTTCAGGAAAACGCTTCGTTTTATGATGTAAAATTGACCTTTTCGTAGTTTTTTATTAAATTAAGCCATATTTGGGCTGGCATTGTATAGGGTCCGGGCCGGGTATGAGGAATGACAGATGCGTGATATGGATGAGCTTTTTGCCGCACTTGTGCGGTCGAAGTTTCGCAGCCGGTTTCGGCTTTCCGGCAAAGAAGCGGAGTATTTCAGGGATAAGGGTTTGGCGACAATCCTCCAGCACGCCCGGGATTTTGTGACAAAGAGGCTGGCCGATGCGGAACCACCCGGTATTTGTCGCTCAGCACGCAACCGGCACCTGCTGCCGGGGCTGCCTGGCCAAGTGGCACCACATTCCGAAAGGCAGGCCGCTCACGCAAGAGCAGATAGACTATATCGTCGAGGTTTTGAGACGCTGGCTGGCCGGGCAGGGCATTCAACAGCAGGCTTGCCGCCGGGAATGACTTTGCTGAATATTGTCCGAAAAAAAACCTTTGCATTCGAACGCCGGGCACCTATACTGGATTTTTGTAAGATTAGGAAAATGTAGCTCGAAGGAGTTCTGTGAAAGACTAAGACAATAGATATGATGCCGGGAAGGAGTCCTAAACCTAAAGTAGTTGTTATTGGCGGCACGTACGTGGATATGGTGATACGTTGCAGCCAGATACCAACACCCGGGCAGAGCGTGACCGGTTCGGCCCTTTCATACACAACCACCGGTCCGGGACCCAATCAAGCTATAGAAGCTGCGTTGTGCGGCTGCGAGGTGCACCTGATCAGCAAAGTCGGCGGGGATCCCTTCACTCAAATGGCCAAGAACTGTCTGGCGGAGTATAAAGTTAATACGGATTTTGTCTACACCGCCGAAGCCAAGAACACCGGGCTGGTCGTCACATTCGTTAACGCCAAAGGCGAAAACGCATCCTGTTATTACCCCGGCGCCAACAGTGCTTTACAGGCCCTGGACATTACCGAAGCCGAACAGATGATCTCCGAAGCCGACGTCTGCCTGATTCACGGCCAGTTGCCGCAGGAAGCAATCGTTAGTGCCCTTCGCTGCGCCGAATTGTACGGCGTTAAAGTTATTCTCAATCCCGCCAGACCACTGGAGCAGCAGGGCCAGACAACCAGCGATCTACCCATCGAATATTTCAAAGCAAATATTCTGATTCCGAATCTCTACGAAGCAGCCGAGATTACCGAGCAGTCAGCGGCCAACATTCGGACCGCCAAGCTCATCGGCTCGGATCTTGTGGCCCGAGGTGTGGACTACGCAGTCATCACAATGGGCAGGCGAGGCTGTATGGTCGTCGACAGAAACAGTGCCGATCACATTCCCGCGTTCGAAATCGAGCTGGTCGACCACACCGGCCGGGGAGATGCGTTTGCAGGAGCGTTAGCCGCTTATTGCGCCGTCGAGAACGATGTAAGAGCGGCGGTCAAGTTTGCCTCGGCGGCCGGGGCACTGGCCTGCACGAAATTCGGCTCAATAGAAGCACTGCCGACAAAGGCCGATATTATCCAGTTGCTGCAGAAAGAGGAAACAGAGTAATTATCTGGATTTACAAGGTATGACTTTGCCGGTTTAGTATGCTCAAGGAGGAACTGATGTCCAAAAACTCTTCGGAAGTAAAAAACTCTCAACTGGTTGACCGCTACAAAGAGCTTCGCAAGATCATAGTCGAACTGCAAAACGATGCCCTGCTAAAGTATGTATCAAAAAAGGCTCTCGACGTATGCGGCAAGAAGCTTAGAGTCATGCAGAACAATACACTCATTTTAGACGACATGGATCAAATCGACGTGATTGTGGATTATTGTATCTATGACTATCGGGAAGGCTGGCTCAACGCCGTCTCGCGGTATATGGCTGATTCGCAGCTCGATCCGGATTCTGAAAAATATACCGTGGTAAAAGCCATGTCGGAATCGTTCTACACGCTCGTGCAGGTCGATGATATCCTACCGGGAGTCGGGGCGAGAGTTAATGATCTGATGGGAGACAGACAATTCCTGCTCGTTGATATGGGACTGGGCAGAACGGCAGCAAAGGGCATGGTGATTGCTACAAGGCTTCTGCCTTTTGAAGACTTTGTGACGACGTCCGGAGCAGCTCTTCCCGTGGATCAGGAAACGCTTGAGGAAATCTTCGATTTCGCAGTTCAACATTATGGCACCGAGGATGGCGAATACATAGAAGTCGATATCCGGCAGAAGGCCGATTTGACCGCCGCCATCATTCGTATGTGTCTGGAGGCGAATGCCTCAGATCACGTTAAATATGAAGATGTGGAAAATGAGCCTATCACTTCACCTATACACAGAGAGACCCGAGTTGGCAGAAATGATCCCTGCCCCTGCGGCAGCGGGAAAAAATACAAGCGATGCTGTGGATAAAAATCGAAAACCTCTCTTGAGCGAAGTCACTTCTTAATATCCCTGACGATCTTACTTGGAGTCTAATTGTCCTTTGGCTTGATAAGCAGATACTGTGGGCTTTGTTCGGCACGTATGTTCAGCTGTTCAGTTTTCCAGTTGATGATGACTTTGCCGCCATAGATGCCGATGAGCGTGACCTCGGTCGGATCGATCGGCAGGGTGACATTGTGCTCCGGGCCTAAGGTCCAGAAGACAGCCGCCTCGCGATTGCCGCTGGTCAGCTTGAAGGCGAAGTCATTTTCATTGCCGAGATCGATTTTCTGCTGGATCGAATAACCGGCAAGAGTGGATGACAGAACCTTAGCTGCAAGGTATGCAGCCTTGGGATTCAGGTCATGTTTGACCGTTCCGAATTGATGCTCCCGCTCGTTGGGATCCGTGCCGTCATCCTTCCAGTCATACCAGATGCTGACCGGAATGTTCTGATAGGAGTTTATCAGGAACATTCGGACCAGGTAATCGGCCTGCTGCTGTTCGGTCAGGCGGGATTTGTCCCAGTTGATGTTCGAGTATCCCCACTCGCCGGAGATAACGGGAATCTGTTTCCCCGCCGGGGCGTAACGCGTGATAAGTCCGCGGAGTTTGGTGTAGTCCTGGATTACGGTCTCCGGAGGTTGCGACCGGTATGGGTGGACACTGAGAACATCGATCCAATTAAGAAGCCCATTCTTGAAACAGCCCTCAAGCCATTCAAAAGGTATCCCTGAAGTAGCTCCGGCAACAACCTGGCCGCTCGGATCGGCATTTCTTATACGCGAAGCGGCTGCTTCGACGAGCTTGCAGTAATCATCCACGCTCGGCTGCGGGCGCCAGAACTGTTCGATGTTCGCTTCATTCCATATCTCCCAAAGGATTCCTTTGCCGGCGTATCTTTTAGCGACGGCTTCGGCGAAAGCTGCAAAAGCCAAGCGGCCGGCCTCAGTCCGGACGGACCTGTCCGATTCGTAAAGTTCGTTGCTGTAGTCGAGAATGTACAGGACACGAATGCCGAGTTTTTCGCATCCGAGAGTTAACGCGTCATAGCCCGATTCATTGAAATCATAGTCGCCTTTGGCCTGCTCGATACGCGACCAGGCAAAGTCCATTCTAATAAACTTGAATCCCGCCTCGGCGATCATGTGAAGATCGCGCGGAAGGCCTGTGAAGTGGATGTTGACGCCGAAACCGTCGGGTATAGCAGGCCCTGGCAGCGGTTCAGCACCCATAGCCGCAGGCGAAAAAGCTGCTATAGTCGAAAAGAGAAAAACCATGAAGACAAATAAGAACAAAGGCCGAAGATGCAAAATGGAGATCGAAGGACTACATCCTTTATTCTGTATTCTGCCTTTTGTCTTCTGTTTTCTGTTTTCAATATTCGTACTCATTTTCTACCTTTCAATTATGATTAGCTCGCCCGATGCCCACAGGGGCGAGCGATTTAGCAGGACCGGTTCACGAACCGCCTTTTCCGCATAAGCAGAATCTTGAACCGGCAGTAATATACAACAGATATAGATATGTGTCAAACACTAAGTTGACCTGTTTTTGCAGGTATTAGAATGGCCTTGCAGGCAAAAAAAGTAGGGGTAAGCAAGAATTTGGTACCATCCTATATTTTTTGGGGAAAACCCCATCGCGCCAAAAAGCGTTTATCGCATCAGGGCTAACAGCAGTTAAGTTTACAGGTTTGATATTCTGCTGGCAGCTGGTAAAGCGATAAACGCAAAGACATGTTCGAAAAGTGAACTATCGACTTACCCACAACCATTGGGTCAGTAATAAAAGTTTTTAGCCGTGCTTTTAATGGGTTTCGGCAAGTCTGTGCTGAAGCGGGAGTTAGAGAAGCCAAAAAGAGATGGGGTGGCCATAGCCCCCCTAATAGCCCCCCTAATAGGGGCCCCATCGCTAAGGAAAGGAAAGGTAACGTAAAGGTAAGTAAAGATCTTACGTATACGGCTGATCACTCAGCTTGTACTTCGGATTCGCTTCGCAGTGAACAGCTTCACTTGCTGCATTTAAATAAAGCGCTCAGCCGGATTATTCCGCCTGCCGGATTTGTAGAATAAAAAAGGGCTGCAAACGGATGCTCACAGCCCTCAATCCTTGACAAAACCTTATACCAGAGAACTGTTCTCCGTTATTGGCATCCGAGTTCGTTTAATAGCTCCAGGATCATCCCGGCCAGATCATCAGTCGCATCTCCTGAAACATAGTCAGGGGGATCAATATCACCATCGCATCTTGAATGTGCTTCCGAGAGCTGCATGCAGGCCTCTTCATTATATCCATCTTCAATTAGCTCAGATGCAGTCTCAAGCATCTTTTCCAGATCATTCAACTGCTTCTTGCCTTTGCCCTTACCAAGGCCTTCCAAATCTCCATTCGTGACGGATTGGTTAAAGAAATTCAAAGTGTCGGCCATCATGTCATCGAATGAGGAAGAAACACTGACCAACTCCATCGTCGTTGGTGGTGTACCGCTCTCTACCCAATAATCGACTTGTTTGACTACGCCTATTCCCGGCACTATCCATTCGTAGAGTTCTGGGGAGTGGTTACCAATGTCATTATATAGGTACTTATGATGCTTGTAGGCCTTATTAAATGTGCCGTAAGGAACCGTTACTCGTTCTATTGCAACGATTTCAGTAAAACTGTAGTTAAGTCCATCGTCACGCTCTTCATAGAAAGTCCATGAGGTTCCCACTCGGGCCTGCTGGAATGCGAAGAAATCATCGCCGGTTGGATTGTATCTGAATACCGCATCCTCAGTTGACCTGACGTCGTATTGATCGTAGATATCATCGTTGTCGTTGTTGTATATCTGCAGATGGTAATAATCCAGTGAATTGAAAGTAATTTTGTTCACGAATTGCATCTCGACAGTCCATTTGTTTGTTTCATCTCCATATGACCACTTTTCAAATACACATTATTTGCCTACATGCATTGGAAACAACATTTCGGCAAATGTTGTACTGGCCATCGCCAATAAAAGTACTGACATCATTGCGAACTTATTAAGATTAGCTTTGAGTAACATGTTCCTTCTCCTTCAAAAAATGTTCTACAATTCTTCCCATTTACTGCGGATAGCCCACAGTTGAGAATGACTACTTGTCGGCTGAGTCAAGGTTCCGTCCAGTAAACCTCCTCAGAACTGAATTTACAAATTCTACGTTTTTCCTGAAAGATGTCAATTGTGGTGACGTATTTTTTGAAAAAAGCAAGAATACAAAATACAGAATTCGAGAAACCACTCAAAAATCCGCGTTCATCAGCGTTCATCAGCGGTTAATTCTTTTGTTTTAAGTGTTAAAGTAGGCAAGATTTTGATGGATTTTCGACCAAAAGCGATGGTAGTTGAAAACTAAAATCGGAAATTTGAAAATATTTTTTATTCCATGCTGCACAAGGACTTACGGTAAAAACGTTGTCTACAATTTTGTAGATTTTCGCATCAAACGCGCAGGTAGCTCCAATTATGGGGGGCGATGATATTCGCCCGGCCGAGCCGACGGCAGGCCGAAGCACCCGGCAGCCGGAAACCGCTCGCCGGAAAAGTGAATATGGTACACAGCGCTGTCATTCTGAGGCGCAGCCGAAGAATCTGGGAGCGTAAACGTTGAGATCCTTCGCTTCGCTCAGGATGACAAGGAGCCGAGGCGTGACAATTGAATAAGGGAGAGTAAAGCATGGGATTTGAACTTGATATATTTGAAGATAAGTCACTCGAAGGTGATTACCTTGATTGGCTCGTCGATACGCAGTCGGCCGATATCCAGACGCACTTCGGGCGGCTGTGGGATTACTATGCCAACCCGAAGGTCGAGACGACCGGCGCCGGTGCGACCGACAGGAAGGTCAACGAATCCGGCCGGTGCTACACGCAAGCTCAGGAATACGGCTTGCCGGCAAGAATCACCGGCCTGATGCATACCGGCCAAGCGGGAATCTTCGGAGCAAGACCCGTCAACCAGGTACAGAGAAAAGAAGTTGTTATCGAGAACGACATCGCATGGCGAGTCAACGCGGCGGTCGATTTCCTGTTCGGCAAGCCCATTACGTTTGTTTCCAAATCGCCGGATGAGCCAAAAAGTGCAGAAATTGAAAGCATCTTAAAGGCATTGTTCGCGGCCAACGGCGATATCGGATTTTTCCAGGACATGGCAGTGCTCGGAAGTGTCTACGGCTTTGTCGATTGTTTCGTCAGGCCTGGCGATAAAATCATCGAACGCGTCACTTCCTCCTCCTCACAAACCCTCTCCGCGGACCTACGCTATACGGGGTCCCTCGATGATGTGCTGCAGTTCGCGCAGACAATCGACCTCGAACTGATCGAAGCACCAAGAGCACTGCCTGTCCTGGAAGAAAACGACTACAAAAAGATCCGGTATTACGTGCAGCACTTCGGGCAGAAGAAAAACGCCCTGAGCAGAAAGAACTCATTTCTTGCAAGACTCCTCTCGGGCGGCACGCAGGCCGGTGACAATCGCCGGGTGGTAGCCGTCACCGAAATCACTTCGGCGAACGCATGGCAGCGGTACGAAGACAAACAACTCGTCGCCGAGGGCCGGCTGCCGTGGGGCTTTCTACCGGTCGTGCATATCCAGAATATCGCACAGCCGTACTACTACGAAGGTATAAGCGACGTCGAAACATTGATCCCGCTGCAGGATGAGCTGAATACACGGCTGAGCGACCGGGCCAGCAGAATCACGTTCCAGTCGTTCAAGATGTACCTTGGCAAAGGGATCGAGGGCTTCGAGGACAAGCCCGTGGCGCCCGGCAGGATGTGGTATACCGATAATCCGGAAGCATCTATCGAGGAGTTCGGCGGCGACACTGCTACGCCCAGCGAGGCTTTGCACATCGCCGAGATACGCGAGGCGATGGACAAGGTCAGCGCCGTCACGCCGCTCGTGGCCGGTGTGCTGAAGAACAAGCTCGGCAACCTGACCAGCGCGGTGGCCCTTCGTTTGACGCTGATGGGGATGCTCTCGAAGAACGACCGCAAACGATTCACCTACAGCGAGGGACTCAAGAAAATCTGCCGGACGGTCCTGGGAATACTCGATACCGCCAACATCTATAAAACCGATGAGGCGGACCGGGATGTAGAGATAATTTTTCCCAGCCCGCTGCCGGAGAACACAATGGAAAAATTAAAAGAGGCCCAGGTCAAGAAAGAACTGGGCGTACCGACCGAGCAGGTGCTCAGAGAATTAGGATACGAGAATTCATAGAACAGAAAAGGAGAGTTTATGAGTCCGATTGAGACACAGGATATTTTGTCAGAAGACATAACACCGGCAAGTGATAATGACAATGCGAGGCTTGTCCCGGTGGCCGAATCCATCCGCTATCGCAAGCGGGCACAGAGTGCCGAGAAGAAAATCGAAGCGTTGACCGAGCAATTGTCTCAGGCAAAGTCGCAAACAGCAGAGATGTCCGAGCAGTTGAGTGATATTCAGACCGAACAAAAGCTGATGCGGCAATTAGCCGCCGCGGGGGCTGTCGATCTGGAAACGGCTGTGCTGATTGCCAGAGCCAGAATGCAGGACAAAGACGATGCGGATGTGACAGGTGTAATCGAGCAGTTGAAGAAGGAAAAGCAATATCTATTCGCCAGCAGCAATCCTGGTGCAGCACCAACGAAAACCGCCGGCGCCAGGGATCGGGTGACAAACAGCCAGACACTGCTTGAAAGGGCGGCGAAAAAGGCCGCCACCACAGGCAACCGAACGGATTTGCACGAGTATCTGAAACTGCGAAGAAACTTTCTATAACTCAGGAAAAGCAACTATACTTAGCTCTGCAATTTATTGTGGAGTGCAGAACGGGAGATTAAAAAATGGCATTTACAGGAAAAGCAACGTATTCCGCTGGTACGACCCTGCCGGAGCTGGCCGAGGATGTCTCTGACCTGGTCGGCATAGTCTCACCTTATGAGACACCTTTACTAAACGCTCTGGGCGATCCGATGCGCGAGGCAACCAGCACGCATCACGAATGGCTCGAAGACGAGCTTCTGCCCAATAAGGACGCCGTCAACGACAGCACGTTTACCGACCCGAGCGCCGACACCGACGTTGTCGTCGATAACGGCAGCAGATTCCGCATCGGCGATCAGATTCAGATCGAAGGCAGCGAGGAATTGATGCTGGTGACCGGCATCAGCACAAACACGCTTACGATAGTTCGCGGCTACGCCGGCACCACGGCCGAGAATCTCGCAGACAACCAGGTGATCAACATTCTCGGCAATGCAGCTCTCGAAGGCGCCGACAAGCCCAGCGCGAGATTCACCAACCGCAGCCGGTGCGGCAACTACACACAGATATTCACCGCCGCAGTCGAAGTGAGCGGCACGGACATGGCCGCCAGCCAGTTAGGTCTTGCCGACGAACTTGACAATCAAAAGCAGGCACGCCTGCGGGAGCTGGTTCGCGATCTGGAAAACACCATCATCAACGCCGGCCAGCCCGCGAGCAATCCCGAAGGCAGCGGCTCGGTCAGACGCTCGATGAAGGGCATTATCCAGCACCTCTCGACGAACATCTTCCACACTGGCGACAGCGGCTTTCCCAGCGGCACCGCCCTCAATGAGGCGATGATCAACTACGTGCTCAGGAAAATCTGGGAGAACAGCAGCGGCAACGTGGACCTTATCGTCGTCGGCGGTTTCCAGAAGCGAAAGATCAACGCGTTTTGCTCCGACAGCCGGGCGTACGGAGCCAACGACACCACCTTCACCGATATGATCGGCATCTACGAAAGTGACTTCGGCATCTGCAAAATTGTCACCACACGCTGGATGCCGCAGGATGCGGCACTGCTGCTGGATTCATCGCGCATCAACGTGCTGCCTTTAGCCGGCCGAAGCTTTCACTTCAAGCCTCTGGCCAGCAGCGGCGACTACGAGTGCGGGCAGCTGATCGGCGAATATACCATGGAGCTCAAAAACGAAGCGGCACACGGTTTGATTCGCAATCTAAGCACCAGCTAAGCATTTACCCGATTTACCGGGGGGACATACGAGGATGGGAATCCCGCTTTATGTGCGGGATTCCATCCTCGCAAGGAGACGAACGAAATGGTTATTTTTTCAAACGATGCCGACATATTGAAATACGAGCCGATCCTGTTCGGCGAATTGCACCTGCCTTGGCAGGTATTGGCGGCGGGAACCGGGGCGGCCCTCAGCGGCACGACATTGACGGCAAGCGGAGCGGATTTCATCGCCGCACAGGTCCGGGCAGGCAGTGTCATCTACCTGCAATCGGCGGACGGTTCACTGGACGGAGCGTACGAAATCGTCTCGGTGGATTCGTCGACGCAGCTAAGCATATCGGTAGTCAGAGCCGATTCAACAGAGACAGCCGTGCCGCCGCCGGCAGCGACGAACATATCCTATCGAATCAGCACATTCGGACCACAGGCCGCCGAGGTCGGTTTTCAGTTGACCGAATACTTCGGCATCAGGCCGGGCA
>Ga0299912_10002146_pt1 | contig 16147 bp, 14 predicted proteins | sample RVTome_2_FD_207667 | JGI IMG/M metagenome (GOLD analysis project Ga0299912, IMG submission 207667) | Soil microbial communities from uranium-contaminated site in the Upper Colorado River Basin, Wyoming, United States - RVT95D214 (version 2) ... | reverse complement strand
CTCGACATCAGGAAGGTCGTGGTGGGAATCGACGGCCGGGTCGTTCAGGCCGCCTCGACTCGTGAATAAACCAGACTGAGCCCGGCTCAGATGGAGAGGGCGATCAGAAGCTGGGCCGGAAAATAGGTCCCGAGGATGATGGCCTGGGCGGGACGGAGCTTTTTGGCGAAGCGGTCATAGGCCAGGACGGAATCGGAAACAAGAAAAAGAACGGCCCCGGCAAAGGCTAAAAGCGGCCGCGTCCCCCCCTCGTTGACAAACCGGGCCGCCGCGAGCCCGGCCATGGCCGTGATGGCCGCGATGTAAACCAGGACGGGGAACTTCATTGGGCCGAGCGACGGGGACAGGATCCTGAACATCAGCAAACCGAAGATGATGAAGGGGATGAACACTCCCGCCGATATCGAATGTCCCGGGCCGGGCTTGAAGGCCAGGATGTAACAGACGTGGGCGACGAGGAAGGACACGAGTCCGGCCGTGAACCATTTCTCGGGGAACATCAGGGCGATGTCTCCAGCCAAGGAAAACAGCAGTCCGGCCAGGATGAGCATCTTATATGCGGACGGAACGGGAATCTGGGCCATGATGGCCGTCGCGATGATAAGGATCATCGTCAAGGGCTTCAAAACATGAAACAACCGCCGGCGCTCTTTGGCGTCGGCCCAGATGGCCAGGGCGGCTGAAATGACAACACAAGCCGAAAGGATGATAACGGATGTGGGAACGCCCATGACCTAATTTCTCACCTCTTTTTCTTTCCGCAGGCGCTCGCGGGCCTCCTCGAACATCGGCTCGGCGTAGGCGCTCGGCCAGGTGCGTTCCTCGAACGACCGCTTCTCGACCATCTTCAAGAAACCCTCGAACTCGTTGAAATACGAGCCGTAGATGTGGAAGCTGTCGACGAGGTCGGCATAACGCCCGGGGCGCACCGCTCTTCCCGTCTTGGCGGCCACTCGGCCGGCGATGGCCCTCTGGAGATCCGTCAGGGCGAAGACGTTCATGTAAGCGGCCTTGTAGGCGTCGCGGGAACGCCAGTGGGCGTTCATGTTCAGGACGAGCTCCTCTTTGTCGTCCTCGAGGAGGCGGCACCAGAGCCGCTGGAGGCAGGGCGGGTCGTAGGTCGGCGGGTCGAGCTTGGGGTTCCAGGTGATGGCCTGGGCCCGACGGGTGTGGCCGGCCTGGGCGAGCTTGTCGACGACGGCGCCGATCTGGTCGACGGTCTCGCCCTCGATATCGTAGGCGAAAAGGCGCTTGTGGTACGTGTAGGTCCACTTGCCTTCTTCCGGCGAGATCCAATGGTCGTGGATGCCGTCGACGACCTCCTGGCGGTAGACTTCGAGGTCCTCGAGGCCGCCCGGAAAGGCCCGGTGGATGCGCGGCTCGGCGAAGGGGTCCTCGACCGTCCAGAGCATCGTGCAGTCCCGGCTCGGCGGATCGCCCGGCTTGTCGTATTCGGTCTTTATGGCGATCCCCTGATGCCAGCAGGCGAGGACGGCCTGCTCCCAGGCTTCGGGGAGGTTCTTTCCTGACACGGCAAGCGTCGGAATGTTTCCGTTCATGAGGGCACCTCCATCATCTTCCCCGCTTTTAGCACAGGGTGAGCGGGCCGTCAACGCGGCATCGGCCTGCGGCCCCGGCCAAGGTGACATGGACGGAGGTTGAAGGAGGCGCCCGAATGTATTAATGTGACGGGAAGGAGGCGCCCATGTCCGAGGCCCGCGTGGTCTATTACGAGTCCCCTATTGGCTTCCTGGAGATCAAGGGCAGCGAGGCGGGCGTCTCCGCGGTCGAATTCGTCGACGCCCGCGGCCCGCGGTCGGGCCGGGGAGGGAAGGGGCCTCTGCCCGCCGCCCTCGCCGATTGCCTGGCCCAGCTCGAGGAGTATTTCCTGGGCGACAGGCGGACCTTCTCGGTCAAGCTCGACCTCCGCGGCACGGACTTCCAGAAAAAGGTCTGGAAAGAGCTCCGGTCCGTCGGGTTCGGGAAAACGACGACCTACAAGGCCATCGCGCGGGCTGTTGGGAACCCCGCCGGGACAAGGGCCGTCGGCGGGGCCAACCACAGGAACCCCGTCTCGATCATCGTCCCCTGCCACCGCGTCGTCGGGAGCGACGGGCGATTGACGGGCTATGGCGGCGGCCTGTGGCGGAAGGATTGGCTCCTCCGACACGAAGGTCACGACCTATCGACGATTTGACAGCCCGGCGGACGAACAGGATAAAATAAGGTCTATCCGGACAGGAAGGAGGCCTCGCATGGTCGAAACTCTGAGCCAGCTTTTCCTCAACACCGTCAAGACCTACGTCAAGGACGACCTCCTGAGGGTCAAGGTCGACGGCCGCTACGTCCCCATCTCTACTGAGGAAGTCGCCCGGCGCGTGAAGAACCTGTCCCTCGGCCTGGCCGACCTCGGCCTCGGCCCCGGGGACAAGCTCGTCATCTTCTCCGAGAACAGGCCCGAGTGGACGATGACGGACTTCGCCGTCCTCTGCGCCGGAGCGATCACCGTCCCCATCTACACCTCGCTCATGCCCGAGCAGATCAAATACATCATCAACGACTCGGACGCCAGGATCGTCGTCTGCTCGAACCGCAACCTCTGGCTGAAGGTCGAGGCGGTCAGGCACGAGCTGCCCTCCGTCCATCACTTCGTGCTCATCGACGAGGAGGGCCCCCAGGGCGTCGTCAGCCTCTCGGAGGTCATGGGCCGGGGCAAGACGATCGCGGCCTCGAATCCCGGGCTCTTCGAGAAGAGGGCCCTTGCGGTCGAGCCGGACGACCTGGCCTCCATCATCTACACCTCGGGGACGACGGGCATCCCCAAGGGCGTCATGCTGACCCACGCCAACTTCGTCTCCAACTCCAAGGCCCTCGACGCCGTCACCGAATTCACCGACAAGGACACCATCCTGTCCTTCCTTCCTCTCTCCCACGTCCTGGAGAGGATGACGACCTTCTCCTTTCTTTACAAGGGGGCCACGATCGCCTACGCCGAGAGCATCGAGACCGTGGCCGAGAACCTGCTCGAGGTCCGGCCGACGATCATGATCAGCGTGCCCCGGCTCTTCGACAAGATCTACGCCAAGGTCATGGACAACATCCTGACCCAGTCGCCGCTCAAGCGGAAGATCTTCTTTTGGGCTCTTGGCGTCGGCAAGAAATACGGCGCCCGGAAGATCCGCCACCAGCCCATCCCCTGGTGGCTCGGCGTCCGGCGCCGGCTGGCCGCCAAGCTCGTCTTTTCCAAGATCGTCGAGAAGACGGGCGGGCGGGTCCACTTCTTCGTCTCCGGCGGCGCCCCCCTGTCGAGCGACGTGGCCGAGTTCTTCTACGCCATCGGCATCACCATCCTCGAGGGCTACGGCCTGACCGAGACCTCGCCGGTCCTGACCTGCAACACCTTCGACAAGATGAAGTTCGGGGCCGTCGGGCCGCCCGTCCCCGGCGTCGAGATCAAGATCGCCCCGGACGGTGAGGTCCTGGCCAAGGGGCCCAACGTCATGAAGGGCTACTACAAGAAAGACCAGGAGACCCGTGAGGCCTTCGAGGGCGGCTGGTTCCATACGGGCGACATCGGCCATTTCGACGAGGAGGGCTTCCTCGTCATCACCGACCGGAAAAAGGACCTCATCGTCACGGCCGGCGGCAAGAACGTCGCCCCCCAGCCCATCGAGAACCTGCTCAAGGCGAATCCCTACATCCAGAACGCCGTCGTCGTCGGCGGCGGGCGGAAGTTCATCTCGGCCCTCATCGTGCCGAATTTCGAGAAGCTCGAGGCCTACGCCCGGACGAGCGGCATCCCCTTCGGCAGCCGCAAGGAGCTCGTCGAGAGGGAGGAGATCGTCGCCTTCATGCTGGCCGAGGTCAACCGGGCGACCCCCCACCTGGCCTCCTACGAGCGGATCAAGAAGGTCGTCCTCCTCGACCGCGACTTCGACGTCGATACGGAGCTGACCCCGTCCCTCAAGGTCAAGCGCCACATCGTCGAGAAGACGTTCAAGCCGCTGATCGACCTTCTCTACAAAGATTAGTGTGGTACTTCTCCCAAACTCGGGGAAGTCCACATGAGGCGGGAGAAGTACCAACATTTTTTTATTTGCATTTGCGAAAAAGCGGCCGCCGCGGCGTCTTTATTAACAGACGCCATGAACGAGAATCCGACCGGGCCGGACAAGGGGACCCCCGACGGGGCGGGGCACAGGGACCGCCTGCGCCAGAAGTTCCTCAACGGGGGCCTCGCCGCCTTCCTGGACTATGAGATCGTCGAGCTCCTCCTGACGCTCGGAACGCCCCGGCGGGACTGCAAGACGCCGGCCCGCCGGGCCCTGCGGGAATTCAAGACCTTCGGCGGCGTCCTCGAGGCCTGCCCGGAGGACCTCCAAAGGATCCCGGGGATCGGCTCCCGGAACGTCTTCGGCCTGAAGCTCGTCCACGAGGTCTCTCGCCGCTTCCTCAAGGACAAGATGATGAGCCGGCCCGTCTGCCACTCCTCCCGGGAGGTCTATGACTACCTCTGCCACGCCCTCCGCGACCTGAAGAAGGAGCGGTTCAAGGTCATCTTCCTCGACCCGAAGAACCAGGTCGTCGAGGAGAAGACCCTGTTCGAGGGGACGGTCGACTCGAGCGCCGTCTATCCCCGGGAGGTCATCAAGGACGCCCTCCGCTACGAAGCGTCGGCGCTGATCTTCGCCCATAACCACCCGTCCGGCGACCCCGAGCCGTCGTTCTGCGACCGGGAGGTCACCCGGGACCTCGTCTTCGCTGCCCGAGTCGTTCAGATCAAGGTCCTCGACCACATCATTATCGGGAACAACCGCTACTTCAGCTTTGCCGACCAGGGCCTGATCGACGACTACGACCTGATGTTCAACGGCTTTCCGAGGTGACGGATGAGAGAAAACGGCCGGAAAGGGATTGAAAGGCCGGGGCAATCCGGGTAAACTCTGGGTGCGCGCGAGGCGGCCGATGGGCAGGAAAGACGTTGAGAAGGAGCGAACGGACATGATAAAAAAAGACACGACCCGGGAAGGAGGCCCCATGAAGGACGCCGAGACCGAAGAAAAGCAGACATCCCGCCACAAGGCCATCGACGCCGCGCTCTCCCAGATCGAGAAGCAGTTCGGCAAGGGCACGATCATGAAGCTCGGTCAGAAGGGGGCGGCGGTGGCCGTCGAGGTCATCCCCACCGGCTCGATCTCCTTCGACCTGGCCCTGGGCATCGGAGGCTTCCCGCGCGGCCGCGTCGTCGAGATCTACGGTCCGGAGGCCACCGGCAAGACCACCCTGGCCCTCCACGTTATCGCCGAGGCCCAGAAGCGCGGCGGCCAGGCGGCCTTCATCGACGCCGAGCACGCCCTCTCTCCGGCCTACGCCGCCCGCATCGGGATCGACATCGACAACCTGCTCATCTCCCAGCCTGATTTCGGGGAACAGGCCCTGGAGATCGCCGAGGTCCTGGTCCGCAGCGGCGCCGTCGACGTCATCGTCATCGATTCCGTGGCCGCCCTCGTCCCCAAGGCCGAGCTCGAGGGCGAGATGGGCGACGCCCATATGGGCCTCCAGGCGCGGCTGATGTCCCAGGCCCTGCGCAAGCTGACGGCCATCGTCGCCCGGTCGAAAACCTGCTTCATCTTCATCAACCAGATCCGGGAGAAGATCGGCGTCTTCATCGGCAACCCCGAGACGACGACGGGCGGCCGGGCCCTCAAGTTCTACGCGTCCCTGCGGGTCGACGTGCGCCGGCTGTCCGTGATCAAGGACGGCGAGAGCGTCGTCGGCAACCGGGCCAAGGTCAAGATCGTCAAGAACAAGATGGCTCCGCCTTTCCGCGAGGCCCAGTTCGACATCATCTTCGGGGAGGGGATCTCGCGAGAGGGCGACCTCGTGGACGTCGGTTTCGATACGGGCATCCTCGACAAGACCGGGACCTGGTACTCCTACAACGGCGAACGGCTCGGCCAGGGCCGGGAGAACGTCAAGAGGCTGCTCAAGGAGAACAAGGAGCTGGCCGTTCAGCTCGAAGGGGAGATCCGGGCTAAGGTCGGCCTCGCCGGGGACAAGGCGGCCGAGGAAAAGGCCGCATCGAAGTAGCGGGAACTTGGCCCCTTGAGCGGGGGCTTGCATAAATCCTACATTATTGATAGGATTTAAAGGAAAGAAGAATTCAACCGTGCTCCGGCGTCGGGATTTCATCAAGGTCGCGGGTTTCGGTGGGGCCGCCTGGGCGGCGTCCCGGACCCTGCCCGCGGGAGCGCGGGAGCCTGATATTCCACAGGAGGGAAAGACCATGAATTACACCGCCAAGGACTATTCCAAGCTCATCGGCATGCCCGGGTTCAGCGAGACGCTCCTGAAGAACCATTTCACGCTTTACCAGGGCTATGTCACCAACACGAACAAGGTCCTCGACATCCTCGGCCTCATGGCCAAGGACGGCAAGACGGCGACCCCGGAGTACGCCGAGCTCAAGCGCCGGCTCGGCTGGGAATTCAACGGCATGAGGCTGCACGAGTACTACTTCGAGAATCTCGGCGGGAAGGCGGCCCTCGACCCGGCGGGCAAGCTCGGCCGGATGCTCGTCGAGCAGTTCGGCGATGTCGAGTCCTGGGAGAAGGACTTCCGGGCGACGGGCGCCATGCGGGGCATCGGCTGGGTCGTCCTCTACGAGGACCCGGCCAACGGCCGCCTGATCAATTTCTGGGTCAACGAGCACGATGTCAGCCACCCCGCCGGATGCCGGCCGCTCCTCATCATGGACGTCTTCGAGCACGCCTTCATGATCGACTACGGCCTGAAGCGGGCCGACTACATTGAGGCCTTCTTCAAGAACATCGACTGGACCGCCGTCGGGTCGAGGCTCAAATAAGGTTACTTCTTCTTTTTTCGGGGGATTACGGCGGTGAATACCGCCCCTTCCCCTCCGGCCGCCGCGGCCCGGTGAGGCCATGACCAACGACGCTATCCGGGCCGAGAGGGTCCGTCCGCTCAACGACAAAAAGACGACCGGGCGTCCGCTTGTCGTCTATTGGATGCAGGCGGCCCAGCGGGCCCGGACGAACCACGCCCTGGAATACGCCGTCCGCGCCGCGAACGAACTCCGGAAACCCCTGGTCGTCTTCTTCGCCCTGACCGAGGACTATCCCGAGGCGAACGAGCGTCACTACGCCTTCATGCTCGAAGGTCTCAAGGAGACGCGGGAAACGCTGCGCGGCCGGGGCATCCCGATGGTCGTCCGACGGGGCGGGCCGGACAGGGAGATCGCGGCCTTCGGCCGGGACGCCGCCATGGTCGTCGTGGACGACGGCACCGTCCGCGTCGAACGAGGCTGGCGCCGGTCGGCCGCGGCCGCGCTCGAGTGTCCCCTCGTCGAGGTAGCGACGAACGTCATCGTCCCGGTCACGGCGGCGTCGCCGAAGGAAGAGTACTCGGCGGCCACTCTGCGCCCGAAGATCTATCGCCTGCTCGACGGCTTCCTGACACCCCTTCGGGAGACGCCCCTGCGCGTCAAGTCCGTCGAGCCGGCCATCGACAGCTGGGACATCGGCGACACCGCTGCTGCACTGGCCCGGCTTGACCTTGACCGGAGGATCGGACGTATTCCGTCCATTAGGGGCGGAGCGTACGAGGCCGAAAAACGGCTCGGCGTCTTCGTCAAGAACAAGCTCGCCGCATACGCCGAGGCGCGGAACGATCCTTCCCTCGACGCGCTATCCGGACTCAGCCCGTATCTCCACTTCGGCCAGATCTCGCCCCTGGCCGTGGCCCTGGCCGTGAAAAAGGGCCCGCGCTATGGGCAGGCCGCTTTCCTCGAAGAGCTCATCGTCCGGCGGGAGCTCAGCTTCAACTTCGTCCACTACAACCGGGCTTACGACCGTTTCGAAGGCCTGCCCGAGTGGTGCCGGCAGACCCTCCTCGAGCACGCCGGCGACCCCCGTCCCTATCTCTACTCCTGGACGGATCTCGAGAAGGCGGCCACGCACGACCCCTACTGGAACGCCGCACAAAAAGAGATGGTCCTGACGGGCAAGATGCACGGCTATATGCGCATGTACTGGGGGAAGAAGATCCTGGAATGGTCGGCTTCGCCGCGGGAGGCCTTCCGGACGGCCCTCGCACTGAACAACGCCTACGAGCTCGACGGCCGTGATGCCAACGCGTTCGCCGGTGTCGCCTGGGCGTTCGGCAAGCATGACCGGCCCTGGGCCCGCCGCCCCGTGTTCGGCCTGATCCGCACCATGAACGCCGCCGGGCTCCGCCGCAAGTTTGACGCCGACGCCTATGTCCGGAAGGTCGAAGCCCTGGCTCGCCCCTGACCCGGCCGCGAAATCCCTGGAAAACCGCCGCGAAACGGATTATCCTGAAGAGGAATCGGACGAGGAGGTCCGCATGACCAGCGAAGAGATCCCGCGGTCGGACAAGCTGGGGCTTTCCCCGGGAACACTGATGCACGTCGGCCCTAAGAGGACCGAGAAGACACGGATCACGGTCATCGATTACGACGAGGCCGGATTCATCGAAAAAGAAGTCGGCTCGGTCGAGGAGTGCTTTCCGTTCAAGGAGACGGCCACCGTCACCTGGATCAACGTCGACGGCGTCCACGACGCCGAGGTCATCGACAAGCTCGGCAAGCGGTTCGACATCCACCCTCTCGTCCTCGAGGATATCATGACGACGACCCAGCGGCCGAAGACCGAGGATCTGGGGAACGCCGTCTTCATCGTCCTGCGGATGATCGAATACGATGAAAAATGTTCCGAAACGACGGCCGACCAGCTCAGCCTCATCCTCGGCCCCAACTACGTCCTTTCGTTCCAGGAGATTCCGGGCGACTGCCTCGGCCCGGTGCGCGAGCGCATCCGCGGCGGCAAGGGCCGCATCCGCAAGCTCGGCCCGGACTACCTGGCCTACGCCCTGATCGACGCCGTCGTCGACAACTACTTCTTCGTCCTGGAGAAGCTCGGCGAGAAGATCGACGGCCTCGAGGAGCGGCTGATCGCCGAGCCCCGCCGGGAGCTCCTCCACGAGATCCACGCCCTAAAGAGGGAGATGATCGACCTGCGAAAATCCGTCTGGCCGCTCCGGGAGGTCGTCAGCGGGCTCGAGCGCCTGGAATCGCCCCTCATCAAGAAGACGACGGATGTCTTCCTCAGGGACGTCTACGACCACGCCGTCCAGGTCATCGACACGGTCGAATCCTTCCGGGAGATCCTGACGAGCATGCTCGAAACCTATCTCTCGAGCATTTCCAACCGGATGAACGAGGTCATGAAGGTCCTGACGATCATCGCCACGATCTTCATTCCCATCACGTTCATCGTCGGCGTCTACGGCATGAACTTCGAGGTCATGCCGGAGATCAAGTGGCGCTGGGGATACGCCTTCATCTGGGCGGTTATCCTCGCGGCCGCCGGAACGATGGTCGCCTATTTCCGCAGGAAGAAGTGGCTTTAGAAGAGGATGCCGTCGACCGAGTCGTTCGTGAGGTCGTAACGGCGGATTTTATGGTAGAGGGTGGAGCGGGAAATGGCCATATATGCAGTTTAAATAACACATAATTAGATAATAAAAGAATATTAGATTTAAGTGTATAAATAATGGTCATTTAATAACGTTGATTGATTTTTCATAACCCTGTAAATGGACGAGGGCTAGGCCGACGCGGACAGCGGTTCCGGGCCTTGAACAGGCCCGCGTTTTGTGATAGCCTCTTCAAGCAAGGATGGGAGGATCGATGAACGGAAGAATCCGCGCCAAGAGATCGGCCCTTATTCTCGGCTTCGTGGCAGGGGCCGGTATTCTTATTCTAGCCTATGGGGTCATGTGCTTGGCCATCGGCGCCGGCGTCGACGACGCTCTCGAGAAGGCCCGCGGCCGTTTTTCCGAAAACGACACGGACGGGCTTGTCGCCATGATGAACTCCAGCGATATTCCGCTTAAGGACAGGAACCTGGCGGTTTGGGCTCTCGGGCAATTGGGGGATACTCGGGCCACGGCTTCCCTCGAAATGCTGCTGACGGGAAAACCGTGCGACCACGCCTCGGCGGTCTGCCAGCGCGGGCTCAAGAAGGCGATCCGGCAATGCCGGGGCGGCGTCAACATCAGTAGCTGGGCCTGGAAACCGTTCGTCCTCTAAGCCCATTTTTTTTCTCCCGCTGCCCCGTCGCTAGTCCGCCGTTCGTCCGATCGAGCGCTTCCTTAAGGTATCTCGCCGTGATGGAGCCACGGCTGTGGGCCACCTTCTCCGGGGTTCCCTGGGCGACGACGCGCCCTCCGGCTTCGCCGCCCTCGGGGCCGAGGTCGATGACGTGGTCGGCGCTCTTGATGACGTCCAGGTTGTGCTCGATGACGACGACGGTGTGGCCTTCGCCGACAAGCTTCTGGAACGAGCGCAGGAGGACAGCGACGTCGTTGGGGTGGAGCCCGATCGTCGGCTCGTCGAAGAGGTAAAGGATTTTCTTGCCCTTCTCGTGGACGAGGTGGTAGGCCAGCTTGATCCGCTGCAGCTCGCCGCCGGAGAGGGTCGTCGTCGGCTGGCCGAGCTTGAGGTAGCCGAGGCCGACCTCGACCAGGGGATAGAGCTTCTTGGTGATCTCGGGCCGGCCGGCGAAAAAGAGGAAGGCCTCGGTGACGCTTAGGCCGAGGACTTCGTCGATATTCTTGCCGTTCCAACGGACCTCGAGGATGTCCTTCTTGAACCTCTTCCCCTTGCAGGCGTCGCAGACGAGGCTGACGTCCGAGAGGAATTGCATTTCGACGACCTGGACGCCGGCGCCCTTGCAGTCGTCGCACCGTCCGCCGGCGGTGTTGAAGGAGAAATAGCCGGGCCGGAAGCCCATAAGCTTGGCCTCGCGGGTCTGGCTAAAGAGGTCGCGGATGCCGTCCATGGCCTTGGTGTAGGTGGCCGGGATCGACCGCGGCGACGCGCTCAGGGGCGACTGGTCGACCATGATGACCTTGTTGATCTTGTCCTTGCCCCGGATCTCGCGGAAGCCGTTGTCGGAGACGCCTTCGAAGCCCTGGTAGAGGACGTCGTGGAGAAGTGTGCTCTTGCCCGAGCCGGACACACCGGTGACGCAGGTGAAGATACCGAGTGGGATGCGGACGTCGATGTGCTTGAGGTTGTGCTTTTGAGCATCGCAGATCTCAAGGCACGACCTCGACGACCGCCGTGTTGGAGGGACGGCGATCTCCTTATCGCCGCGGATGTACTGGGCGGTGAGCGAGTCCCGGCTGCGGAGGAAGCCCGGCCAGGGACCGGCGAAGACGACCTCGCCGCCGGCCTCGCCGGCGCGCGGGCCCATGTCGATGACGTGCTCGGCGGCCCGGATGATGTCCGGGTCGTGCTCGACGACGACGACCGTGTTGCCGATGTCCTTGAGCGACTGGAGGATCTGGACGAGGCGGTGGTTGTCGCGGGGGTGGAGCCCGATCGAAGGCTCATCGAGGACGAAGAGGGTCCCGACGAGCGAAGCGCTGAGGGCCGCGGCCAGGTTGATGCGCTGGGCCTCGCCGCCGCTCAAGGTGAAGGTCATGCGGTCGAGGGCGATGTAGTCCAGGCCGACCTCGAGGAGGAACTTGAGGCGGCCGCAGACCTCCTGGACGAGCTTGTCGGCGACCTGGCGTTCGAACGGCTCGAGCCGGAGGTCGCGGAAAAAATCGGAGGCTTCGCCGACGGTCATCCGGACGACCTCGCCGATGTTGAGGCCCTTGATCCTGACGCTCAGGGCGCGGGCGTTGAGGCGGGTTTTTGCGCAGGAAGGGCAGGCGATGTATTTCCGGTAGCGGCTGAGCAGGACCCTGACCTGGACCTTGTACTTCTTGGACTGGAGCCACTCGAAAAAACCCTTGACGCCGTAGTAGCCTTCACCGCCGTCGAGGACGAAGCGCCGGTCCTCCGGCCGGAGGTCGCGGAAGGGGACGTTCGTCGGGATCTTCCGCCGCCGGGCCTCGGCCAGGAGCTCCTTCTGCATCCCCTTGGACAAGGGCTTCGTCCAGGGCTCGACGGCGCCCTGCTCCAGCGTTTTCGCCATGTCGGGGATGACCTTGTCCTCGTCGACGACGGCCAGGTCGCCGAAGCCGTGGCACTCGGGACACGCGCCGTGGGGGCTGTTGAAAGAGAAGAGGTTGGGGTAGGGATCATCGGCCGGCAGGCGGCAGGTCTTGCACTCGAGCTTTTCGGAGAAGCGGAACTCCCGGCCGGACTCGGTCCGGACGAGGACACGGCCCTCGCCCTTCTTGAGGCCCATCTCCAGCGAATCGGCCAGCCGCTCCCGCTCGTCGACGCCGAGAGTGAGCCTATCGATGAGGATGTCCAGGGGCCCGCCGTCATTGGCCGCGGCGTCGAGGTCGACGACGGCGCCGGCGGCGACCGCCCGGGTGAAGCCGTCCTTCTTGAGCGAGGCCAGGCTCCTTTCGCGGGGCCAGGCGAAGGTGACGAGCGCCCGGGTCCCGCGCGGCAGGGCGGCGAGCTCCGCGATCATGCCGTCGACCGTGTCGCGCAGGACGGGCCGGCCGCACTGGAGGCAGTGGACGGTCCCGATCCGGGCGAACAGGACCCTGAGGAAGTCGAAGATCTCGGTGACCGTGGCCACGATCGAGCGGGGGTTCTTCGTGGCGCCCTTCTGCTGGATGGCGATGGCCGGCGGGATGCCCTCGATCGTCTCGGCGTCGGGCTTGTCCATCCGTTCGAGGAACTGCCGGGCGTAGGAGGAGAGCGACTCGATGTAGCGGCGCTGGCCTTCCGCGTAGAGCGTGTCGAAGGCCAGGGAGGATTTCCCGGAGCCGCTGACCCCCGTTACGCAGATGAGCTTGTTGAGAGGGACGTCGAGGTCGATCCCCTTGAGGTTGTGCACCTTCACGCCGCGGAGGATGATGCTGTCTGTCGTCGCCATAGCTGATACCGAATTGACCATTATAACACGCATTGGGGACATGTACCCTTGGTATGTGTCCCCGTTCTTTTTGCTATAATGGGCGGCTCGGAGAAGGCCCATGTCGTTTATCTTTGTCTTAGGGATCGCCGTGGCCCTGGCCATGGACTGCTTCGCGGTCACCATGGGGCTGGCCTGCGGGGCCAGGGGCCTGACGATGAAACAGGCTGTCCGGATGGCGGTCTATTTCGGGGGCTTCCAATTCGTCATGCCCGTAGCCGGGTGGCTGGCCGGCGACAAGCTCCTCGGCTTCATCGAGCACTTCGACCACTGGGTCGCTTTCGGGCTCCTGGCCCTGATCGGCGGCCGGATGGTCTACGAATCGTTCGAGTTCAGCGGCGAGGAGAAAGCCTGCCGCCCCGACAAAACCCAAGGCACGAAGCTCGTCGTTCTCGCCCTTGCCACCAGCATCGATGCCCTGGCCGTCGGACTGAGCCTGGGCGTCGTCCGGACGAGCATTCTCTGCCCGGCGCTCGTCATCGGGGCGATGAGCTTCGCCCTGACCATCGTCGGCGCCAAGCTCGGGCCGGTCGTCGGCCGCATCGTCGGCAAGCGGGCCGAGCAGCTGGGCGGGCTCATCCTGATCGCGATCGGCGCGAAGATCCTGATCGAGCATCTCGCCGGCTGAGTGCTCGGGACTGCGCCCTTTTTAGCCCTCGGCCCAGGCTCCGTCCTGAGCACGCATGGGGACATGCACCTTCGGTACGTGTCCCCCTTATTGATATGAGCGTTGCCGCCCGATATGTCGAGTCGGCTAAAACGGGAAAATAACGAAGACGAAAAGATCCCAAACCGTGTGACTGACGACATTGAGGAGCGGCGAGCGAAAACGGAAGTAGAGCCAGCCCCAGAAGACGCCGCAGAGGGCGGCGGCGAGGACCAGCATGAGGTTCCCGCCGGCCAGGTGGACCGCGGTGTAGAGCAAGACGGTCAGGGCGAAGCCGAAGGTGCGGCTCGTCGACGCGCCCGTCCTTTCCTGAAAAAACCCCCGCCAGAAAAGCTCTTCGCCGGGGCCGATGATGAAGACGATTAGAAGGACGATGCGAAGGAGAGGGACCCCGGATCGCAGAGCATAGACATTCCCGATGCCGGAAGCTGCGAAAGGAAAGATCCGGAAGGCCACGGTGCGTCCGACGGCGAAGACGGCATAGAGGGCCGCGGCCGAGGCGATCCCGATCGCGGCCTTGCGGAGAAGGTTCGATCGGAGGTCTTCCTTCAGCCTCCGCGCGTAGCCCCTGTCGAGGACGAAGCTCAGACCGACGACGATGACGACGTTCGAGGCCAGCCAGGCCCAAAAATCGAGCGGGCCCAGGCGCCGGATGCGGAAAAGGGCGATGAAAAGGACGGCCGCCAGCGCTCCGGCCGCTGCGACGAGCCCGGAGTTCGGACCGGACCGCCTGCCGCTCACCCCCACTTAAGGAATCCCTCGAGGATGACCGCGGCCGTGCTGAGCAGGCCGAAAACGAGGTTGTGGTTGGCCGTCGCCCCGTCGAGAACGACGAAATCCATGGGTTGTCGGGGTGCCGCGCGCCTCACGGCCCGGCCCCACAGGCGGAAAGCGTTCGGCAGGGCCAGCAGGACGATGAGGAACGCCAGCGGCATGGGGCGGAGGGGGCCTCCGGCCGGTCGCGGGACGGCGATGAGAACCATATCGATGAGGAACGGGGCGAAGAGGAGACAGCCGTAATAGACGAGCGAGCGCCGGTCGCCGAGGGCGCCCGCGACCGTGGTCACGTGTCGCTCGCCGTCCGAGGGGATGTCCCGCCAGTTGTTGGCGTGGAGGATGGCGCTGACGAGGAGGGCCATGGGCACGGTCCACAAGACGGGCAGCCAGGAAAACGAATTCGTCTGGACGACCCAGGCGCCGGCCGCGCCGAGAAGGCCGAAATTCAGGAAGACGGCCAGATCGCCGAGAGCGCGGGCTTTGAGGAGCGTATAGAAGACGCCCACGGCCACCCCGACCCCACCGACGATGAACAGGGATTTCCCGGTCACCCAGGCGATGAGGAGACCGGAGACCGTGCCCAGGGCGAAAAGGACGACGGAGCCGCGGAGGACCTGGCGGTCCGTTAGCCAACCGCGGACGATGGCCCCGCTCACGGGAGTCACGTCGCGGTCGAGGCCGCGGTGGAAGTCGAAGACATCGCTGAGCATGTTGGACGCCGAGTGGAGGACCATCATGGTTGCGAGGGCCCAGAAGAATCGGGTTGGCGCGAAACGAGCCCCTCCGATGACGACGGCCAGGGCCGTCCCGAAAACGACCGGCATCGTCGACGCCGGCAGGGCCCAGGGCCGGGCGGCGACGATCCATTTTTTTACTTTTTCCATGACCGTTGTATAGCATAGGCTCCGAGAAGCTTCAAGAAAGGCGCCTCGGGAGAAAAGGCCGGGCTGTGGTCTAAGGTGCTTGACTTGCCGGAGACCTCCTCTTATGCTTAATTTTCTCCCCATGGGCCAACCGACGCACTAAGCCGGCGGTCGCCCGGGCGGAAAGGAGGATGAGCGTGTATTCCTTAAAAGACAAAATCGTATTCGTCACCGGCGCGAGCTCGGGGATAGGAGAGAGCACCGCCCAGGCCTTTGCCGCGCAGGGAGCGAATATCCTGATGTGCGCCCGCCGCGCCGAAAGACTCGAGAAACTGGCCCAGGCCCTCGAGTACGAGTACGGCGTCGCCGTCCACTATTTTCGGCTGGACGTGCGCGACCAGCCCGCCGTCGATAAGGCCATCGCCGGGCTCGCTCCGGAATGGCGGGCGATCGAAATTCTCGTCAACAACGCCGGGCTGAGCCGCGGCCTGGATAAGCTCCCCCAGGGCCTGCTCGATGACTGGGAAGAAATGATCGACACGAACGTCAAGGGGCTTCTCTACGTCAGCCGGGCCGTCATCCCGGGGATGATCGAACGGGGGAGGGGACACATCATCAACATCGGCTCCATCGCCGGGCACGAAGTCTATCCCGGGGGGAACGTCTATTGCGCCACCAAGTTCGCCGTGCGGGCGCTGTCGAAGGGTTTGCGGCTCGATCTGAGCGGGACGCCCATCCGGGTGAGCGAGGTCGCGCCGGGCATGGTCGAGACGGAATTCAGCCTCGTCCGTTTCCACGGCGACGCGGAGAGGGCCGGCAAGGTCTACCAGGGCCTGACGCCGCTCGCGCCGGACGACATCGCCGACGCCGCCGTCTGGTGCGCGACCCGGCCGCCGCACGTCAACGTCAGC
>Ga0299912_10002145_pt1 | contig 16147 bp, 23 predicted proteins | sample RVTome_2_FD_207667 | JGI IMG/M metagenome (GOLD analysis project Ga0299912, IMG submission 207667) | Soil microbial communities from uranium-contaminated site in the Upper Colorado River Basin, Wyoming, United States - RVT95D214 (version 2) ... | reverse complement strand
CCCATGCCGTGAAGCCTAATCTCATCTACCATCAGTTATTCCTCAACAACACGATGTCGCTCTGGCGGGGCAATGCGCGCGGAACGGTGTTGCCCTCATCAAAGCAACTCTTATGGAATAACTTTATTCCAGTATTAACTCTTCGGTTTTTCCTGAAACAATGTAATTAGAGTATTTACGGCGCCCGCTTCGCGTATGACGGGTCCACCCCGTAGACGCCCAAAAAATGATATACACATGCCCGGCTCTATCAGGTGTGACTAGATTGAATCCCGACAAGTTCTACTCAAAGCTGGGTGCATCCTTCCAGCCGGGCGTCCTCACCACGGTGGTGCTGGCCGCCGAGGAGCTGAGGCGGCAAGGAAAGAGGATCATCGGCCTCACCGGCGGCATGTACGACGAGGAGAGCTTCCCGTGGAGGGAGGTGCGCCAGATATTCATGGACGCATCGGAGCAGGACTGGAGGGTCATGCTCCAGTACGGCAGCACGGCTGGCCTGATGCCTCTCCGCGAGGAGCTGGCCAAGTTCATGAAGGGCCACGGGATAAACGCCAACCCCTACAAGGAGATCATCGTAACCACGGGTAGTCAGGAGGCCCTGGACCTGGTGACGAGGATATTCATCGAGAAGGGTGACGTCGTCGTGGTCGGGGCCCCCACCTACCTTTCCGCCCTCTCAGCCTTCAAGACCAACGACCCGGATCTCAGGACGGCTACCGTGGACGACGATGGCATGAACCCCGAGGCGCTGGAGAAGACCATCAAGCAGGTGGAGAAGGAGGGCAAGCACGTGAAGCTCGTCTACGTGATCCCCAGCTTCCAGAATCCCACAGGCACAATGATGCCTGTGGAGCGCCGCAAGAAGATACTGGCCCTTGCGAAGAAGCACGATTTCCTGATACTGGAGGATAACCCATACGGGTACATCAGCTTCGAGGGCCCCATGCCGACGCCCATCAAGGGCCTGGACGACGAGGGCCGCGTCATGTACACCAGTACCTTCAGCAAGATAGTGAGCCCAGGAATGAGGATAGGGTGGCTCGTCGCCCATGGGGACTTCATAGCCAAGATGGTGGAGGCAAAGAGTAACATCAGCATCAGCAACAGCCTCATAGACCAGTACGCGGCCGCCAAGCTGTTCCAGCAGGGCGTCGTCTCGAAGCAGATCGAGAAGATGACCAAGGTCTACAGGAAGAAGAGGGACGTGATGTTGGAGACCATGGCGGCCAGCTTCCCCAAGGAGGCGAAGTGGAACCACCCCAAGGGGGGCCTCTTCCTCTGGGTCACGCTGCCTAAACGAGTGAACGCGACGGAACTCCTCATGGAGTCCATCAAGCGGGGCGTGGCGTACATCCCGGGAAGCAACTTCTACACGACGGACACACACAACCACATACGGCTCAACTACAGTCACCCCAGCATACAGGACATAGCTGAGGGCGTCCAGATACTAGGCCGGCTCCTCAAGGAGCGGGTCTAGACCCATCTTCTTTAACCAATATATGTAGTAATCATCCCGTTCTACGGCCTATAATGCTTATAATTCAACCGGTTCACCATGAAAATGCCTTGAGTCCACGAAGATCAAGCTTCCAGATAGCTGTAGATGTGTTAACGGTCATTAACGAGGGAGAGTCCAGACCGACACGCATCATGTATGCGTCCAATCTCTCGTGGAACACGCTGAGGAGCACCTTAGACCTGCTGGTGAACAAGGGCTACGCCGAGGAGGGGTCGGACTTCCAAACGAGGAGCAAGCAGTACAATATAACCCAGTCAGGGATGAACGTCCTCAAGTACTACGACCGTCTAGAGGACCTGGTGAAAGTCGAGCCCAGAGTTTAACCTACACTCTCTTCACCGGAGCTTCAACAGCAACGTCTACCAACGTGTTCAAATACACAGGGATCTCTTCACCCTAAATCTTATACCCCCCGGCATCGAAATCATGGTGCCCCGAGGTCCCCCATGAGTCTAAACGAGCGGGAGGTCCTGTTCCTCCGTACCCTAGGCAGCTTCGCCCACGGTCACGTCGGCAAGGACACACTCAGGTCCAAGCTATTAGAGCAGGGAATGGATGAACAGGAGTTCAAGACGGTGAAGAAGAAGCTCCTATACTCCGGTGTGATAGGGATCGTCTACGGCAACATCACTTTAGAGGACGCAGGTGTCCTGAAGCGCATCACGGAGGGTCGTGAAGGCGAAACCGTTCCTAAGGAACCAGATAAGGAATAGGCGTAGACCAGTTCAATCACAAGTAATAGAGCGGTTGAAACCACTTCATTGGACGATAGGATGAATAAAAAAATCGAGTCTAGTAGTCGACGGGGATGGTCTGCATGAGCTCGAAGAGTCTGAGGAACGCCTTGCTGTACCTAATGATGGCGCTCATGTTGCCCTTGAACTGCAGCATACGCGTCATTATGGCGTTGCTTCCGTCCACCTCGCCCTTGTTCACCTGCACCCAGACGCTGTAGGGGCCCTCCAGGGTGAAGTCCGTTTTCTCGCCCGCCCCTAGCTTCTTGACCTCCGTGATCTTTCCATCCACGAACTTGACGTAGATGGCGGGAAGCTCGGGCTTGTCCGTGGCCCTGTAGGTGAACGTGGCGTTGAACATCTTGGTCTTTATGCCGAACTCCTCGTCGGCGTTGGCGACCTCCTGACACTTCTTCCAGTAGTTCAGGCTTAGATACTTCATGTTATGCACCTGATTGTCAATGAAACTGCCTGAACGGTTTAAATAACTTACTCTTACAGAGAAGCGGGCAGTAATTACAAGCCTTACTGGGGCACCCAGCCCTTAAAACACGCGGACCCACCTGTTTTATACTCACCCGCCCAATATCAGAGGATACGAGATGAAGAACCTCCTCAAGGAGAAGCTGAACAGGGGCGACGCTGTCATCGGCACCTTCATCGAGATGGGCCACCCCGACGTAACCGAGATACTCAGCCCCATGGGCTTCGACTGGCTCCTCATCGACGGGGAGCACAGCCCCATGGGCTTCGAGACCATGGAGAGGATGATGCAGAGCATGAGCGGCTCCGAGTGCACCCCCATGGTGAGGCCCCAGTGGAACGACCCCGTTATAATCAAGCGCGTCCTGGACATCGGCGCCCACGGCATACTGGTGCCCTGGGTGAACACCCGGGAGGAGGCCGAGGCCGCCGTCAAGGCGTGCAGGTATCCTCCCGAGGGAATCAGGGGCTGGGGGCCCAGGAGGGCGTCCCGCAGGGACCCGGACTACAGGGAGACGGCCAACGCTGAGGTGATGGTCACGGTCCAGGTGGAGACCAGGAAGAGCCTGGACAACCTGGACAAGATAATGGGGGTGGAGGGCGTTGACGCATGCTACGTCGGGCCGTGGGACCTGAGCAACAACCTGGGCTTCAGCGTGCCCCCCAAGTACGGTAACCCCAAGTTCATAGAGGCCCTGGACCACGTCATCAAGGTGGCCGAGGACCACGGTAAACCCGCGGGGCTGTACTGCAACGTGGACAACGTGGCCTGGGCCATAGAGAAAGGCTTCAGGTACAACACCGTGGGCAGCGCAGACAGCTTCATGGAGGACGGGGCTAAAACCGCTTTGAAGAGGGCGGGGCGCTAGCCCCCCGGCCTCTGCTCTCCCAGGCTGACACCCTTCACGGGGTCAATGTAGACGGTTAAGCCTTCGCTGACTTGGACGTGCACAACGCAGTAGCCCTCAGGTATATGGTCCATGGACTCCACTGTGCCCCGGTCCAGCTGGCACCCGAAGGGCCCGTACTCCACGACCCTGATGCTCATCGCCTCATGTTCGGCAGTGTAGCGATATAAGATCGACTAACTAGGTTAGAGAGGGGAGGCTGGCGAACAAGGAAAGATGTTAAGTAAAAAAATGGCGGATCAATGTTTGAAGCTGAGGGAGGACCCAACCCTTAGGGATTACTCCTTCAGCTTCGCAAGCCTCTCGTTTACGTTCGCCAGCTGAGCCTCCAGGTGTTCCTTGACTTCCTCGAGCATCTGGACCTCTTCCTCTGCGGACATCACCTCGTGGCATCCGCAGTGGGCTCCGTGGCAGCCGTGGTGTCTATACATCATCTTCTCTGTCTCCGTCAGGCTGTGTCTCCGGGAAGTGCCGCCTGTAGTACTCCTCCATCTGGTCGAGGAATCGTTTCCTCCGCAGCATGTACTCCAGACCCGTCTTCAGGTGTCCTCTGCCTTCGTCGGTGATCTCGTAGATTCTGCGGGTCCGGCCCGCGTCGCTCTCCCCGTGGCTGGACCTGAGCAGCCCGTTCTCCTCCATCCTGTTCAGGATGGTGTATATGGAACCGGTCCTGAACCGGCCCTCCAGGACGAGGCCGCGCTCCTCCATCTCGGATATGAGTTGGTACCCGTGCATGTGCTCCTCGTTCAGTAGCAGCAGTAGCAGGAACTGTATCCAGCCCCTTTCGGGGAGGGGGTGGTGCCTGTGGTGGGCTTCGTGGCATCCTCCATGGCAGTCACACATACCTAACAGTGTTAAACATAACAGCGTTAAATATAAGGATTACCTAACAAAGTTAAGTATACAGGCCACGAAAACATCGCGAACCACCCGGCTCCTACAGTTTTATATAGGATCGGCCGCACCTTTTCATGAAACGTTCAGAGTTGAATCGACTTGGAAGCCAAAGAAGCGCTAGACAAGATACTCATGCCCAAGAGCGTAGCCGTCGTGGGAGCCAGCACGGACCCTTTCAAGTGGGGCTACATGCTCCTCAACGCCGTGAAGCAGAGCGGCTTTGAGGGCTCCATCTACCCCATCAATCCCAAGGCCGAGGAGATCCTGGGGCTCAAATGCTATGGGAACGTTAAGGACATCCCTGGGCCAGTGGACATGGCCCTGGTGGTGGTGCCAGCCAAGTTCGTTCCAGGCGTCTTCGGTGACCTCAAGGAGAAGGGCACCAAGGGCGCCGTGATCATCACAAGCGGCTTCAGCGAAGCTGGCGAGGAGGGCAGGAAGCTCATAGAGCAGACCCTCCAGGTGGCCAAGGGCAGCACCAGGTTCATAGGCCCCAACTGCATGGGCGTCACCAGCAGCAAGGCCAAGCTGAGCGCCCTCATGATACCGTTCCTCCACGAGAGCGGTGAGGTCAGCTTCATAAGCCAGAGCGGCGGCTACGGCCTTCAGCTCTACATACGCGCCTCGGCCATGGGCGTAGGCGTCGGCAAGTTCATCAGCAGCGGCAACGAGAGCGACCTGAAAGGCTACGAGTTCGTCAAGTACTTCGGCGAGGACCCCGAGACCAAGATCATCGCCATGTACATCGAGGGCCTCAAGGAGGGCCGCAAGTGGTTCGAGGTTGCTAAGCAGGTGTCCAAGAAGAAGCCCATTGTAGCCATCAAGGTGGGGGTCACCGAGGCCGGCAGCAAGGCCGCTGCAAGCCACACGGGCAGCATCGCAGGCAGCGACAAGGTCTACGACGCGGCCTTCAAGCAGGCCGGAGTAATAAGGGCCTACGACGCTGCTGAGATGTTCGACTACGTTAAAGGGCTCCTGTACTGCCCGCTGCCCCAGGGACCCAACATCGGGATCGTTAGCAACAGCGGAGGCGTGGCGGTGGAGACCGCGGACAGGCTCATCCAGAACGGGCTCTCCGTACCTACCCTGGACGAGAAGGCCCAGGAGGAGGTCAAGGTCCTCATCCCGGAGTTTGGGAACCCCAAGAACCCTGTGGACCTGACGGCCAGCCTCAACATGAACAGCTTCCTCAATGTCCCCGACGTTGTGCTGAAGCAGCCCAACATCCACGGGCTCATCACCATCAGCCTGGGCACGGCCATCATCAAGACCATGTTCCCGGACGTGGCCGACTCGGACCTGGCGGGAATGTACCAGTGGATCAACACGACGCTGCTGAAGACATACAAGAAGTACGACAAGCCGGTGATAGTAATCGACCCCTCGGCGGACGTGGCAGCGGAGTCAGCTAAGCTACTGGAGAGGGAGCGGGTCCCCGTCTACACGACGCCGGAGAGGGCCGCCGATGTCATGGGCGTCCTCTACAGGCGGAAGCTGTATCTGGACAAGGTTAAAGCCTAAAACCACTTTTCAATATTCCTTTTACCTACTAGACTTCTATTGTACTAGACTCGTCGTCCTCGAAGCAGCCCTTGATTCTCCGGGGGTCCACGTTGTCCTTTTGGAGCAGCTCAAGGTGCTTCTCCATCTTCATGGTGTTGTCCCTGATCACCTGAATCATCTGGCCAGACAGCTCCCCACGCTTCTCGGCCACGTGCGTAGCCTGGTTGATGAGTATGATCTGGTTCCTGATCTCCTGCTCCGCTATCCAGACCCCCTCCCTGACCCTCATCTGCTCCTGCAGCTGCATCTCGTACCTCATCCTCTCCTGCTCCCTGACGAAGAAGACCAGCAGGAAGACGCTGAACACCATGGTGGCGAACACGATCTGCTGCAGGTGGTAGGCCTGCATGAAGCCCAGGAACTCGGGGGTCCCCACGTACTCCAGGTAGCATGCGGCCAAGAAGGCCGCCAGGCTGAACACGTAGCCCACATATATGACCCTGTACTTGCTGAGGGCCGACTGGAGTGCTAAGCCGAACCTGTCCGGGTGAGCATTGACAGGGTCAACTGGTTCACTGGGGGCCGCCATACCGGGTATTGGGTCCCCCTCCTGGGGTTAAAGCAGGTGTGTGTAGGACGCCTTCACATCCATGGGCTAGGAGAGGACGCGCAGAATCAGCCGCCCGACGGCGTCGTTCAGCCCGTTCGCCACAGTGGACGCGCCCACGTCGCCTGCGGCCTCCCTCATGAACCCGTAGAAGACGCCGAGGGCCAGAGCGTGGACGCCGACCGCGAAGCTGAGATCGTAGAGGCCCCGCCAGGGCCTGAAGGTGCTCATGGCACCCGCGACACCGTAGAGGACGGAGGAAACCAGCAGACCTGGGCCGAAGCCCACGCCCATGAACCTCCAAGGCCGGCCGAACTCCCCGTTGACCCTGGACTGCACGTAGCCCCTGTAGAGGACCTCCTCGGCTGCTCCCCTGAAGACCAGCTCCCAGAGGAGACTGGAGGCCTGCCTCAGTGAAAGGCCGCCGACCAGAGCCGAGAGAACCAGCGGCGATGCCACCAGGGCAGCCACAGCGGCCAGGTTTCTTCGATTATTAGGGGACCCAGGCTTCGAGATGTGTCTTAGCGCCAGGAACAATGCTAACAGGGTGACCCCTGAGACGAAGACGGAGGCAGGGAGGTACGTGAGGCTCACTCCGGTGAGGTTCATGAGGAAGATCACGGCGTTGGGCAGCAGCAGGCACAGGTATCCCGCCAGCCCACGCCCCAGGCTGAGCCCCCAGCAGGACACGGCCAAGCCGTATTCCTCGAAGCTCCCCTTGAACACCACGATGGCCAGCAGCGGAAGCGTCAGGGTCAGAAGCCCCAGGAAGTAGCTCTCGCCCAGGACCCTGGACTCCCACCTCATGAGGCCGGCGACGCCGGGCGCCACGTACTGCAGCGCAGCAAGCAAGGCGAACACGGCCGCGACCTCGACGACGCTGCGCCCCCTCATGGGTGATGCAGGGCTCCGAACATATTTAGCGGTTCCCAAATGGTTTAAACAGAGCCACCCGGAGACTATCCACATGTTCGACGGCGTCAGGAGGGCCTACGTCCTCCAGATCCTGTACCTTATGAAGGTCATAGAGAGGCTTGGCACAGACGAGGCGCTGGGCATCCTAGAGGAGGCATCGGAGAGGCAGGGCGTCATCGTGGCGCGAGAGATGAGGAGAACGATGCCCGAGGGGCTGAGCCCCCTGGACGCCGGGGCAGAAGCCTACAGGAGGTTCATGGTGGACGCAGGCGCTGAGGTGACCGAGCACAGGCGGGACGAGGGCGGCGTCACCTTCGCCGTGAGGAGGTGCCCCTTCTACGAGGCGTTCCTGGATGTGGGCGTGGACTGCGGCATGTTCCTCAACGGCCTCTGCAGGAACCTGACGCTCCCCAACGTCCAGAGCACCCTCAGACACATCGACGGGAGGCTCAGGGTCGAGACCGTGCTGACACGCGAGAGCGCCGAGGAGCTGTGCCTGGAGCGGGTAACGCTCTCCGACGGGTGACAGCCGAGGTACCGTTTAAAGCCTCAAGCCCGCACCTATCCCCCATGACGATCGAGTACGAGACAGACATCCTCGTAATAGGCACCGGCGGCGCCGGGCTCAGGGCCGCGGCCGAGGCCCACGAGAAGGGTGCACGTGTGCTCCTAGTATCCAAGAGCCGGGCCGGATACAACAACTGCACCATAGTGGCTGGCAGCGGCTACCTGGCGGCCGTGGGCGGCATGACGCCCGAGGAGCACAAGGAGAAGACGCTCAGTGTGGGCAAGGGCGTGAACGACCCCAAGCTTGTGGAGGTTCTTACTAGGGAGGGAGGCGTAAGAGTCCTAGAACTGGAGAAATACGGGCTCGTCGTCAACGTGGGGAGGGGCGGAATCCACGTCGGGGACGCCGACACAAGGCTGGGGCAGGGGATCACCCTGCCCATGGTCAAGTACCTTAAGGACCTGGGGGTTCCCTTCGTGGACAACGTCATAGTCACCGAGCTCCTCAAGGACGGGGACAGGGTCGTGGGGGCTGTAGGGTACAGCAGCGACGAGAAGCAGCCCGCTGTCTTCTCAGCCAAGGCCGTGGTGCTGGCGACGGGCGGAGCCGGCGCACTCTACAAGCGCACCGACTGCCCCCTGAAGACAACGGGGGACGGGTACAGCCTCGCCTACAACGCGGGGACCAGGCTCAGAGACATGGAGTTCGTTCAGTTCTTCCCCCTGGCCCTCGCCGAGCCCGGTGTGCCCCAGCTGCTGGTGGACGGCGCCCTTGTGGAGCAGGGCAAGATAATCAACGTCATGGGGGAGGAGATACCCGTGAAGCACAAGGTGATCGAGAGGCCCTTCATAGCCAGGAGCAGGGACTTGCTGAGCAGGGCCATGATGAGGGAGATACTTGAGGGGGGAGGCGTCGAGGGAGCCGTCCTTATAGACGCCCGGGAGGCCATGAAGAAGGCCAAGCCCGGGGACTTCTTCGGCATGGGCAGCTACGAGTTCTACCGTGACAAAGTCCAGGCCCACGAACGCCCCTTCCGAGTAGCGCCCCTCAGCCACTTCTGCATGGGCGGCATAGTAGCCAACACGTGGGGCGAGACCGATGTGAGGGGTCTCTTCGCGGCGGGGGAGGTTGTAGGCGGGACGCACGGCGCCAACAGGCACGGAGGCAACGCCCTGACCGAGGTCACTGTATTCGGGGCCAGGGCCGGGGCGAGGGCCGCCGAGTACGTGAAAGGCGTAGAGCATGTGGACGCCGGGCCCCTCGCAGAGGCCGAGCTTGAGAGGTACGCGTGGATAGCTAAACGGGAACATGGGTTCAGGCCCGTGGACCTCATGGATGCGCTCAGGGAGACTATGTGGGAGAAGGCGGGGATAGTCAGGGACAGCTACATGCTCGTCGAGGCCTACGAGAAGGTACAGGGGCTCAGGGAAGACTCCAAACAAGTCTTCGCCCAGCAGGGGAAACCCTTGATGGCGGCCCTGGAGTTCACCATGGCGCTGGACGCCGCCGAGATGATAATAAGGGCGGCCATGGAGAGGAAGGAGAGCAGAGGAGCCCACTACAGGAGGGACCACCCGTGGGAGGACCCACAGTGGACGCGGACCATCATAGTCTCCAAGAAGGGGGACTCGATGCAGCTCACCACAGTCCCCCTGGGCGAGGCCTTCAAGTAGCGCAATCTGGGGGGCGCGTGGATGCACCAAGCGTCTGAGGAGATAAGGAGGAGGCTGATGAGCCGCGGCTCAGCGGAGGGCGTCGAGAAGACCAGGAGGTACTTCAGGGAGCCCGTGACCACCTACGGGTGCAGCAGCAGCGACGCCAAGGCGGTCACAGAGGAGCTAGCGCCCACGCTGAAGAGGGACCTCGGGCAGACCCTCATAGTAGCCGGCGAGCTGATAGAGGCCGGCGTCCTAGAGGAGCAATGGGTGGCCACAGCTCTCCTCGCGAAGGTTAAGAGACAGTTAACGGCGGAGCACGTGGACCAGGTGGACGACTGGATCGACAGTTTAACCAACTGGGCCAGCGTTGACACTTTCTGCACCCAGATCGTAAACGCTCTCGTGGAAGGAAAACCGGAGACGGTGGGGAGGCTCAGAGGGTGGGCGGCTTCACCGAGCCGCTGGAGAAGGAGAGCCGCCGCGGTCAGCCTCGTGCCCACGGCAAGGCGAGGCATGATGCTTCAGGATGTATTCGGCGTAGCAGACGTGTTGATGGAGGACCGAGACGACCTTGTGCAGAAAGGGGTGGGCTGGCTGCTTAAGGAGGCCTCCAAGAGGCACCAGGGCGAGGTCAGGGAGTACCTGCTGGGCTGGAGGGATAGAGCCCCCGCCCTGGTGCTGAGGTACGCGTCCGAGAAGCTGCCCCTCGGACAGAGGATACTAAAGACTAGAGCCTAGCACAGTGCTTCATGTTTACGCTCCATAATTATTTTTAAGGCGGTTCCTGTGGACACAGGCGAGCCGATTTGGTGTTAATGGTGCGGGACGTCATGACCCCACAGGTGGTCACAATCGAGCCGACGCAGTCAGTGAAGAACGCGGCCCGAAGGATGACCATGTTCGGGATCAGCAGCCTTCTGGTGCTGAGCAAGGAGGGCCTTAAGGGTATACTCACGGAGAAGGACATCATATCGAGGGTGGTCTGCATGGGCCTCGAACCATCCAAGGTGAAGGTGAAGGAGATCATGTCGGAGCCCGTCATCGTCGTCGGCCCGGATGAGCCACTGGAGAAGGCCGTGGAGCTCATGCTCACCCAGCGCATTAAGAAGCTGCCCGTCCTAGAGAACGATGAAGGCAACTACAGGCTCGTGGGCATCCTGAGCCTCCTGGACGTGGCCGGGATACACCCGGACCTCATCAACAGCATCAAGGAGATGATGGAGTCGGAGGCCAGCGAGCCAGAGGCAAAGTTCTACGTGTCCTAGCCCGGTCACCTTTTAAGGGCTTCAACCCATCTTCATGCGTCGCATATGAAACTCAGCAAGGTCTCCGGCAGCGTCTACGCCAACTGGGACGGCGAGACGGGCGGCAACGTGGGCCTGGTGGAGGACGGGGACCACGCGGTGGCCGTGGACGCCCAGTACCCGGGTTCTGCCAGAAGGTTCAGGGAAGCAATCGGCGATGTGATGGGGAAGCCTCTAACCCACCTGCTCCTAACCCACGTCCACGGGGACCACGTCTTCGGCAACATGGTGTTCGAGGACCTGAAGATAGTGGCCCACGAGGCCCTGAAGGCGAAGATGGAGAGGAGCCTGATGAACGAGTGGGCCCCCGGGAACCTGGAGAAGATGCTGGAGGCCTACAGGAGGGAGAGCCCCGAGAGGTGGTGGCTCTTCGATGGCCTCAGGATAGTGCCGCCCACGGAGACCTTCAGGGACAGGTGGAGCCTAGGCGGAGTGGAGCTCATACACATGGGGGGGCACACGGACTGCAGCAGCGCCGTCTACGTGGCAGATGACCGGACACTCTTCTCCGGGGACCTGCTCTTCGTGGGCAGGTTCCCGTGGGCGGGCGACCCCACAGCGGACCCGGACCAGTGGATAAGGTCACTGGAGAGCATCCTGGAGATGGACGTGGACGTGATAGTGCCGGGCCACGGGCCACCATGCGACAAGGACGAGGTGCGAAGGCAGATCAAGTGGTTCAAGGAGACCCGGTGGATCATGAGAGGCTTGATAGTGGAGGGGGCTACAGAGGAGGAGGCCGCGGCATACGATTACCCTCTGCTCTACAGGTCCGACAGGCCAGAGTGGGTGAAGCGAAACTACAGCCACTGGTACCGGCACTGGAAGAGGCAGCCCGAGGCGACGAGTTAGGTGGATGATGAGACTCACTCACCTTAAGATAATGGACGTAATTACGTCCATTATTTCAGCTTGCCCTAGAAGCCGGGAATAACATGCGTAATTACGAACGAAATGATGCGTCATCGTAAAATAGAGGCCTTAATTACGTCCTTTATTTTCACGGTTCATACTTCGTCTGTAATTACGCACGAAACACTCACATCTGAAATATGAGTCGTAATTACGACCTTTATTTCGGAAGGAGGAGCAACAAGGATTTCGTACGTAATTACGCACACATTTTCTCATGCCCTGAATACGGGCAGACGGTCACTGCTCCTTCGGCTTGACGGGACTCCTCTTCCCCGTCATCTCCTTTATCGTCACCTCTATGATGACCAGGTCGCTGAACCTGTCCACCTTGGCCTGGTCCAGTCTCTGGCCTTTACCGAAGGCGTACTTGTCGCTTATGACGCGCAGGGCCCGCAGCTTCGCTGCGGGGTCCTCCACGATCCTGGCGTCTCCGCGCGCCACTACGCTCCTGTACTCCCAGCTGTAGCCGCACGGGTCGTCGCCCTCCACCATCTCGCCGCTGTCCACCTCGAAGCAGACGCGGGGGTTCTTCTCGATGTCGCGGACCTTCTTCCCGTCCCTGTGGGTGTGCATCAATATCCTGCCTGACAGGTAGACGTAGTTCATGGGCACTATGTAGGGCTCGCCGTCCACGGCTGTAGCTAGGCGCCCCACCTGGTTCTCCCTGAGTATCTCCTCAATGACCACCTTTTCCGTGATCTCCTTGTCCTTGCGGCGCATCTTTGACATGGCTATACCTGTGCGCCCACTGTTTATGAGCTTCACCGTCGGTAACTATTTGTTAGCTTGATACATGGTTCATATGTGACTGCCCTTGGAGCCTAGGCCTTGGACCCTAATGTTCGCAGGGGCCGCCGCGTGCGTGGTGGCTTGCGTCTTCCTCATCTGGAGGATAACTGTGACGGGCGACACCAGCGTCGAGTGGGTGGTCTGGGTGCTGGTCCTCGTGGGGTTCGGCCTGTTCGCGGGCGGCTACCTCACAGAGTCCAAGCACAGGAGGGAGCACCCGGAGGAGTACAAGCCAGAGTGGCCTGAATCGTAGCCTTTTATATTCGGCCCATATCAACGATCCTTGACTCACATGAGCGAAGAGGATAAGACATTCAGCGTATCCATGAGGCGCCTCGACGGGTTCAGGTTCGAGGTGGACTTCGGCTTGGAGGGCGTGCCCCCCATGGTCATGGATGAGCCCGCGCCCGTGGGCGGAGACAGTGGCCCCAACGCCAGCAAGGTGCTGGCAGCCGCGATGGGTAACTGCCTGACGGCCAGCCTCCTGTTCTGCCTCCAGAAGGCCAGGGCGGAGGTGGGAGGCATCGAAACCAGGGTTAACGGCGTCTTGAAGCGTAACGAGCAGGGCAGGTGGAGAGTGGCACAGGTGGATGTGGAGATCGCCGCCGAGGTCCCCGCCGAGTTTCAGGGGCAGTTCGAGAGGTGCAGCGGCCTATTCGAGGACTTCTGCGTCATAAGCAGAAGCATCGAGCAGGGAATACCCATTAACGTTAAGGTCAGCCAGAACTAGTTGACTACCCAGGTGTGGCCGCACTTGGCGCACCTGTACTTCTCAACGCTGCGGTCCGTGGCTACGCCCGCGTGCTCCCCCAGGGCCACGGTTATCGTCTTGTATGCCTCATTGTACCCGCAGCTGGGGCACATGCGCTGCACGACTATGGCGCTGTCCGTCCCGCTCATCACGTAGACGGGCTCTGCCTCGTTCTCCGGCCCAGACTTGACCTCTATGAATGCGGCCCTCTTCTCCCATCCGCAGCGTGGGCACTCGTACCCCTTGTCGCCCATCTGCATGAAGGAGCCGCACCTCTCACAGAACTCTACCAAGTCTTTCGCCTGCTTTCGCCTGAGAACCACTATCTAGTGACATATGGTGTAATATAGGGTTTTGTAGTTATCCGTCCCATAAAACAGGTTGTATGGTGGCGGAAACCGTAAAACAGCTCGGTTTAAGGTGCTATTTCGCGTTATTCGTTGCCTGTTGGGACGCAGCCATGGGCGCCGAGGACCTTGGAAAGGCCTGGTAACTCTACGGGGAGGTGTTAGGCTTCAAGTCGACGATAACTGATCCCTGTATGTCGTCTACGAGGCTGGTCGGCTGCCCCCTGCATGGTGGAGGGCTGAAGCCGGTGTCCACCAGTAAAAAAGGGAGTCAATGTTTCCTCTGGGACAGTATCATGAGTTTGACGGCCAACTCCTCGCTCATCTCGCGGAGCTTCTTGGCCAGGTCGTCCGTGGTGAGGATGCCGGCGACCTTGTCGCGGTCGTCCACCACGACTAAGCGCCTTATCCTGTACTCGTTCATGGTGTCGATGGCCATCTCCACGTCTGTGTGGACGCTGACGGCCACAACGGGCCTACTGCTGATCTGCGCCGCGGTGCAACCGTCTGGGTTCATGGAGGCCGCCATGACCCGGTGGACTAGGTCGCGCTCTGTGACTATGCCTATGGGTTTACCGTCCTCCACAACGACGACGCTGCCGATCCCCTTGTCCCTCATAAGGCGTGCCAGGTGCCCGCACGGGGCGTCCGGGCCTACCTTTACGGGGTCCCGGACCATGACTTCAGAGACCTTCATCCTGTCTAAGGGACAGAGAGAAGCCAGGGTATTGAGTCTACCGGTCGCACCGGACGATGGTCAAGGGCATCCCGGGCACAACTCTGAGGCAGAACTTGAACCTGTTCAGATCCATAGCGCAGTGGAAGTCCCCCTCCGGGAACTCTGGTCTCGTGGGGTCGAAGAACTTGGCTCCCTCCGGGTGGGCTCTTATCCGCTCAACCATGGACTCGAAGTCGGGTTCGCCGCCATCAAGCCTGATCTCTATGTACTCGGCGAGGAGCTCGTCCTCGGGGCTCCTCTCTCTGCCGCCCGCCCCCATGGCTACGAGGCTCAAAACGCTAGGGCTTTTAGCCTCTATATAGTCCACTATGGCGTCCGCCATGACGAAGCTGCCAGGCAGTATCTCGTCGGCGCCTGACGCGTTCACTATCCCCTGGGTGCCGGCGCTGGTGGACTGGACAACGACGCGGCCCGAGAAGTCCACGTCCCTGACCAAGTACGGGCTGTTTCCGTAGTCGAAGCCAGGCACAGGCTTCCCCTCGCGCTCACCCATGAGAACCCAGTCGGGGTGCGCCTCCCTTAGGGCGAAGGCCTCGCCGAGGGTGGCCACCGGGTGGATGCGCCTGGCCCCGTTTGCCATGACGTAGGCCGCCGTGGTGAAGGCCCTGAACACGTCTATTACGACGGCTAGGCCCCGGGCTCGCCTGGCTCCCTCTATCAGACTTAGTCGCTTGACCTCCACCTTAGAGTCCCCTGTCCACCTCTACGTGGCCGCCCTTGACGGTACAGTGCCAGAGTGTCGCTTCAGTGAATGCTCTGATCGTCAAACCAGTTCAGGTGAACAAGGACACGTTGGTGGATATTATCTTTAGGAGAGGCCCCTGAGGTCGCTGGTCTTCTGCTGGAAATTCACAGGGTTACCGGACCCCAGCGTGAACAGCATCTCCTGGATGCGTACAGTGGCCTCCTGGACGTCACCGCTACCCTGAACTCTTAGAAGGTTCCACGCCCACTCAAGCGCCTCGAATGCACCGATCTCGTAGTTCGACATACATTATCACTGGACCAAGTCGGCTCCCCACCAGTTTTAAAAGGTACGAACAGGGATCGGGAGGGGAGTTACGTAAAAGTGCGTTCATAACCTCTAAATGGGTGTGGCGGCATCTCTTCTGTTGCGTGGGCCTAGGATGCTAGACATTAAGCTCATCAGAGAGAAACCCGAGCAGGTTCGGGAGAACATAGCCAGGAGACACGACCCAGAGAAGCTGGAGCTCCTAGACCGCGTCATAGAGACCGACTTGAAGTGGAGGGAGCTCACGCAGAGGGTCAACGAGCTGCGCCGCCGGAGGAACGTTGTGTCGTCCGAGATCGGCAGGATGATGAAGGCGGGCGGCGACGCCTCGAGTCTTAGGGCTGAGGCCACGGAGATACCCTCCAAGCTGAGCGAGCTTGAGTCGCTGATGAGTGACCTTCAGGAGCAGCTGAGGGACGGCCTCATGAGGCTGCCTAACATGCTCCACGAGTCTGTGCCCTACGGGAGGGACGACCACGACAACGTGGTGGTTAAGGTATGGGGGAAGAAGCCGGAGTTCGGCTTCACGCCCAGGAGCCACGCAGAGTTGGCCGC
>Ga0299912_10002144_pt1 | contig 16149 bp, 8 predicted proteins | sample RVTome_2_FD_207667 | JGI IMG/M metagenome (GOLD analysis project Ga0299912, IMG submission 207667) | Soil microbial communities from uranium-contaminated site in the Upper Colorado River Basin, Wyoming, United States - RVT95D214 (version 2) ... | reverse complement strand
TAGTAAAATCATCATTGCACCAGGGATCGAAATCCACGTAATCGCTGACCGCGTTTCCTATGCCATCTGGATTTGCGGTTGGATGATAAGGCCCGCAGTAAGCTCCCCACCAGTTGCCTTCCGCGTCAAATACGAAAGCATTAGTAGGAGCACCATTAACTTGCACTCCGAAAACAGCCAGGGGGTTACCGGCAAGCCCGTTATTATAAATTGAATTCCCAGAAGCTGAAATATCATTGGAACAGTCATAGCAGGCAAATTGCCCACTTACAGGCGGGTCTTCAAATGTTGGATTCCAGTAATTTCCAACAAGATCAACCATAATACCGTTCCAGCCATTGTCATGGATGATATTGTCAGTAAAGGTTAGGCCATCGTTTTTAGGATCCAGGTAAATGCCGCTTTTTTCATTGCCGTATATCTCGTTGCCTTCAACAGTTAAATCAACGGGACCAAAGGCAAGCGGGCCGGAGAGTTTATCTGAACTTCCCCGGATCAACAGTATGCCATGACCATATTTCAGCATGTTGGGATTATCACCGGGTAAACCGCTGTTGCCATAAATCGTATTGTCGCTGATTGTTAAATCGGAAAATCCGCCCGCGGTTTCGATGCCGCTGCGATGCGATCCGTATATTTCGTTATCATCGATTACAGTTCCGTTCATGGAAGCCGGCCCAGGCGCTCCATAGGCATAGTAGGATGACCAGATAAATATGTTATTGCCGTTGCCCTTACAATCGAAAATCTTGTTGCCGGCGAAGGTGCTGTTGGTAACGCCATAATCGGAATAAGGATGATTGACAATATACAATCCCATTCGGCCATGGGTTCCATTTTGAGAAACCGTATTCGTATTAGGGCCGATTATATTGTTTATCACCGAAATATTGCTGATTGGATGCGAGAAGGCATAGACTCTCACGAGAGAAGTATTGTTATTACCTACAGCGTTAAGTTCTTGAACAACGAAACCTTCGAATACCACATCGTTAATGTCATAGATGTCGACAATAGCATTATACGCGATATTCGGGTTGGGGTGGACTATGATGCTTTCGATATTATCATCCCAGGCATAATCAGCAGGAACGGCATAACCATTTTTGTTTATACCGGCCGTGGCGCCAAGCATCGTTAGCGACTTATCGATTAGGATAGCTTCCGCGTATATTCCTGCCGCCACATTGACAGTGCCGGAAACCGCGATTACTTGCACGGCTTCCTGGATTTTATCAAAAGCGTCATAACCATATATATGACCACTGACAACTTCGCCATCATCTGAACCGGCCCAGTCATCATCAACCCAGGCTTCCGAAATTGGATAAGTAAGTTCACAATTGGTGTGTGTCTCGTCGGAACACCAGGGATCGTAGAGGACCGGTCCATATATAGTTTCGCCGACAGCTTTGTTGGCGGTGGATTTGGTTTGGATCGGATCGCAAGTTTCGGGAAGGTCTGCTCCAAACGGATTAGGCATCGCGGCCACTGTTCTTTGAGAACCGGACAACGTCCCAACCACCGGTCCACTAACGGCGTCCCAGAAACAGCGGGTAGCATCGATACTATGACTAAACGTGTTGTTTATTGCCGAACCGATATTATCCGTAAAATCACAATGGAATACCGTGAAATTATTAACAATGTTCGTATTTCCGGAAAAATCGGCTGTCCAGATACCATCCAAAGCGCTATTTCTTATATTACAGTCATCGATAGTGACATTCAGGTCACCATTATCCCAGCCGGTGTAATAAGAACCACCCCAAGGATCTAGTCCGGTTCCCCAAATATCAATTCCATCACCGGTACTGCTGAGAATATCGCAACCGGTTATGGTAATCGTTGGATCGCAGTTATCACGGCTTAATTGAGCGCCCAGGGTCCACTCATTGTCGTGAAGATTTAGATTTGTAAAATTAAGGATGACCGCCGTTGGGAGATCGTAAATCCAGCCCCAGTCACTGAAATTGATGCCAGACTCACAATTGTAAACTTCATCACCATTCATAGCGACATTGCCGCTCTCAAACAGAAGAATACCGGTCGCGGCCCAATCCGCGCCCATGTAACCTGCCCCTTCAACTATATTTTGATAGGTTGTGCCGGTCGCTCCATAGGATAACTGAATGCCGTTACCGGCAATAACGGGGGATGGAACATTAGTGACATGGTTTTCATTAACCGTGAATGTCGCTCCAGGTCCCATTATGACAATACCGCCTTTCTGGAAAACCGGAATCGACAAGTCGGAAAAATCTACAGAAAATGTTTCCCCCAGACCGTGTGTCGCGACCAGGCTGACGACATTTGAATTAGCGGGATTGGCGGCGTTAGTAATATTATCGATGACGGATTGGGTTACCGAACCGCTGGTGTTAAAGAAATGCACGCCGTAAAAATTGTCCGGCCCAAGATCACGACCATCTACAGTAAATCCAGAAATATTAACTGTACCGGCGCTATTTACTCCAATAATAGCATCTATAGTTTTAACGCTACCAGTCCATTGTGTAATTGAATAAGTTGTACGATCAATCACATCCGGAGCTTCTAAAACACAAGTCTCCAGGCCGGAACCTATCAAATTAAGGCTGTTATCAATATAAAGCTGTTCCCTGTAGGTTCCTGCCATAACATTTACGGTGCTGCCGGATACCAAGTCAATCCCCTCCTCAATATATCCGGCGGCACCGGTTTGCGGGCTGTTCTCATCAACCCAGAGTATGGAGTAATCACCCTGAAATCCCGGATAAGTTTCCACTCCTCCGCCAAGCCAGGGTGTATAGTCAACATTGCCATTTATCTTTGTGGTTACAACTGCCGGGTCAGTGCTGCCCCACCAGTTTCCGGATGCATCGACGGTCACGATATTGGCAGTATTATCCAAGCCGTAAAGAGAGTTTCCTGAAAAATCGTTGCCCGAAAGTGTAGCTTTTACCTCATATACGCCGGTATAATGAAGAAGTACACCCCGGATGAAACCAAATATCTTATTATCAGCGATAATATTGTTGGTATTGGATGGATCTTCCACCATCCAGAAAATCGAACCGACATCACTCATCACTATCGCGGTGCCACCGGCCAAAGTATCGGAAATACTGCCAGTCGAGGTGAATGTATTAAATGAAATCGTGTTGGGAATAACATTAGCAACATTTCCATCACCGCGTCCAAGGTAAATCCCTCTATCGCTGTCATTAAGCAGGAATTCATTATGTCTGACTGTGGTACCAGCACAGCCGCCGAGATAAATTCCCCAGTTATCGGTTCCGTTAAGGGCATTAATTGTGTTGTTTTCTATCAAGCTGTTGGCATCAGTGTTATAGATATACATGCCCGTAACGCCAACCATTCCTGCCGCTTCCACGCCTGAACCGATAGTCAGGTTATTGCCGGCTACAGTAAGGGAAGCGTCATAATTAGGATTTCGGAAATAGATTCCTACAGAGGGCCAGTCATGGCCATAGTACATACTGGCAAACCCGCCGATATTCGTGAGAGTATTACCGGAAATGGTTGTTACTAATCCAGACGCAGGCGGTAATGCCGGAGATGGTGATTGATATATGCCCATGCCTACATCGCTAATGGTATTTCCCGTAATTGTAACATGAGAGGCATAGCTGGATATTGCCCGTCGGTATTCAACATATTCTATGTTACAGCCGGATACAACATGGCCGCCATTTACCATTCCCCCGTAGTAGCCCAAAGAAATACCGTGATTTCGCGTGTACCTGACATCAACATTTTTGACCTGAAGATTGTCGAAGCCATTGCTGCTTGCGTTGTAGCTGGCGACACCTGAGCGGAAATTATTATGATCAGGTAGCGAACCGCCGTTAGCGATATTATTTGCCCGGCCATCAATAGTTAAGTTTTCAATTACTACGTTATCGCTGGCCACCATGAATCCGTATTGATACGATCCGTTAAAATCGCTCGTGCCGGTGCCTACATCTTCTCCGGACGGAGCAATTATCACGCCTTCGCGAGATTCGCCCATGACGGCAATTGAATTGACTACAGTGGTATTAGAGATGATATACAGACCATCGGCTATCATCACCGTATCTCCGGCATTAGCTTGGTCGGCCGCGTTTTGTATATAGAAATAATGGTCATTCCCCAAATCCCAATCCATTTTGGTAAAAGCAATTTCCCCGTCGCTAAAAATCGGGCCGCCGCTTTCGGTGGCGAAAAACAAATAGGCATTAGTACCATCATGATAGCCGCATGGCCAGTAATCCCACCATTCAGTCCCGCCATAACCGCCGTACGACACGACTTTGGAACCAGACCAGGTGGATGTCGCAACATCGAACATGGCCTGAACCAGGTATTGGCGGTCGACAGCTACATATGGAGCGGATACTACATATAAATCAATTCCATCTGTAAAAATGCAAGGATCATAAAATCCCCCGCCGATTATAGCCGTCGAGTGATGGCCAAAAAGAGGATTTGGCGAAGCCAGGGCGATAAATACCTCTATATCGCCGGTGCCATCCTCAATGTTTGTAACGAATAAATTTCCGGCTTTTGCCTGTTCATAATAGACGATCTTTGGCTCATTGCCGTCGTTGATGTCAATTTTCGAGCTAAGGGTTATTCCGTTCCAGGTATAGCAATCGGATGTGCCATCCTCTGATTCCCAGACGAGATAAACCCGCGCAGCGTCAGCCGTGACATTAATGTGCCCCCCGCGGGCTGTCGCATCAGCTATAAGAGTCGCCGGACCGCTCCAGGTACTCCCGTTATGTTCGTAGTAATATAAACCTTTATCAGTACCGGACTGCCCGCTCGAGACAAAAGCGTACACTTTGCCGTTGAAGGCAGCGGCCGAGACTACCCTTTGGTCAAAACCGTTCGGACGACCTGATTCCGATAACGCCAGCTTGGTTTCAGAAGCGCCGGCTAATCCATCGATTGTCGAAGCTGTCTTGTAATATACGACATAATTATCGGCATCGGGATTATATGTAGGACCGCGTACACCATCGGTTGAGACATTATCACCCTTGGTGTAAAACAGCCAGTAATTGCTGCCATCGGATATTATCGATGGATTACGATCATAAGCATTATCATTGGTGCAGTAATTGTGCTGGCTTACATCGATTGTAGCTCCGATTGCTATTCCAGCAAAAAACGCCAGAAAACAAACGAGTAGCGCATTAAAATATTTATTCATTGCATCCCTCTTTAAAAGTTTTAGACTATTTTCTTGATAAAATTCAGATTATTGCAGCCGGATATAGATGCTTAAAAAGTATAGGGTTGCCCGCTCAATTCCGACTTTATGCTTATATAAGCCATGGATCGAATTGCTAAGCCTCCTTTTCCGATTATTAGCCCGACATAAAGTAGATAACTCTATATATGTCAAATCGTTAACGTATTACTAAAGGTGCTATCACTAAAGAATTCTTTGACAAATTATCTCCGGTGTTAAACCTGGAAGATGAAAATCACTCATCAGCACATTGAATAATACGGTTATAAAATACGCTTCCAACTAGGCTGATAACATGGCATTGTTTCGAGCGCACTTTAAGTTTTAAGCAAAACAAACATCAAGGCCTGATTTCCTTGAAGGGATAAACCAATGTTTAATTCTCGAAAAAAAGCTATTACTTAAGCGTCAATAAGTCAATACCAATAAATAACCAATATAATGCGTACTGTAATATTAGTATTTTAGAAAAATTAGAGCCGGTGCTCAAATATCTTAATTTAGATAATCCTGAAGATTGTTCATAATATTTGTTAAAATTTCTCTCAATTTTTGAATCATTTCTTAGCCATAGGCTTTGTATATAGTTTATTAATTAGCGATATATTTTAGGGATTTCACCTGACAAAAACTTGGCGCACAATCGTAAGTTGTTGATATATAAAGACAAAGTATATAGCCTAAAACCCTTTGTTGCTGTTCATCTATTGACATAACTTATTTTATTTCCATGCAGTATATAAGTAGATCTATAATAGAGGTAGCACCTTAAGTTAGGACTATGCTATCCCGAGCGTTTTCATTTTACGCCACAAAGTGGAGCGATGCATGCCCAACTCGATTGCTGCCTGCGCGCGGTTTCCTTTGTATCGCTGCAACACCCCTATTATAATCTCCTTTTCATTTTTCGAATTAGATATAAGCATTGTCTCGAAGTTTTTTGGGGTAGCTATATGGGGAGGAAGATGTTCAACCCCAATTTCCGGATTATGGCACATTACGAACGCGTGTTCAATAGCATTTTCCAGTTCCCTTACATTACCGGGTAGCGGATGTTGACGTAAGGCAGCCAAGGCTTCGGGCGAAATTCGCTTGATTGGTTTCTTGCTTTTCACCCTGAAAAGCTTTAAGAAATGATTAACCAAAAGCGGTATATCTTCAGGACGATCACTGAGAGGCGGTATATTTATGTTAACCACATTTATTCTATAGTAAAGATCCTGGCGGAATTTGCCTTCATTAATTATCACCTCCATTTTGGCGTTGGTGGCCGCAATAATTCGGGCATCCGTGTGAAGTGTTTTCGACGATCCAAGCGGTCGATACTCACCGTTATTAAGTACACGGAGAAGTTTAACCTGAAGCGACGTATCCATCTCGCTGATTTCATCAAGCAATAAAGTACCGCCATTGGCTAGGCTAAATTGTCCTGGTTTATCGCGCTTGGCATCAGTAAACGCTCCCTTCTCGTAGCCAAAAAGTTCCGATTCAAGCAAGCTGGCCGGTAACGCGGCACAATTAATCTTGATATATGGGCCGTATCGGCGCGGACTCAGGTTATGAATGACTTGGGCAAAAAGTTCTTTGCCTGAACCGCTTGGTCCTTCAATTAACACATTGCATTCAGATTCGGCTATATCCGGCAACAAACCGATAAGTTCATGCATCTGGGGATTTACACTAACTATGTCGGCTAACGCTTGTTTCTGTTCCAGGCTTTTGCGGAGATGTTCTATTTCAGAAATATCACTGAAAAACTCAACGGCGCCAATAATCTTATCGTTTTCGTCTTTCAACATCGTAGTGGTAACCCTGATCGGCAATTCCTGGCCATCCTTGGTTATTATGGTAACCCGAGCGTCCTCGATGGAATCCTGAGTTTTCAAAGTGTCTTTCAAGGCGCATTGAGTGTGGCAAACCTCTGTTCTGAAAATATCGAAACAATGCTTGCCAATAGCCTCGGATCTTATAAATCCAGTGATACGTTCTGCCGATTTATTGAATGAGGTGATCACACAGTTGCGATCAACCGTAAAAACGCCATCGCTTATGCTGTTGAATATTAACTGACTGAGTTTTTCTTCCATGTTATCTACCCTTCGCTAATATAGATATATAAAAAGATAAATATAAAATGCAAGAGGATTTCATCCGCACAATAATTTGGCCAAATAATTTTTAAGTTGGCCTTATGTCTGGCAGAAGCCGATTAGGCGGAAATGCGTTCAATTGTTTTCCAACTATTTTTGTCCAGTACCAATTTGTTAACGATAAGTGCGGCCTGTTTATTAAGATGAAATTGATCGGAACGATCCGGGCCGACCAATACCACCGGACAGACAAAAGCTTCGGCAAAATCTTCTATGGGACGCCCGCCAAACATGGCCTGTGGACCAACATAACCAAGTACCAGAATTTGGAATTCGCGAACAAGCAAGCATCTGTGCAATTCGACCCATTCGGCATCCTCGCATAAGCGAAACCCGACATCAAGATAATCACCGGCGCGTTTATCGTAATACATGCGCAATTCCTTTTCGCGCGCGATAGCCAATTTTGTTTTCGCCTTCGCATCCAGCTTTGAAGCTGAATCATCGGACAAATCATAAGGATTGGATAAAAAATGGAAAACGTTTAGTTTAATTAGATATTGACGCGATAATTTTAAGGCATAATCAAAAGCCCAATCACCCTGTTCGGAATAATGGGCGCAAAACCCCACCGCATTTAATGTTGGAATAGCCATAATTGCCTCCTGGCCACTATTTGTTTATTTATAAATGTCACTATTTTTCTCATTTTTTAAGAGCCACTGTTTTAGTCGCTTCATCCAGATAATAATCGGAATAAACCGCGCCAATCGGATTATTGGCCAAAGATCTGTCTTTCACAAAAAGCGTAGTAACCGGAGCGTCACTGGCTTTGGTGAAAATACAGTCGGCCCCCATGCAAATACCTACGATAATATTCAAATCTGTCCCCAGGCTGTTTAAGACCTGGGCCTGGCCTACAGGATTGCAGGCTATTTGTTTTCTTTTAATATCACTAACGAACTCCGTACCCTGAGCATATAATGGATCATTGACCGCAACACCCCCAACTTTGCAGCACACCGGGAATATCTCGAAGAAACGTCTTAACACATGCGTCAAGATATCGGCCGGCTCCTGTAAATCCACACAGTAGGCTATTCCTAACCTTTTGTATTTCATTTCCAGGCAGAAATATATTAATTCCGTTAGCCGGCATAAGGTGCGCTCTTTTTCGTAAGCAATATCTAAAGAAGCTTCAAGAATGCGGAGTATCTCTTTTTCGTTTAAATGAGAATCAGGGCCCGGGATAGATGATATGGAACAAGGGGCGCCCCGCATGCATACCCTATCTGAACAGGCAAGACAATCGACCTTACGATTATTATTGACTATGTCGTTATTATCAGTGATGCTGATTGAACTTCCATTATAGTTATTACCCTGATGATTATTAGGTAATGTCAGCTTGGGATCATTTATATTACTTAAACCAAAACCTGAATGTAACTTACCCTCCCGCAAAGCCTCGATTATTTCATCAATAGTGCAAGCGACATTATCAATAATATCGACACTTCTGGTATGAAGATATTCTTTGCATTCACGGCTTATCCCGCCGCAAATCAAGGTATCGACTCGATACTCCGTTAATATCTCTGTTAAATCGAATAAACTATGGCTCAAGAAAGAAACATTATTCTCGGTGCTAATCCGATTGCGTCTTAGAACTAACAGAAGCATCGAATCGGCGTACGTGCAACGGGGGGCAACTCTATTCCCCAATAAAGGTATTCCGTATCTCATAATTCAATCTCTCCGGTTTTCAGTTAGTGCAAATGTTATGCCAATCCATGATTAGAATCGAACCGGTAATCAGTTAATATTCTATTTAGATTTATTTTACCTTAAGGTTGATTATATAACCTTTTAACAGAATTAAGGTTATATTGGTGTAATAGGGCCCGGTTTAAGTTCTATAAGGATATTAAGTGCAGCATGAGCTATATAAAAAAGTTTTGCTATATCGCTAATGTGTCGCATAGTGTCGCACGATAAAACATGTGTTGCAACACATGAGACTTATTTATGCCTCAACAAAATATTATTATACTTTAAAACTATTAATAAAACAATAACAAATAAAAAAATGAAGAATTTTATCCGCCTCGTAATTAGTAATAACCTTTTGTCATCGTAAGCATTAACGGCTGATACATGAAATGGATTGTCAGTTTGATCAAGACCAATAAGAGTCTTGAGCAGTATCAATGGTATGAACTTTGCTTTTTGTCCACTTCGGATTTTAAAATATAAGGATGTAAAGGCATGGATGGAGAAATATTACAAACACCACAAAAACCAGCAACCGCGGTATCCAAGAAGCAACCCTTCTATTATATTGAGGACTATAATACTGAAAACCGCATCGAGCGATTTCTTGAAGCGTTCGCCGCGGTTCTCAAGTATAGTGATTATAGACCCCTTCTGGATTCGTATTGCACCTCAAACGCCAAATGCAACCGCTGTGCGGTTACCTGCCCGGTGTACTTGGCAACCGGCGATCCTCGCGATATCCCCTGTTACAGAACTAACATTTTGTTAAATATCTATCGCCGTTATTTCACAATTGGCGGATGGCTTAATAGCCGAATTAGCAATGGTTTTGAATTAACCGAGGACGTTATCGATGACATGCTTGAGGTGTTCTATCGCTGTACAGCATGCCGGAGATGCACTCGAGAATGCCCAATGGGTGTCGACCATGGCTTGATTACTCGCCTCGGACGATATGTTCTCAGCTTGATTGGTATTGTCCCCAAGGCCTTGCAGGTCAGTGTTAGAGAACAGCTTGAAGGCGAAACCCACAATACATCTAAAGTGCCGAAAGTAGCGCTCTTGAACACACTCGAATTCCTGTCAGAGGAAATCGAAGAAACACTGGGCGTCAAGATGGAATTCCCCGTGGATAAACCAAATCGCGAATACGTGTTTTTCTGCGCGGTCAGCGACTATCTCATGGAACCGGAGACTTTGATGGGTAACGCGGCAGTGCTTTATGCCTCGGGTGATTGGGATAAATGGACTATAGGTACATCCAACTACGACGGCATTAATTACGGCCTTTTTTACAGTGACTGGCATCTGGAAAACATAATCAAACAGCTAGTTAGTGAAGTAACACGTTTAAAGGGCCGGACCCTATTAATTGGTGAATGCGGCCACGCCTCCAGATCGGCTCATGATTTTGTCCCGATGTTTGCCGGCAAGGAAACTTATCCGGTGGTTAATTTTATGGAATACACTCTCGATTGTATCCGCAAAGGGAAAATAAAGTTAGACCCGGATGTCATTACCGAAAGAGTTACTTATCATGATCCCTGTAATATCGCGCGTTCAGGCTGGATAGTCGAGCAACCGCGGGAGATATTAAAGTCCTTTGTTAAAAATTTCGTTGATATGACGCCAAACGGTCAGAATAATTTCTGTTGCGGCGGCGGCGGCGGCCTGGTATCGATTGATGAAATTCATGATTTTCGCATGAATATTGGCGGCCGGGTTAAGGCTGAACAACTTATACAGACCGGCGCCGATATTTGTATCGCCCCCTGCGCTAACTGCAAAAAGCAGTTAAAGGAGTTGGTTGAACATTATAAAATCCCTTGCAAAGTTATGGGACTGCACGATCTTATTCTTAAAGCCATCTATGTCCCTGGGGGGAAAAGCCCAAAAGAACGTCAGGAAATGGCAGCAGTGTACGAGATGTAAATTATGAAGAAAGCTTATTTAGATGTTCGACATGGAACAATGGATTGAGTTTGCCAAGGGGCCGCTGTTTGCATTTGCTTTTCTGATAATGATACTGGGGTTGGCCAGATTGATTATTATACAGGCATATTCGCTTATTACCGGCAAAGGTCGGCGGTTAATGAACGCGCCTTGGCGGAAAATTTTCAAGGATGCCCTAACTTGGGTAATCCCGGTTCGTCATTTGATACCGGGCACGAAATTTTTCTCGATTGTTTCTTTCCTATTTCATATTGGTATTATTATAGCACCGCTTTTTTTAGCCGACCATATTGTTCTGTGGGAGGGGTTCTTCAAAGTTGGTCTGCCATCCATAGGCTATTTTTTAGCTGATTTTTTAACTCTGTTTACTATTGCCTGCATTTTTATACTTCTTGGATTCAGGTTTCTTTCCGGTAGACATCGCTCCATGAGCACGCCCATGGATTATACCTTGCTCGTGCTGATATTTTTACCTTTCGCCACTGGGTTTCTGGCCTCCCATCCGTCTATTAACCCCTTCCCCTGGGACGTTATGCTGCTAATCCATCTACTCAGCGCGGAACTGCTATTTGTTATTATTCCATTTACTAAACTGGCGCATATAGTGTTGTTTGCGTTTGACAGGATTTCGGCAATTCACTGGCAACTTAGACCCGGAGCAGGAGATGAGGTTGCCAAGGCGCTTTATGGTGAGGAGGCAAAGGTTTAAATGTACGGCATTTTAATCGATATCACTAAATGTATCGCCTGTGAAAAATGCGTTTTGGCATGCGTAAAGCGTAATAATCTTGACGTGCAACTAGCGGAAAAAGACCGGGCTACCAAAGTCGATGGCTTATCCTCAAACCGGTTGTCTACGGTGCTTAAAGTTGACGATAACAGATTTGCCCGTAAAAGCTGCATGCATTGCCTTGAGCCGAGCTGCGTATCGGCTTGCCTCGTTAGCGGGCTTACGAAATCGGCCGAAGGGCCGGTAGTGTACGATCCCGATAAATGTATCGGCTGCCGCTACTGCATGCTGGCTTGCCCCTTTCATATACCCAGATATCAGTGGGAGAAAATCACACCATTCATGATTAAGTGCGATATGTGCTACGATCGGATCACCAACAATCTACTGCCGGCGTGTGTCGAGGTCTGCCCGCAGAATGTCATGGGATTCGGCGAACGCGACTCCCTTATCGAATTAGCCAAAAAGCGCATAAAAGAAAATCCCGGGCGGTACATTAATCATGTCTGGGGCGAAAAGGAATTCGGAGGAACATCAGTTTTGTATATCTCCGATGTTGATTTGAGCGACATCGGCTGGCCAAGCCCCGAACCGGAAGCCATCCCGCGTCTTACCGAACCGCTTATTCACAAAACGCCCTTAATCGGTCTCAGTGTGGCTTTTAGCCTGGTCAGTATAAACTGGATTATTAAAAGAAGGATGAAATTAGCGGCAGAGAAGAACGCACAAGAAACCAATAATCAGGATTCCAGCGGAGAGAGCAAACATGATTAGCAGGACCCGTACTTTTAAAGATTTATTATGGTTTTTGTCCTTGTTAGGCCTGGTTGCCGCGCTTTTTCGTTTATGGTTTGGCCTTGGCGCCACCACTAATCTTTCCGATATGGTGCCTTGGGGGCTTTGGAAAATTTTAAATATGGTAGCCGGGGTGGCTCTCTCAACCAGCGGTTTTACGGTGGGATTTTTGGTATACGTGCTGCGTCTGGAAAAATTCCGGCCTTTCATGAAACCGGCGATCTTGGTTGCCTTCCTGGGATATGGCTGTTCATGTTTAGCGCTTTTATTCGATATCGGTCTACCTCAGCGTTTCTGGCATCCGATATTCATGTGGAATATCAACTCATTCTTATTCGAGGTTTTTTGGTGCGTTCTCCTCTATTTCACCGTTACCGCAATTGAACTGGCGCCATCAATTTTCGAAATACTGAAGGCCGATAAAATCAACAAGATATTACATCGCATAGCTTTCGTGGTTGTGGTGATAGGCATATCGCTATCGAGTTTACATCACTCATCGCTTGGTTCGCTGTTTTTAGTAACACCTCAACGTCTCCATGCCCTTTGGTATTCCCCGTGGTTGCCTTTATTTTTTATCCTATCAGCGATGGGCGGCGGGCTTTTATTTATGATATTTGTGAAGATTTTATGGTCATGGTGGTATGATCGGGAATCTGTTTTTGGCACTACCAGTATGAGGAATATACCATTATTAAAAAAAGCCAACGGGCTAGAAAAATTAACAGATCATGCCGAAGGACGGGAATTATCCATAATTCGCCAACTGGCTTCAATTGCCGCCGGCATAATGATTTTCTATTTGGCATTAAAAATTACCGATTTGTTTATACACGGAGCTTGGGGGGTTTTACTTGCCGGCACTTGGGAAAGCTGGCTATATTTATTTGAACTGCTTATAGCATCGGTAATACCTGTTTGCTTGATAATAATCCCGCAAACACGCCGTTCGCCCGGATTTTTAGGGGTGGCGTCATTTTCAGGCGCATTTGGTTTGGCCATGAATCGAATGGATGTTGGCATTTTTGGTTATTTTCGCGATGCCGGTATCGTTTATTTTCCTTCCTTGATTGAATGGGCTGTATGCTTTGGCGTAGTTGCCGCCGCCGGTTTGATGTTGTTCTTTGTAGCTGAAAATCTGCCGATATTCAGCAACAATCCACCCGCGGTTCAAAGCAAGACGGGGATATTTCGTCAAGCCTTTGGCACCTTACGCCAGATATGGCATACGGTATATATGGATAGCCTGCATCGAGTATCACTGATCGCCGTTGTGACTATTACAATCGCTTTTGTTCTGATGTATCCGCCTTTTTTCGATGATCATGCCGTTAATCAGCCGGTAAAAGCATCACTGGGCATTGACAAGGAAAGAGCTGTATTGAAAATCGACGGGGACCATCAAGGCGTAGACGTTATCTTCGCTCATTCCGAGCACCAGAAGCGTTTAGGAGATTCTTTGTCGTGCGCGGTTTGCCATCATGTGTCTTTGCCCAATGATAAATCAACGCCTTGTTCGGAATGCCATCGTTTTATGAACGCACCGGCCAATATTTTTAAACACGATGCCCATAAAATTTATATAGCGGAAAAAGAAGGATTGGCCGGGTTTTTCCCGGGTAATAATTCATGTACAAAGTGCCATCCAGCCAACAGCCCTAAAACTACCGCCAACGCAATAAATTGCCTGGAATGTCACAAGCAGGACATGTACTTGAATGCTGAGGTCGAAAAGGATGCGAACCTGTTAATTGCTAATTCATTTCGTGAAGCCATGCACAATACATGTATTGATTGTCACAGCAAAGAAATGGTTAAAACCGGGAGCAAAATGCTTGATAACTGCGGTACCTGCCATCAGACATTAAAGGCTTGTGATTTGCCAAAGCAAGAAATAGTCCAAACAAATAAAACACAGCTGGAACGGCAATCACAAAATTAGATATGATAATTTAAGAAGGCAATAAGATGAAAGAGTATGACATTGTTGTTATTGGCGGGGGTCCTGCTGGAGTACAGGCGGCAATTTCCGCCAGAAATTCTAATCCGGTTAAATCGATCGCTTTGATTCGCAAAGAGAAGATCGCTTTAATACCCTGCGGTATCCCGTATATCATGCATCGGCTGGGTTCGATTGACGATGATATTTTGCCGGATGCTCTCCTCCAAAAAAACAATACGAATATAATTATGGGGGAAGTTGTAGGCAAGCATGAAAAGATTCTGGAATTAAAGGATGGCCTGCAAATAAAATTCGATAAGCTCGTTTTAGCGGCTGGCTCGATTCCTGTTAAACCAGCGATCCCGGGCATAGATTCAGATAATATATATGTTCTTTCAAAAGATTACGAATACTTGAAAACAATGCGGGAAGATATAAAAGCAAGTCGGAGTGTGGTAATAGTCGGCGGCGGCTATGTGGGCGTTGAATTGGCCGATGAATTGGTAAAAAGCAAGTTAAATGTTACCTTTATAGAAAAATTGCCGCGTTTGCTGCCAACATCAGTTGATCCGGAGTTCAGCGATGTTTTAAAAGGGGAACTCGACAAGCAAGGGGTTATAGTATTAACCGGCGTTGGGGTTGAGGGTTTTATCGATAACGGTAAAAGTGTCAAGGTAAAACTGGAAAATGGCAGTGTCGAAGAAGCCGATAAAGTAATCATATCTATTGGCTTTAAACCCGATATTTCACTGGCGAAAGTATTTAACATAGAGGTGGATAATAAATATGGCGTCATCGTTGATGAATACATGAAAACGTCTGATGACGACATCTTTGCCGTTGGCGATTGTGCCGCAAAACGAAGCTGTTTCGCGGGCGATTATCGCCAGATTATGTTAGCCTCAACCGCCATGTCGCAGGGGCGTCTCGCCGGGTCTAACCTGTTTTCGATCAATATCATTAAAGCATTTCCCGGTACCCTTGGCTCTTTCGCCACCAAAGTAGGCAATGTAGCGCTAGGCGTAACCGGAATAACCGAAACGCGCGCCAAGAAAATGAAATTGGAGTATGTATCCGGGACTACCGAAACCGTTGATCGACACCCAGGGAAATTAACCAACGCTTCAAAAATGAAAGTTAAACTTATTTTTTCCAAATATTCGCACGTTTTGCTTGGAGCGCAAGTACTCGGCGGCGATTCGGTCGGCGAATGTGTCAATATGCTTTCCGTAATGATTCAGAAAAAAATGACGGATATGGAAATAGATACATTACAAATCGGCACACACCCCCTGCTAACACCATCACCTCTCGCCTATGGCGTAATAAATGCCACCGTCGACTCAATCATGAAATGGTATCGTTAGATATTCATTACGTCGAGAAGGGGTTAGACAGTTTTTATATCTTTTCATGCAGGCGGAAATAATGCGTTCAAGGCAAAATTGAAATTCATCATGAACATATATTGCCGCTAACTTAAGGAGTACAACATGCTTACCGACGAGCAAAAGCAAAAAATGCAAGAGCAGAATAAGAAAATGACTGATACTATGAATAAAATTAAACACCGTATTGTTGTTTTTAGCGGTAAAGGCGGTGTCGGAAAAACAATCGT
>Ga0299912_10002143_pt1 | contig 16153 bp, 16 predicted proteins | sample RVTome_2_FD_207667 | JGI IMG/M metagenome (GOLD analysis project Ga0299912, IMG submission 207667) | Soil microbial communities from uranium-contaminated site in the Upper Colorado River Basin, Wyoming, United States - RVT95D214 (version 2) ... | reverse complement strand
GGACTGGCTGAAGAAGAAATAGTAATCCTCCCCATATCTCTCCTTGAGCACATAAAATAAATTCCCTCTCCCGCTGGCGGGAGAGGGTCGGGGTGAGGGTGGCAACACTTATTCTACTCGGTCGACGACCCTAGAAGGAATAAAATCAAATGGATATAGGACGAAAGAAAAAATTTATCGAGCACTGGCAGAGATATTTCGACAACTCGGAGCTCCCCATCAGCTTCTACTACACCGATCAGGAGGGCTGTGCCGAGAAAGTAAAACCCGCCTCTGGGTTTCAGTGTTTTATCGGCGCCCTTGCCAAGGTGCGTAAGGGACAATCGCTGTGTTTTGACGCCGATTCCATCGGATGTTTTGGAGGGAAGCGGTATCTCGGGTTTACCGAAAGGATCATGCCGCGGTTCGAATATTTTCTCTCGTGCGGCATCCCCGGGAGGCTCGAGGGCGAGCGCTACAAAAAATCCCCTGAGCTGGTCAAGGAGATGCAGAAGCACATGCCTGTGTTTAAGGCGCCGGGGAGGTTCATCGTCTTTAAGAGATGGGATATGCTCGAGGCTGCGGACGAGCCGGCAGTTGTCATCTTCTTTGCGAAGCCCGATGTGCTTGCCGGCCTCTTCACCCTGGCAAACTACGATGAGATCGAGCAGAACGGCGTTATCACACCCTTTGGCGCCGGATGCAGCTCCATCGTTATGTATCCCTATCTCGAAAGGGATTCGCAGCGCCCCAGGGCAGTGCTGGGGATGTTCGATGTGTCGGCCAGACCCTTTGTCCCCGAGGAGATGCTCACCTTTGCAGTGCCCATGAACAAGTTCGACCGGATGATCGACAATATGGAAGAAAGCTTCCTCATCACCTCCTCGTGGGAGAAGGTGAGAAAGAGGATGTCAAAAATTTAATGCTTAATTTTTTTGGGGCTGACCACGGAATGCTTACTAAAAGAGATTAAGAACATGAAGTAGGAGGAGATAAGGAGAAAAATATGGCACAAAAAATAGAGCTTTTAAAAAACCCTATGTTCTTACGTGGAATAGAGCGTGTCATTATAAATCTGGGTGCAATACTTATGACATATTTAGGTTATAAACTCTTTATTTTTGGGATAGAAAAAGGCTATGCGAAGTTAACTGCTGAAACCAAGTTCTATAAGATTGTATTCTCAGGAACCGGTCCGGGGCTGTTTTTTATGGCATTCGGAGCTATCGTGCTGATAGCTGCTTTATTTACAAGAACTACTGTATCGGAAGATACAATGGAGGATACAACGAAGGGACCAACTAAGAGAACAAAAATTATAAGACGCAAGGTTACAAGAAGGGCTATAACCAAAAAAGCAGCTGCTATGAAGAGATAATAGTAGAACTCCTTGACCCCAAAGAATTAGTCGGCAAAGAAAAAGGCACTTCAGGGATGTTGGTTCTCACAGTGCTTTTCTCTTGATAGAATCTTCTCAATTTCGATGAATCTCCTCATCATCCTTAAGTACAAAAAAAAACGGGAACTTTTCTGAAATTCGTTTGTCTAATAGAAGCAGAACATAAAACTATGGAGGTGGAACCATGAAAAAGCTCATTTTTATCATCGGTCTTCTTATCTGTATCCTCCCCTTCACTGCTTCTTTGGGAGCGAAGGAGGAGAAGGTCCTCTCCCCCTACTTCTTTGTCCAGAGCGAGGACCCATCCCTCGACCCCTTTCCTCTCTTAGAGACCAAGGCCCGGGTGGACATCGCCGGGGTGATCGCAGAGATCGAGCTCACCCAGGTCTACAAGAATGAAGGCAAGCGGACCATCGAGGCGATCTATGTGTTTCCCCTGGGCACAAAATCGGCCATCCATGCCATGCGGATGCGGATAGGGAGCAGGGTCATCGAGGCCAAGATAGAAGAGCGGGCCGCTGCCCAGCGGATCTATGAGCAGGCAAAGGAGGAGGGCAAGGTTGCTTCCCTTCTGGAACAAGAGCGGCCCAACGTCTTCCAGATGAAAGTAGCGAACATCATGCCGGGAGATCGCATCGAGGTGCAGGTCAGCTATACCGAGCTCCTGATCCCTGAAAAGGGGATCTACGAATTCGTCTTCCCGACGGTGGTGGGGCCCCGCTATACCGAGCGGAAAGAAAAAGGGGCACAAGACTTAGACCAGTGGGTCAAGACCCCCTATCTGCACCAGGGGAAAGAAGCCCCTTATGCCTTTGATATCTCCGCCCATATCAAGGCAGGCCTCCCCTTGAGCACCTTGTGGGTTCCCTCTCATAACGTGACGGTACATAAGGAAAAAGACAGCGCAGAGATACGACTTGCCCCCGATGAAAAAAAGGGAGGCAATAAGGATTTTATCCTGCGCTATACCCTCCAGGGTGAGCAGATACAGAGCGGTCTCTTGCTCTACCCCGGCAAGGATGGGAATTACTTCCTGCTGATGCTCCAACCCCCCAAAAGGGTAACGGCCAAGGAAGTCCCTTCGCGTGAATATGTCTTCATCGTCGATGTATCCGGCTCCATGTACGGTTTCCCCCTGGAGGTCTCCAAGTCCCTGATCAAGGGGATCATTCAGGGCCTGAGGCAAAAAGATTATTTCAATATCATCTTCTTTGCCGGCGGCTCCGAGGTCCTCGCGCCCCAGCCCCTGGCTGCCACGGCGGAAAACAAGGGCAAGGCGCTTGCCATGCTGGAAGGCCAGCAAGGCGGTGGCGGAACCAGGCTCCTGCCCGCCCTCCAGCAGGCGCTTGCCCTGGAGAAAAGGCAAGGGCTCTCGCGCATCGTCGTCATCGCAACCGATGGATATGTGGACGTGGAAAAGGAGGCCTTTGACCTGATCAGAAAGAACCTGAACAAGGCAAACTTCTTTGCTTTCGGCATCGGGACAGGCGTCAACCGCTACCTCATCGAAGGGATGGCCAGGGCAGGCAAGGGAGAGCCCTTTGTAATCACCAATCAAAAGGAGGCTGGCGAGACGGCAGAACGATTCGCCGCATACGTCAAGGCCCCGCTGCTCACCGATATCCAGGTAAAATTTCATGGATTTGTAGCCTCTGACGTCGAGCCCCCTGCCCTCCCCGACCTCTTTGCCCAGCGCCCCCTGATCATCTTCGGAAAATATCGCGATGCGAAAGGTCAGATCGTGGTAACAGGCAAGACCGCAGGCGGCGATTACCATACGGTGATCCCGGTAAGCCCGCAGATGGCGGATCAGGGAAACGTTGCCCTCAGATACCTCTGGGCCAGGGAGCGGATCGCCCGCCTTGATGATTACGGCAAGCTTGGGGTAGAGGTGAAAGAGGAGGTGACGCGGCTCGGCCTCCGCTACCATCTCATGACGCAGTATACCTCTTTCGTCGCCGTGGACACCATCGTGCGTGATACCGGCGAGGTCGTGACAATCAAACAGCCGCTGCCGCTGCCTGAAGGGGTAAGCGATTACGCCGTGGGCGAGCGGGGTGTGATGAAGGCGAAGGTCTTTGCCCCTCCCTCTGCTACCATGGCAATGGTAGACGCATCGAAAGGGGCCGGCGGCTACTATGCAAAAGAGGAAAAGATAGCTCCTGCCCAGATCTATCTCGTGGGGGGCAAGCTCCCCGCCGGAATGACGATGGCCGAGGCGGAACAGGCGCTTGCCGTGGTAAAGGGCGACTTGGAGCAGTTGTTCCAGCAGTGGACGCTCACCAAGGTAATCGTGGTTTTGCAGGTTGAGCAAGGCAAGGTAAAAGACTGCCAGGTGACGAGTTATCAAGGAAAGGGGTATGAGAAGGAGGCGCTGAAAAAGGTGTTGCAAAAGCTCTCCTTTGCCGCATCGGTGAAAGGCACCATGGAGCTGGAGCTCTTGTATATATAATAAATCAGATAAGACCTGAAAGGGGCGTCGCGAGATCGGGACGCCCCTTTTTCATTTGTCTCCTGTCCTTGTAAAATCTTCTATGCTACAATAAGAAGATGGAAGTCCACGCGCATCACGAACGGAATGGAGCCATAGGCGGCTTCCAGAGGCCCCTGATCATCGCCTTGTGGATCACCGCAGTCGTGATGATTGCCGAGTTTGTGGGGGGGCTGCTGGCAAACAGCCTCGCCTTGCTGAGCGATGCCGCCCACATGCTCACAGACATCGCCGCGCTTTTGCTCGGCATTGTGGCCTTTCAGTTTTCCACCAAGCCCCCCACGAATAAAACCACGTTCGGCTTCTATCGCCTGGAGATCTTTGCCGCTCAGATCAATGGCGGCGTTCTGGTAGTTCTCTCGTTCTTCATCTTTTATGCGGCCTACCAACGGCTCTTACAGCCGGAACCGATCAAGGGGCCGCTCATGCTGCTGGTGGCCTGCGTGGGGCTTGTGGCCAATATAGCAGGAGTCCTTGTTCTGCATAAATCAAGCAGGGAAAACCTTAACGTCAAGGCGGCCTTCCTCCATATCGTCGGCGACCTGATCTCCTCAGTCGGCGTGATCGTCGGGGGCATTATTATCTCTTTCACCGGTTGGTTTGCCATTGACCCTATCCTCAGCATTATGATAGGGCTGATCATCCTCAAGGGGGCGTACAGCGTTGTCAAAGAGACGGCCGCAGTGCTGCTCGAGGCCGTCCCCAAGCACATCGATCTGGAAAAACTGATCCGGGAGGTCGAGGCCATGGAAGGAGTCAAGTCCTTTCACGACGTCCATGTGTGGACCATCACCTCGGGCCTCTATGCCCTGAGCGGTCATGTCCAGTTACAGGACCAGCAAATCAGCGAAAGCACTCGGATCTTGGAGTTGATCCAGGAACACCTCGTGCAGCGCTACAAAATCAACCATACAACCCTCCAATTGGAATGTCATGCCTGCGAGCCGAACCGTGTGTGCAGCCTGGCGATCGAACCATCATCCGATGAGAAGCATTGAGCTTGACCCCCAGCGTCTTCACCCTCTCCCCCCTTCCCTTTGGATACGCTCATACTGGGGATTATTACAATCCTTATGATCGTTATATGCTTTTTAAACTTGACAAAATAATAAAAATGTTCCTTAATGAGCAATCAAAGAGGCAGGCCCCGACAGCTGAGAAGCAGGGGATCCTACAAAAAAGTTCGCTACAAAAATAAGGAGGACGGCACATGGCAAAGAAGAAAAAAATCAGCGTTCTGCTCATCATCTTGGCGATCCTGTTGCCCTTTATCGCAGTACTCATCAAAAAGGGCCTTGGTAAAGATTTTCTTATCAATATCATACTTTGCATCATCTTTTATATTCCGGGCATCATCCACGCCCTGTGGATAGTAACCAAGTAACACATTAAGGCCCTTTTTTAAAAAACTGTCATCTGATTCCCGAAGAAGGCGCGTCCTGTCTCAGAGAGGATACATGCGTCGAGCTGACCTTTATCAACGTCAAGGTATCGATATACGGCCTCTGAAGATGTACTATTTGTCTTCAGAGGCCGATTGCCTTTATCCTTGATAAAACTTAACCCATACATTCGGCGCACAACAATGCGTGCGGATGTGGGTTTTATCGAGGTGTAGACCGGGATGGAGATCCCTCAATAGGTGAGGGATCTATAATAGTAATTTCCAACCAACCATAATGAAAAGGAGGATTATCATGGATTTCATGAGCTTTTTCGTCTTGCTGATTATCAGTGTTGTAGTGTGTGGGATCTTGCATTTCGGTCTTAAGTATTACGTCGTGCCGGGGGTCTGGTCTTATCTGTCCAAGGTCGTCATCGGATGGGTCGGCGCCCGGTTGGGGACGCCGGTATTCGGCAAATGGTGGGAAGGCCTCAATTATGGAGAGGTCTACCTTGTCCCCGCGATCCTGGGCTGTTTACTCCTGGTTATCTTTGCCGTGGACTTTGTGCAGACTACTCAGACTGCCAAGGCTGCTCCGAAGCGTAGGAGAAGATAGTAGCCGATGATTAGCCACCGTAAAGGGGACAGGCTACTTTTGCTATTTCTCAAAAAGCAGCCTGTCCCCTTTTCCCTTCAATAATTAAGTTGGCAATATCAAAATAAAAAACAAAAAATATAATTTACATTGCAGTATCCATAACTATTTGCCTTCTGATTTTTCTTGTATTTAAACTGACAGGCCCAAAATATTACGAGAGTAAAGACTACACTTGGTATTCTGAAATTGGGTCAAAAGATAGAGATCTTCTTATTCGAGGTAAGAAAATTGACCGAATAAAAAATGATATAAACAAATTGATTTATGCAATAAACGGGACAGATAAAAATCCAGAAATTTTTCGCACACCAGAAGGCAAAGAACCTATAGACCAACCCAAATTGAAATTAATAGGTATTAAAGGACAAGTAATAGACATCGAAGTGATTAATGATGAATATCTAACTCAAAGAATGGGCTCAATGGGAGCAGCAGAATATTTAGCTACGGCTACATTTACGCTTACTGAATACGACAATATTAAGTTTGTCAATTTTATCTTTGAGGAAGGAGATCACGCCCTGCCGGGTGTTTATTCGAGAGAAGATTTGCTCGTAAACTGGAAAGCTGTTGAATGAAGGGAAAAAGGGGACAGGCTTCTTTTTCACACCTATATTTCTCAAAAAGTAGCCTGACCCCTTTTTCTTAGTATTTAACTTCTGCCAGAAACAGCCCAAGTGCCGGGGCGGTCATCCCTGCTTGACGTCTATCCCGGGCCTCAAAGATCTCCTGAAACTCCTCAAGCGAGGTCTTTCCCCTTCCCACATCCACCAGGGTCCCCACGATGCTGCGGACCATCTCCCGCAGAAAGGCGTTGGCCTCGATCACGATAACGATGAGATCGCCCTCCCTGCGCTCGATCTGAAGACGGATAACCTCTCTGATAGAATGACGGCTCTCATCGCCCGACGCCCGAAAGGAAGAGAAGTCGTGGCTCCCGATGAGAAGCCTCCCGCATTGTTCCATGGAGGCGAGATTAAGCTGGTGGGGGATGAACCAGGCGTAGGCCCGCAACAGGGCCGAGGGATAGGGTCGGTTCAGGATATGATACTCGTATCGCTTGCTGCGGGCGCTGAAGCGGGCATGAAATCCCTCCTCCACCTCCTCTATGCCCTTGATCACAATATCAGGGGCAAGGAGGCTGTTTAACCCCCGCTGCAGGGCGGTAAGATCAATGGCGCTCTCGGTCTGGAAGTTGGCCACCTGGCCAAGGGCATGTACCCCGGCGTCGGTCCTGCCTGCACCGAGGAGGTTTACCTTCCCCTGGGTGATCTGGGCGATTCTCTCCCGCATCACCCCCTGGATGGTCTTAAGCCCGGGCTGGATCTGCCAGCCGTGAAAGGCGGTACCATCGTACTCGATGGTCAGCTTGATGTTCCTCACGAGGCAAGCCTTCTTATCCACCCCTCCTGAAGGCGCATTGCCCCCTCGGGACAGACCTCCTGACAACAGTAACAGCGGATGCACCTGCGGTAATCGATCCGCACCCCTTTAGCACCAACGGAGATGGCCTGGGGAGGGCACACCTCGGCACAGACCCCGCATTGCACGCAGAGGCCTCTATCCACCCTGGGCTTGGGCACAAAGACATTCTTGAGCGGCCGCTTGATAAAACCCGGCAGGTTCCACTGCACGTCAAACCTCCCGGGGAGGCGAAAGGGCGAGACCCCGAGATCCGCCAACGGCTGGCCCACGACCTCTATCTGCCGCGGGCCTGTCCCCTCAAACCCCCGTTCTCGGCCAGCCTGGATGGTGAGGAGATCCTGAGGTGCAACACCGATGATCTGGCAGATGGTGGTGTCGAGGGCATGAGGATTCCCACTGGCCAGGATCAGGCCGAGCGGACGCGGGTCGCCGTTGCCCGGTCCGTCCCCCTCCATGCCGATGACCCCGTCCGCAATGGTCAGGGCTGGTTTGACGATCTGGGCAAGCTCTGCCAGCATCCCTGCAAAATAGGCGTGATCAATCCCCGCCTTGAGGTGCCATTGGGCCTTGCGCATCCCCGGGATGCAGCCGAAGGTGTTCTTTACACCCAGGGTCAGGAGGGTCTGTGAGTGGGTCTTGACCTTGGGGAGGTTGATGATTACATCGGCCTCGAGCACGGCCTTGGCCAGCTCAAACCTGCGGAATGTGCATGCCTCGTCCGCCTTTACCTCGGCCACCTCCTTAAACTCAACGAGGGGACAGCCTAATTCATCCGCCACCGCGGCGATCCCCGCCTGGGCAGCAACGCGGCGCAAGCCCCCCACAGCCGGGCTATCGCCGATAGCAGGAATGCCCTTTGCCTCTTGGACCAGCTCGGCAACAGCCCTTACCATTGTCGGGTGCGTTGTCACACACCGGTCGGGATGCTTGGGGGCAAGGAGGTTGGGCTTGATGAGGACCCTGTCCCCCCTCTGGACAAATGCCTTCATACCGCCAAGGGGTTTCAGGGCTTCCCTGACACCCGCGAGGACCCGCGGATAGGCGTAATCAGCGCATCTGGTAACGGAGACCTTCTCAGCCATCAGTCTACATGCCTCCCTTGAGCATGTCGATGATCCCCATCCTGATCATCATCACCGCAATCGCGGCCAGCAACAGGCTGACCACCTTAGCCACCCCTTTGGCCCCGCCCTCTCCCAAGACACGGATAACGAGGGCAGCGCGTGAGAAGACCCACCAGGCGAAGACGAGGTTAATCATGAGGGAGATGATGGTGGGGATATATCCGTAGGCATCCACCGAGATGATGGTGGTGGTGAGTACGGCAGGGCCTACGATCAGGGGTACCCCTAAGGGGACAACCCCGACGGTCGCATCGGTTATCCTCCTCTTCTTTTCAGGAAAGAGGAGATCGTGGATGGCGATGATCAACAGGATGACGCCGCCGGCCACCTTAAAGTCGGGAATGGTGACCCCAATGACCGTAAAGATGAATTTCCCCACCGCGAGAAATCCCAGACTGATTGCGAAACCCGTCAGGATGGACGCCCGCACCACCTGCCTCCTCCCCGTCCCCTTCATCCCCTCGGTTAAGGAGATGAAGATGGGGAGGACCCCTATGGCATCCATGGCGACAAAGATGGGGATGATGGCGAGCAGAGAGGTCTTGATCTCCCAGGGCATCGTTACGGTTCAAAGGCCTTGAACAGGAGGACGCAGTTGACCCCCCCGAACCCTGCGGAGAGGGAAAGCGCTGTCCGCACCTCCTTCTCACGAGGGCCATCGGGGACATAATCCAGGTCGCACGCGGGGTCCGGGAACTCATAGTTGATGGTAGGATGGATTACCCCACGGTTAATAGTGAGGACTGTGGCGATGGCCTCCACCCCGCCGGCTGCTCCCATGAGGTGTCCGACCATCGACTTGGTGGCGCTGACGGGTATCCGGTAGGCGTAGTCTCCAAAGACCCTTTTGATGGCCGTGGTCTCGGTGGCATCGTTCAACTTTGTGGAGGTCCCATGGGGGTTGATGTAGTCGACTGCCTCAGGCGAAACCCCTCCCATAGCCAGGGCCTGCTCCATGGCCTTGCCCAACGACAGAGCTGTGGGATCTGGTTCGGCAATGTGGTAGGCATCGGCCGTCATCCCGGAGCCGATGAGCTCGGCATAAATGGGGGCGCCCCTGTTGAGGGCATGGTTCAGTTCCTCCATGATGATTATCCCCGCCCCCTCCGCCATAACGAAGCCGTCCCGGTGCAGATCAAAGGGCCGGCAGGCCTTCTGAGGCTCGTCGTTGCGGGTAGACATAGCCCGCAGGGCAATAAACCCTCCGAACGTGAGGGGGGTGATGCAGGCCTCTGAGCCGCCTGTGAGAATCATCTCTTCAGGACCATCCTGAAGCTTAGTGTAGCTGGCGGCAATGGCGTGGCTCGCCGAGGCGCAGGCTGAGGAAATTACATAGGTGGTGCCGTGGATGCCGAATCTCTCCGTGACGTTGGTGGCCACGGAACTAGTATAGACATTAGGGAGGGCGAAGGGGGAGATCCTCCGGGGGCTTCCTTGTTTCACCAAAAGATCGTAAGAGCTATCCCTGACGTCCATATTCTCTGTCGCCACTCCCAGGATCGCCCCGATCTTGTAGGGATCGGAGTGGTTAAGCGCATACCTTCCGTCCACCCCCTCTCGGGGCAGGAGCTCAACCCCTGCATCCTCCAGGGCCAGCTTGGCCCCCACGAGGGCAAATTGGGAGGTCCGCCCCATGTATCGGTCACCTTTATGAAAGGGAAGGTAATCCTGAAGGGAGAAATCCTTTATCTGGGCCCCGATTCGGGTCCTGAATTGCTCCATGTCAAAATTGGGAAATTCGATCATACCCACCCTTGTTTTCCCCTCCATAAGGGCTTCCCAATAAGATTCCTTCCCTATGCCTATGGAAGTGACTGGGCCCAAGCCGGTGATAACAACCCTTTTTTTCTGCATAGAATATAGACCCTTTTCGATAGTAAGGATAAATTAACCCTAAGATAAAGGTATCAAAGGAATTTTTCAAGAAAAAACTGATTCGAAACTTGACTATTTTGAATGACTATGGTTTTGTAGCTAAATTCCACGGTGGTTGCGATGATTACCCGAGACATGGCCCTTGACCTGCTGAAGCAGTATTGCTGCGAGGAGGTCCTTATCAAGCACTCCTTGGCCACGGAAGCGGTGATGCGGGCCTTGGCGCAAAAGATGGGCCATGACCCTGATAGCTGGGGGATTGCAGGTCTCCTCCATGATTTGGATTACGATGAGACCAAGGGAGACCCCCTCCGACATACCCTGAGGACCGAGGAGATCCTCCGGCAAAGGGGGTTTGAGGAGGAAATCATTGATGCCATCAAGGCCCACAACGCCGAGGCATTACATATGAAACGGGAGAAACCCATCCATTTTGCCGTCACCAGTGCGGAGTCCATTACCGGTTTGATCGTAGCCGCCACCCTGGTCTATCCCGACAAGAGGATAGCGAGCGTAAAGGCCTCCTCCATCGTAAAGAGGATGAAAGAAAAGGGCTTTGCCCGCGGGGTACGCAGAGAAGCCATCAGAGAATGCGAAAAGCTCGGCCTGAGCATCGAGGCATTCGCCGAGCTGAGCCTCAAGGCCATGCAGGAAATAGGTGGCCAGCTGGGTTTATAAGGTTGGGGTTGACGGCAAGGGCATTTTTGTATATGATTTGGGCACTTAAACGAAGGGGGATAAGGTTTATGAAGGCCAAATATCTTTTTTCGATCGCCATGGTACTGATCGTTTCCCTTGCGTTGATCGGCTGTGCCGGCAAGAAGAAAATTCAGTCCGTTCCCAAGGACCCCACGGTGCTCTACACCAATGGCATGGTCTTATTCAATGATGGAAAATACAAAGAGGCTATAGAGGTCTTCACACAATTGAAGGACTACTTTCCCTCTGATGAGCTCTATGCCCCTAAGGCAGACCTCAGAATCGCGGACTGCTACTTCTTTCGGAAGGAATATCCGGAAACCATCACCAGATATATGGAGTTCAGGAAGCAGCACCCCTTTCACGCGGACATCCCTTATGTGGAGTATCAATTAGGGCTTTGTTATTACCGACAGGTATTATCAAAGGATCGAGACCAGAAGGCCACGATAAAGGCCCTGACTGCCTTTCAAAATGTGGTGGCAAACTACCCTGACAGCCTCTTCGCCCAGAAGGCCCAGGAAAAGATCATCTTCTGTCGCCGCAGGCTGGCAGAGAACGAGCTTTATATCGCCCACTTTTATCTCCGCAAGGGTAACTACGCTGCGACAGAAAAAAGATCAGCCGCGACGCTGGCGAAGTACCCCGCTTCCGGCGTCGATGATGAGGCGCTCTACTACCTTGCCCTTGCCCTGCACAAACAGGAGCGGAACAGTGAGGCCCTAACCCCCTTGACGCAACTGGTAGGGGATTATCCTCAAAGCATCTTCGCCAAACCGGGGAAAAAGCTCCTGGCCAGCCTCAAGACACAAGGGGTGGTTGCAGCCGTTCCTGCAGGCGAGGAGGTAGGCATGAGGGAAGCCAGACCTCTTGAAAAGGCAAGAGGAACCCTTCCCTTCCGCATCACCGCCAAGAATACTAAAAACATCCTCGAGAAGAATGCCATCATATACACGGGCGACGTAATAACCTTGGGTGAAGAGGTGACCATTTACTCCCAGTCCCTCCTCGTGACCATGGGTGAGGATAATCTCCCCAAAGAGATGGTGGCCAGGGATGAGGTGGTGGTGAAGAGGGAGCAACAAGAAATCTTCTCCAAGAAGGCCGTTTGGTCCCCCATTGAAAAAACCATGGTAATGACGGAAGATGCCAAGATAAGGGGAATTGGAGAGTGGATACGAGGGGATGAAATCACCCTCCACTTGGATACCGGCCGGATCGATATCAAGGGCAAGAAAATAGAAAAGATAGTAGAGGAACCGGAGCGTGGAAAATAGAACCTTAAAAAAAGGTTGATTGACGGGGGGAAACATCCCCCCTTTTTTGTTCTCTCTCCTTAATGTGGGGATGGAAAAGGTCTTTCTGATCAGCTTGGGTTGTCCCAAGAACCAGGTAGATTCCGAGGTTCTCCTAGGTCTCTTGGCGAATGATGGCCTTGTGCCCACCCCCTCGCTGAATGAGGCGGACGTGGTTATCATCAACACCTGTGCCTTTATCCAGAAGGCCGTAGAGGAATCCATAGAGGCGATCTTGGAAGCAGCCCAGTCCAAGGTAAAAGGGACAGGCACTAAACTAATCGTCACCGGATGTCTCCCCCAACGGTATGGTGAGGAGCTGGCGCGGGAGATACCCCAGGTCGACCTCTGGATAGGGACGGGTGAATTCCCGCAGATACCCCAGTTGTTAAGGGGAGGTGAACCAACGGTATTGATCGGGAAGCCCCGTTATCTCTATGATCACCAGACCCCCCGCATTATCACCAACACCCCCCATTCTGTCTATGTCAAGATAGCCGAGGGGTGCTCTCACCCCTGCACCTTCTGCCTCATACCCCGGCTTCGGGGACCATATAGGAGCAGGGCGATGGATTCGGTCATTCGGGAGGTCGAGCAGTTGGTCGCCAAGGGCGTTGCAGAAGTTATACTGGTAGCCCAGGATACGACGGCGTATGGAATGGATGCGCGGGAGGAGAAAGGGCTCTATCGACTCTCGAAGGAATTAATAAAGATCAAGGGGTTGCAATGGGTTAGGGTCCTTTATGCGTATCCCCATCCTGCTAATTTCGACCCTCCGCTCCTAGAGATGCTCGCCAAGGAGGAAAAGATTTGCCCTTATCTCGATATCCCGATCCAGCATATCGACGCAAAGATCCTGCAGCGAATGGGAAGGAGGGCTTCTGCAAAGGAGACCAGAGAGTTAATCAACCGCATAAAAAAGGATTACCCTGAAATCCACCTGCGCACCACCCTCATGGTGGGATTCCCCGGGGAGGGGGAACGGGAATTCGGTGAACTCCTGGCATTTGTCCGAGAGGCCGAGTTCACCCATCTGGGTGTGTTCGCGTATTCCCCTGAAGAGGGCACCAAGGCCGCCCGGATGAAGGGCCTGATTCCCTCCGATAAAGCTGCGGAAAGGGCCGCTCGGATCATGGAGTTACAGCAGGGGATCTCGTGGAAGAAGAATAAGGCGCTGGTAGGATCCTCGGTCCCGGTTTTGATCGATGGGATAAGCGCGGAGGTGGAGGGGCTCTTGCAGGGGAGGACCGCTTTTCAAGCGCCGGAAATCGACGGGGTAGTCCATATCAAAAAGGGCAAGGCTGAGAGCGGGGAGATGGTAGTGGTGAAGATCACCCAGGCAGAGCCCTATGACCTGGTGGGGGAGATCGAAGGGAGTTCTTGAAAGGATGTTAGTCGCCTTAGATTACGGTTTCCACCTGATCACCTGATTTTCAAAATCTATGCTGTATTCAAGACCTCGCAAAAAATTCATCCCCAATAATCCGTCATGGCTGACGGGAGGACCCTGGAGAGGTATAATCCATGTTTGTATCCCCTTAGCCTCATATGGTCCGACCTTCACATAATCCAGTTTCGCCACACTGGCATTAAGCGCCCTTCCTCCTGCTACCCGCACATCAGCCTTTTGAGTCAGAGGAAGACTTAATTGATCCGCGATAGGCCGATGGATGGTTATGATCTCAGCCCCGGTATCCAGAACGAGCGAGGCCTGGACCTCCTGTCCCCCATAGCCTAGGATGACGGGGACCAACACCTGATTCCCCCGTATCGTCACCTTCGTCACCAGGCTTTTTTCGAATTCCTCTTGAGCTTTTTCCTCCTCTTCTCTTTTCTTTTCCTCAAACCATTTATCCACTTGTCGCGCCCGAGAATCATCCGATCCCTTCCTTTCCCCCTCTGAAGCAGCCGGCATTTGCTCCTGGGGAGTCCCTTCGGGTTTTTCCTCACGCACGGTCACCTGGTTCCTGTATTCTGGCGGCACCTTGCCCAAATCATCGACAAAATGGGTCGTTCCGTTCTTATCGACATACGTATAGATATCAGCGCGCGCATCGAAGGAGAAAAACAGCGTTCCCATCAATAATAATACAATGATATAAAAACTTACATTAAGTTTTCTCATGTTTCTACCTCTTGCTGACGCATTGCCGTTGCGCCTTTGAAGGATCAACAGGAATCTTCCATCCTTGCTCACAGTGCTCTCTAACCTCTCCGCAAAACTGACTACAATACTCAGTTTAGTGTAATGAGATATTTTTGTAAACAAAAATCATCTGCAAATACCCAGAGGAAGATAGCGCTGCCAAGCAGGTTGTCTATATCTATGTGGTGGGGGAGACTGAGTCGACCCTTCTCAGAGCCCTTTGGTTCAGCCGGATAAACCCTCTATCTCGACGTGGGTCCGGAGCAGGGGGTCTTTGAATCTTAATCGGTTTTAAGATTTGTTTCACTCCTTGGGTCGGCACGCCTTGACGCACACCCCGCATATGTATTGTCCTACTTGGTATTTATTGCGAAACTCCTTGAGTTTCTCAAAACAGGCGCTGTGATCGAACTCCTTGACATCCTCTTTAATGGCCTTGGCTGGGCAGGCAGCAATGCACCGGCGGCATGCGCCGCAGGAGTTCTCCACGGGCGTGTCCATCTGCAAGGGGAGATCGGTGAGGATAGATACCAACCTGACCCGCGCTCCATATGTCTGGTTGACGAGCAGATTGTTTCTTCCCCGCCATCCCAATCCCGCTGCCTGCGCCAAGGCCTTATGGGAGAGGTGACCTCGTTGCCCCTCCCAATCCACGATCTGCGAGGCGGCGATGGGGATCGCCTTCCCCCCGGATCGCTGGATGAGGGCTGTTATGTCAAAGGCGATTCTATCCAAGAGATAGTTGGCCTGCCGGTAATGGTGCAGATAGAGCACCGTCGGGTGGTCTTCAATGCCCTCCAGGACGGCGTCCGCAAGCCGTACCCCGATGGAGATACCGAAAGGGAGTTTTTTCAAGAGATCCTCGTCTAGTTCATAGGTTACGATCGGCGTCTGAACCAGGTCGGCAACCCCGAAGAGGCCTCCGCCCATTCGTCGGCTCTCTTCCTGGAGCATGCGATAGTGAATCTCTTTGATTTCCATGGCTATACAGCCCCCATCCTCTTGAGTTGGACCATCAGGATGGATATGGCTGCCGGCGTGACCCCGGATATCCTCGTGGCTTGCCCCAGGGTCATGGGCCTGATCCGTGAGAGCTTCTCCTTGATTTCATTGGAGAGGCCGGGGGTCGTATCGTATCTCATATCCTCGGGTATCCGCACCCGCTCCATGCTGCGGAACCGCTCGATCAGTTCCCCCTGTTTTCGGATATAGCCCGCGTACTTGACCTCCAGCTCCACCTGCTCGACCACCTCCAGGGGGAGGGAATTGTGTAAGGGATCGAAGGCCTTCAGATCATGGTAGGTGATCTCGGGCCTGCGCAACAGTTCCTCGAGAGAAGTAACATTCTTAATGGGGTTGCTCCCCAGTGTCTTGAGCGTGTCATTGATCCCTGCGGTTGGCCTGATCTTAACCTTCTGGAGTCGCTCAAGCTCACGGCTGATGGCCTCCTTCTTCTCTACGAACCGGCTGTAGATCTTATCATCCACTAACCCGAGTCGATGCCCCTTATCCACGAGGCGCAGATCGGCGTTGTCCTCCCGCAGGATGAGCCGGTATTCGGCGCGCGAGGTGAACATGCGATAGGGCTCCTGGGTCCCCTTGGTGACCAGGTCATCGATGAGGACCCCAATATATGCCTCGGAGCGGTCGAGGGCAAAGGGCGCCTCACCCTTAATTT
>Ga0299912_10002142_pt1 | contig 16154 bp, 14 predicted proteins | sample RVTome_2_FD_207667 | JGI IMG/M metagenome (GOLD analysis project Ga0299912, IMG submission 207667) | Soil microbial communities from uranium-contaminated site in the Upper Colorado River Basin, Wyoming, United States - RVT95D214 (version 2) ... | reverse complement strand
TCACCAAAAAGCGTGAAAACCAAACCAAGCAGCGGATGCCCGGAGGGACCCGAGGGGTCGCCGCGAGGCGTGATGCAAACACGACTCGCGTCCGTAGCGGGCGCTCCGCGCTTGGGAGGTGAGAAACTAATGACCGAACCTGAATTTAAATTTTCGCGAGACTGGGCCGTGGCCCGGTTCTCGTGCGGGATTGACGTACACAAGCACCAGCTCGCGGCGACAATTCTTGCCCGCGACAACGCCGGCCTAGAATTCAAGAAGCACAATGTCTTCCGCAACGACCAAGCAGACCTGGAAGACCTCTGGCGGTTCGCCGCCAAGTACCACCCCGCCGGGTTTGCCATGGAGGCCACGGGAGTCTACCACCACGCGCTGGCGGACTTCCTCGCGGCCCGGCAGCACGACTGCGGGTGGGCCTTCGAGGTCATCGTGGCCAACCCTGCCGACGCCCGGGGCGTGCCCGGCCGGCAGAAGTACGACCGGGTTGACGCCGAGACCATCGCCCGGCTCTATGCCTCGGGCCTGCTGAAATCCGGCACGCTGGTCGTGCCAGCGCTCGAGGACCTCAAGGCGGTCTTCCGGGCGGCGGCGCGTTTGGAGGTAGACCGGACCGCCCTGAAGAACCGCGTCAAGAAGACGCTTGACCGGGCGGGAATCCGCCCCGCCGGTTTGAACATGAACGCCGAGTGGGCGAGGGCGTTCTTGTACTACTTGACGGACTGTCCCGGCACCGTCGGGGACGCCCTCGCGGAATGCCTCAATGACGGTGGGGTGCTCCCAGAACACCGAGCAAAGCTGGCAAAGAACGCCGGAACGTTCGCGCCCTACGCGGGGGTGGCGATGTCCCCGACCCAGCAAGCGCTGGTGCGGCAGGACCTCGTGGAGCTGGAGTTCAAGACATCCCGGAAGGCCCTGCTGGCGGTGCAGGTGGACATCATGCTGGCCACGCGGCCGGGCCTGCGGCAGGTGGCCCAGCACCTCGCATCGATCCCCGGCATCTCCCCCTTCTCGGCGGCTTGGTTGCTGGCGGAGATCGGTGCCGTGGAGCGGTACCCCTCCGCCCGGGCGTTCCTCAGCTACTGCGGTTGCTGCCCGCGCCTGGTGAAGTCCGACCAGAAGGTGTACTCCGCCCACGTGACGCGGCGGTCGAACAAGCACGTCCGCACGATCTTCTACATGGCCGCGACCATCGTCTGCCAATTGGTCAAGGAAGAGTCGGCCCTCAAGGCGTATGCGCGGCGCACGGTCGCGCGCAAGGGCCCTAAGCACCGCAAGCTGGCCCTCATGACCGTGGCCGCGAAGATCGCGCGGGTTGTATTCGGCATATTGCAAAACCCAGCTCCCTTCTCCGGGGACTTGGCGAGGCCGCGCCTTGGCGCGCAAGGGGAGTCTCCCAACCAATTTTGTGTCGCGGATCGCAAGGTGCTACGCCGGGCGAAGAACTGCCTCGCCCGGGCGGGGGAGATTCTAACTGGCAAAGAGCTCGCGGCGGATGTGCAGCGACTTGCGGTGGCATTAGACGCCACGCTCCATAGAAAAGATTGAGCAATCAGAGGCGAGCTTGCTCGCCAGGAGTTTTTCTTTTATTCTGCACAGATTCTGATTTAGTCGGGCATTCATGGTTTGGTCGTAACACTTTTGCGTTGTTAAGGGCATAATAATTGAGGATTCAAGATATTTATAATTGACTCTCGAATACAGAATAAAACAGTAGACATTATCCTTTTATAGAGTTGTCACCTTTGTTATTCAACTGGTTAAAGTAAGATATTCCTGCCCTAACAAAGAAGGTTGAATGTATTACAAAGTATTGCTAAGTTGAATAAAGCAATATTTTAATCATATAAAAAAAAAGAAGGGTGTTTACATGTATTACCAAGCAACCAAAAAGGATCAGCTACTTTTTGACGAACAAAGGCTTAGTAGTGTGACTTTAGAATCTCCGTCCCAGCTGGAGGTTGATTATAAAATCATCAACGTTGTGGCTATGGGAGTTCTAACCCTGGTGGAAGCGAGCATCGATCTTGCTAAGATTGAGGCCGTTATCCCCGTGAAACACCCAAATTATTTCCCGTGCGTGATGTTCAAGGTGGATGGCGTTTCAATCCTCGTCTTCAAGAACGGGAAAATTATTCTCACCGCGATTAAGGATCCCTCATTGATCCCAGACCTCAAAGTCGCAATCCAAGAAATTTTGGCGGCGGCAGGAATAAAATACACTAAATTTACAATTGAGATTCAAAATTTGGTGGCGATGACAAATCTGCACCACCGCATAAACCTTGAGATGACTTGTCTAACGCTTGAAAATTGTCTTTACGAGCCTGAACAATTCCCTGCAGCGATAGTGAAGAAATATAACGGACAGCGCGGAGTATTTTTAATATTTGGGAATTCCAAAATTATTTACTTAGGGTGTAATTCATTAACTCACTTAGATACCACCATCAACGCATTAGTGAAAGAACTCTACGAGACCGGGCTTGTGGAGTAATCTTTTATCGATTTTCAATCCCGGAAATAGAAGATTATTTTTTAATCATTTTAAATGAAGAAGAGGAAAATATATGATTCCAGGAATAAAGAGCAGGCAAGAGATACAACATTACGACAGAATATTAGGTGGTTGGAACAACTTGCCGAGAAAAGAAAAGGACGGGAGAATCTGGTTTTCTCGTTCGATTCTTTCATTGTTAGAGGAAGATCGGAAAAAAATTCTTATGAAAGCGGAGAATTGGAATAAAATAATGACAAATTGTCTCGTGCTTATCCTTGCCCTCGCAAATCTAGACGAGATTGCATTACACAGCGAGATAGATTTTTATACCTTATCAGCGAATGAAAAACACCAATACCTCCTGGATCTTGCCGCCCACTTTGGAGTATGCTAACATAAATAGAATGTAACAAAAAATAGAACGAAAAAATTAGGGATTTTTCTTGTTTTGAAGTATCACTTGAATGTGGTATAGCTGGAGCGTATATTCCATACGAATTGCGCCTTGGGAGTCCTCAAGCTGAATCGCCCCTCTCGCGCCCATTTCTACGAGAGCGGATAAGAATTTCCGTTGCGATTCAATATATTTCCGATGATCATCTGAGATTTTGGGTAAATAAATGAGGAAACCAGACGGACTCATTACCGCCGCGTCATCATCATTCCAGCAACCTCCTTGTAGGTATAGCTTGGTGTGGATCGTACCTTTGTGAATATCGATATTGATTTTTTTGTAAAACTCCTTCGTTGCTGTAAGTAAGTCATGATAATTGTTGAAAAGCCCGAGATTCTTGTCGATGACGTTCCGAATATAGTTTGGTAACAACCAATCCGCTTGTTTCGAAGGTTCAACACATATTTTAAAGCTTTGTTTGTCGATGTCGATGTTAATCATATTCACCGAGGATTTGTCTGAAAATGTGATAAGTTGTAATTCCTTATTCTTGATTTCTTTGGAAATAACTTCGATGGCACTATAGAATCCACTCGTGATTTCAACAGGGTTGTTGTAATTTGCTTGAAATGATTCGTTAGCTATGAAGGGAAGCCCGTTGGTGTCCATTACTAATATATTACAATAATTAATTTCACTAGATGTACAATCCCCGACAACAATATCTTCGCAAGAAACGTCAGGAATTGTCTGATATTTTCCTTCAACTAGCATCTCATACGATTCTAGATCGTGATTTCCTTAATCTAAATGTATTGTGTTGTATTATAATATCGCAATCTAATAAAAATTAGTCCTTATGTAATTTTGCTTGACGTCACTGCTGAATATACACTTAGGTATGTTTCGATAGAATGAATGATAAAGAGTTTGTAAATGAGAATGTATCGTGTCTCAAATATAGTTGACAATACAAACTAAACCGAGATGTTCTAAACATATGGGAAAAAAATGTGTAATTATGGATGACGCGAAATTCATGCGGGGAATTCTGCGGAAAATTCTCGAAGGTGAAGGGTACGAGGTAGTTGGAGAAGCTGCAACCGCGGATGAAGGCATCAAGAAATATCAAGAGCTCAAACCAGATTTGATTACTGCAGACATTTGTATGCCCAATAAGTCGGGAATCGAAGCTATTAAAGAGATTATCAAAATCGATAAAAAAGCCCGCATCCTGGTCTGCAGTGCATTAGGACAAGAGCTCCTGGTAATGGAAGCCATTCAGCTTGGCGCCAAAGACTTCATCGTGAAACCCTTCAAGAAAGAGAAAATCGTTGAAACCATCAAGAAAGTCCTCATGAATTAAAATCTCAAGAGGATTTTCGTCATGTAGGCAAGGTTTCTCAAGGATAATAAAGCAGACTCCAACTATGGAAGAAATTTAGTTCAAATTAGAAAGGGTGCTGATCCTATGTCTAAATCCGGTTCCGAGATAAAAGTACTCGTGGTGGATGATTCGGTTTTCTTCCGAACCAATATCACGAAAATTCTCGAGGAAATCCCGGATATTCGAATAATCGGGTCAGCGAGGAACGGATTAGACGCATTAGAGAAACTCGACCGCATTAAACCGGACGTCATCTTGCTGGACTTTTTCATGCCTAAAATGGATGGTCTCGAATTTTTAAAGAAACTAAATGAACGATCTCCTACCCCCACCATCATCATCACTGGGGCGGATAAAGAGGAATATGCGGATCTCTATTTTGAAGCGCTCCGCTTAGGTGCATTCGATATAATCACGAAGCCCCAGGGCGGAGATGCACTGAATCTCAGTAAAATTAAGAATGTTCTCAACGACCGAATTCGATTCGCAGCAAAGGTTACTCCTCATGTTATTGGCGAATCCACGAGTCTTAATCTTAGTCCCTTATCAGCAAAAAAAGCTGAAATTGCCTCATATGAGAAAGACTCCCGAACTTCAAACAAGCTGAGCAAACAGATGGATTACCTTCTTATCATTGGAGCTTCTGCAGGAGGACCCAAGGCTGTTTTTCAAGTCCTTTCTCAGTTGCAATACATCCCTGGATTGACAATCTGTGTAGTCCAGCACATGCCAGAAGAGTTCACGAAATCATTTGCCCAGCGCATTGACAGTTCCTCAAAATATAAGGCTAAAGAAGCAGAGGACGGGGAAATTTTGAGGACCGGATGGGTTTATGTCGCCCGGGGAAATCATCATATGGAACTCCACGACAGTGAGGAGGGTTTCAGTATCGAACTAAATCAGAAACCCCGAGTACATGGTTGTCGGCCCTCCATTGACATTTTTATGAAATCTGCATTGAAAGTATTCGACCCACGGAGAGTGGTTGGTGTTATTTTAACAGGTATGGGTGATGATGGTGCGGCGGGATTGTTATTGATTAAAGAAAGTGGCGGAACCACCATATCCCAAGATAAGGAAACCGCCGAGATTTGGGGCATGCCAAGAAAAGCATGGGAATTAGGGGCGTCCCAACATGTTTTACCAATCAACGAAATAAGCATCAAATTAAATTCAATTTTCAAATATTGAAGAGGAGATATGAACCCATGAGCACGCAAGACAAGAAAATAAAGCAAATGTTCATCGATGAGGGGAAAGAACTCCTCCAGACTTTAGAACAACAATTTTCAAAGTTAGAAGAAGACCCTGAAGAGACCGAGGCAGTTCTCGAGATTTATCGGGGATTTCACACATTTAAGGGAATGGCAGGCACAATCGGTCTCACTACATTATCCACCGCATTTCACAAGCTCGAAAATCTCATTCAAGAGGTCCGCGATAGGAAAGTAAAAGTTACAAAGGAAACCATCAACTTGCTTTTCCAGAGTCTGGATCTCGTTGAAAATGTCCTCACCGAGATAGATGAAAAAGATACGTATGATGAAAAGGCGGTTCAAAAATTCATCGACAGCATTACGACAACGAATGTGGCCAATGTTGATGCAACAGAAGATAAAGAGGAGCGCCTGCGAAAGTCTCGAATGCGGGAGATTTTTGAGCAATACGGGTTGGAAGAAATAAACTCTAGCCAGATTAAATTTGACGATAAATCCCAAAAATATTATAATATAACAATCAAACTGGTCGAGGATGTCAAACTCAAAACTACTCGTGTCTTGGTCATTATAAAATATCTCATAGGAAGCGAGGACGCGATTGGCAAAATCATCCAATCCTTTCCGGCAAATCTTGACCTTGTGGAGGGTAGATTCGGCCTTGAATTTAACCTCCTCTTCCAGTCGCCGAGTTCCGCCAAAAAGATTCAGGATCGCATAGGTTTGTCCGATGAGATTGCGAGTGTAAAAGTACAGGAAATTGATAGGGAAACCGCTAAGAAACAGGTAGAAGCCTCTGAAAGTCAAACCCAGATGCAGAAAGACGTTCAAGAATTCAAGAAATCAACGAGAATTTCGAATATTCGTGTTGAAGTGAATAAACTTGACGAATTAATGGAAGTCATCGGGGAATTGTTAATTAACACGAAGCAATTACATGAGGCGACAGATCGTAACCAGATATCCGAGATGAAAAATCAAATCCAAACAATACAGAATCTCGTTCTAATTTTACAGGAAAACATACTCCAAATTCAACTCGTCCCGGTAAACACGATTTTCCGGAGGTTCCCGCGCATGGTGCGATCTTTGAGTCAACAGGAAAACAAAGAGGTCAAGTTGACTCTATCGGGTGCTGAAATGCTTGTTGACCGAAAAATATTGGACGAGGTTAATGAGGCTCTAGTGCATCTAATCCGGAACGCGGTGAGTCACGGAATTGAGACGGCTCGGGAACGTGTGGGTAAAAAGAAATCAGAAGCAGGCAACATTACCCTTGCAGCCCGTCATGAAAAAAATATGCTCGCAATTGAAGTTACAGATGATGGGAAAGGCATCGATCCAGAAAAAGTCAAGGCCGCCGCTATTGAAAAAGGATTGATTAGCGAGGAAGAGGCGGAGCATTTCACGCAAGAAGATGCATTTAAGATAATTTCCACACCGGGATTTTCCACAATGAGTTCAGACAAGATTTCTGAAGTTTCGGGGCGGGGTATAGGTCTTAACATTGTCCGAGAAAAAGTTGAGAAGCTTGGTGGGATTGTCAATATATCCAGCGAGGTCGATTTGGGAACCACTTTTACTCTGCTCTTGCCATTATCGATGTCCATTATTAAAGCGTTATTGGTTCGTGTAGGTTCTGAAAAATTCTCGATTCCTCTGGACGATGTACAATACATTTATCATCTAAACAGTACAGAGATTCAGGATGTCAATGGGATGAAATTCTTGAATCGTCAAGGAGTCAATATCCCGGTCTATGATCTAGCTCAAATCTTTAACATCGAAACTTCCAACAAACAGAAATTACTTGACCAGCAATTTATTAATGTGGTTCTTATTGAACGGGGGAATCGCAAATTTGGTCTTGCAGTGGAAGAATTTCTCGAACAAACCGAAATTGTGGTGAAGAAAGTCGAAGAATTAACAAAACATGTGAAAGGAGTCAGTGGTGCCACCATCTTAGCAAATGGGTCCGTGTCCCTCATCTTGGATCCTTTCACCATAGTGTCTTCTTAATGAGAGTGTAAAGTCTTGTCGATATCAAAAAGAAACGTCAAAATGGGTGAGCTAATAATCACCGAGAATCCTGAAGACTTAAGCCTCCTTGGTCTAGGCTCTTGCATCGGTTTGGTTGTTTACGATTCAAGCTTTAAGTTATTTGCAGTAGCTCACACTATGTTGCCGGAGATCCAAGCCCACAAAGACCGTCCTGGGATTTTTGACCCTACCTTACCCGCCAAATTTACAGATGTCGCAGTTAAACTCATTGTCAAGAAATTTAGGGATAATGGGATAGGAAACGGGAATCTACGAGCAAAGCTCGTTGGTGGAGGGCAGATCTTCGAGCGGGACATTATTAGAGTCGGGGAGAAGAACATAGCATCTGTGAAAAACGAACTGCAAGAAGAGGGAGTAAAGATTGAACAGGAAGTTGTCGGAGGCAATCAAGGCGTTTCAGTCCTCCATATTGGGAAAAATGCCATAATGGACGTAAAAAAAGATGGAAAGATCTTTCAAATTTGACTTTAATAAATAGGTGAATGAAAAATGGGTTTCATAAAAGTGTCAAAAAATGAACTGCGTTATAGTACAATTGAGAATTTGATTGGAATGCCCCTAATGCAGTCTTCTGAGGAGCTCCTGAAGGTAGATGTATTCAAACAAGAGGGCCTAACGAATATTCTTCGGCAGAAAATAACATCGAAAGAAGTCTTAATCCCTACGATTATTGAGAAGAGCGAGCAGTTTGCATTGAATAGAGAAGGTCAAATCACAGAAAGTCAGTTAATCGGCAAAATATTTCTAAAAAATCCAGGATCTGGCGATAAAATCTGGGACATTAAATTAAATATCTGTGAACCTTCAAAATCGAAAATCGGCAAGGGGTATGTCATTCAAGAACTCAACCCGCAGGAACAATGGAGTCAAGAATTCGCTTTTGAAAACCCAACTATACCTCCATTAAAGATCATTGAAAACGTGAGTAGTCTAAAATATGACTTGGAGAGAAAGACACGTGTTTCACCAATTCTTCTGAAAAATGTTCAAAATTACCTCTTCTTCACGTTGATATTAGAAAATACAAATCCAAATGACATTCATAAGTTGGAAATATTCAAGCGACTCCCGGAAACGGTTCAAAAAGTTGTGGAATGTAAAGCTGAATCTGGCAATGTTGAATTTGATCGTAGTCACATAACATGGCGCATCGATTTATTGCCCCAGGGGAAAAAGGTCATATTGACCTGTAAAACTGCAGTTGAAACCAAACCAACGACCTCCGGAACAATTCAGATCCGATATGCCATAAATGAGAAATTCGATGACTTTTTTGTCGAATCCTTATCAGGGTTAACACGTATGGGGGAGTTCATCTCCATCAAGGAAAAAGACATAAAACCAGGTGTTTGGGATTGTGCGGTTAGTTTCCTCAATCGGAGTGAATTTTCAATTCAGATCAACAATTATGACGTCAAACTCAAGAGTACCGATGACACTAGTTTCGTAAACCTCCGTCAACCTTTGCAACTCAATCCTGGAGAAAAACACGATTTTCCAAGTTGGGAGATTGAATCCATAACCAGGCCGACTTTCTTCAAACACCTTGATTACACGGTTAAATATGACCGGAATTTCATCCGAACGGGACGGATTCAGGTTGATGAAGTAAATATCAACGTGTTTGAAGTAGAAGCGCTCAAGGAATTTAGTCAAACCTCCTTCCCCTCTTTCAAGGAATCATCCGTAGATTGTACCATTAAATTGGTTAATTCAAGCACTGTCGCTCTCAATCATTTTTATATCCAAGATACATTCCCTAAGCATTTTATCCCCCCCGCGAAAGAGGACATTCGGGTTACAATAGAAGGAGAGAGTCTTAACTGGGAAAGACTTAATGCTGAAACCCAATATCAGACGCTCGTGACAAAAAGATCTGAATTGTTGGACCAAGTGGACAAATATATAGAAGAGATAAATGGACTACAAAAGAAATTGGGACAGGTTGGCAAAGATCAGTCAAAAGTGGACTTGAAAGCCCTCAGTGATCAATTATCTTCAGCAAATGCTGCATTGGAAACCACGAATAAATCCATCAATCAAATAAATGACCAGAAAGAAGGACTTTCGAAGAAGATTGCAGAAAAAGAAGTTATGATGGCGAAGTTGAAAAAAGATCTCGATGGGATCCAACAAGAATTGGTGAAAACCAAAGAGTTGCAGGATATCACCGACACAATCACGAAAGAGACAGAACTCGCAGGTAGTCTCACGCAAGAGGCAGGTTCTATTAAACAAGATATCCAAGAAAAAGAACAAAATCTAACTACAGGTAAAAATCTATACGATTCTCTTACCAAAAAACTTGCAAGTTTTACATCTAAACAGGACGAATGTAAAAAAACAGAAGCCCAGACTTCAACCGAATTTGAAGACGTAAAGCAGAAACTCAAAGCAGATAAAACAAATGTAGCTCTCGCGGAGAAGCAAAAGACTCTAAAAACGAAGCTTTCAGAACTTAAAAAAGAACAGACTCAGCTTAAGAAGGATATAAATAATACAAATGCGGAAATTTCGAAGGCTCAGGCAAACCAAAGCCAAATTGAGGGGAGTCTTGCCACTCTAAAAGAACAATTACAAAACCTCCAAAAAATAGAAGCTGAGAAGAGACAAAAAATCAAGAGTCTCCTGGAATCTGCTAAAAATGCTCCAAAACCCGATGTTCTCTCGACAAAGATTGGGGAACTGAATACAAAGACAAGTGACATTAATAAGAGGGTTAGTGCTACGAAGATTGAAATTAAGGAGGCAAATGAAAAGATTTCTGCATTCGACTCCGAATTCAACAAAGTTAAGAAAGAGAAAGACGCCCGGGAAAAACAAAAAAATGAATTCGAACAAAAAATCAAATTTAATTCAGATTCAACAGCACAAAGTACGAAAATCCAAACGGATATTGCAGGTCTAGAAAACAAGATTGAGGAATTAAAACACGCAATGGCAGAAATCGATTCAGAGATCACCCGCGTGTCCGGGAAAAGCTCGGAATCACAGCAATTTGAGGATAATTTCGAGGAACTTTGCTCCAGACCTGAGTTTTTGGGTGTAAAAGCACAAATCTTACCGGATAACAATGATTTTAGCACCTCCCACGAATTGCATTTAACATTCATAAATCTCGAGAAAATCTTGAAACCCGTTGGAATTGGGCAAACGCTCGAAATTCGATATCCGTTGAAAACGGTTGGATTAAATCCCAACCTCCAAAGCGAATATGTCTTTCCCACAATTATCACATGTAACTCGATTCCAGTCGCTACCCCGTATAAGTTCAATATAGGTCAAGAAAATCTCCCGTCTATTGAAATTGAGCACAAACGGCAACGAATCTCTTTAGGGCGGATTGTCGACCATTATGCAGAGGCTGGAAAATTCGATATCAGCTTGATTGTGAAAAATGAAAGCAATATCAGCTTGACGGACCTTGAGGTATATGATACAATCCCCAAAGGAGCGGAAATTACGAACACGGAATACCCCTTCACTCTTGAAGAGCACTCCCGCCCCGAGCTCAGTAAAGTGGTCTGGAAACTAGAAAAATTGAGTGGTTTCCAGGAAATCGAACTTAGTTACTTGCTCTCCCTGCCAGCTGGGGAATCTTACAATCTGAATGATATGGAATTGTCATTAAAATGAGGTGAAAATTAAATGGCCGCAATCTCGAGTCCAGATCGTCAAAATTTAGACCGTATCTTTCCAAAATTGGAAGTAGATTGGATTAAGAAAATGGTAGACAATTACAACCAAATGCACGATGTAGAACTCCCTACATTTTCAAAAATTCAGGATATTGACGAACTCGATGAAAAAATCAAGAAGATCCTCTATGAGGTTTTTGTGTCTCGGACTCTTGCCTCAAAGTTTGCCGTGAAATATCGGTTTCTCAATTTCATGAAATACGCTCAAACTTGGAGTCAATTTGAGTTAGTGGATGAAGAGGGGTTATTTGGAGAATTGCACGTGGATTTAATCCTACGAGACCCCCAAGACAAATCTCTCGTCTGGGTCCTTTTTAATGAGATAATGTCTGATAAAATATTACACAATTTCCGATCCATCTGTGCGGAAGTAAGAGGTGGAAAAGCATCTGAAGTTGCGGCAAAAATAGTATTTGTATCGGCGAAAAGTTACCGCGAAATCCCAATGGATGACCCGATTACGATTAAAATTGCAGGAAACCAAGATCAGACATGGAGCGCCCCATTTGAGATTTGGATTGAAGAGAAAAATCCCGAGCGCCCCTTTACGGACAATGATCTATTGATTGTCAGAGATGCAGAATTTGCAGGATTCAACTTTAGCAGCATCAATGATTTGGTCGATGTCATAAAATCGTCATTTGGAGACGGTCAATACGAAATATTACGCGTGCCAAACTTTTTTGGTCAAAAAAGTGGGACAAAAACGTTTGATACGGAAGTAATTTGGAAAGGAATTATTTTTCCACGGAAAGTTTTCAAATAAAGATGGACAGAGGCGACAAAAATGGCAAAAGTCGAAGAAATAAAGAATCAAACGGGTTTTGACGTGATAATTTTCAATGAGGGTCGGGAAGTACTCTGTTTAGATCTCTCAGTTGTTAAGGAAGTTATTGAGGTTGACCACATAAAACCCTTTCCGCTCGCTAGTAAAAAGATCGAAGGGATAATCAATTTACGTGACGAAATCGTGCCGGTTATTAACACAAAATTGGCATTGAACTTAACAGACAATAGCAGCACTCAAACCATAGGAAAATCAAAGATCCTCGTCATCGAGCACCCTATTGAAAAATTTGGCTTGCTAGTCGACTCTATCCAAGAAATCTTACCTGTTGAGGATAAATTATTTACCGATGTTCCCGATTCTGTGCAAACTGAAATCAATATAATGTTCATTGAGCAGATTGGGATGTTCCGCAACCGTCCTCTGATTTTCTTAGATATCGATTCTCTCATAGAAAATCTATTCATCTCGCTTCCTGCCTCTATGCGGGTAAAATCGAAGACGAAGCGGTCAAGTGACAAAGAACAATACATAGAACGAGTCGAGAGAGGTGAATCTCGCCCGAAGGATTTGAGTATTTCCCTGACTGACGCGCAATCGGATGCTCTCAAAGAACTTGCCAACATCGCGGCAGGTAATGCAATCACTGCCCTCGGAGATCTCCTAAAAAGCAAGAAGAAGATCGACTTGTTCGTGTCCAACGTTGATGTGATGAATATTGCAGATGTTCCTGACGTTTTAGGGGGCCCAGACAAGTTGGTTTTTGCGGTGAAGTCAGAAATTGTGAAGGAGATCTTGGCGGTGAATTACCTTATTTTCCCACTTGATGGCCTTGCAGAGATTCTCTTTCAAGTAGCAGAAATAGATCTTCGTAAAAAGAAAATCGAGAGTCTTGGAGACTTGTCCGCAGAGGAAAGGTCTGCCATCGAGGAAATCGGGAATATCCTTTCCGCGCATTATATCTCTGCAATTGGGGATTTCCTAGGCATTAGACTCTACAAGGAAACACCGCAGCTTGGCTTTGATGTGATGGGCGCTCTAGTAGATTCATTCCTCGTTGAGCAGAGTCAATACCTTTCGGAGATGGTGTGCCTCCATACTTCCTTGAAGATGGAATCAATGAAGGTCGACGGAGCGTTCCTCTTCTTACCACAAAAAGCATCCATTAAAAAACTCATGGACAACCTTACCGTTGACAATATGGTTGATAGGTTGAATAATAAGAAGAGACCGCAGAGTACTTCTACCAAAATAACTACAGAAACACCGAAAGTCGCAAAATCAGCGCAAGCTCCCCAAAAAAAGGTGGTTGAAACTGAAACTCCTGCAAAATCTACACCTAAACCCGCAAAGAAAGCATCGAAAAAAGCAACGGGCGAAAAAGTTGAGTTCACCGAGGCAGATCTCGACATTTTTAGTGAATTGGGTAATATTGGCGCAGGACATGCAAGTAATGCGTTATCGCAAATGATTAACAAGAAAGTCATGATAGATGTCCCGGTCGTGAGCTTGGTCGCCATAGATAAGCTTCGGCCGATGTTTGACAAAATCGGGGACACGGTTACTGGAACTTTTTCCCTTGTGACAAAAAATGTTGATGCAAACATTGTGATTATGTTTTCCGTGCAAAGCATTGAAAATATTCTCCAGATTATCCTCGACCTCCCGAAACCCAAGAAATTGAAAACAATCACTGATGTATCTGAGAACGAACAATCTGCGATCCAAGAATTAAACAGCATTTTGATCGGACATTACGTCTCAGCTCTTTCCAATTTTCTCCACGTGCCCATCGACCCACCCAAACACCACTTCTTCTTTGAAAAAGTCGACACCTTCTTCACAAATCTTGAAAAAGATTCGGAGAAAGACGTGGTATCTGTCATCATTGAAACGAAAATGAATGTAGTAGGAACCGAACCCATAATTGGTTACTTCCTAATGATCCCCGCAGCTCAAAATCTGAAAGAAATCCTCAAGCGGATCCAGGAAATCTGGGAAAAATAGACGTTCCAAGTGTCTATTAGAAAAATCTGCTGTTACATTGTTTCCATTTTTTCCTTGATTTATTCCAAGAATATGCATATTAAGGTATCATTGAAGGTGAAAATATGGTTGTTGAGGTAAGTGACACCGAGAAATTAGAGCAATTACTCGGAGAATTCCAGGAATTAGTGGAACAATTAGATGTGCAAATTTCCTTCATCAGATCTGGATGCTGCCTGGAAATTCTCTCTGAATTTCATAGAATCTACTTCTCTTTTAAAGTTCTAGCCTCGACTCTCAAATTTGATGCAATGATTTCTTTGTTCCAAGCATTAGATACATTGATAATTGACGCCATAAACGATGGAAGAAGATTGGACCAACCCGTGCTGGATTTATTGGAAGAAAGTTCACATTTTATGAAGAAAGTCTTGCAAGATTTGCAGAAAGGATTATATCAAACCAGAAATATTTTTGATTTTTCCAAGAAAGTCGAGCACTTGCTCCTGCCTCCTCATACTCGGCACAATTCACCTATAATGATGCAACAACGTGATATATTCCTAGAACTAGGATTTGGCATTGATTCACCGGAGGAATTTCGAAAGGGAGATGGAAATTATTTTGAATGCCAGGTTGTACTTGAAAAAAATGTTCGATTTAAGAAGACACGTATATTTGTAGTGCTCCGGGGACTGACTCAAAAGGACCCCGGGATTAAATTCGGGCGTATCATTCCACCACTTTCTGACCTCATTGCAGAGCGATTCGATAGACAAGTTAAATTTTTGGTAAAAAGCAAATTGACCTTACCTGAGATTACAAGCGTTTTCGAAAATACCATTGAAATCGAGCAGCATAAAATCCAACAATTCACTCCCGACCAAGCAGTAGACATTTAGGTTGTTTTGTAGAATGTACTAATGATAGATCGGAGATGGATTTCCAAATATCTCCTTGATTCCGTGGAATATGAGGTCAATTCGAAAAAGGAGAAAAACAAGAAATGACTACAGCTCTCCCCGGTTCGCCGGCGAATCCAAACACGAAAGTTGACATAACGATAATGTGTCCCAAGTGCCACGTAGATCACACGATTAGCTTTGATCGTAGCGTCATCACGAATAGTACCCGCTTTCCTGTGAAATATGCTTACCTGCACGGCGAACCCAAATTTGTCCTCACTCTTTTCATTGATCGCAATTTTCAAGTTCGAGGTATTGAAGTTAGCGAATACTTAGAGATGCAACGCGAGGACTTGGACAAGATCCTCGATGAGAATAAGAGTAATACCTTGAAAGATTTAACCGCAAACCAGATTTACGTTTTAATATTCACCAAGAAAGGCGAAATTGTGCGCAAATATGCTAATGCAAGAGCGGGTATCGCTGCGGACATCAGGAGATTTCAGAAAATCTGGAAGATTGGATCTGAGTTCTCCGCTCAAAGTACTGCCGCTGACGAATACTTTTTGAAATTTAATGATTACTGGGTCGCTGGGGTTCGGTTCGATGATTGCGAGCTTAACTTGGTAGTCGCTCCTGAGGTGGATCTCGACCGACTGGGGACTCAATTGGTAGTTCTTTTCGAGAAAATTGCCAGTGCGTTGTAAGAAATCTCTCTCCTATTTCATAGTCAAAAATATGAGGTTAAAAAATGTTCAAATTCACACCTTCGGAAGAAAAAAATGAGTTTCTGGGTTTTTTAGTGGACCAAGAATGTTACTCGATAGGCATTGAAAATGTCCAGGAAATTATTACGGTACCCTCCATTACCCGTATTCCAAATTCTCCGCGTTACGTGGAGGGAGCCCTTAACTTGCGCGGAAAAGTAGTAAAAATAGTGAATATGCGTAAAAGACTTGAACTTCCTTTCAAGCATTACGATGGAAATACCCGCATCATCATTTTGAATGCAAAAAACACCACGGTTGGTATCTTGGTGGACCAGATTTTGGAAGTCTTCAAAATAGATAAGGATGAGAAAGTGGAATTGCCAAAATTATTCCGAAACGAGTCAAAGATCGGATACGCGGATAAGATCATCAAAAATGGGGAGAAAATCTTCATCAATTTTGATTTCAACAAAATCAGTGTCGAATCATAAGTTCCGAAAAACTAAAACCTG